>OIWS01001552.1_pt1 | contig 22321 bp, 15 predicted proteins | sample 1587611 | NCBI WGS metagenome assembly OIWS01 (sample SAMEA3888919, study PRJEB22519) | human gut metagenome | biome: human gut; feature: human-associated habitat; material: faeces | place: Denmark | collected 2010 | reverse complement strand
TTTTCTCCGTTGTATAATACTTCTCATCGAACCAGTTTCAGGAAAACTTTAGTTTTAGAAGTATAGCATGATAAAAGCGGAATTTCAAGTGATTCCGTAATTTTTTTGAACGGGCTAAACGTTCATGACCGGGAGGATGCGCTGGAGAAGCTCTTCCAGTAACCCAAGCTCGTACGCCAGATCGAGCACCGTGTAGCGTTTGCGGATCAGTTGCGCGGTGCGGATTCCGTGCAGGAACTGCTCCCTGCCGAGCTGAATGTCGGCCGGTTTGACCGGACAGCCGGCGGCGGTGAGCCGCCGGGTCAGCTCTTCCAGGGGATAGAGTTGATGAAGGATGCGTTTCCGCAGAGTCTCCCAGTTGCGGTAGATGAGTTCCCGCCGTTCTGCGAGCGCGCGTCCTTCCCGGAACTTGGCGAGCGCAATGGTGCGGGAGGCCGCGCCGTAAGTGCCGACGGAGAGCAGGGCATCGATCTCCGCTTCACGTCCGGCGCGGTCGAGGCCGGGGCGGGCGAGGCGGCGCGCCTCCTGCTCCGAAAGCGAGAAAAGCGCCTCATAAAGCGCGGTGGATGTGACGGTGCCGATGGCGACTTTGAAGCCGTGGGAGACCGGTTTGCCGTTACAGCAGAGATTCTCCATCTCCCAGATGTGGCTGACGAGATGATCGGCACCGGAGGCGGGGCGGGAGTCGCGGTAGAGCTGCATGGCGTACCCGGTAGCAGCCAGCCCGGTGAAGACGCGCCGCACGTCAGAGGGATCGGAGAGGTTGTCGCGCAGCGGCGTCTGCACCAGCTCCCAGACGGCAGGGTCAATCGCTTCGATGCCGAGAGTGTCAGCGGCGAGCCAGTCCGCTCCGGCGGGAATCTTCGCCATCAGGTCGGCGTATCCGGCGGCGAACATCTCCGGCGGTGCGTTGCGGAGAATGCCGCTGTCGGCGACGACGGCGAGCGGCGCGGGGCAGGGCAGGGTCTGTTTCAAGCCGGAGGCGGTGAGCGCGGCGCCGCTGGAGGTGTAGCCATCCACCGAAGGGGCGGTCGGGACGCAGCAGTAGGAGACGTGCCGCAGACCGGAGGCGCGCTTGACCAGATCATTGACGGTGCCGCCGCCGATGGCAACTGGAACAACATTTTCCGGAAATTGTTCCAGCAGAAGGTTTACATTGCCTTCATCGGCGTGGAGCATCGGCGTGCCGGGGAAGAGGAAGGGAGCGGGGCCCTCCATGCCGACGGCCTTTAGAATTTTCGCAACTTCGGCCCCGGCGGCACGCCAGGTGTTGCCGTCGGCGACGAGCCACGGGCGGGCGTCGTTCCCCCAGAGGGAGCGGATTGCTTCCGGCAACTGGTTCAATGCATCGTTTTCCAGCAGAAAGAGCCGGGTTTCCATCCCCGGCGGAATCGGAACAGGGTTCATGATATACCTCGTATTTTTACTTTGATATATTATATCACGAAACATGGAAGAAAACAAGTTTTTTCCCGAATGTTTTCAAAGGGGCGGTTTTCCTGAAAAACGAAAGGAATATTGATTCCCGCATTGACAAAGATCGAATGGTGACATATAGTTTCGCCGGCTTCGTATATCAGGGTTCATTTTCTCAATTTCCGCGAAAACGGAAGGAACTTGAGATTCTGGAAAAAGGCGTTGCATGATGATGAATCTTCGTGAAATGGTTGAGGCGCAGGAGAAGAATTTCAACCCCCGGACAAATCTTCTGGAAGAGGTGGCGCACTCTCCCGGATATCACACCCGAATTCCGGATGGCGTCCGGGTGTCGGCGACCAGAACAAACATCTATTACGCGCTGGCACTGCTGAAACTCGGTGGCGAAAAGGAGTGTGCCCGGGCTGCCGCTGTGACGCGGTCCGTTCTGGCGCTGCAGGTTACCGATCCTTATGACGCCGCTTACGGCATCTGGCCATGGTACTGCGAGGAACCGGTTGCAAAAATGGCGCCGCCGGACTGGAACTGGGCCGATTTCATCGGCGCGGCGCTCTGTCACATGCTCCGGGAGCATCGGGAACAGATCGGGCCGGAACTCGCCGTGGCGGTGACTGCTGCGCTGGAGCGGGCCGCATGGTCGATTTTCCGGCGAAACGTTCGCCCGGACTATACGAATATCGCGATCATGGGCGCCGCTGTCACTGGTTGTGCCGGTGAGATATTGCGCAACCCGCTTCTGGAAGAGTATGCGGCGAGCCGTCTTGCCACTTTTCTGCGGTATACGGAGGAGCAGGGCGGACTCAACGAATACAACAGCCCGACCTACACTTTTGTCGCACTGCGGGAGACGGAACGGATTCTTCAGCTGGTTCAATCGAACCGGGCGCTGATCGAATCCGCCGGACGACTGCGGGAATTCATCTGGGGCGAGATTGCGAAACTGTACCACCCCGCCACCGGCCAGCTGGGCGGTGCGCAGTCGCGCGCCTATTCGGAATACCTTCCGCCGGATGCCGTCGAGTTCCTGCGGGAGACGACCGGGTTGCCGCTGCGTGCGACAGCTTCGGCGAAAAAGAGTGACGGGGAGCTTGTATTTTCCTATGATCCGCTTCGGCATCTGCCTTGCCCGGAGAAAGTTCGGAGACGGTTTGCGGAAATCGAGCTTCCGGAGCAGGAAATCCGCCAGTGTTACATCAGGCGTAGTCAGCCCGGCATGTCGTTTGAAGGGACCACGTTCCTTACGCCGCAATTGATCTTCGGTTCGATCAATCGCGAATGCTTCTGGACACAGCGCCGCCCGATGCTCGGCTACTGGCCGGCGGGGCAGGGGAGTCGGCCGGCGATGTTCCGGATGCGTTTTCTCAAGGACGGGCGGGATTTCTCCTCTGCCGGAGTCCGCATTGCTCAGGCGGAGAACCGGGCGGTGTTTGCGCTTTCAATGCTGACCGACCGCGGCGACTGGCATATCGGACTCGGACGGCCCGCGGATGGAATGTTTTCCTTCTCGAAACTGGCGCTGCGCTTTGAACTTGCCGCAGAGGATGTGACGCAGCAGGATGGCAATACGCTGCTTTCCGGCATGTTCAAGGCGGTGATCCATGAACTGCCCGGCCGGTTTGACGGCGGTTCGATCCGCTGGCAGTGCGGGCGCGATGCGGACCGCGGCTGGGTGGAAGCCGTACTGTACGAAGGGGAAGAAAGAAAGATGCTCTTTGACGATACTCTTTCCACGATTGTCGGCGGCGGGGTGGAGATTCTCCCGGCGTCCGCCGCCGTTTCCGATGAGCCGCAGTTGGTGGAGCAGGGGAATTCCTATCGCATCCGGTGGGGAGAACTGTATGTTGACAGTCCCTCTTCTGCTGTTTCCTATGAGTAACGGGATCCTCCTTGAGGAGAACCGAAAGTCGCGGGCGGGAGTTTCCCGCCTTTTTTCTTGACATTTTCTCGGGAGGTCGCGGCCCGCCTGGAGCATGCTGTCGCGTGATCGTGGTAAAAAATTTATTTTTTTTCGCGTTCCCTATTGACAAAAAGCTCTTTTTGATGCATAATATAGAAAGTTAGCAGTGGTTAGCAAAAAAGATGGAATATGCGGAATAAATCGGAAAAAGTGCTTCTGGAGGTACAGAAGATCTGGTTTCGGGTGATGTCGATCTACTACCGTTCGGGGAATCGGGCGGTTAAGATTCCGTCGTCGAACGAACTGGCGCGGGAGTTCGGCATAGCGCCCACGACGGTGCGGCTGGCATTCAAGAAACTGGAGAAGGAGGGCTACCTTGTCATGCGCAAAGGGAGCGGCACCTACACCAATCCGGTGAGATTCTCGCAGTTTGGTGTGAATGGGCGAAAACCCTTGATCGGACTGCTGTTGCAGACCGGCGATCTTTTTTTCTATCAGCCTTCAACGTTGAGATTTATCAGTGCGGCAACGGAAATTCTGGCTCAGATGAACTGGAATGTGCGGCTTATCACCGAGCGATGTGCATCTCCGGAGGAGATAGAGGAGGTCCTGCGCCATTCCTATCTGGATGGTTTGATCTGTGTATCGGTTGAGCCGGGCGTAGCGGAGAAGGCGGTGGAAATTCTGCCGACAGTTAATCTGAACTTTGATGTAGAGGGGGTCCCCTGCGTCTATTCCTCGTTTCGCCCGGTTTTGAATAAATTGAGGGAAATTAGCGGTTTCAGTGACCATATTGATATCGATTTTTTTTGTAAAGTTCCGAAACATTATCCTTTATGCAGGGAACTTTCCGCAAGATCGGAGATGGTGTGTCACTTCTGGCAGGAAGGCGGAGGGGATTCTCAGATAGAGGGAAAGCTAAGAGAAAAACTGATGACGCGCATACCGGATTGGATTTTTATCGATAATGCGCAATTTGAGAAAATTCGAGCAATTCTGAAAGAACTCTACGGGGAAAAACGAACCAGAGAAATTCTCTGGATATTCTGGAATTCGTGGTGTCCTGATACGGGCTGGAATGGATTTTCTATAGAAACAGATGACAGAATTCGCATGCGTCTGGTAGTGGAGATGCTGGAGCAGCAACTCTGCAATCCACCTGTAAAAGTTCAGTCGAAGGAACAACAGTTACAACTTTTCCAGCTTCCGAGTCATGAGCAATTGTATTAATAATTCGGTTGGAGCAGAGAATGAACCACCAACAAAACAACAGGGAGGGCGATAATGATGTTACAAGCCAGCAGAGCAAGTGCAAAACAAAATGCTGTTAACTTTACATTGATTGAATTATTAGTCGTTATAGCTATTATTGCAATTCTGGCGGCGATGCTGTTGCCTGCCTTGAACCGGGCGCGGATGCAGGCTCGTGCAACTAGTTGTGCCAACAACTTAAAGCAAGTGGGTTTGATTGCTGCACTGTATTCTGGGCAGTTCAATGACTGTGTCATGCCCTATCGTTTCAATAATTTCGGTTATTCCGGTGGTGCTTACTGGAACTGGTATTGTCTGGTGAATAATCTGTTGACGTTGAAGCAGGTGACTTGCCCGGAAGTGCCTTGTCAGGATTCTCTGCGGATGTATTATGATAATAATCTGCAATTGCCGAGTGGCTCATCCGGCGCGCCGAATGACAGTTATGTTAATATTGCATACGGTATTAATACTGTTACCGGAGACAAGGTGGCAACCAAGGGCGCGGTCAAAATCAATCGTATCCGTGGAGCTTCGAAAAGAATTTACGGAGGAGATTCTGTAGATACAAATAGCACGAAAATCACCCCGTCCGCGATCTTGAGAAGTCAGGCTCATGAAGGTATGGTTCTCAGTCCATGGCACCTTTCCAAAGCGAATGTGCTGTTCATTGATGGCCATGTTAATCCTATTAAAGCCAGAACATATACCGAAATTTATACGTTGCCGGAAGCGATGGGATTTGCCCGCTCGGACAGTAATTGGTCCTTGGACAATCCCTGGAACCTGTATTATTAAGGAGATGGTATGGAGAACAATGTTAAAGCAGCCTTATGCAGTTTCCTGACTGCAGCTCTGCTGACCGCTGTCGCACAGAACCCGGCAAGAGTTGATATCAGCGGGGTCCCGTCGGTTAATTTGAAATTTGTTGAACAGCAGGGAGTCAAGATCGGTTATGGTCATTGGCAAAGTCCGGGAAACGTGGAAAAATACTTGACAACTTCGTATCCGGTCTCGAAGGAGTGGAAGCAGGGAGTGGTTACCTTCACGCCGGAAACGGACGGGCGTCTCCGAGTTGTACTTCTCGGGCCTGCTATGGTCGGCGGAAAAGAGACGCGACTTAAGCCGGCGGGTGTTTATTACGATAATATCCGGGTGAATGGAAAGCTGATCAACAACGGCGATTTTGAAGCCGGCAAGAAAGGATTTGGGTTCTACGCAAGGGAAAAACGGTATCCGGGGCGAGTGGTCTTCAATCCGGCTATCGCCGAGTCCGGCAACGCCTGCGGCCTCGCCTGGCATGACGGAGAGATCGCTTTCGGTCTGCCGGTCAAGGCGAAACAGCCGGTAACCTTGAGTTTCAGCTATCGGGATGGTGGTGAGGTTCCGCCAATTTCCAAAGCAAATAATTTTTATCCGTTATCACTCCGTGCATCGGCGAATATGGGATTTGCCGATGAGACGCCCGGCGACGGCAAAGGCGGCTGGACCGATCAGGGACCGAAGAACGATCTCCGCTTGTTTCAGCCGGGGCTCAAGTCGTTCCACGGATGGCCGTTCCAAGTGATCGACCCGGTGAAGAACGACGGGCGTTCCTGCGTGATCTTCCGCAGTTCCAACTCGAAGTTCGGCCGGGAGGAAATTGTTCTTCCCGTCAATCAGGAATGCAACGCAATTGCCCTCTTGAATGCTTCGGCCTGGGCGAAACCGGGGAGTGTCGCGGCAACGGTTGAAGTCACGTTTGCGAATGGGAAAAAACAGCAGTTCCCGCTGAGAGTCGGCAAAGAGACTGGAGACTGGTGGAATCCGAAACAGCTGCCCAACGCGGATGTCGTCTGGCGTTCCGGGGGGGATTCCGGGGAGATCGGGCTCTACCTCACCTGTCTGAAATGGCCGGAGCCCGCACGGGTCCGCAGTGTCACCATTACGCCCGGCCGGGAAGGGGTGGTCTTTGCTCTGGTTGCCGCGACTGCCGGGATGGTCAGAAGTTCCGAGGATGACGTAAGTTATCTGGTCTGGCAGGTGCCTCTTCCGCAAAAATCTGCATTGACCGCTCTGCCGCTCGAAGTCCTGAAGCTGGAAATGGCGAAAAAGAATTTCCCCGCCGAACTGTTCTTCGAGGAGCGGAAAAACTGGGCACGGCTGGAAGTTCGGGATCAATCCGGAAAAGAGCTGGATCACTGCATCGTGAAATTCACCCGCAATTTTTCGCCGCTGATTCTGGTCAGGACAAATGGAAAGGCCACTTCTCTCCAGTTGAAAATCGGGGAGGAAAAAACGGGGAAGATTCTTTCGCCGCGTCAGGCATTTCGACAGTTCACCGGCCGTGAACAGGCAAATTATCGTGCGGATGAGTGGGCAAACGGTATCATTGTCTACCCTGAAGACGCAGAGCAAAAGGAGACCCGGATGGTCGCTGACGAGGACTCCTTCTACAACTCGGCGACAGCCATGAGCAGTGACTCGCCCGAATGGCATTATACCTTTGAACTCAAGGAACCGAAGGCGTATAAACTGTACATCTATTCCCGTTCACCGGAAAACCATACGAATTACATGTTTCTTTCCGTGGATAACGGGGAGACGATCAAACTCGGCGGGAATTTCAATATGCCTTCCACCTATTACTGGAGCGGCGGCGAACGAATCTTCCTGAAGCCGGGAAAACATACGATCCGCCTGTTCTCCATAGCCGCAAAGGCCCGGCGTAAAAATCTCAGCCTGGCCAAGCTCTATCTGGCTGAAGATCTGCTGACTCCGGTTCAGCCGGGGCTTCCGGAAGAGCTGGCCGCCTTGAAGACTGCCGGGGTCTTTGTCTACGGTTCCGGGGAACTCCTGCCGATGAAAAATACTTCAAGTGACCGGTTGCGGCGTGTGGTCAATGAAGAACATTCCTTCCCCGATCTCTCCTCGCTTACGGAAGAATCCGCGATCGATCGTCATGGAGCCCCTTCGGCGGCCGGGACCGGGTTCCGGTTTGCGGATGGAACGCTTCTCCCCCAGATATGGGGATGCAATATGAATGACGGACCGCTTTACGATCTTGCAATGGACAATCGGATTGGCGGCGACAGCCTGGATCAGTTTCTGAAACGGGTTCGAGCGATGGGATACTCCACCGTCCGGTATATGATTTCCACCCTGCCGCGGGAATGGGGGATGAATCAGAATCATATTCAGATGCCGCTGCTCTCCCGCAAGCCCCTGAAGTTTGCTCCGGAATTTCTGACCAATCTTCAGAAACTGATTGCCGCATGCCATCGGAATGGGTTGTATCTTTCGCTGACGCTCTGGCTTGACAACAGTTTTTTCAGTGATCTGGGGGCGGAACGCAACAATCATGCCTACATCGGATTCTTCCATCCGGAGGCGCTGCAACGCGAAAAGGAGATCGTCCGGATGGTGCTGTCGACACCGAACCCCTACCGGGAGAATCTGCCGCCGGCAAAGGATCCGACGCTTCTGATCTACGAAATTGAGAACGAACGGACCTATGTCGCGACGTTTCTCATGAACAACCCCTCCAACTGGCGGAAACTTCCTCCCGCCACCCGGGAGATTCTGTACGGCCGCTGGACCGACTTTCTCGAAAAAAAATACCGGAATGTGGATTCGTTGAAAAATTCGTGGAATCTTTCATCCCTTTCCGGCTGTCTGCGGGACAGCCGGAAAAGCGAAGTCTTTGGAAACATCGAATTCCCGCCGGTCTGGAATATGAAGGAGTGGGGCAATGACACGTCGGAACTCAAATTCAAGCTGGATGATCTGCGCATTTCCGAGGCATCGTTCGGCAGGGAAAAACGCAGTAACCCGATGGTTTCCGATGGACTGGAATTCATGTATTCGCTCTATCGCGACTATCTGCGGGAGATGTATTCCTATGCGCGTTCGCTCGGATTCAAGGGCATCATCACGGCCAATGGACCGGATTGTGAGCTGTACTACTCCCAGCGTGCAGGTGCGAACGAGGTTCTGGATGCCACGTCAGGAGGAACCGGATATTGGAACCGGACCAGATATGGTTTCCTGCGTTCCCTCGGCTGGCTGGCACCGCTGGTCTACACGGCTGCACCGGAGAAACCGATGATTTCCCGCGAATACGGTGCCAATCTGGTTCATGAGAACAGTTGGTGGGGAAATTTGATTGCTGCGACGGTACAGAAAGCGATGGGGAAGGCATATTTGTTCAATTTTGCTCTCGGCATTTCCAGTTTGTATGCCCCGGACTGGCTTTACCCGGATGACGGTTTCGAGAAGAAGGAACAGGTGAACTTGAATCAGGAGGCTCATCTGTACAGCCACTTCGCGAATCTCGCTTCCGCGATCGCGGTTCGCTCGCCGGAGTTGAAGAAGCCGGAGTTCCGGCTGGAGAGCGGGTATCCGCTGGACAATGTCTGTTACGCGGCCCCCTTCCGCGGTTACAACAAGATGACACTGAACGATTTTACGCCGTTCCTCTACTGCGATTCCTCCGTCCGGACCTTCCGGGATGTCTACGATGGTGACGCCGATTTCGTCGTGAATGAGCCGTCGACCCCGGCCGGGGATTACTCCCGGGCGAAACATCTCTTTGCGATTCGTCCCCACTCCCCGCTGAATCGTTACGGCCGCCCGGAAAAGAAATGGTTCCAGGGGCGGAAGTTTCAGGCGGAAGGGTTTGTGGATACCGCCGCGGAACGGAAAGCGTTGTACGATGCGCTGCAGAAAGCGGGGGCCGATATGCCCGTTTCGTTCGACGAATTCGGCAAGGTGTGGCGCGATGCCGGGAACCATCTGGAACTGGACACCCGGAGTGTGACGTTCCGGGCGGAAACGAAAGATTTTTCCGCCTTCATCGGCAATGTGAAAAGCGGCGAAAAGAAGATGCCGGGCGCGTTCCGGCTTTCCGGTGCGGAGGACGCCTGGAGCTTCTTCGGGAAACTGCCCGATTCCTCGACGCTGTTTTTCGCAGTGATGAACGGTTCTGCGGATTTGAAATCCGCCGGCAATCTCCGCTACCTCTTCCTCGGAGGTCGGCAGATCAAGGTGACGATGAACGGAAAACCGTACCTTTCACTGCTGGGCGGCGGCACGGTCAACATCGCCTTGAAAAGCGATGCGCCCCTGGCGAACGCTTCCTGCGTGTATGTGACGTTTTTCCGAAACCGCTCCATGGCAACACCGGCGGAAATCTCCTTCGCCCGGAAGATCCGCAAGGTTGAAGCCTGTGATCGGGAAGGGCACGTGATTGCAGAGGTGCCGTTCACACAGGGAACGTTCCGGAATCTCTGGGAGAATGGACGACAGATCTCCTATTATAAGGTTATCTTTTGATCCCGGCAGTCCGGATGAAAAACCCGCCGCCTTTCCCCGTGGGGAGAGGCGGCGGTTTTCGTGTGCGGCAATGTCAGAAGGTATCGGCGATGTAGTCCACCGCGTTGCGGAAAAGGACCACGCCATCCCCCTCTTTCGGCAGCTTCCCGGCAATCTTGTCGGCCGTCCAGCTCGGCGAATTGTAGGGCGAAAGAAACGCTTCCGGGTGCGGCATCAGCCCGAACACCCGCCCGGTGGGATCGCAGATCCCCGCGATCGAATGGAGCGAACCGTTCGGGTTGGCCGGAAACTCCGTCGCAATCGAACCATCCGCATTGGCGTAGCGCAGTGCCGTCAGATGTTTTGCCTCCAGCTCCGCGAGAACCGCGTCATCCGCGACGAACTTCCCTTCGCCGTGACGGATCGGCAGCCGCAGAAGATCCACGCCGCGGGTGAAGACACACGGCGAGGCGGGATCCGCCTTGAGGTAGCACCAGTCATCCCGGAACACCCCGGAATCGTTGTGCGCCAGCGCCACATGCTGGGTGAAGTAATCCCCGTCAAGCGCCGGAACCATCCCCAGGCGCGTCAGCGTCTGGAAGCCGTTGCACACGCCGAGCACCAGCTTGCCGTCGGCGATGAACTTCGCCAGCTGGTCGTGCAGCTGGAACTTCACCCGGTTCGCGAAGACCGTCCCCGAACCGAGGTGGTCGCCGAAGCTGAATCCCCCGATGAAGATCAGAAAGTGGTACTCTTCCAGTTTGTGCTGCCCCGCGATCAGGTCGTTCAGGTGAACCTGTTCCGGTGTCGCCCCCACCAGTTTGCACGCCGCGGCGGTCTCCCGTTCGCAGTTCAAACCGAAGCCGGTGATCACCAGAACTTTTACATCAGATTTTTTCATAATTGTATCCGTAAGAAGTTGTTTCGTTGTCTCAAGCGCGAAAAAACGGCCCGGAGCGGATTTTACGTGTGGTAATCCGCATTGATCTTCACATACTCATACGAGACGTCGCTGGTCCACACCCAGTAGTTGTCGTCTCCGTCGTGCAGATTCACCCGGACGGTGAATTCGCGCTGTTTCACGATGTCGCAGAGCGCCGATTCCGGCGTTCCGGCGTCGCCGCCGTTGCGCACAACCGGCATGTTGTCGTAGTAGATGTCGGTCTTCTCCGGATCGAACTTCGCCCCGGAGTACCCCAGCGCCGCCACCACCCGGCCCCAGTTCGGGTCGCCGCCGAACCAGGCGGTCTTGCAGAGCAAGGAATTCGCCACCGCTTCGGCGCAGAGCTTCGCATCCGCCGTGGAACGGGCGTGCTCGATCTCCACGTGGATGAACTTGGTCGCGCCTTCGCCGTCCATGACCATCTCCCGGGCGAGACGCTGCATCACCGCCAGCAATGCCTGCCGGAACTCCTCCGCCTCCGGAGTGCCCGCTTTGAGCTCCACTCCGGAACGGCCGTTCGCCATCACGATCGTCGTATCGTTGGTGCTCATGTCGCCGTCGATGGTGATCCGGTTGAAGGAGTCCGCGACGTTGGCCGCGAGCATTTCGCGCAGAAGCGCGTTGTCCGCCTTGACGTCGGTGGTGATGTAGCAGAGCATCGTCGCGTGCGGAACCGTCATCGCAGGATCGATCATCCCCGCGCCCTTGGTCATTGCGCCGATGGTGACGGTTTTGCCGGCAAGTTCCAGTTGCAGCGCCACCGATTTGGGAACCGTGTCGGTGGTCATGATCGCCTGTGACGCCGCACTGCCGCCCTCCGGCGAGAGCGCCGCCGCCGCAAGTTCAATCCCCTTCCGGATGGTGTCCATCGGCATCTGCACGCCGATTCTGCCGGTCGAGGAGACGGCGACCTCGTCGGCACGGATTCCGAGCCGGCGGGCGGCGAGTTCGCAGGTGCACTCCGCATTGGCCAGCCCGGTGGCTCCGGTGCAGGCGTTGGCGTTGCCGCTGTTGATGACCGCGGCGCGCAGGAAGGGGGAGTTCAGCACCCGCGTGCGGCAGACCTGGACCGGCGCCGCCGCGAAGGTGCAGCTGGTGAAGGCGCCGGCGAAGTTGGCGGGCGCCTCCGAATAGATCATCGCGAAGTCGGGCGCGCCGCTCCGCTTGAACCCGGCGACGACCCCCGCCGCCTGGAAGCCCGGCGTGCTGGTGATCGAACCGTTTTCGAGGAACTGAAATTTATTCATGGATCGGATCTCCGTAGGTTGCCTTGACGTTGATGGCGATGCCGCCGCGCGGCCGGAAATGGCCGATCACTTCGGCGCGCCGGGGGGCGCACTCCTTCACCACCGCGTCGAGGATGGTGTTGACCGATTCCTCGTGAAAGGTGCTGGCGTTGCGGAAGGAGTAGAGGTAGAGTTTGAGCGACTTGCTCTCGATGCAGCGCTTGTCCGGCACGTACCGGATGATGATGTGGCCGAAGTCGGGCTGGCCGGTCACCGGGCAGAGCGAGGTGTATTCCGGACAGTCGAATTCGATGACGTAATCCCGGTCGGCGTAAAGGTTGTCGAAGGATTCGAGTTTCGCTTCGTCGGGGGATTTCGGATATTTCCGCTCGGAGGCGGAGAGCAGTGTCAGACTGCTGAAGCGTTCTTTTGTGGCTTTCTCCATAGCTTTCCTTAACGGTTGAGATGCGGTACAACAACACTTTTCCTTAACATAGCACCGGTTCGGGCTGATTTCGACAGCAAAGCGGAAAAATGCTTCACTTTTTCCGGGAAAAACGGCCTCGACAGGAGCTTTTCTTGATTTTCAGTTTGACAAAGCGCAAACAGCGGCTAGAGTATGGAGACAACGCGCATTGCGCCGGCAGGAAAAATCCGGAGGATTGGAAGATGAGCCAGGAAAATGAGTCTCTGCTGCGGTCGAACGGTGTCAGTTACGTGCTGCCGTTCATATTGATTACCTCATGCTTTGCCATGTGGGGCTTCGCCAACGACATCACCAATCCGATGGTGAAGGCGTTTTCGAAGATCTTCCGCATGAGCGTGACCGACGGGGCGCTGGTGCAGGTTGCCTTCTACGGCGGCTACTTCGCGATGGCGTTTCCGGCGGCGATGTTCATCCGCCGCTTTTCCTACAAGGCGGGAATTCTGATGGGGCTGGGGCTTTACGCTTTTGGTGCACTGCTTTTCTTCCCGGCGAAGATGACCGGCGCCTACTATCCCTTTCTGCTGGCCTACTTCATTTTGACCTGCGGACTGTCGTTTCTGGAGACCAGCGCCAACCCCTACATTCTCTCGATGGGGCCGGAGGAGACCGCGACCCGGCGACTGAATCTCGCCCAGTCCTTCAATCCGATGGGCTCTTTGCTCGGGATGTTTGTTGCGATGCAGTTCATTCAGGCAAAGATGAATCCGCTTGACTCCGCGGAACGCGCCGCACTGAGCGATGCGGAGTTTGAGATGGTGAAGAATGCTGATCTTACGGTGCTGATCCGCCCCTACCTCCTGATCGGGTTGGTGATCTTCGCGCTGTTTCTGGTGATCTGGTTCGCCCGGATGCCCGCCAACAACGATCAGTCGCACGAGATTAACTTTCTGCCGACACTGAAACGGCTGCTGAAACTGCCCCGGTATCGTGAAGGTGTGATCGCGCAGTTTTTCTACATGGGCGCACAGATCATGTGCTGGACCTTCATCATTCAGTACGGAACGAGGATTTTTGTCGGACAGGGGATGGAGGAACGGGCCGCAGAGGTGCTTTCCCAGAAGTACAATATTGCCGCGATGCTGATTTTCTGCATCAGCCGGTTCATCTGCACCTTCCTGCTTCGTTACCTCAATCCCGGCCGGCTGCTGATGATCCTGGCGGTGGCGGGCGGCATTTTTTCGCTCGGCACCGTGCTGCTTCAAGACATCTGGGGGCTCTACTCGCTGGTGGGAATTTCCGCCTGCATGTCGCTGATGTTTCCGACCATCTACGGCATTGCGCTGGAGGGGCTGGGCGACGATGCGAAGTTCGGCGCCGCCGGCCTTATCATGGCGATTCTCGGCGGTTCGGTTCTGCCGCCTCTGCAGGCGCTGATTATCGACCTCGGCAACGTGGGTGGATTCCCCGCGGTCAACCTCTCCTTCCTGCTGCCGCTGCTCTGCTTCGTGGTGGTGGCTCTCTACGGATTCCGGACCGGCAGGCAGCGCTGCTGAGCCTGCCATTGTACCGAATCTCATCTCCGACGGAACGCGATGCGCTTTTGCCGGAGATTTTTTTTGATTATTTTCTGAATTACTCCTTGATTTTATTGCGAAGACTGATATGATATTTTAAAATCATAAATCTAGATATTCAAATATGAATAAAATGCAAAATAATACCATTCCTGCCGTAGAGAAGACAGTGGCGATTTTGAATTGTCTCGGCAACCGGAACGGAGGAGCGACGCAGGCGGAACTTGCTGCGGAGCTCGACATTACTCCGAGTACCTGCTACCGGATACTGCAGACGCTGCTGGCGGCGGATTTCGTTCGCAAGGGAGCGGGCGGGCGTTACGACCTCTCCAATGGACTTGCGCCGGTGGTGCGCAAACTTTCCGACTTCACGGCACGGTTCAGTGTGGTCCAGCCGGTGCTCGACCGTCTTGCTGCGGAGACCGGACTTTGCTGCAAACTTTCGATTCGGCAGGGAAGGGACCAGGTCTCGATTCTGCGGGCGGAGTCGCCGCGGCCGATGGCGATTTCCGGCAAGATCGGTGTGCATTTCCCGATTGTGGAGGGGTCCGTCGGCGCGGCTCTGCTGGCGGATGCTTCGCCGGGAGAGATTCGAGAGCTTGCTGCAAGCTGTACTGTTCCGGTTGCCGAACAGAATCATGCCGAACTGGTGCTTGCCGGGGTGGAGGCGATCCGGCGGCATGGTTACTGTTTCAACGCCGGGAAGAACCGCTGGCGGGTCGATGCTCTTTCGGTTCCGGTCCGGGACACGGAAGGCAGTGTGATTGCTGCGCTTACGTTGCTCGGCAGTGACGCCGATTTCACCGGAGATCAGGAACAGGCGCTCGCCGCCGCAGTGCGGCGTGCCGCGCGGGAATGTGCAAAACTTTGCGGTTGAATATTATATCATCTTTCAGGAGGAACCATGAATCAGAAAATTGATCCAGCAACATTGAAAATCACCGATATGCGCTTCGCCGACATCGACGGCGCCCCAAAACGGTGTACGCTGCTCAAACTCTACACCAATCAGGGATTGATCGGTTACGGCGAGGTGCGCGACGCTTCCAGCCGTACCTACGCTGCGATGCTCAAGAGCCGCATTCTCGGCGAAAATCCCTGCAACATCGACAAGATTTTCCGCCGGATCAAACAGTTCGGCGGGCCGTCCCGGCAGGCGGGTGGCGTCTGCGGCATTGAAGTTGCGCTGTGGGACCTCGCCGGCAAGGCGTGGGGTGTCCCGGTCTGGCAACTGCTGGGCGGGAAGTTCCGCGATCGGATCCGGGTCTACTGCGACACCGACTCCGAGGGCGGCGGGCGCGACATGGGCCGGGCGCTGGTCGATCGGATGAAGCAGGGGTACACCTTCCTCAAAATGGATCTCGGGATCGAGCTTCTGATGGAACAGGAGGGGTGTCTCTCCGCTCCGCTCGGCTTCCTGGAAAAGATGCGCGAGTACAAGCAGACCGTATTCTCTACGCCGCACGGCTCGATCGATCCGCGGGCGATGCGCGGCGAGGCCTACGACCTCTTCAACACCGCGCACGGATTCACCGGCATCCATCTCACCGAAAAAGGATTGGATTATCTCGACAAGTATATGGCTGACGTGCGTAAAGTGACCGGATACGAGATCCCGATTGCGATCGACCATCTCGGCCACATCCCGGTGGAGGACTGCATCCGGCTGGCCCGGCGGCTGGAAAAATACAATCTCGCCTGGATGGAGGACCCGGTGCCGTGGCAGTGGCACGATCAGTACCGGCGCATTGCGGCGGCGACCACGGTTCCGCTCGGCACTGGCGAGGACATCTACCTCAAGGAGAACTTCCGGCCGTTGCTGGAATCCGGGGCTTTGGCGGTGGTTCATCCGGATGTGCTCACCGCGGGCGGCATTCTGGAAACGCACAAAATCGGCGACATGGCCGAGGAGTACGGCGTTCAGATGGCGATTCACATGGCGGAGAGTCCGATCGCCTGTCTGGCGGCGGTCCACGTCGCGGCGGCGACCCGGAACTTCATGGCGCTCGAGGTCCACTCGGTGGATGTGCCGTGGTGGCCCGATCTCATCGCGCCGCGTCTGGAAATCCGCGATGGATTCATCACGGTTCCCGATGCGCCCGGTCTCGGCATTGAAGCGTTGAATGAGTCGTTGATCCGTGAGAAACTCCACCCCGATTTCCCCGAAGCCTGGGCTTCGACGGAAGAGTGGGATAAAGAGTGGGCCAACGACCGGCAGTGGAGCTGAGAAGAGTCTGAAATGAAACTTGGACTTATGCTGCCGGTCAAGCCGGATATCCGCTGGGTTCTGGCGCGACAGGTCGGTGTGGAGTACGCGATCACCAAGGCCGCTCCCGAACTGTCGGGGCAGTTGCCGCCGTGGGACTTCGAATCGCTGCACAGCGTGAAGACGCGCTTTGCGGAGCAGGGGTTCCGGCTGTGGGCTCTCGAAGGGGATGAATTCGATATGAGCCGGATCAAGCTCGGGTTGCCCGGGCGCGATGAGGATATCGAGCATTACTGCATGATGTTGAGGAATATGGGGCGGCTCGAAATTCCGCTTCTCTGCCTCAACTTCATGGCCGGTGTCGGCTGGTACCGCACCCGGGTGGATCTGCCGGAGCGGGGAGGGGCGCTGACCAGTGAATTTGACCGCGCCGCGATGCCGCCGGAGCCGGAGCTGAAACTCTCGCATGAAGAGTTATGGAGCAACTTCGAATATTTCATCCGGGCGGTGATTCCGGCGGCGGAAGAGGCCGGGGTGAAGATGGGGTTGCATCCGGATGACCCGCCGATTGACCGGCTCTGCGGATATCCGCGCATTCTGACCAGTGCCGCGGCATTCCGGCGCGCGCTGGCGCTGGCGGCAAGTCCGAACTGCGGGGTGACCTTCTGTCAGGCGAACTTCCGGGCGATGGGGGAGGATGTTCCGGCGCTGATCGAGGAATTCTGCCGCAAAAAGCAGCTTTTCTTCTTCCACTTCCGCGATATCGAAGGGACGGCGGAGCATTTCCGCGAAACCTTCCATGACAACGGACCGACCGATATGGCGAAGCTGTTGAAGCTTTTGAAAGAGAATGGATTTGACGGGATTCTCCGCCCGGATCATACGCCGACGATGGCGACCGAGGAGAACTGTGAACCCGGCTATGCCATGCTGGGCAATCTCTTTGCCGTCGGATATATCCGCGGCATTCTGGATGCACTGAAAACCATTGAAAAATAAAGGGATGGTGTGATGACAGAATATCGTAAACCAAACGTGTCGCAGGCGGAAATCAACGAAGCATTCGGTCCCGCCTATCGTGAACAGTGGAATGACAAGTTGCAACGGCAGATCGATGCCGACATCGAGAAAAACCGCAAAGCGGAAGGGGAGTTTTCGCTGCCCGATTCCGCTGCCGGGCGGGAGATTCAGGTCGAACAGCTCTCGCACGATTTCATCTTCGGCGCTCACATCTTCAACTTCGATCAGCTGGGAACCGATGAGCGCAACCGCCGTTACAAGGAGTTGTACGGCACACTGTTCAACTCCGCGACGATCGCCTTCTACTGGAAGCAGCTGGAGCTGGAGGAGGGGCATCCCCGTTTCCGGCCCGAATACCGTGACTCCGCCGATTTCTGGAACCACTGCCCGAATCCGAACTCTCAGCCGCACTGGCGCCGCCCCGCCACCGATCCGGTGGTGGAGTTCTGCCGCTCGAAAGGAATCCGGCTTCATGGACACACGCTGGTCTGGGGCAACAACCGCTGGCAGATTCCGGACTGGCTGATTGGGCGGATGCCTCTCCATTTTCTCAAGAAGGCCAATCTGGAGCAAAATCCATCGGATGGCACCTTGGAGTGTCAGGCTACCGCGTATCCCTTTGAGGAGATGTCTGCTGACGAGATGGCGGAGGCGATGCCGGAATACACCACGCTGCTTAACGTCCTCACCGCGAAGCGGATCATGGAAATTGCCGTGCGGTACGGTGACAAAATCGACAGCTGGGATGTCGCCAATGAGAGCGCCGCCGATTTCGGGAAGGGGCGGATGGTCCCCGGTTCGAAGCTGTGCAAGAGCTGGTATGGTCCGATGCCGGGCGACTATACCTATCGGGCATTTAAGATCGCCGAGAGCGTTTTCCCGGAAAAGGCGAAACTGAACATCAACGATTACAACCTTTCCGAAGATTATCTTCAGCAGGTATGCGATCTGCGCCGCCGGGGCTGCAAGATCGATATCATGGGGGCGCAGATGCACCTGTTCGACCCGCAGATATGTCTGAATATTGCTTCCGGCAAGGATCTTCGGCAGAGTCCGGAGACAGTTCGTCGAACGATGGAACTGATCGGCAAGGCCGGACTGCCGATTCACCTGTCGGAGATCACCATCACCTCTCCCGGAGGAGACCGCCGCGGCGAAATCATTCAGGCCGGAATCTCCCGCAACCTCTATCGGCTCTGGTTCAGTCTGGCTCCGATGATGGGCATCACCTGGTGGAACGTGGTCGATGGTTGCGGGGCACCGGGCGAACCGGCGATCTCCGGTTTGTTCACCCGCGATATGGAGCCGAAGCTCTCCTATTTCGCGCTCAACGATCTCATCCATCACGAATGGCACACGAGTTTGTCGTGCCGCGCCGACCGCGAGGGAAAAGTGGGCTTCCGGGGCTTCCGGGGCCGTTACCGTCTAAGCTGGACCTCTGCGGAAGGCAAGGCGGAGTCGATGGAATGTCATCTGAAATAAAACTCATACAACACAAGGAGATGTGAATATGCCTTCCCTTCAGGACATGAAGCAGAAAGCCAAAGAAGCCGGTCTCATGAAACTCGATCGGCTGATTGCCACCCGTCAGCGCATTCCGAACTGTGAACTGGCCATTCCGCTCGACGAACTCTGCGCCCGGTACGAGAAACTCTACACCGGATGCATCAACGATGTGATGCGGGAACTCTGCCTGCTCAATCAGAATCTGCCGTCGGACATCATGCCGCTGCGCGATGAGATGGTGGTCTGCGGCGAGGCGTTCACGGTCAAGAGTGCGCCGAATGTGATGATCGAGGGGGAAATGACCTTTCGCGCTCAGATGCTCGACGAGATGAAGCCAGGCGGGCTGGTCGTCTGGGATACCTCGGAGGACACCGAAGCGTCGCTCTGGGGCGGTGTGATGACCGCCACCGCCATTTCGAAGGGAATCCGTGGCGCAGTGATTTCCGGCGGCATCCGCGATACGAAGCAGATTCTCGAACAGAAGTTTCCGCTCTTCTACAAGTATCGCACCAGCAACGGTTCGCTTGGCCGCTGCATGATTACCCACTATCAGGTTCCGGTCCGGATCGGCAAGGTGACTGTCCGCCCCGGCGACATCATCTTCGGCGACATCGACGGTGTGCTCTGCATTCCGCGTGAAATCGCCTGCGACGTGCTGTTGCGCGCCGAGGGGATCGAACGCAACGAGATCGATATCTTCTCCTGGGTCCGGCAGGGCGACACCATCTCCGAGATCATCGAAAAAGGCGGTTATTTCTAAGAGGACGCAGACGATGGATGGAGCATTGGAAAAACTGTTCTCCCTCGCCGGTCATACGGCGCTGGTGACCGGTTCCAGCCGGGGCATCGGCCGGGAGATTGCGCTTACGCTCGCCCGGGCGGGCGCGACGGTGATTCTGCACGGATCGCGGGAGTCCGCGAAACTCCGCGACGCCGTCGAGCTTGTGAAACAAATCGGCGGGCGGGGCGAATGCGTCACCGCCGACCTTACGGATGACAAGGCAACCGCTGCACTTCCCGACGCCTGCCGGGCGCTGGGGCTGGAGGTGGATATTCTCGTGCTGAACGCCTCCATTCAGGAGTATCTTCATGTGACCGATTACGAACCGGAGGAGTTCGCGCGGGAGTTCCAGGCGAACGTCGGCGCGGCGTTCCGGCTGGTGAAGGAGTTCTCCCCCGCGATGCGCCGGAAGCGCTGGGGGCGGATTGTCTGCGTCGGCAGCGTCAACCAGCTTCGCCCGGCGACGCGGCTGTCGATCTACTCCGCAACCAAAGCGGCGCTGGAGAATTTCACCGTCTGCTGTGCGAAGGAGTTTGCCGCCGACGGCGTCACGGTGAACAACCTCGTGCCCGGCGTGATTCTGACCGACCGCAACGAGAAGATTCTGAGCGATGAAGCGTTCCGGGAGACGGTTCGCAGTTCGGTTCCGCTCGGCCGGTTCGGGAGTGTTTCCGACATGGCGGGAGCGTCACTTCTGCTCTGCAGCGAGGCCGGCGCCTACATTACCGGCATTGAACTGCCGGTGACCGGCGGCATGCATCTGTAGAAGGAACGGCCCGGTTTGCCGGTATTCACCGGGTTCCGCAGAGAGCGCGGAACCCGGTGTTCTCTTTTGTTCAGAAGGCGTTGACCTGTTTGGCGTCGAGCGAGAGGGACTCCACCTCCTTGCCGGAGACGAGATTTTTCCGGAGCAGCTCTTCCAGCGCGCGCCGCATGGTGATCATGCCGTCCTTGAAGCCGGTTTCGAGCGCCGACGGGAGCTGGCCGCTCTTGCCGTCGCGGATCATCGACTGAACCGGCGGCGTGCCGACCATGATCTCGAAGGCGGCGATGCGTCCGTTGCCGTCCCGCCGGGTGAGCAGCCGCTGCGAGACGACGGCGAGCAGGACGCCGGCGAGCTGCAGCCGGATCTGATTCTGCTGATGGGAGGGGAAGGAGTCCACGATGCGGTCGATGGTCTGCGGCGCGCTGTTGGTGTGCAGTGTGGCGAAGACGAGGTGGCCGGTTTCCGCGGCGGTGAGGGCGGCGGAAATGGTGTCGAGATCGCGCATTTCGCCGACCATGATGATGTCCGGATCCTGCCGCAGCGCGAACTTGAGGGCCGTGGCGAAGGAGAGGGTGTCGGAGTGAACCTCCCGCTGTTCGACGAGCGAAAGCTGGTTGGCGTGAAGGTATTCAATCGGGTCCTCGATCGTGATGATGTGCCGCGAACTGGTGCGGTTGATGTGATCGATCAGACTGGCCAGCGTGGTGGATTTGCCGCTTCCGGTAGGGCCGGTGACGAGAATCAGCCCCTGTTGTTTCTCCACCAGCTTGACCAGCTGCGGCGGAATGTTGAGCGCTTCCGGCCGCGGGATATCGTTGTTGATGACGCGGGCGGCGATGCCGACCGTGCCGCGCTGGAAGAAGCCGTTGATGCGGAAACGGTAGGTTTTCGGCAGGGGATCTGCGTCGGAGAGGGTCATCGAGATGGAGATGGCGAAATCGATCTCCCGCGTCTCCTCAAATTCAGCCCGCTGGCGGGGCGAGAGCAGACTGAAGAGCAGCCGTTGGGTGTCCGTCGGGGTGAGTTCGGGCAGTTCCATCGCGCGCAGATTGCCGCTGATGCGGATAATCGGACTGGTCCCCGAGGAGAGAATGAGGTCCGAGGCGCCGAGTTTGACCGCACTGCGGAGCAGCCGCTTCATATCGATGTTGACGTTGTCGATGACGTTGGCCGTGCTGTTGTAGTAGTTGCGGAAGGTGTCCACGCCGGACTCCATGCCGCGCAGATAAAGGCGGAATTCCGCCGGATTGCCGGAGGCGTGTTCGGCGACCTCCTGCGAGATGAGCCCTTCGCGACAGAGCTGGAAGAGCGAACGGTTGAAGGGGAGCATGCCCGCTTCCGCTCCGCGCCGCAGAGAATCCTCCAGCGCCTGAAAGTCGCGCGCGGCAATCTGTTTGCGGACCGTCGGGGTGCCGAGGAGAAGTTCCAGCGCCGGAATCATGCCGCTCTGATCCTGACGCGGCAGCAGCCGCTGGGCGACGACCGCGACCATCGCCATGCCGAGGTCGGAAGCGACCTGTTCGCGCTGTTCTTCCGGATAGAGATCGATGATCCGTTCGATGGCGGTGATGGAGTCGCTGGTGTGCAGCGTCGAGAGCACCAGATGGCCGGAAAGCGCGGCGGTGACCGCGGCGCGGACCGTGGCGAGGTCGCGCATTTCGCCGATGACGATCACGTCGGGACTTTCGCGCATGGCGCTGTGGAGCGCGAAGCTGAAACTGTCGGCATTGCCGTCCAGCTCCCGTTGCGTGACGAGGCTTTTGGCGTCGTGGTGCAGATATTCGATCGGGTCCTCCAGCGTGAGGATATGTTTGCTGAAGTTGGCGTTGATGTAGTTGAGCATGGCGCTCATCGTGGTGGATTTGCCGTTGCCCGCCGCTCCGACGACCAGGATGATGCCGCGCGATTCCGAACAGATCTGCGCGAGGGTGTCCGGCAGATGGAGGTCGGCGAAATCCAGTTCGTCTCCGGAGCGGATCGGCCGGGCAACCAGCG
>OIWS01001550.1_pt1 | contig 22325 bp, 25 predicted proteins | sample 1587611 | NCBI WGS metagenome assembly OIWS01 (sample SAMEA3888919, study PRJEB22519) | human gut metagenome | biome: human gut; feature: human-associated habitat; material: faeces | place: Denmark | collected 2010 | reverse complement strand
TCAGCGCAAAAATTCCTCGCTGCCGGTCACATTGGGAGTTGGAAGAATACACCCTAAGTAATCTAAAAACCCGCTGTCCCGATCGGGGACAGCGGGCCTTTTTCGACTTAGCCCCAGAGGGCGGTAAGCATAGGGATGATCTGCTTTTTTCGGGACACCACGCCCGGCAAAAAACCGGTATGGTCGCGGAATTTGACGCCGAAGGCCTGCGCCATTGTGTCCTCGTCGCCGACATAGAGAATCTGTGTCCCCACCAGCAGCACGTCCGTCAGCATCAGAATCATCAGCTTGTATCCGCGCTCACGGCAGGTTTTTTCCATCAGCGCGAGGAACTCGTCTTTGCGCTGCATCATCCGCTGCGAGTCGACACAGGTGATCTGACTGACGCCGAGATCATGTCCTGCGATGTGGAAATCCTTGAAATCGGAAAACAGCAGCGACTCTGCGCTCTTGTCTTCACCGATGGACGCGGAGAAGATCTCTCGCCCCAGCTCATCGAGCGAGATGTTCGCGATGCGCGCCATGCGCTCGGCCATGCGGTGGTCGCGCGGCGTGGCCGTTGGGGATTTGAACATGACCGTGTCGGCCACAATGGCCGCCGCCATCAGCCCCGCGAGCTTTTGCGAGGGCATGAGCCCGCGCTCTTGATACATCGAGGCGATGATCGTCGCCGTGGAGCCGACCGGCTCGTTCCGGAAATAAATCGGCGCGCCGGTCTGGATATCGGCAAGACGGTGGTGGTCAATAATGGCCACAATCTCTGCCTGCTCGAGGCCGGGGACAGACTGCGCTGCCTCGTTGTGGTCGACCAGCACAACGCGCTTGCGCCGCGGTTTGATGAGGTGGAAACGCGAGAGCGTGCCGACAACCTTGTCGTTTTCATCCAGAATCGGGTAGCTCCGGTGCCTGCTTTTCAATACGACTTCCTTCACATCGTCCACAAAGTCGCTCAAATGGAAGGCCTCGAGGTCGTCCGTGCGGCAGATCCGGGAAATTTCAATTGCGTGATACACCATCCGCGCCGCGCGGAAGGCGTCAAAGGGCGTCGCGATGATGCACGTCTCGGTGGGTAGATCACGCAGCTCCTCCGGCAGTCCTGCCTGGCAGACGATCAAACAGCAGACGCCCGCCTCAATGGCCCGCCGCGCCACATCCGGCTGCTCACCGACGATGACGATGGAGTCCTTTCCGGAAAACAGCAGATTTGGGTTGGACTGCGGCAGCGCAATCGTCACCTCACCGCTGACGCGGTCGACGGAATAGCCAGCCTCATTGATAATCTTTCCATCGAGTACGCTGAGCAGATTGAACACCGGAATGTCCTGCACGCAGGGCGTGCTGATCGTCTGCATGTCGTAGGCTGCAATCTCGGAAGGGGAGAGCATGCCAAACAGCGACCCGTCATCGTGCACGACCGGAATGGCCGGGATCGAACGGTCGGACTGCAGCGCGTCCCAGGCCCGCCCCAGCGTCACCGCGCAGCTCAGCGCGGGCGGCGTGTCATAGTCAAGGTCGCGCACCTGCGTGCGCATGGTCTGAACGCGCATCGGCGGCTCAAAACCGAAGCGGTCGAGCACCAGATGTGTCTCGTCGGAGATATGCCCGAGGCGGGCGGCGACGTATTCTCGATCCCCCGTGGCGTTGCGCAGCGCCGCATAGGCCATGGCAGAGACGATGGAATCGGTGTCGGGGTTGCGGTGGCCGGTCACATAAATCGGATCCATAAAAGCCTCCTCACTGCGCAGTCGGGAAGACCACGCCGTTTTGCCGCAGAATGAAGCGGATGGGATAGTAGCCGTCAAGATAATAGCGGCAGAACCAGTCATAGGTCGCGTCTGGCAGATGGACGAGCTCCGGTGCTTCGGTGCGGAAAAGCTTGAAGGTCTTCTCATCGCCCGAGAGCAGCGCCGCCGCCAGCTCTCCTTCGCCCTCGGCCATCAACCGGTCCAGGCAGCCATCCATAATGCGCACGCACGCCTGCTCGTCCGTAGAGCCGAGCAGCTCTCGGTTGCCGAGCCACGCGAGAAAGTCCTCCATCGAGAGCTCCGTCCGCGCCGCCGCGCGGGAGAGCGTACGGAATTCGCCCTCCGCCCCGCGCTGCAAAATGTCGATGAAATATTGGAAAAGCTCGTATTCCAGGCAGACGCTGTCGAGAAATACCTCAAAAATATCCCGCGTCTCGGTCTTGACCGGCGCGGATTCTTCTGCCTTCGGTGCTTCTTCCGGAGCGGATGTCCCGGCGGCCAGCTGCGCGACGGCGGCGTTCAGCTCTTCCGGGTCAAAGGCGTCGTAGTCGGCCTGCGGGATGTCCTCGCCGGTCTGCGCGGCGCAGCGGCGGACAAATTCCGGGATGCCCATGGCCTGAATCTGCGTCTGCAGCTCCACAGCCTTTTTCAAATCGTCTGTTTCCGTCAGCGTGAAACCGTCCGGCAGGGGACGGCTGCCCTCGCAGATCTCAGAGAGAAATTGCAGATAATGGGGGATCAGCGACATGATGTGCCTCCTTGGGCTTTTTTAGTGTAACTTCAGTGTATCATCGATGGAAGAGCTTGTCAAAGCGATTCCGGAAAAAAGTGGCGCTGTTACCGGAATCGTGTAATACTATTTTCTGATTAAATTCTTTCATCAGAAAGGTTCCGCCTTTGGCGTAACCGATTCCGTGATTTTGATAAAATCACGGAATCTCGTCTCATAATGATCTTCCTATTAAAAACTTCCATTCCATGAATGAAAGTTTTTAATTGAATATCAGTATAAAAATCCGCCCGCTGCAGCCATTGCCGGCGGGCGGCCGTGCGCTCAATATTCTCCCGCGCCGCCGTCTGCAAAATAACGGTGCAGGTCAAACGGCGAAAATACGCCCCGGTCGGTGACGATGCCGGAGATGAGATGCGGCGGCGTCATATCGAAGGCCGGATAGTAACCCTTCACGCCCTCGGCCGCGGTGCGGACGCCCATGGCTTGGAGCGTGAATTCCGGGTCGCGCATTTCAATGCGGACGGTGTCCTTCGTGGGATGCCCGCGATCCGGGTCGCCCGTGACGAACGTGGGCACACCGAAATGATTTGCACAAATTGCAATCTGCAGTGTGCCAACCTTGTTGACCACATACCCGTCGAGACAGATCGCGTCCGCCGCGCAGGTGAAAAGATCAATCCCCTCATGCTCCATCACAAACGCGGGCATGTTGTCCGTGATCACTGTCACGTCAAAACCCATGTCGCGGCAGACCGTCGCCGTCAGCCGTGCACCCTGAAAATAGGGCCGCGTCTCCGGGCAGAACAGGCGGATTTCCTTGCCGGCCTGCCGTGCATGCTTGAGCATCATTCCGACAATCGTCTCGCCGAAGCACTGCGTCATCACCGCCCCGTGGGCCGGAAAAAGCGCGGCCAGATACCCGCCGATCACGTCGATCTTGCTGTAGCGCCGGTCATTCGTGCGGACAACGTGCTCCCGGATCGCGAGATCCACGTCCTCCCTGCCCGCCGCCAGTGCCGCCTCCGCCGCCTGCAAACAGCCCTCGCAGATCAGCGCCATGCGCGAGCGGGTGGTGGGCCGTGCATCCGCGATTACTTCGGCGGCCCCACGCAGATACGCCAGCTGCGCTTCCCGCGTCCGTCCACGGCACTCCCAGGCCGCCAGCGCCATCCCCATCCCCGCAGCCGTATACGGTCCGGCGGACTGCGTCACCATGTCCCGGATGGCCTGCATGACGGCCACATGGTCGCGGCAGGTGACAAATTCAATCTTCGTGGGGTAAACACGCCGGTCAAGAATGCGGACAGCCCCCGCCTCATACCACGCGATATTTTCATATTGCAGCAAAAACGCCAATCCGGCATCAGCCCGTGCTTCCATGTTCAAAGCTCCTTGATGATTCGTTTGAGATACGCGCTGAACCGCGCGCCAATCGCCGCGCCGGTCTCGTTGACCTCCGCGCCGGAGAGCGCCGCGCCGGTCACGCCCGCGGCCATGTTTGTAATCACGCTGAGCCCCAAAACCGGCAGCCCGCAGTGCGCCGCCGTGAGCGCCTCGGTCACGGTCGACATGCCGACAGCGTCGCCCCCGAGCGTGCGGATGGCGCGAATCTCTGCCGGTGTTTCAAACTGCGGCCCCGGCATGAAGAAATAGACGCCCTCATGGACGCGCAGCCCGCTGCCTTCCGCGCAGCGGAGCGCAAGCGCGCGCAGCTCCGGCGTATACATGCGCGTCGTGTCGAAAAAACGTTCTCCGAACGCGTCCACATTCCGCCCGCGCAGAGGGCTGGCCCCGTTCAATTTAATGTGATCGGAGATGACCATGACGTCGCCCGGGCGGTAGCCCAGGTTCACGCCGCCCGCCGCGTTCGTCAAAATCGCCGCCCGCACGCCCAGCAGCTTCAAAAGCCGCACCGGCTGCGTCAGCTGCTCGAAGTCATAGCCCTCATAGCTGTGAAACCGCCCCGCCAGGCAGACCAGTTTTTTTCCCGCCAGCTCACCGAAGATGAGTTTGCCTGCGTGGTCGGCCACGGTGCAGCGTGGGAAATTCGGAATGTCCGCGTAGGCGATCTCTGTCCGCGCTTCCAGCTCCGCTGCAAACGGCCCGAGCGACGAGCCGAGCACCACGGCCAGCTCCGGCGAAAACGGCATCCGCGCGCGCACATAGTCCGCGCTTTTCAGATAGAATTCATAAGGATCGTTCATGGCGGCACCTCAGATGTTTTTGATGTGGCGGACGTCGATCTCACCCGGGTCATAGTGCTCCAGATATTCTATCAGCGCCCCCGGTTCGTCGAACAGACGGTAGATTTTCAAACAGACGGGCTTTGCAAAATGCGCCTCCACGGTGCGGTCCAGCATCGTCTGCATCGCGTCGTAATAGCCCAGCGTATTGAGCACCGCGAGCGCGGGATTGTGCCGCCCGAGCTGCTTGAGCGTCAGCACCTCGAAAAACTCCTCATACGTCCCGATGCCGCCGGGCGCCATAACGAAGGCGTCCGAGCGCTGCATCATCAGGGCCTTCCGCTCTGCCATCGTCTCGGTGTAGATAAATTCCGTACACCCGTCAAAGAGCACTCCCGGCGCGCTTTTGAAAAAGGTCGGCGCGATCCCGACGAGCGTCCCGCCGCCGTCCACCACGCCGCGCGCCGCCGCGCCCATCACACCCTGCGCCCCGCCGCCGTAGACCATCGTGTGCCCACCTGCGGCAATCCTCCGGCCAAGGTCATAGGCCGCGTCCAGATAGCGCGCGTCCAGCTCCGTGCTCGATGCACCGTAAAGACAGATCTTCATGCCCGTTCCTCCAAATCCCGAATCTGTTTGCCGATCTCGCAGACGTCGCGGTATGCGCACCCCATGTCATAATCGCAGTCCGCTTCCCAGCACCCGCGATCCTCTTCGCAGAGTACGATCCGCGCCGCATCCTGCGCCCGGCAATAGCCGCTGACGATCTTCTCCATCCGATCCGCCTCCCGAGTTTCGTTTCAGTTTCGCTTTTTCTTATAATGTTTCTATAATATAGCAGACCTTGTCCGAAAAATCCACTCCCCGTGCCCACCGGAAAACGGAACCACAGGCACAAAAAATTTTTTTGCGCCCCTCCGATGCCAGCATCCCCTTTCTCGCGCAAAATGTCAGATTTCTGCCGCGCCAAACCTCTGCGAAGTTGACCATTTTTCTGCGAAAATGGACAATTTTCAAGCAAATGTCCGCGCTTACGGAAAATACATGGTTTTTGAACGGAGATTGCTTTTTCCGGAACAGTTGTGCTATAATAATTCCAGTTCGGCTGTTTTAGAGGAGAGGTAGCCCATGCGGACATTTGAAAAATGGATGCGCGGCCTGGCGCTCGTCGGGCAGCTCGGCGTCTGCGTGATCACGCCGCCGCTCGTCCTGGGTTATCTGGCCCGCCTGCTCGTCACCCGGCACGGTTGGGGCTATTGGGTGGTTGTCGCGGCGCTCGTCATCGGCATTTTGTCCGGCCTTTCGAGCGCGTGGAGCCTTCTGCGGCCGAAAAAGCCGTCCAAGCCCCCGCGAACCACCGTCCATTTCAACGATCACAGCTGACAGGAGGTTTCCTATGCACCATCTCAGCAAAGACGTCCGGGCAGAGCTGCGCTATGTGCTGCTCGGTGAGGTCGTCTGCATCGCGCTGGTATGCGTGGTTTTCGCGCTTTTGCACCGCTTCAACTATACCGTTCCGCTCGGTGCGCTGTGGGGCAGCGTGTTTGCCCTGCTCAATCTCTATCTGCTCGCCCGCCGGGTGCAGCGGATCTCCGACGCGGGCGAGGCCGATCAGGCCTCCGCGCAAAAACAGCTCAAGGCGTCCTATCTTGGCCGCATCATGATCATGGCCTTCGCCATTGTCGTCGGCGTGATCGTGCCGTGGTTTCATTATATCGCCGTGCTGGTGCCGTTTCTGGTGCCGCAGCCGGTGATGCTGCTCCGCCGCGCGATGCTCTCTGCCCGCGCGCGCAGAGACGATACAGACAAAAAGGGGGAATCCTGATGGAAGTCGATATCCATGGCGCACCAATTTATTTTGAGATCCCGATTCTCGGCGGCATTCCCATCACGGCAAGCCTGGTGATCTCCTGGGGCGTGATGCTGGTGCTGACGCTGCTTTGCGTCTGGCTGACACACGACCTCAAGGTTCGAAATATCTCCAAGCGCCAGGCCGTTGCGGAAAAGATCGTCATGACGGCGGAAAATTTTGTCCGGTCCAACATGGGCGAGCAGTGGCTGGGCATGGTGCCGATGATCGCGGCGCTCTTCTCGCTCTCCCTCGGCAGCAGCCTCTGCTCCCTGCTCGGCCTCTGGGCGCCGACGGCGGACGTGTCCGTGCTGCTCGGCTGGGCGCTGGTCGTGTTCGTGCTTATTACTTATTATAAAATCAAAACCAACGGCTTTTTGGGCTACCTCAAGGGCTTTTGTGACCCCTTCTTCCCCATGGCGCCGTTCAATCTCCTCGGCGAGGTCTTTAAGCCGATCTCCATGTCCTTCCGTCACTTCGGCAACGTCCTCTCCGGCTACGTCATCAGTTCGCTGGTCTATGCGGCCCTCATCCTGGCCAACCACGCCCTGTTCGGCCTGCTTCCCGGCGTCCTGGGCGACATTCTCGGCAATATCCCGTTCCTGGCCGTCGGCGTTCCGGCGGTGCTCTCACTCTATTTCGACTGGTTCTCCAGTTTTATGCAGGCGTTTATTTTCTGCATGCTGACGATGATCTTCATCCGGACGGCTGTGGAATAAAATAAATCAGAAAAAACAAAAAGGAAAACATAGGAGGATTTTCAAATGACTGAACTCGCAAAAGCAATTATCCTGATGGGCTGCGCCATTGGCGCCGGCATCGCCATGATCTCCGGCTTCGGCCCCGGCATCGGCGAAGGCTACATCGCCGGCAAGGCCCTCGAGGCCATGGCCCGTCAGCCCGAAATGAAGGGCGATTTCACCAGCACGATGTTCCTTGGCATCGCCTGCGCCGAGACCACCGGTATCTATGGCTTCGTCATCGGCCTGCTTCTGATCTTCGTCGCGCCCGGCCTGTTCACCGGCTTGCTGTAAGCCAACTGATCTCTGAAAAAGGAGGACTGTAACATGAATTTTCAGTCCCTCGTCGAGCTGGCCCCGTGGACGACCATCGCGCAGATCTGCAACTTGCTGATCCAGATTGTCCTGTTCAAGAAATTCCTGTTCCAGCCGATCAAAAACATCATTGCCAAGCGTCAGGCCGAGGTCGACAGCCTCTATGACGAGGCCGGCAAGGCCAAGTCGGATGCCGAGTCCGCCAAGGCCGAGTACGAGACCCACCTGAAGAGCGCCTCGGAAGAGGCCAAGGCCATCACCACCCGCGCCATCTCGTCCGCCAACCTCACCAGCGAGCAGATCGTCTCGCAGGCGAAGGCCGAGGCCGACGCCATGCGCGAAAAGGCCAGCCGCGAAATTGAGCTTGAGCGCCGCAAGACCATGGACGAGCTCAAGGGCGAGATTTCGGGCCTGGCCGTCGAGATTGCCTCGAAGGTCGCGGAGAAGGAGATCGGCGAGAAGGAGCATGAGGCCCTGATCGGCAAGTTCATCGACGAATTGGGTGAATGATATGAGGAGTAAGACGTCCATCACCTACGGCGGCGCGCTCTACGATCTGGCGAAAGAAGAGGGCCTCACGGCCCGGATCCTGAATGACCTCGGCACGTTTGCCTCCGTCTTCCGGGAAGATCCGGACTACCGTAAGCTCCTGACCGAGCCGTCCATCCCCAAATCCGAGCGCGAAGCCCTGCTCGACGAAGCGTGGAAGCAGGCTCTGCACCCCTACACGCTGAATTTTGTCAAGCTCCTCTGCGCCAACGGCACCGTCTCCCAGCTGCCCGACTGCGAAGCCGTGTTCCATGACCGCTATAACGAGGACAACGGCATCCTCGCCGTCACGGCTGCCTCTGCGGTGGAGCTGCGGCCCGAGCTGCAGGAAAAACTCCGCGCAAAGCTCGAGGCCAAAACCGGCAAGCGCATAGAGCTGACGGTTTCCGTCGATCCCAAGCTGATCGGCGGCGTGAAGCTCACAATGGAGGGCGTGCAGTACGACGGTACCGTCCGCCACCACCTGGACGAGCTCCAGCGTATCCTGCAAACAAATAGTAACTGAAAGCTGGTGAAGCTATGGAATTAAGACCGGAAGAGATTTCCAGAATCATCCGTTCTCAAATCAAACATTACGAAACAAAGATCAACCAGTCTGAGACCGGCACCGTCACCCTCATCGGCGACGGCATCGCCCGCGCGGCGGGCTTGGACGGCTGTATGGCCGGCGAGCTGCTTGAGTTCCCCGGCGGCGTCTACGGCATGGCGCAGAATCTGGAGGAGAGCTCCGTTTCCATCGTCATGCTCGGCTCCGAAGAGGGCATCTGCGAGGGCGACACCGTCAAGCGCACGGGACGCGTCGTGTCCGTGCCGGTCGGTGAAGCGCTCATCGGCCGCGTGGTCGATGCGCTGGGTCAGCCGATCGACGGCAAGGGCCCCATCGACGCCGTCCGTTTCGACCCGATCGAAGCTCCCGCACCCGGCATCCTGCAGCGCAAGAGCGTCAGCGTCCCGCTGCAGACCGGCATCAAGGCCATCGACTCGATGATCCCCATCGGCCGTGGCCAGCGTGAGCTCATCATTGGCGACCGCCAGACAGGTAAAACTGCCATCGCCACCGATACCATCCTCAACCAGAAGGGCAAAGACGTCATCTGCATCTACGTCGCCATCGGCCAGCGCCGTTCGACGGTCGCGCAGCTCGTCGGCATGCTCGAAGCCGGCGGCGCGATGGACTATACCATCGTCGTCTCCGCCACGGCGTCCGAGCTTGCTCCTCTGCAATACATCGCACCCTATTCCGGCTGCACAATGGGCGAATACTTTATGCACCAGGGCAAAGACGTGCTCGTCATCTACGATGACCTCAGCAAGCACGCCACCGCGTACCGTGCGCTTTCTCTTCTGATCCGCAGACCGCCCGGACGCGAAGCCTACCCCGGCGACGTCTTCTACCTGCACTCCCGTCTGCTCGAGCGCGCGGCGCGTCTGAGCCCGGAATGCGGCGGCGGCTCACTGACCGCGCTGCCCATCATCGAAACGCAGGCCGGCGACGTGTCCGCCTACATCCCGACGAACGTCATCTCCATCACCGACGGCCAGATCTTCCTCGAAACGGAGCTCTTCCATTCCGGCATCATGCCCGCCGTCAACCCTGGTATCTCCGTGTCCCGTGTCGGCGGTGACGCGCAGATCAAGGCGATGAAAAAGGTTGCGGGCCGGTTGAAGCTGCTCTACTCGCAGTACCGCGAGCTGCAGAGCTTCGCCCAGTTCGGCTCCGACCTCGACCGCGACACGCAGGAGCGTCTGGCCCAGGGCGAGCGCATCGTCGAAGTCCTCAAGCAGGACCGCAATTCCCCGGTCGACGTGGCCCACCAGGTCGCCATCCTCTATGCCGTCATCGGCGGCTACCTCAAGGACGTCCCGGTCGCGAAGATCCGCGCCTTTGAAGCCGAGCTCTACCCTTGGATGGACGCCAATTACGCCGATTTGCTGAATCATATCCGTACCACCGGTAAGCTCAGCGATGAGGACGAGGCCGCGCTGAAGTCCGCCATCGAGACCCGCGTCGCGGAGTTCCTCAGAAATCTGTAACAAGGAGGCGCCCACATGGCCGGAGTATCCACAAAAGCGATCAAAACCCGCATCAAATCCATGGCCTCCACCCGGCAGATCACGAAAGCCATGGAGCTGGTCGCGTCCTCCAAGCTCCGCAGCGCGCAGTCCCGCGCCGTCGCCTGCCGCCCATATTTTACGGCGCTCTATGAGGCGATGAACGAGATTGCCGATTCCAGCCGCACATTCGATTCGCCCTACCTGCGCCAGACCGGCTCCGGCAAGACGATCTACGTCGTCATCGCGGGCGACCGCGGCCTTGCCGGTGGCTATAATAACAACGTTTTAAAGCTGGCCTACGCCCAAATGCCGCAGGATGCCGTCGTGCTTCCCATCGGCAAAAAGGCGGTGGAGTTCTTCCAGCGCCGCGGCAGCAGCATCCTCACCGAGGACTATCGCGAGGCGGCCTCCGTCTCGATCGGCGACTGCTATACCATTGCCCGTCTGCTTGCCGACGGCTTCCTCTCCGGCGACTATCAGAATGTCGCCCTCGTCTACACGAATTTCGTCTCGCTCCTCGCGCAGACACCCGCGGCCCTGCCGCTCCTGCCGCTGAAGATTTCGGCGCAGAAGGTCGACGACCCGCGCCGCTGCGGCATCCTCTACGACGGCGGCAGCGAAGCCGTCTTCAATGCCATCGTGCCGGAATACCTCGGCGGCGTACTCTATGGCGCGCTCTGCGAGTCCACCGCCTCTGAGCAGGCCGCGCGGCGCACGGCAATGGATGCTGCCAGCAAAAATGCCGATGAGATCATCGAAACCCTCAATCTCCAGTACAACCGGGCCCGCCAGGGTGCGATTACACAGGAGATCACCGAGATCGTCGCTGGCAGCGAGGCCTAGCGATCCCGCTCCCCGGGGCGCGCGGCGTCCCAACCCACCTGATTCAAAAGGAGAGTGAATCCTTTGTCAACCAAAAACATCGGCACCGTCGTCCAGATCACCGGCCCGGTGCTCGACATCCGCTTCCCGGAGGAGAACCTGCCGAATTTGCTGAATGCGATCACGCTGGAGCACAACGGCCAGACGATCACCGCCGAGGTGGAACAGCAGATCGGCGGCGGCGTGGTTCGCTGCGTCGCCATGAGCTCGACCGACGGATTGACCCGCGGTATGGAGGCCGTCGACACCGGCAGCCCCATCACCGTCCCCGTCGGCGACGCCTGCCTTGGCCGCATCTTTAACCTGCTCGGCCAGCCGCTCGACGACGCGCCGCTGCCCGAAAAGGTGGAGCGCCTCCCCATCCACCGCGAGGCTCCGTCGTTTGAAGAACAGGAATCCACCACCGAAATCCTCGAGACCGGTATCAAGGTTGTCGACCTGATCTGCCCCTATGCCAAGGGCGGCAAGATCGGCCTGTTCGGCGGCGCCGGCGTCGGCAAGACGGTTCTCATCCAGGAGCTCATCTATAACATCGCAACGGCGCATAACGGCTGCTCGGTCTTCACCGGCGTCGGTGAGCGCAGCCGCGAGGGCAATGACCTCTATTACGAGATGAAAGAGTCCGGCGTCCTGTCCAAGACGGCCCTGGTCTACGGCCAGATGAACGAGCCGCCCGGAGCGCGTATGCGCGTGGGCCTCTCGGGCCTCACGATGGCGGAATATTTCCGCGACGTCAAGCATCAGGACGTGCTGCTGTTCATCGACAACATCTTCCGCTTCACGCAGGCCGGCTCCGAAGTCTCGGCCCTGCTTGGCCGTATGCCCTCCGCCGTTGGCTACCAGCCCACGCTGGCCACCGAGATGGGCGCGCTGCAGGAGCGTATCACCTCCACCAAGGACGGCTCCATCACCTCCGTGCAGGCAGTCTACGTCCCTGCGGATGACCTGACCGACCCAGCCCCGGCCACCACCTTTGCGCACCTTGACGCAACCACGGTTCTCGACCGTTCCATCGCTTCCCTCGGCATCTTCCCGGCTGTCGACCCGCTGGACTCCACATCCCGCGTCCTCTCGCCGGACGTCGTCGGGCAGGAGCACTACGACGTTGCACAGTCCGTCATCCACATGCTCCAGCGCTATAAGGAGCTGCAGGATATCATCGCCATCATGGGCATGGACGAGCTTTCCGAGCAGGATAAGCTCACCGTCAACCGTGCCAGAAAGGTGCAGCGCTTCCTGTCCCAGCCGTTCCACGTTGCCGAGCAGTTCACCGGCTACCAGGGCAAATACGTTCCGCTGAAGGAAACCATCCGCGGCTTCCGTGAAATCGTGGAAGGCAAGCATGACGATATCCCCGAGTCCGCCTTCCTCTTCGCCGGCGGCATCGACGATGTCGTGGCCCGTGCGAAAGGCGGCCAGGCATGAGCACGTTCCAGCTGACGATCGTCACGCCGGACGGCGAGTTCTACCGTGGCCCCGCCGAATCGCTGACCGTCCGCGCCGCCAGCGGCGAACTGACGCTCCTGGCCCATCATATCGACTTTGTCGCCGCCCTCGGCATGGGCGAGGCCAGAGTCACCATTGACGGGCAAAAACGCCATGCCTGCTGCATCGGCGGCATGCTCGCCATGACGAAAAATGAGGCGCGCCTCATTGCTACCAGCTTTGAGTGGGCCGACCAGATTGATCTGGAGCGGGCAAAGGATGCCCTCTCCCGCGCCGAAACGGCGCTGGAGCGCCCGGATCTGACGAAAGAAGAGCGTAAGCTTCGCGAGGCCGCCAAACGCCGCGCCCAGGTTCGCATCTCCATCGCCGAGGCCAATCAAAAATAAGAAAAAGGAACCTCTCACCGAGAGGTTCCTTTTCCATAAAAGGCCCCTCTGCGTCAGAAGAAGTCTGCTCCATGGCGCTTCCGCCGGGTCGGCGAAAGCGCCATATCCGCAGACGCCTTCTGCCTTTCCAAACCGAAACCAGTTCATTGGGTTCCGGTTTGGTCTATCAATGGGCAAGTCTGCGCGCCGCGCAGACTTGCCCCGCATCATACCGCGGGGGATGCCGGGCGCACGTTCCTGACGCGCCCGGCGGGGGGAGCACCGCCGCAGCGGGAAAGCCTCCCCCTCTGGGGGAGGTGCCCCAGTGCGATCACTGGGGCGGAGAGGACCGGGACGTACCCAAATCATCCTCCACACCCAAAAACGCCGTTCCCCATCAAAAGAAAAACCTCTGCACCCAATCAAGAAAACGCCCCGGAGCCTTCTTCCAAGGCTCCGGGGCATTCGTTACAGAGGGGCTTTTTTGATTTTTGCGAAGGGTCTGGGATAGGATTTGGGCGTGGGAGTGGTTTTGCGGACGATGACAACACGGTGCACGGCGTCGCCGATGGGATACTCCGCAATCCGCTCGATCTTCCCGCCGAGCCTGCCGATGGCGCGTTCAGCCTCCTCGGCCTCGGCCTCGGCCATTGCACCCTTCATCGCAAGAAACAGCCCGCCCGGCTTCACATACGGCAAACAGAGCTCCGCCAGCACATTCAGCCGCGCCACAGCCCGCGAGGTCGCAACATCAAATTGCTCCCGGCAGCCGGCCACAACTTCTTCCGCCCGTCCGGTCACAACTTCTGCTTCCACGCCAAGTTCCGGCAGCACACGCGCCAGCCACAGCATCCGCTTGCCCAGTGAGTCGAGCAGTGTCAGCCGGATAGACGGCTCCGCGATTTTCAGCGGTACGCCCGGAAAGCCGGCTCCACAGCCCACGTCAACGACCATCTTTCCCCGGAGATCGGCCAGCGTCAGCAGCGCCATGCAGTCCACAAAATGCAGCCGCGCCACATCCTCCGGCTCCGTGATTGCCGTCAAATTCATCACCTTGTTCTGCTCCAGCAGCGCCTCGCCAAACCGGCAAAATGTCTCAATCTGCGCTTCCGAGAGCGCAACAGGCGCCTCCCGCGCCAAAATTTCCCGCATCCTTTATCCCTTCCGAATAAACAAAATCCCGATGGTACCGGGCCCGCAGTGGCTCGACACGGTGCAGCCCGCGCGCGTCACGCAGATCTCGTCAAAATGCTGATACTTCGCGATATTCTCCTTTGCCAGCGCCACAATCTCCTCCGACACCCCGGAGTGTGTAATAAAAATGCGCTGCAGCGCCAAATCGTCGCGCCCCGCCAGCCGGTCCGCTACATAGGCTTCCAGACATTTTGCAAACGTCCCGCGATATTTCTTCGCCACGCCCATTTTTCCGTCCCGCACCTCGATGCAGGGCCGCAGCTTCAGCAAATTCGCGCCCAGCAGCGCCACGGCGGAGCAGCGTCCGCCTTTTTTCATGTAAGCCAGCTGTTCCAGAATAAAGCTCGCCTCAACGCGCGCGGTCAGCGCTTCCAGCTGCGCGACAATCTGCGCCGGCGCCAGACCCTCCGCCGCCAGCCGCGCCGCTTCCAATACCACAAGTCCGTGCCCCGTGGAGAGATTGCGCGAGTCGACCACATAGACGTTCGGCAGATCCGCCGCTGCCAGCTTCGCATTCTGATAGCTGCACGAAAAATCTGCCGAAATATTGACGTGGATCACAAAGTCATACTGCTCCGAAAGTACCGTGAATACGCGGATATAGTCCGCCAGATTGACGGCCGCTGTCGAGGCCAGATCGCCGCCCGCCGCCACATGGGCGTAGATGTCATCCGGCTGGATGTCGACGCCGTCTCGGAAGGTCTTCCCGCCCAGCTGCACATAGAGCGGAAGAATCCCGATGTCAAACCGTTCGATCAACGCCGGCCCAAGATCGCAGGTGCTGTCTGCAGTGATTTTATAACGCATAAAAACTTCCTTTCTTCGCCTCCGAGCGCTGTTTGCGCAGCGTGCGGAAAAAATTCCGGAGCAGGGAAGCACACTCCTCCCCCAACACGCCGGAAACGGTTTCCGGCTGGAAGCAGCCCGGCAGATGCAGCAGATCGACCAGCGATCCCGCCGCGCCGCCCTTCGGATCCGGCGCGCCCCACACCACGCGCGGAATGTGCGCATTCAAAATTGCGCCTGCGCACATCGGACACGGCTCCAGCGTCACATACAGCGTACACTGCCAAAGCCGCCACCCACCAAGAATCCTGCAAGCTTCGCCGATGGCCTCCAGCTCCGCATGCGCCAGCGCCGTTTTTCCCTGCTCACGCCGGTTCCGGCCCCGCCCGACGATCTTCCCGTCCAGCGTGACCACACACCCTACCGGCACTTCGCCCTCTGCCGCGGCCTCCCGCGCCAGCTGCAGCGCCTCTTGCATCCAAAGCTCGTCGTCCATGACTGCTCCCTCTCCAGTTTGATTCTTTTATCATACCTGACAATTCCAGATTCGTCAACTGAAGAAGTATGAAAAAAGGCCCCCGGCCAGGCCTGGCCGGGGGAATGGATTGTGGGATTGGCAGCCCTCAGACCGCCAGGATATGAAGTGCGCTCGCATTGGATAAGCTGTATCTGTATTCTACCGCCCAGCTTTGGAAAAGTCTGCCGAAATCCGCCGGCTGCCAAAATTTTTCTGCCCCGTCCGCCTCTTGCAAAACATCCGCCGATTTGCTATAATAAATTGTTATTTGGAAAACCGGAGGGAGAGCCATGAAATTTGACGCGGGAAGCTATGACGTTGCCGTAATCGGCGCAGGCCATGCCGGCATTGAGGCGGGCCTTGCCTGTGCGCGCATGGGCCTGCGGACGGTTGTGTTCACGATCAACCTTGACGCCGTCGGCAACATGCCCTGCAATCCCGCCATCGGCGGCACCGGCAAGGGACATCTCGTGCGCGAGCTCGACGCCCTCGGCGGCGAGATGGCAAAAGCGGCGGACGCTTGCTGCATCCAATACCGCATGCTGAATCTTGGCAAGGGCCCCGCGGTGCATTCCCTCCGCGCCCAGGCCGACCGCCGCCGCTATCAGGAGCATATGAAGCACCTGCTCGAGCAGCAGGAGCGCCTCGACCTCAAGCAGGCCATGATCACGGAGATTGGCCTCGAGGACGGAGCCGTCGCCTCGGTGACAACGCGCCTCGGCGCGGTCTACCGTGTGCGCGCCGCCGTCATTGCCTCCGGCACCTACCTCGACGCCTGCGTCATCACCGGCGACTGCGCCTATTCCTCCGGGCCGGACGGCATGCAGGCCGGCGTCGGTTTGACAGACTGCCTTGCGGGCTTTGGCCTGCGCATGCGCCGTTTCAAAACCGGCACGCCTCCGCGCGTCAACCGTCGCTCCGTCGACGTTTCCAGGATGGAGCTCCAACCCGGCGACGAGATGCCGCAGCCCTTCTCTTTTTCCACCGTCACGCCGCCGGAAAACCGTGCCGTCTGCTATCTCACCTATACCAACGAAGAGACACACCGCATCATCCGGGAAAATTTCGACCGCTCCCCGCTCTTCAACGGCATGATCGAGTCCGTCGGCCCGCGCTATTGTCCCTCCATCGAGACAAAGATCGATCGCTTTCCGGAAAAGACCCGCCATCAGCTCTTTGTGGAGCCCTGCGGCCTTGGTACGGACGAGCTCTATATCCAGGGCCTCTCCTCCAGCCTGCCTGAGGACGTCCAGCTCGCCATGCTGCACACCATCGCGGGCCTGGAGCACGCGGAGATGATGCGCCCGGCCTATGCCATCGAATATGACTGCATCGACCCGACCGAGCTTCTGCCCACGCTCGAGAGTAAAAAAGTCCCCGGCCTCTACGGTGCGGGCCAGTTTAACGGCTCCAGCGGCTATGAAGAGGCCGCCGTGCAGGGCTTCGTCGCGGGCGCCAACGCCGCGCTGAAGATCCAGGGCAGAGAGCCGCTGGTTCTCCGGCGCTCCGACGGCTATATTGGCACGCTCATCGACGATCTGGTCACCAAGGGCACGAACGAGCCCTACCGCATCATGACCAGCCGCTCGGAATACCGCCTTCTGCACCGGCAGGACAATGCCGACGAGCGCCTTTCCGCCATCGGCCGCCGGATCGGCCTGGTGAGCGATGCGCAGTACGCGGCGGTGCAGGAAAAATACCGCGCCGTGGCCGGCGAAATCCGCCGCCTCGAGGCGACGGGCATCCCGGAATCTGCCGCGCTGAACGCCCTGCTTACTGCCAAACAGACCGCTCCGGTCCGGGGCTCGGCCCGCCTGTCAGATCTGGTGCGCCGCCCACAGCTGGCCTATGATGACCTTGCCCCCTTTGATCCCACCCGCCCGGCCCTGCCGGCTGCGGTGCGCGAAGCGGTGGAAATTCAAATGAAATATGCCGGCTACATCGCCCGTCAGCAAAAGCAGGTTGAAGAGTTCCGCCGCGCCGAATCCCGCCTGCTTCCGCCGGATATCGACTATTCCGAGATCCAGGGCCTGCGCGTCGAGGCGCGGCAAAAGCTGGGCGAGATCCGCCCGCTCTCCGTCGGCCAGGCCAGCCGGATTTCCGGTGTCTCTCCGGCGGATGTCGCGGTGCTGCTCATCTGGCTGGGGCAGCAGGAAAAGGAGTGAACCCGATGTTTTTCGATTCCCATGCACACCTGGACGAGGCGTGCTTTGCAGAAGATTTTGATGAAATTCTGGCCAATATGGCCCAAAACCATGTCCGCGGCATGATGGATGTCGGCTGTGATCTTCCCTCCAGCGAGGCGGCCATCGCCCTTGCCGCGCGCTACAATTGGGTCTGGGCCGCCGTAGGCAGCCATCCGGACGATGCCGACCACGTCGACGAAGCCCGCATTCTCACCTACCGGAAGCTTGCACGCCATCCGCGCGTCAAGGCCATCGGCGAGATCGGTCTGGATTATCATTACGAGGATGTCCCGCGTGACGTTCAGCAGCACGCCTTCCGTCTGCAGATGTCGCTGGCGGAGGAGCTGGATCTGCCCGTCATCATCCACGAACGCGAGGCTCATGGGGATGCGCTTGCCATTATCGACGAATATCCTACCGTCAAGGGTGTCTTCCACTGCTTTTCCGGCTCTCCGGAGATGGCGGGGGAGTTCGTCCGCCGCGGCTGGTACATCGGCTTTACCGGCGTTGTGACGTTCAAAAACGCCCGCAAGGCCGTCGAAACGGCCCGCAGCATCCCGCTCGACCGCATCCTCATCGAGACGGACTGCCCCTATATGGCGCCGGAGCCCTTCCGCGGCCGCCGCAATGACCCGAGCCTGGTGCCCTATGTCGCGCAGAAGATCGCGGACCTGCGTGCCCTCCCGGTCGCCACCATGGCGCAGCTCACCTGGGATAACGCCCACCGCCTCTTCCGCCTCGCCCCTTAACGACTGCCAAAGGCATCCTTCCCCGAGGGGGAAGGATGCCTCACATCTTACCGCGAGGCACGTCGGCCGCACACTCCTTCCGCGGCTGCCGCGCCCGAAGGGCCGAATGAGGCCCGGGGAGCACCCAAATTTCCCTCCGCACCAAACCAAATGCGCCCCACGCCCCTTTCCCCCAAGGCCCCGCCGCAGCAAATCCCAAAACAAAAGCGCGATTGCAACGTTTCAATAGAAGCGTCATTCAATAAAAGCGTCATTGCGAGCCAGTGCGCACACTGGCGTGGCAATCCCGTGGATCTTCCCGAAGTCTTATGGGGAGCGTCCGCACCCAAGATCCCCACAGCGTCAGAAGAAGCCGGCTCCATTCCGCTTCCGCCGGGTCAGCAAAAGCTCCATCTCCGCGGCCTCCGTCCTCCCCGCCAAACCGGAACCACTCCAGTCCGCTTTTGCCCACAAATGGGAGCGTTTTCCAACGACTGACTGGGGGCTCCTCAGGGCGGCCTGCGCTCCGGGCAGTCTGGGGAAGTCCATCCTGCCCCTTGCCGCGTGCCTTTTCGAATCAAACAAAAAACCACCGGCAGGGCCTAATCTCATTAAGATAAGCAACAGCCCAGATCGTCAGCTGGACGGTCTGGGCTGTATTGCAAATACTTGAAAAAATCCAGAAAAAACACTTGATACTGATATTCAATTAAAAACTTTCATTCATGGAATGGAAGTTTTTAATATGAAGATCATTATGAGACGAGATTCCGTGATTTTATCAAAATCACGGAATCGGTTACGCCAAAGGCGGAACCTTTCTGATTAAAGAATTTAATCAGAAAATAGTATGACAAATTGAAAAAAATCGACGGCTTCGCCTTGAGAGCAATTTCAAGGAGGACCGTACGGATGAGAAACTATCCACGCACTCTGAAGCGAAAGCTTCTGGAAACCATATCCCAGCAGCGGGCGGAGCTGCCCAGATCCACACAGGATTCCAAGCGGGATTTCACCCGGAAACGAAAGCTGCCATTCGAAACGCTGTTATGAGGCATACAACAACATCGCGCATATCGAGCAGAAGGGCCTGGAACTGCCTGATACGCGTAAAGGAAAAGCAGGGGATTCTTTCGGGGCTCAATCTGCCTGATACGCCGGAATTTGATGCGTGTTTCAGCGATTCTCTCTCCAAACGCCTGACGAACCGCATCCGCAAGGAGCCTCAAAAGTACCGCTGGCTCCCCCATAAGGTTCAGTTTCGCGTCCCTGCTTCGGCTGCACACCAAATTTGTGCAGCCAAAGGGGAAGTATTTCTACCGTGTGAACGCTGCTTTTGCCGCGCATATTGCACGGGAGTTCCTGCTCGGATTTGTGTCTGCGGTCAATGTGGAGGCGTTGATCGCTAGTCTGCTGCTTCCTGTCCGGCCCGGCCAGCACAAGCCAAGAAATATGCGGGCAAAACATCCAGCCTGCTTTCAGTACCGGATGATTTCATCTCCCCACACTCGTTTTCGCGGAGGAAACTCCGCGCTTTTGGCATACCCTTTTTGAAAATCTGCGTGTCTTGCAATGCAGGCTCCGGGCTTTCCTCCCAGAGCCTGCATTTCTGGGGCCTTATCTTAATGAGATTACGGCCGTGCCGGTGGTTTTCCTGTTTTTTGCGCAGTAATTGTTCCTAGGGTGTATTCTTCCAACTCCCAATGTGACCGCCAGCGAGGAATTTTTGCGCTGCGCAAGACATTTTTTCGCAGGAATCCTGACGTATTTCAAGGAAAACTGACGCGGCACAGCGTGAAAAGGCCCGCTGTCCGGGTGCGTCGGGAGTTGGAAGAATACACCCTAAACTTAAAAATCAGAAAAAACGTGAGAAATTGGCCCACTGCGCTCAGAGATTGCGGGAATCGAATACGTCCACCGGCAGCACGTCAGCCAGTGCGACCAGCTCCGCCCGCCGCCCGGATTCCTCGGGGACGCGCTTCGGGCTCCGCAGCTGGCTGCGATCTGCCGGAACCAGCGGCAGTGACAGCATAATTGCCGCACCTTTGCCGCTTGTCTGGAGTAAAATTCGCCCGCCGTGCAGCTGCACAATGCGCTGTACCAGCGGCAAACCCAGCCCTACGCCGCGCCGTGCGTCATCCAGCGGCGAAAACTGCGTATACCGCGTAAATGCCGCACCAAGTGCCGCTTCGTCCAGCCCCTCGCCACTGTCCAGCAGCACAAAACGCGCAAATTCCCCTTGTTTCAACAATTCCAGACAAATTTCGCCGCCGTTCGGCGTGTGCTTCAATGCGTTAGATAGCAGCTCATAAACCGCTCGGGCTATCTGTTTTCGGTCAATCCACGCGTAAAACTGCCGTGGAGGTACTTTACAGTGCAGTGTTACGCCGCATTCCTGGCAAAGCGATTCGGTATTCTCATAGAGCTTTGTAAAAAAATCACACAGCTCTACCTTTTCCAACGTCAGCGGCAGCTCGCCGCAGGCGGCTCCGCCAAAATCACGCAAATGCCCACGCAGCCGCAGCAGCTGATAAAATGCCCGTGTGCACTCTGCCGCCGCATGCTGCGTCCGGCTGTCTTCCAGATCTTCAATGGCAGGAAGCAGCGTTGAGGAGGCGGAAAGCAGGGTGGTGAGGGGAGACTGCATGGCATTTGCAATTGAAAGCAGCGTTTGCGCGGCATCCTGTGCAGGTTCTGCCGCGGCGACCAGAAGCGTGCCGGCTTCGGCTTGCAGCAGCGTTACATCCCGCAGCTTACCCGCAAGGAAGACCTGGACCATTTGTGTGACGGGGGAGGACGGGATGGTTTTGGGCTGGCTTGAACGGGGGACAGGAGATGAGGGGTCAGCGGTTTCGAGGGAGCGCATCTGGGAAGGGCAGGCGGAGACGGCTGCTTCAGTTTGTTCTATCTGGGGGCCGGGGAATACTGAGGTGATTTCGGGCTGGTCGGCGCGGGGTTGGGCGCACGCCGGAAGGTTTGGCAGCTCCGGCGCGGCGTCTCCGGGGCTTAAGCCCAGACCGCGCGCCGCTGCATTGCAGCCGGCAATGACCGTGTTTTGTAAAAACAGTACGGGCTGCGGAAACAGATCAAAAAGCCCGATGGAGAATAACAAATTCATATCCAAGGCGAAGCCCTCCTGAAAGTAGCTTTTCCTGGAATCCGGCGTTTTCCACAGGAAAATGCCGCCAGTTTTTTTATCATACCGTATTTTTTATTAAAAAGCAAGTTTTCTGCAAATTTCTGCAAAAAGAGCCCGGCTGTTTTGGGCGGGGGGGATGGGGAGGATTTTGTGGGGGTGATTTTGGTGCGAAGAAGGAATTGGGTGCGTTCCGGCCCGCTCCGCCCCAGTGTGCGCACTGGGGCACCTCCCCCCTGAGGGGGAGGCTTTTCCGCTGCGGCGGGGAGTTTTTATTGGGAGGGCCAGGCGGTTATGGCGCGGTGGTAGAGCGCCAAGCCGGCGCCGTCGGAGATGAGCTCGGTCAAGGGAAAAGCGTACCATGTATTATAGTCCAATCCCAGCTGCGCAAGCAGCCAGAACAGCGGCAGCAGGCAGACGATCTGCCGCAGCAGCGAGAGCGCAGACTGATGCGGCCATAGCCGATGGCCAGCACGTCCGCGTCCTGCGAAAAGACGCGGATGAGCGTACCGGGGTTCCCGATAAATGCCGCCGCGCCCACGGCCATGACGGCCAACGAAAAGCAGATCGAACACTTCAACGTATCCCGGCAGCGGCATCTGCTGTTTCCGGTTTCTGCTGGGCGAACTTTCGCGCCATGTAGGTGTTCACACCCGCGCCGGTGCCGACGGCCAGCGCGACAATGACGAGCTGCAACGGATAAATGACCGAGAGCGCTGTCAGCGCATTGTTGGAATACCGGCCGACAAAAAGCTGTCCACAAGGTTGTAGCGCGCCTGGATCAGCGGCGCCAACATGACCGGCGGCGCGATCTGCAAAAGGATCCTGCTGATTTTTCCCTTGCCGAAGAAATCATTTTCCTAGGGTGTATTCTTCCAACTCATGATGTGACCGGCAGCGAGGGATTTTTGCGTTG
>OIWS01001547.1_pt1 | contig 22380 bp, 18 predicted proteins | sample 1587611 | NCBI WGS metagenome assembly OIWS01 (sample SAMEA3888919, study PRJEB22519) | human gut metagenome | biome: human gut; feature: human-associated habitat; material: faeces | place: Denmark | collected 2010 | reverse complement strand
GCTCGGGGTTCATGGTGTTCATGGCCTCGCGGATGACCGGGGAGATGCAGTGGATGCGCTCGCCGATGGTGACGAACTTGGGCGAATCCGGATCTCTCTGCTTGTAGTGGGCGTCGAGATCGTCGCGGATCTTGATGGCCGGGATGGACGCAGCAATCTTCTCGAAGTCCAGCGGCGCGTCCGCAGCGACTTCCTGCTTGGCCTCGACCGGCTTCTTGGAAGCGGCGGCGGCCTCAGCGGCAGCCTTATATTCGCCGTCCTTGAGGTACTTGACAAGCTCAACGGCCTCACGGGTACCGACAACCACGTTCCACTCCGGCAGCTTGTCCTGAATCTCGCCCTTCATAACGGCAACCTTGCCCGGGATGATGAGGGTGCGGTTGTTGATCTTGGAAGCCAGATCGAATTCATCGAAGAACTTCTTGACGGAGCTGGAGGAGAACTTGCCGGCGGCCCATGCAGTCAGAACGGACATGCCGGATGCGTCGGTGATGAGCAGGTTGATGGGCACCTTGGAGCGCTCGAGCTCGCCGGAGACCAGGAAGTAGGTCAGCGCGAAGTCGACCGTCAGGCAGCAGGGATCGTCGGGCGTGGCGCCGTTGATCGGGTAGATGCCGGGGGCGACCTTCATGGGCTTCTGCGGGTCGGTGTAGATGTTCTGGCGCAGGCCGTACAGCGGCAGCGCCTCGGCATAGCTCATGCGCTCCATGACGAGGATCGAGCCGTATTTCAGCGTGAACACAGACGCCAGCGCGGTCTGCAGGTGGATATCGCCGCGGCAGAGCTTGGCCAGGTTGACGATGGACGGATAACCGAAGGTACGGTCGTTGTCACGGATGGCGGAGCGGCGGACGATGACGGCGTTCGCGAAGGTTTCCTTCACGGTCTCGCCGGTGACGTCGATGACGAGGTTCTTGTTGCCGGCCTTCTCGAGGGCTTCGATGGTGTCGTGCAGCTCGGCCAGATCCTTGCCCTTGACGCCGAGCACGATGCCGGCGGCAGCCGCGATGGCGCTCATATCGGCATAGTTGTCTTTGTTGGCGCCGTTCAGGATGGGCTTGACGTCCTTGATCGCCTCGACAGCAGCCTTCGCAGCGTCGACGCTCTCGGTGTCGAGGATGACACCGCGCTCGAGCGTGGCGGCCTTCTTGGCCAGCGCGACGAACTTGTCGGCGTCGCCGGCGTCGTGGACGAAGACAGCCTCGACGTACTCGCGTTCGCCGATGCGCTCATAGTCGGTCTTCTTCATGATGTCGATCTTCGCGTCGACCTCGGCATCGTCCATGCAGGTGCACAGATACTGCGCAAAGAGGTTGCGGGACACGAGGGTCTTCTCATGACGGAACATGACGGTCTCGCCGCCGAGCTTGTGGCCGGCGAACTCGATGGTCTTCATGGGGGGTGCGGTTGCCTCGGACAGGAGGGCGATCGCCTCTTCGGACATATACGGGCACTTCGTAATCGGGAGCGCGCCCTGGGCAACCTTCATGCAGAAAGCCATACACGTCGGGCTGCCGCATTCTTTACAGTTCTTCTTGGGAGATAATTTAAAAATGTCAAGACCTTTTACTGCCATGGTAGTGTTCCTCCTTTCTGCTTACATGAGCGCGTTGATCATTTTGGAGATCGTGCGGATCGCGGCCGGGTGCCGCATAATGACGGCGTCTGCGCCGCCAGCCAGGACAGCCGCCGCCGTGGTGATTTCCATCTCCACGCCGCGCTCTTCCTGGTTGCCCCATTCGGGCATATCCGCTTCGCTCATGACCGCTTCCTTGACGCCCCAGGCGTCGGCGGAGACCGGGGTCATGATGGGCATCTGGAGCATGGCGTCCGCCTGCTTCAGCGCAGCATCCTTCACGCGGTCCAGCGTGGAAGCAACATATTCATAGCCATAACCGGCAGCAGCGGAACCGATGTTCATGACGATCGACTGGGCGTTGACGCCGAGCTGGGTCATGACGGTGTTGAGCTGCTTGGCCAGGTTGATGTCGACGGCGGATTCCGCGCCGACCTTCTGGCCGTAGGCCAGACCGGCGGAGGCGCCGACGGTCTTGTAGTTTTCGTCGCGTGCCGAGAGGACGAGGATGTTCTTGCCGGCGAGCGCTTCCGCGATCTTGTTGAACAGCTCGGTGTCCTTCTCGATGTTCTTGCAGCCCATGATGACAATGGGCATCGTCACGGCGTCGGCCACAGCCTTCGCCAGCGCAACGCACTCTTCCGTGGGCTTGTTGGCGCCGTTGGGATCGGCACCTTCAAAGTGCAGGCAGAGGAAGTTTGCGCCTTCCATCGTCTCGGCGCGCTTGGCCATGTCGACGACGGACTCGCAGCCGGCGTAGAATTCCTTCTCGCCGGGCATGGTGTACTCTTCCATACCGAAATCGGTCAGTTCCACGCCGATCTTCGGCGCATTCTTGATTTCGGCGTCGAAGGTGTGGAACGGCAGGACGTTCTGTCCGCCAATTGCCGTGGCTTTGTCGCCAACGCCGAGCACAACTTCATTGATGTGCGCGTTGAAAGCCTGCTTTTTGGGAACAAAAGGCATAATGGTGAATCCCCCTATATCAAAAATTTTGCTTGCAATGGTATTACAGTTTCAGCTTTTGCATAATTCCGGCGAGCGCCTGCTTGACCGGCGCGCCGTCGGGAACCTGAGAGCTGGGTTTGCCCTCGCAGTCATATTCATAGACCAGATCGTCCTGCGGCAGCACGCCGACCAGATCCAGCCCGTATTTTTCGATCTCTTCCGCAACGCCGGGGTTCAGCACGCCGCCGGGTGCGCGGTTGACGATCAGCTTCATCTCGCCCGGCTTCAGATCGAGCTCCCGGATCATTTCCGCGATCCGCCCGACCGCCTGAATGCCGCGCCGCGAGCAGTCGGAAACCAGAAGCATGGTATCCACATGCGGAAGCGTCCCGCGCGAAATATGCTCCAGCCCCGCCTCGTTGTCCATCACGATGTAGTTGTAGTTGCCGATATACTTGTCCAGCTGTGTCTTCAGCACACCGTTGACAAAGCAATAACAGCCCTTGCCCTGCGTGCGGCCCATAACCAGCATGTCGTAATCGTCTTCTTCGATCAGTGCGGTGCCGAATTTCATCTCCGCGTAATCGGCCTTCGTCATATTCGCGGGCACAGAGCCCGTCTGCTCGGCACGGGCCATATCCTCGCGGATATCGCCCAGCGTCGTCTCCACTTCCACGCCCAAAACCTCATTGAGGTTCGAGTTCGCGTCGGCGTCCACCACCAGAATGGGCCCTTTTCCGGCCTTGCAGAGATAGTCGATGATCATGCCGCAGGTTGTGGTCTTGCCCACGCCGCCTTTTCCGGCCACTGCGATGGTGTGCGATTTTGCCATAAAAAACGCTCCTTGATAAACGCTCGAATGTCCCGGCGGGCTTTGGCCCGCCGGGGCAGCAGAGGCTTGGATTAGACGAGGTCGATCAGGCCGGCCAGCTTTGCGATGTTGGCCACGTCGTCGTACTTGTTCAGCGCATACAGGTGGATGCCGTCCACGCCGCAGGCACGATACTCGTCGATCTGGTTGATGGTATACTCAATACCGGCGGCCTTGAAGCTGGCCTTCTTGCCGGCGACGTCTGCGTCGAACGGCTCCTTGTCGAACGGGTTCGGGAAGATCCAGTTCTTGGAGATGATCTCGCAGAGCTTGCGGTCCATGACGCAGCCGTTGCGGCTGAGCGCCATGTTGATGGTCGCGGCCTGATCGAGGATCGGCATAATGCCCACATCGACCGGCAGCCAGATGCCCGCGCCGCGGATGGCGTCGAGCCAGTAACGGAACGCATCCATATCCCAGCACAGCTGGCTGATGATGAAGTCGGCGCCGTTGTCCTGCTTCTGCTTCAGGAAAGCGATGTCAGCCTCGAGGCTGCGGCACTGGATGTGGCCTTCGGGCGAGCCGGCGACCGCGATGGTGAACTTGTCGCCGAACTCCTTGCGGACGAACTTGACAAGCTCGGTTGCATAGTGCAGATCGCCGTTCGTGCCGGTCCAGCCGAAGGGCAGGTCCCCGCGCAGGGCGAGCATGTGGTTGATGCCGTGATCCAGGTAGGTCTGCAGCTTTTCCTTGATGTCTTCCTTGGTGTTGCCGATGCAGGTGAAGTGGGTGATCGGGGTGGTCTTGCCGTCCTTGACGATCTTGTCGAGGACTTCGAGGTTCTTACCGACGTTCGTGCCGCCGGCGCCGTAAGTACAGGAGATGTAGTCGGGATTCAGCGTGTACAGCTTCTCCAGGACGCCGTCCTTGCCGCACAGCTTCTCCATGCCAACGTCCGTCTTCGGCGGGAAAACCTCAAACGAGAAAGTGGCTCTGTTTTCATAGATTTCAGCAACGCTCATATATGCCTCCAAAAAATATGATTTTCTGCCTAATCCCAAATGGGCGCACTGTGCCCATTTGGGATTCGATACAAAAATATCGTAACACAATTGTGCCGTAAATACAAGCCCAAACTTGCGGAAAACGCGAAAAAAGTTCTGATTATTTCGTGCTGTGCCTCCTCAGAGCGGTGTGAAGAGAAATTTCTGGCTCACGCCGGCACTCTCCACATACACGGTCAGCGCCCCGTCAGCCTTCCGGTCAACGGTCAGGTTCACTTCCTTGCCCTTGATCTCCCGGCGAACCCACGCAACCGGGTCGTCCGTCTCAACCTCGTCAAAGAAGACATCCCGCATCTGGTTGTTTGCGCACAGGTTCTGCACCTCGCGCACGACCTCGTATTCCGCCATCTTCAGCGCACGCGCTCGCGCACAATGGCGACGTTGCCCACCAGATCGACCGACACCAGCTCGCCCTCGATGACAACCTGCCGGTCCATCAGATCGGTCAGGAAAACCTGCCCGTCTTTGATGTCGATGCGCTGCACATTGCCGAGCACCAGATTTTCCGGTGCCTCCTGGTTTTTATAAACGTTTGACAAGCACATACCGTTCGCTCCTTACTCCATCGCGGCCAAAACCGTGGACAGGCGCATATTGCCCTTCTCAAAGTCCGAGACCGCCTGCATAATCTGCTCATAGGCCGTCGTCTCGCCCAAATCCTTCAGCTTGGCCGCCAGCTGCGCCAGCTCGTTGGCATGGGAGGCGTTGTGGCCCACCATGTATTTCATCAGAGCCTTCAGCTCTGCCTTTGGGTCGGCATTGCAGCCGCCGCAGGCCCCGCAGGCATGCTCATGATGATGCTCATGCGCGTGGCCCTCTTCGTGGCTGTGGCAGCAGCCCTCATGTTCGTGATCGTGATGCATAATTGGTTCCTCCTGCAAAACAGTTTCGTTTTCTGTCTTGTATTATACTCAGTTCCGCGCCCTTTGTAAAGGCCCGAAAAATTACAAAATAATCCCCCTGCCGGGGTTCTGTCTCGAAATTTCCCCAAAAAATTGTTGACATTTCTGTGGATTTTTCCGTACCGCCGTGATATAATCCCTTTCAAGAACAGCCGAGGAGGCTTCCCATGGAACACACGCATGAATCTCTGCATGAGCACGGCATTGCCCACACGCACGAGCCTGGCCACGCACACGGCCATGTCCACGAAAACACCAAAGCCGTGCTCAATCGCCTTGCCCGCGCCATCGGGCACCTGGAATCGGTCAAAAAAATGGTAGAGGACGGGCGCGACTGCTCCGAGGTGCTTATCCAGCTCTCCGCCGTCCGCTCCGCGATCAACAACATCGGCAAGGTCATCCTGGAAGATCATATCCAGCACTGCATTGTCGACGCCGTCGAGCACGATGACAAAGAGGCCATCGCAAACCTCTGCCAGGCCATCGACAAATTCGTCAAATGATCAAAACCGGCCATATGGCCGGTTTTGATCATTTTTCCAGTTTTTCCAGCACTGCTTTGAAATACTCCGGCAGCTCGCAGCGCACCGTTACGCGCTCCCCCGTGCGCGGATGCACAAATGTCAGCTCCCGCGCATGGAGGCACTGGCTCTCCATCCCCAACTCCGGCTTCCTGTGGCCATAGACCGTATCGCCGAGAATCGGGTGGTTGCGCCAGGCAAGATGGACGCGGATCTGATGCGTCCGCCCCGTCTCCAGCCGGCAGCGCAGGTGTGTATAGCCCGGATAGCGGGCGACAACCTCCCAGTGCGTAACGGCCGGACGGCTGTTTTTCTCGGTGACGGCCATTTTTTTGCGATCTGCCGGGTCGCGGCCGATTGGCGCGTCGATCGTGCCGGAATCCGCACGGACGCTGCCGCAGACGATGCACTCATACGTCCGCGCAAGGCTGTGATCCTTGAGCTGCGCGGCAAGATGCGCATGGGCAAAGTCATTCTTGGCCGCGATCAGCAAGCCCGAGGTCTCCTTGTCGATGCGGTGGACAATGCCGGGACGCGCCTCCCCGCCGATGCCGGAGAGCGACGCGCCGCAGTGATGCAGGAGGGCATTGACCAGCGTTCCGTCCGGATGTCCCGGCGCCGGATGCACCACAAGCCCCTTCGGCTTGTTGACCACAATGACGTCCTCGTCCTCATAGACCACATCCAGCGGAATCTCCTGCGCCGGATTTTCCGCCGGCCGCACCTCCGGAATTTCCACGTTCAAAACCGTCCCTGCCGGAAGCTTCGCGTTCTTTTTCACGGCCTTTCCATCCAGCGTCACCGCGCCATCCTCCAAAAGCCGCTGCACGGCGCTGCGGCTCAGTTCCGGGATCTGTTCGGCCAGCGCGGCGTCGAGGCGCACACCGTCAGTGTTCAGCGTGATCGTCATGGGATTTGTCCTTTTTCGGCCCGTCGGATAAAAAATTCTTGTCCTTGATCAGAATGTAGAGCACCAGAATGATCGCGCCGAACGTGATAAACACGTCTGCAACGTTAAACGTCGAAAACCACGGAATCGAGATCATGTCGATCACCGCACCTGTGCGCACCCGGTCGATGAGGTTGCCGATGGCTCCGCCCGTGATGGCCGCGAGGCACCAGAGCTCCGGCTTTTTCGTGACATGCTTTTTCGCCACGATCCATACCACAAACACCAGATAGACCGCCGTCAGCGCCACAAACAGCCACCGCCCGCCGCGCAGCATGCTCAGCGCCATGCCGTCGTTGAGCAGATAGCGCAGCTCCAGCCAGCCGGGAACGAGCACATCGACAACGTCGGTGAGCTGCGCAGCAGCCAGTGCCTTTGTCCACTGGTCGACCGCCACAATTGCCGCGGCAAACAGGGTCAGATACAAATAAAACAAGGAAATATCCTCCTTTTCTTGGGTGTGATCATTCTACCACAAATCACCCCCGCTTTCAAACCCATTCTTTCCGCCGCGCCCCACACATCGCAAAAGAGCATCCCTCCCGGGATGCTCTTTTTTGAAGTTTAGTCAAACACCACGTCCAGTGCTTTGCAGACCGCAGCGCAGCGCGGGCAGAGGCCGTGCTCGTCGGCATCCAGAGAATGCATCCAGCAGCGCGGGCACTTCGTGCCCTTCGCTTCGGTGACGGCGACGGTGAGCCCCGGGAAGTTCGTGCCATTTCCAACGACGGCGCCCTCTTCCGGCTTTTCGTCGGTGACGGCGACGTTCGAGACAATGAAGATCTCGGCAAGGTTCATGCCGGCCACAGCCTTCACGGCCTCGGCGGCCGCTGCGTCGACTGCGGTCAGCGCGACGTGCGCTTCGAGCGATTTGCCGATGCGCTTGTCGGCGCGGGCGGTCTCGAGGACGCCGTTGACGTCGCTGCGGAGGCGGAACGCGAAGTCCCACGCGGCCATGCGGTCGGCAGAGAGGGCGTAATCGGTGTACGGCTTGGACATCTCGTTCAGGACAACGTTGCGCGCGTCATCGCAGTCGCGGTGCGGCATCTGCAGCCAGATCTCGTTGCAGGTGAAGGCGAGGATCGGCGCGAAGAGCTTCGTCATCGCGTCGAGGATCATCCAGAGCGCGGACTGTGCGCTGCGGCGGGAGGCGGAATCTGCGCCGTCGCAGTAGAGGTGATCCTTGATGATGTCGAGGTAGAGGCTGGAGAGCGTGACAACGCAGAAGTCGTTGACGGCGTGGGAGACGGTGAAGAACTCATAGTTCTGGTAGGCCGCCTCGCAGCGGGCCATCAGGTCGTTCAGCTTCGTGACGGCCCAGCGGTCGAGCTCCGCCATGTCGGCGGGCGCAGTCAGGTGGTTCGGGTCGAAGTCGAGGAGGTTGTCAAGGCAGAATTTCGCGGTGTTGCGGAATTTCAGATAGTTCTGGCTCAGCTGCTGGAAGATGGCATCGGAGCAGCGGACGTCGACATGATAGTCGGCCGAGCCTGCCCAGAGGCGGCAGATGTCCGCGCCGTATTTCTTGAACACGTCGGCAGGATCGACGCCGTTGCCGAGGGACTTGTGCATGGCCTTGCCCTCGCCGTCGACCGTCCAGCCGTGCGTGACGCACTCTTTAAACGGAGCGCCCTTGCCCAGCGCGCCGACGGCGGTCAGCAGCGAAGACTGGAACCAGCCGCGGTACTGGTCAAGGCCCTCCAGATAGACGGTCGCGGGCCAGAAGCCCTGATCCTTCTGCATGGAGGCGAAGTGCGTGGAGCCGGAGTCAAACCAGCCGTCGAGCGTGTCCGTCTCCTTGTCGAAGTGCTTGCCGCCGCAGTGCGGGCAGGCGAAGTTTTCGGGGACGAGTTCGTCGGCCTCGCGCTCAAACCAGACGTTCGAGCCGAACTCGCCGAAGAGCTTCGAGATATTGGCAATCGTCTCGTCCGTGCAGACGGGCTTGCCGCAGTCCTTGCAGTAGAAGACCGGGATCGGCAGGCCCCAGCGGCGCTGACGGGAGATGCACCAGTCGGCACGCTCACGGATCATGGCCTTCATGCGGTCGATGCCCCAGCCGGGGATCCAGCGGACGTCGTCGCACGCCGCGCACGCCTCGTCCTTAAACGAGTCAACCGAGCAGAACCACTGCGGAGTCGCGCGGAAGATGATCGGCTTCTTGCAGCGCCAGCAGTGCGGATAGCTGTGGACAATCTCTTCGGACGCGAACAGGCGGCCCGATTCCTGCATATCCTTCAGAATCACGGGGTTGGACTCTTCGACGAGCATGCCCTCGTACTTCCCGGCATAGTCGGTATGGCGGCCCTGATCGTTGACGGGGACGACCATGTCCATGCCGTAGCGGCGGCAGGTCTGATAGTCATCGGCGCCGAAGCCGGGCGCGGTGTGGACGCAGCCGGTACCGGAATCCATCGTGACGTAATCGGCCAGGACAAGGCGGCTGGTCTTCGGCAGGAAGGGGTGATCGGCCAGCATGTTTTCATAGAAGCTGCCCGGATGGGTCTCGACGATGCTGTAATGCTCGACGTTGCCCACGCGCATGACCTTCTCGGCCAGCGCCTCGGCGATGATATACAGTTCCCCGTTGTCCTCATTTTTCACGACGGCATAGCTCTCGTCCGGGTGCAGCGCGATGGCGAGGTTGCCGGGCAGCGTCCAGATCGTGGTCGTCCAGATGATGAAGTTCAGCTTGGACTTGTCGAGATGGCTCAGCTTGCCGAGGTCATCGTGCATGGCGAACTTGACATAGACGGTCGTGCAGGGATCGTCCTGATATTCGATCTCGGCCTCGGCCAGGGCCGTCTCGTCGTGATAGCACCAGTAGACGGGCTTCAATCCCTTATAGATGTAGCCCTTTTTGTACATCGCGCCGAAAACCTTGACCTCCTCGGCCTCGAAGCCGGGGTTCATGGTCTTGTACGGATGCTCCCAGTCGCCGAGGACGCCGAGGCGCTTGAAGCCCTCCATCTGCACATCGATATAATGCTGGGCAAAATCGTGGCAGGCGGAACGGAAGGCCGCGACGGACATCTGCTTGTGGTTCAGCTTGTTCTGCTTGATGATGGCGGACTCGATCGGCATGCCGTGGTTATCCCAGCCGGGGATATAGGGCGTATAATAGCCGCGCATCGCCGCGGAACGGATCATAAAGTCCTTGATGCATTTGTTGAGCGCGTGGCCCATGTGGAGCGCGCCGTTCGAGAACGGAGGGCCGTCGTGCAGGGCGAAGCGGGGTTTGCCGTCGTTTTTCTTGAGCAGTTCGTGGTAGAGATCCATGTCGTACCACTGCTTCAGCATGTCCGGCTCACGCATCGGCAATCCACCGCGCATCGGGAAGCCGGACTTGCTCATGTTGAGCGTCTTTTTGTATTCCATGTCAAATTCTCCTTTGAACACATTTTATATAGTATAACAAAATTGCCCTGAGCATAGCTCAGGGCGATCAAAAACCGTGGTACCACCTGAATTCCCGCCTTGCGGCGGACACTCTGCCTCTGTAACGGGAGGATCCGTCCCGGTTTACTGGCCTTGCGGCGTTCAGCGGGCTGCTCCAAGGGGATATTCGGGTCTGGCTGCCGCTGCCTCGCACCGACCGGCAGCTCTCTGACGCAGGAGGACAGACCGTACTTGTCCTTATCAACGCAACGATCTTCAATTCATACAAGGGTAGTTTACCCACTCGTTCACAGTTTGTCAAGGGTCATTCGGGCTTTTTTCCGTCCAAAATGCCCCATTGCGGCAGCGGCAGGCGCTGCATCGCGCCGAAGACCTTCGTTTTCAGATCGGGGTACTGTTTCTGCAGCGCGGCGATCAGCTCCTTCATCTCCTGTCGCTTGGTATGCTTGTCGGCCGGGCAGGTGTTGTGCACCACCGGGAGCTTCTCCCGCTCTGCAAACTGCATCACCGCCTTTTCCCCGAGATAGAGCATTGGGCGGATCTGCGTAATCCCGGCCCGGCTGAGATAGGTCACCGGCTCAAAACAGGAGATCCGCCCCTCATAGAGCAGACTCATGAAAAACGTCTCGACGGCGTCGTCATAGTGGTGCCCCAGGGCAATTTTATTGCAGCCCTGTCCGCGCAGCAGGTCGTGCAGCGCGCCGCGGCGCATCTTTGCGCACATCGAGCAGGGATTTTTCTCCTTCCGATGGTCAAAGATAATCGGCCCGATCTCCGTCTTTTTCACCGTGTAGGGCACGCCGAGCTTCGCGCAGAGCTCCGCCACCGGCGAAAAATCCATCCCGCCGAGCCCCACGTCGACGGACATCGCGGCGAGGTCAAACCGCACGGGATAGTATTCCCGCAGCGCCGCGAGCAGCACCAGCAGCGTCAGCGAATCCTTCCCGCCCGACACGCCGACAGCCACGCGGTCGCCCGGCTGGATCATATCGTAGTCTTCGATGCACTTTCGCACCAGACCCATCATTTTCTGCATCATTTTTTCCTCCCGAAAACCGCAAATCGTTTTGCAGTATTCCAGCGTATTTTTTCGTATTTCCGAGATTTCAAGAGTTCTTTCCGGAAATCATAAAATCTGCGCAAAAAGTTATTGACAGAACTTTTTCGGTGTGATATAAAGAATAAGCGCGTTTGCGAGGTCTATTGTAGCGGCGCGCCTTACATTTGTCAAATATTTGCTTGGAAAGTTCGCTTTCCATCATCTTATGGAGGAAACAATCATGACCACTATGCTGAAGAAAGAGGCCGTCCAGAGAAAATGGTACGTTCTCGACGCAGCCGGCAAGCCCATGGGCCGCGTCGCTGCGACCGCTGCGAAGCTCCTTCGCGGCAAGCACAAGGTTGACTTCACCCCGAACGTGGACTGCGGTGATTTCGTCATCATCGTCAACGCCGACAAGGCCGTCCTCACCGGCAAGAAGCTCGATCAGAAGCACTACTATCATCACACCGGCTGGATCGGCAACCTGAAGGACGTCAAGTATCGCACCCTGATGGAGCAGCGCCCCGAGTTCGCGATGGAACTGGCCGTCAAGGGCATGCTCCCGAAGAACACCCTCGGCCGCGCCGCGCTGACCCGCTGCAAGATCTACAAGGGCGCCGAGCACAACAACGCCGCGCAGAAGCCCGAAGCCTGGACTTTGGACTAATCAGGAGGTAAGAGACTATGTACGAGAGCAAAAGACAGTATCAGTACGGCACCGGCCGTCGCAAATCCTCCATCGCCCGCGTTCGCCTGTATCAGGGCGGCACCGGCTCCATCACCATCAACGGTCGTGACATCGACGATTACTTCGGCCTCGATACCCTGAAGATGGTCGTCCGTCAGCCGCTGGCCACCACCGACATGCTCGGCAAGGTCGACCTCGTCTGCACCGTCGAAGGCGGCGGCGTCACCGGCCAGGCCGGCGCCATCCGTCATGGCGTTGCCCGCGCGCTCCTGAGCGTCAACCCCGAATTCCGTGCCGCGCTGAAAGCCGCTGGCTTCCTGACCCGCGACCCGAGAATGAAGGAAAGAAAGAAGTACGGCTTGAAGGCAGCTCGCCGCGCGCCGCAGTTCTCCAAGAGATAAATTCTCAACCCTGCAAGCACTCACGAAAGTGGGTGCTTGTTTTTTCTGCCCTGCTGCGGCATCCTCGGCGGCACTGCCGCCCACAGCCGGCGTGAATAATTCCGCAATCGCCGCGTCTCCATCTCCCAGTCAGCGCGCCTCTGTCCGGGCATTCTTTGCTGCCGGTCACATTTTCATACTGATATTCAATTAAAAACTTTCATTCATGGAATGGAAGTTTTTAATAGGAAGATCATTATGAGACGAGATTCCGTGATTTTATCAAAAACACGGAATCGGTTACGCCAAAGGTGGAACCTTTCTGATGAAAGAATTTAATCAGAAAATAGTATCCGTTTTCAGATACACCCTGAGTGGCGCGCAAAACATCCCCGCCGCCCATCGGAATGTGTCCGGCGGGCGGCGGGGATTCTTCTTTCCGAGAAAAACATGGACTTTTCCCCCGCCTCCCCCTATAATAGAGGAAAAGCGGCCATGCCACCCCACCTCACCACAACAGGAGATCCGCCATGAGCATCAACCAGTCCAGGCAGACCCGTCAGGCTCTGCTTCAAACCATTCAAGACCTCCGCGCCTTTCTCTCCGCTGCCCCGCAGAGCGCGCAGACGACCCGCCTGCTCTCCGGCCTCGCCGCGCTGGAGCAAGACGTAAACGGTAAAAAATACGGCCTCCTGTTCGAACATCACCGCGAGGAGATCGACGAGCTTCTCGCCACCCACGCGCCCGTGCTCACAGAGGATACGTCCCTTGCCATCGACTGCGGCGGCCAGCTGAACTTCCTCCTCGAGGGCGACAACCTCGCCGCCCTCCGCCTCCTGGAAAAGACGCACCGGGGCCGCATCCAGATGATCTACATCGACCCGCCCTACAATACCGGTAACCGGGACTTCACCTATGACGACTCCAAGGTCGACGCGCAGGACGGCTTCCGCCACAGCAAGTGGCTCTCGTTCATGAATACCCGCCTGCGTCTCGCCAGAACCCTGCTCACCCGGCAGGGCGTGATCTTTCTCTCCATCGACGACAACGAGCAGGCCGCCCTCAAGCTCCTGTGCGACGAGATCTTCGGCGAGGAGAATTTTGTCGCCAACATCGTCATCAAGAGCAATCCGCGCGGTTCGCAGTCCAGCAAGGAAATCGCCAGCGTCCACGAATACCTGCTTGTCTACGCCAAAGACATCCTCTCCGCCGCCATCATCGGCCACCGGCTGACAGAGGATATGCAGTCGGAATACCGCCTCTCGGATGACCGCGGCCCATACCGCCTGCTCGGCCTGCGCCAGCGCGGCGGCTTCTGGCGCGCCAGCGAGCGGCCCAACCTCTTCTATTCGTTTTTTGTCGACCCGCAGACCGGCTCGCTCTCCCTTGCCGAAGACGCCGCCCATTCCGTCGCCGTCTATCCCTACCAGCCCTCCACCGGCGAACGCGGTACCTGGCGCTGGAGCCGTGAAAAAGCCGCGCAGGACGGCGCAGACCTCGTCGCCCGCCAGGTCCGGCGCGCAGACCAGACCGTCTGGGACGTCTACCAGAAGGACTACCTGACCACCGGCGCTGCCGAGCGCCGCACCAAGGCCCGCTCCCTCTGGGACGAAAAGGCCCTGAACTATCAAAACGCCGCTTCCGAGTTAAAATCGCTCTTTCCGTCCTCTCCGTTTACCTACGCAAAGCCAACCTATCTGATCCGCCGGGCAATCGAAATGATCGATTTCCGTGAAAGTCCATATATTCTGGACTTTTTCGCAGGGAGCGGAACAACCGGCGATGCGGTTTTGCAGTGCAACGCGGAAGACGGCGGCAGCCGCCGCTTCATCCTCTGCACGAACAACGAAAACGGGATCTGCCGGGATGTCACCTACGAGCGCCTGCGGCGGAGCATCGAAAAGGAAGGCTATGCAACCAGCCTGAAATATGACCGGGTGGATTTCATCCCCACTGCCGGGCGGCTTTATTATGAATATGCGGGCGAGCTGCTTGCACATATGCGCGAGCTGGTCGAGCTTGAAACTGGCGCGCCGCTCTCCGGATGCGGCGAAGCTGCCTTTGTGTGCACAGACGAAGACCTCTCCGCCCTTTTCTCCGAGCCGGGGCGTCTTGCGCGCTGCCGCAGGCTGTATCTCAGCCATGACCTTCTGCCGGATGAAGCCCAGGAGGCCGCCCTCGCCGCGCACAGCGTCGCGCTGTACATCGTCCCGGAACGCTATTATCCGGAACTTCAGGAGGAAGAGGCATGGAATTAAAGAATTTTCAGCTCTCGGCAGTCCGGTCACTCTTTGCGGCAATGGAGGCCCCCGCCCGCGACATCATTCTCAAAAGCCCCACCGGGAGCGGCAAGACCATTCTCCTCACCTATTTCATGCAGCAATATCTTCAATCCTACCCAAAAACCGTCTTCATCTGGCTCACACCCGGCAAAGGCGGCCTGGAAGAGCAGAGCAAGGCAAAGATGGATCAATACATTCCGTCCTCCCAGACCAAGCTGCTCTCCGACGTCATGACAACCGGCTTTGAGGAAAACGACAGCTGCTTCCTCAACTGGGAAAAGCTTACCAAAAAAGGCAACAATGCGCTCAAGGACAGCGAGCACACCAATTTCCTCGAGCATATTCGCCGCGCACAGGATGCCGGCGTGCATTTCATCGTCATCATAGACGAAAGTCACCAAAACAACACCATCAAGGCCGACGACTTGCTCCGCTATTTCCACCCCCAAAAAATCATCCGCTGCTCCGCAACGCCAAAGCCCCTTCCTCGCACCACCTGGATCGAGATCCCCGAGCAGGAGGTCATCGCCTCCGGCCTCATCAAAAAGCTGCTCCTCATAAATCCGGGCTTCCCGCAGGTGGTGGAAGTAGAAGATCAGACAAACTATTTGCTGGCGCGTGCGCTGGAAAAGCGGCAGGAGCTGCGGGCGGAGTATGTCCGGCGTGGAATTGCCGTAAATCCGCTCTTGATTGTACAGCTGCCAAACCGCTCTGCGGCGGTGCTTTCGGATGTGGAGCGCTGGTTTTCCACCCAAGGCCTGCGTTATGACAACGGGAGACTGGCCATCTGGCTCTCCGACCGGCACGAAAACCTCGATGGGATCGAGCTGCCTGACGCGGCTTCCGAGGCCGTGATCATCAAGCAGGCTGTCGCCACCGGTTGGGACTGCCCGCGGGCCCAAATCTTGCTCAAGCTGCGGGAAAACATGGATGAAACTTTCGAGATCCAGACCATTGGGCGCATCCGCCGCATGCCGGAGGCGAAGCACTATGGCAGCGACATGCTCGACAGCTGTTATCTCTATACCTTTGACGAAAAATTCACCGCCGGCGTCCGTCAGGGCCTCGGCAGCGCGGCGCTGGACGCTTGTACGCTGTTTTTAAAGCCGGAATACCGCAGCGTGACGCTGCCCTGTGAGCAGCGCAGCATGCCGAGCAGCGGCCGCAATCCACAACGTGTGCTGCATATGCTGTCAGACTACTTTGCCGCAACTTACCGCACCACAGACAACCTTGCAGAAAACCAGGTTCGCCTGGAGACGGCAGGCTTCCTTTTCCGCGACGCAGTTGTGCGCTACACCCGCTCCGGCGAGACGGCTACGCTGGACTTCGACCCCAATGCGCTCAACCAGATCGCCGTCTCCGAACCGCTCAGCACGCACAAACATGGTCGTGATTACCACCGTCAGGTCAGCCGGCTGGGGCTGGAGATCGGGATGGAATATTCCTACATGAACACCATCCTCCGGCGTCTGTTTGACGCCGGGTGCCCGTGCCGGCAAAAACTGCTTGCGCTCCCGTCCAGGGAGATCTATGCTTTCGTGCTCAACAACACCGAACGGCTCCGGCGCGCGGTCTGTGAAGCGCTGTCTGCCGAGCTGGCCCAGGTTCATCTGGATCTGCCCGCTGTCAGCGAAACGGTCTTCCGACTGCCGCACAGCTGTCTGTTTACCTACCAACGCAGCGGGAAACGGCAGGTGGAATACCGCAAAAACGTCTATAGCGGCTATCTCTCCTCGGCAGCACCGCGCTCCACGTCCGAGGTGAAGTTTGAAAAGTTCTGTGAACGGACAGAGGGCGTGGACTGGTGGTACAAAAACGGGGACAAGGGGAGCGAATACCTCTCCATCGTCTATCTGGACAACACGGGGCACCAGCGCCTGTTTTACCCGGACTATGTGGTCTGCGTCAGAGGGGCGCTCTGGATTCTGGAGACGAAGGGCGGCTTTGACCGGAGCGGCGGAAGCCAGGACATTGACCCGTTCACGGCTAAAAAGTTCGACGTGCTCCATGCGTTTTTGGAAAAGCACGGCCTGCACGGCGGCCTCGTCCGCAACGATGGGGCAACCGACGAGCTTTGCATCTGCACGGAGCGGTATTCCGAGGACATCAGCGGCGCGGACTGGCGTCTTCTGGAGGACGTCCTGATCTAATGGCGCCCGTTTGCCGTGCAAACGCATAAAGACTCCGCCCCGGATTGCGTGACGATCCAGGGCGGAGTTTTCCTGCAGATCCCCTCCGGGCAGGACGGGCAGAGCTGTGCGCCGTTTTTGAGCGCAGGGACAGCTTCCGATATTTGGCGGCGCATATGGGCATCCGCGCATCGCGGCATGGAGCGAATTGCGCTGTACCATAGTCGGGATCTTTATGAGAAGAAGCGGCCCCCCTGATACATGGTATCAGGGGGCCGACGGTTTTTTATCGGTTCTCGCGCTGTGGGAAGACTTTTAGTTCTTCTTCGCCTTGATCGCGGCCTGTGCGGCAGCGAGGCGGGCGATGGGCACGCGGAACGGGCTGCAGGAGACGTAGGTCAGGCCGATGTTATGGCAGAATTCGACGGTCGAGGGGTCGCCGCCCTGCTCGCCGCAGATGCCGAGCTTGATGTCCGGGCGGGTCTGACGGCCCAGCTCCGCCGCCATCTTGACGAGGCGGCCGACGCCTGCCTGATCGAGCTTGGAGAACGGGTCGGATTCGTAGATCTTGCGGTCGTAGTAGGACGCAAGGAACTTGCCCGCGTCGTCACGGGAGAAGCCGAAGGTCATCTGTGTCAGATCGTTCGTGCCGAAGGAGAAGAACTCTGCCTCGTTGGCAATGGCGTCGGCGGTCAGCGCAGCGCGCGGGATCTCGATCATGGTGCCGACCTTGTAGGTCATGTCGGAACCGGCTTCCTTGATGATCTTCTTCGCAGTCTTGTCGATGACAGACTTGACGAAGGCCAGCTCCTTCTCCTCGCCGACCAGCGGGACCATGATCTCCGGCGTGATCTTCCATGCCGGACGGCGGCTGCGGACAGCCAGCGCGGCCTTGATGATCGCGGCGGTCTGCATCTTGGCGATCTCCGGGAAGGTGACGTCCAGACGGCAGCCGCGGTGGCCCATCATGGGGTTGAACTCGTGCAGAGAGGAAATGACCTGGTTCAGGTGCTCGACGCTCAGGCCCATTTCTGCGGCCAGATCTGCGATATCCTTCGGATCGGTCGGGACGAACTCGTGCAGGGGCGGGTCGAGCAGGCGGATGGTGACCGGGCGGCCCTTCATGGCCTCGTAAATGGCCTCAAAGTCGGCCTGCTGGATCGGCTCGAGCTTGGCCAGCGCCCGTTCGCGCTGCTCAGACGTTTCGGAGACGATCATCTCACGCATGGCCTTGATGCGGTCAGCCTCGAAGAACATATGCTCGGTACGGCACAGGCCGATGCCCTCTGCGCCGAAGGCAGCTGCCTGCTGCGCGTCGTGCGGGGTGTCGGCGTTCGTGCGGACCTGCAGACGGCGGAACTTGTCGGCCCAGCTCATCAGGCGGTCGAAATCGCCGGAGATGGTCGCGGCAGCCGTCTTGATCTTCTCGCCGTAAATATTGCCGGTGGAGCCGTCGATGGAGATCCAGTCGCCTTCCTTATAGGTCTTGCCGGACAGCTCGAAGGTCTTGGCTTCCTCGTTCATCTTGATGGCGCCGCAGCCGGAGACGCAGCAGGTGCCCATGCCGCGGGCGACGACAGCCGCGTGGGAGGTCATGCCGCCGCGGACGGTCAGGACGCCCTGCGCGTAGTGCATACCCTCGATATCCTCGGGCGAGGTCTCCAGACGGACAAGCACGACCTTATGACCGTTCTTGGCCCAGTCTGTTGCTTTCTCGGCAGAGAAAACGATCTGACCGCAGGCAGCGCCCGGAGACGCGGCGAGGCCCGTGCCGACGACCTTGGCCTTCTTCAGGGCGGCAGGATCGAACGTCGGGTGCAGGAGAGAATCGAGGCTCTTCGGGTCGATCATGGCGACGGCCTCTTCCTCGGTGATCATGCCCTCGTCCACGAGATCGCAGGCGATCTTCATCGCGGCGGCAGCGGTGCGCTTGCCGTTGCGGGTCTGGAGCATATAGAGCTTCTTGTCCTCAATGGTGAACTCCATATCCTGCATATCGCGGTAGTGATATTCGAGCTTGGCGCAGATATCAGTAAACTGCTTATATGCCTCGGGCATGACCTCGGCCAGCTGGTCGATGGTCTGCGGGGTGCGGACGCCGGCCACGACGTCTTCACCCTGCGCGTTCATCAGGAACTCGCCGAACAGCTTCTTTTCGCCGGTGGCGGGGTTGCGGGTAAACGCGACGCCCGTGCCGGAGGTATCGCCGGTGTTGCCGAAGACCATGGACTGGACGTTGACGGCAGTGCCCCAATCGGAGGGGATGTCGTTCATGCGGCGGTAGTAGATCGCGCGGGGGTTGTCCCAGGAGCGGAAGACAGCCTTGATGGCGCCCATGAGCTGCATCTTCGGATCCTGCGGGAACTCTTCGCCAAGCTTTTCCTTGTATTCCGCCTTGAACTTCTCGGCCAGCTCCTTGAGGTCGTCAGCGGTCAGCTCGGTATCGAGCTTCACGTTGCGGGCGGCCTTCATCTCGTCGATGAGCTGCTCGAAGTACTTTTTGCCGACCTCCATGACGACGTCGGAGTACATCTGGATGAAGCGGCGGTAGGAATCGTAGGCAAAGCGGGGGTTGTTGGTCTTCTTCGCGAAGGCAACAACGACTTCGTCGTTCAGACCGAGGTTCAGAATGGTATCCATCATGCCGGGCATGGAAGCGCGCGCGCCGGAACGGACAGAGACCAGGAGCGGGTTGTAGAGATCGCCGAACTTTTTGCCGGTCATCTCTTCGAGCTTTTCGACGTACTCCATGATTTCCGCTTCGATCTCATCGTTGATCTGGCGGTCGTCCTTGTAGTACTGCGTGCAGGCCTCGGTGGTAATGGTGAAGCCCTGCGGAACCGGCATGCCAAGGTTGGTCATTTCGGCCAGATTGGCACCCTTGCCGCCAAGGAGCTCGCGCATTTTGCCGTTGCCTTCGGAGAACAGATAGACGTACTTGTGAGACATTTGGTTTACCCCTTTCCTGTGTGGGCGAAGCGTCACTCGTTTCGACCCAGTGCTTTTTGTTTTTTGATTCTCAAACAGTACATACTATACCATGTTTCCCGAAAAAAGTAAACGAAAAATCAGGTTTTTGCGCAAAAACATCCGTTGTGTGTGGAATCTTGTGAGTTCTGGGAAGAGTATGTTGCAATCGGATGAAATTGGCTGTGGAAAGCGTTGGTTTTTGCCTCAGCGCGCGGCGATCTCCCGCTTGGGGATGCGGATGGTAAGGACGATCTCGCGCTCGGTCTCCTGGCGCTGCGAACGGGCATCGACACCGGCGGAGCGAATGAGGTCGAGCTGGTGATTGACGGAATTGAAAAACACGCGCATGTCGCGCAGGCGGAAGCCGCCGAATTCCCGGCGCACCGGCGCAGGCGGCTGGAGCAGGGAGTCGATGTATGCCTCCGTTTTTGCGACCGTCCAGCCACCCTGCACGATCTGGCCGACGACACGCAGCTGCTCGTCCTCGCTGCGCAGCTTTAAAAGCGCGCGGGCATGGCGCTCGCCGAGATGGTTCAGCCGGAGCTCGGCAAGCACCGACGGCGGCAGGCGCAGAAGGCGCAGCTTATTGGCCACGGCAGACTGGCTCTTGCCGACCTTGCGCGCGGCCTGCTCTTGGCTGAGGCCCCAGGTTTTCATCAGACGGGCGAGGCCTTCGGCCTCCTCAATAAAATCAAGGTCGCGGCGCTGGAGATTTTCCACCAGCGCAAGCATACCGGACGCCTCCTCGTCCACCGAGGCCACCAGGCAGGGCACCGTCGTGAGGCCCGCAAGGCCGGCGGCACGGAGTCGGCGCTCTCCGGCGACCAGCTCATAGCCGTTCGCCCGCCGCCGCACCGTGAGTGGCTGGAGAACGCCGTATTCCCGGATGGAATCCGCAAGCTCCTGCAACCCCGCCGGATCAAAAACCCGGCGCGGCTGCGCCGGATTGGGCCGAATGCTGCCGAGCGGCAGATAGAGCACCCGTCCGCTCTCCAAAACGCCTGTCCGTCTTCCCATTGCCCTTTTGCTCCTTCCGCTGATGTTTGTCTCTATTTTACGCTTCCGTCCCTGCAAAACGGCGCGAATTGGCACGAAGTGTCACAAGAAATTGTGTTTGGAAATGTCGGGAAATACAAAATATTGTGTTATCCTGCACCGGTGCCCGGTTCGCGGGGCAATAGAGGGCAGACGGGCGGGGATGGGCGGGAATTGTCCACAAAGCTGCGCACAAACTGTGGAAAAACCGTCCTGTTTTGCTGGAAAAATGCCCGTTTCTTTACAGTTATGTTACATCCTTCGTCCTTCTCTTGCAATCGCAGCGGTGGGCCGGTATACTATCATCATATCATGCAGGAAGGGGGGTTGCGCCGTGAAACGGGTGTTGGCTCTTTTGATCATCATCTTTCTTCTGACGGTCTGCGCGCTGCCGGCGGCTGCGGCCCCGGCCAATCAGGCCTTTCCCGACCAGGCATCCATCCGCAATATCGGCGCGGTGCGCATGCTGGTTGACCTCGGATTGATCTCCGGGTATACCGACGGAAGCTTCCGCCCCACCGCTTCCGTAACGCGGGAAGAGATCGCCAAGGTCATCACGAAGCTCTGTACGGACAACCCGCAGCCGGCCAATTTGTCGCTCTTTCAGGACACGCTCGGCTCCTGGGGAAACCTTTATGTGTGCTACTGCGCCGAACAGGGCATCCTGACCGGGAACGGGCAGGGCACCTTCCGGCCCAAGGACGCCGTCACGGCCCGAGAGCTGGCCAAGATGCTGCTCGTTGTGCTCGGCGAGGACGGCACACGCTATACCGGGAGCCACTGGGGCCAGGCTGTCGATGAGGACGCACTGCGGCTGGGGCTTCATGACGGGTTCGGCGGGCAGCTGTCCGACGCCGTCTCGCGGGATGACGCCTGTCTGCTCATTTACAACGCCATGCAGTGCCCCGCCGTGGTCAACGCGAAAGAGGCTGGCGTGATGCGCTATGCGCTCGACGAGCTGATGAACCCGAAGACCTATATGGAGACGCGGTTTGATCTTGTCCGCTACACCGGAACGCTGGAGGCCAATGACTGCGCCGATCTGACCAGCGCCGGCGGGAAGCTCGCAGCCGGGATGAGCAAGCTGGCCGGGCACAAGGAATTCGCCGTGACGACCGACTTGAGCCTGCTGGGGCGAAACGTCGATATTTATATGATGAACGGCAGCGTGGTGGGCACACCGGTGCCTGCTGCAGGCGAAATTTACTACACGTTCGCCGATGCACAGGAGCTGCGGGCCGTTTGCAGTTCCAACAACTTCACGTTTGCGGATGACTGCGCATACTATTATAACTTTGATCCGGCAACCGCCGACATCCTGCAGACCCTGCCGGAGGGGGCCAAGATCACGGTCATCGATCACACGGGTGATTTGAAGTTTGACGCCGTGCTGATCACAAGCGTGCGCGCTGCAGCCGTTGTCAGCACGGATCCGCTGCGCGTCAATGTCGCCGGAACGGAGATGGCCGCGCAGGCCTATGACCAGAACGTAGTTCTGTTCGCGGGGCAGAGCGTACTCTATTCCGAGATCCGGGGAACCGGATATGTCCGTTCGGAATGAAGCTCCAGACGCTCACAGCCTGAAAACGCCAAAACGCAGGCGTTTTGAGACTGTCAAAAAAACGATAAAAGGCAGCTCCGCAATCGAGCAGCGGGGATAGAGTGAAAGGGGCAAAAAGCCCCTTTC
>OIWS01001546.1_pt1 | contig 22416 bp, 15 predicted proteins | sample 1587611 | NCBI WGS metagenome assembly OIWS01 (sample SAMEA3888919, study PRJEB22519) | human gut metagenome | biome: human gut; feature: human-associated habitat; material: faeces | place: Denmark | collected 2010 | reverse complement strand
CTGCAGATCCTCTTCGGAGATCTGGACATTCTCGGCTTCGGCGACGGCGGCGAGCGTCTCGCGGGAGGAGATCAGCATCCGGGCGGCCTGTTCCAGCCGGAGCCGGATCAGAAACTGCCGGGGCGATGAGCCGAAGTACTGCCGGAACAGCCGCCGGAAATGGGTCAGCCCGACGTGGAGCCGGGTGGCGGCTTCGGCGAAGTTCCACTCCTGCTCCGGATGGCGTCGCATCGCGTCGCCGAGTTCGTCGAGCAGCGGCAGCTGCCACGCCTGAAGCCGCCGGGCGGGCGCCTGCTCGTGGAGCTGGAGCAGAAGCCCCTCCAGGAGCCACCCGGCGCGCGCATGCGATGCGGGCCCGGCATGAATCGCCTCGCTGGTCTCCTCCATCGCCTGCCGGAAGCGGTCGACGTGGGTGATCCGGATCGGTTCCGGCGTCATCGGCAGCAGGCCGTGCTCGACGTAGCGGCCGACGGCGGCGCCGTTGAAGCAGATCACCCGGTAGTGGTGCGGCCTCGCTCCAGCGAGTTCATATTCGAAGCGGCAGCCGGGATGGGTGATGAAGACCCAGGCGCCTTCGAGTTCGAGCCTTTCCCCATCGCCGATGCGCAGCCGGAGCCGGCCGGAGCGGTTGAACTGGATTCCGTAATAGATCGGCACATGACAGCGACGGTGAAAATCCGGCACCGGCGACGCCAGCGCGAAGAAGAGGTCGTCGTAATAATCCATTCCGGCATTCCCTTTCAACAAAAACAAGCCTCTGTTCTGCTCATTTTATAATAGAATCCCGGATTCTGAAAATACAAATTTGCGCAAGAGGACTTAACGCGTTCCCCAGACATGGCAAAGCAGAAATCTCCACGCTTTTGTGATAAGCCGTCGTGGTATTTTCTGCCGCCGGGCGGATAACGCCAGCTACAACATTTCAGCAACAGCGTCCCCGGCATCGGCGCAGACAATCCACAATCGATCCACCATCGATCTGGCAGTCGACTCCATTGCCCGCAATCGGACACGGAAAAACAGCCGTATTCACTCCTTGGCACGCTGTGGGAACCGGGTAGCCAGCCACACCAGCAGTTCCGCAAGCTCTTCGTCTGTCAACCGGTCGATAATCCGTTGAATGCGCTTGCTCATCACTCGCGCCTCCCCCATGCGGGGCTCTTCCACCGTCAGCATTCCGGGAAACAATCGCTCCACCGTCTCCAGAGTCAGATTGCTGAATTTAATTTTCCCGCTCACCAGTTTTGCAATCCGCCCCTGGTCGATCCCGACTCGCCGCGCCAGCTCGGTCTGAGAACCGGCAGCAGACAACTGTGCCATAAACCGGTCCTGCAACTCTCTATGCAATGATGAATAATTATTCGCCATTTTTTCCTCCGTCCCTACCTGCCAACACTTCATGTACAGATCGACGGATTATCTTTTCCGCTACTTTGATACAAAAACAGCAAGAATACAAATTTTCTGCTTGCAATTATTCAATATTGCATTAATGTATAAAAGAGAAATATTATTATGAGCAATGAAATAAAAAGTTATTTTAAATTTTTATTATTCAATATTGCATTTTACAAGTCTTCATCATGCCAAACTTGACGAAACGATTGCTTCTGTATGCGCATTATGACCGTGATGGGCGAGTGGATGAGCATATTCTTCACCAGCTCACGGCCTTTGCGCCGCACTGCAGGGAGATCCGGTTCGTGAGCAATTCTCCGATAACGGCTGCTGACGGGCAACGCTTGAATGAAATCGTTACCGCATACCGTGATCGCCCCAATCATGGATATGACTTTGCCGCCTGGCAGACAGCTTTGGAAGAGTGCGACGAGCGGCTGAAGGATTTTGACGAGGTCATTCTGATGAACTCCTCCTGCTACGGCCCGCTCTTTCCGCTGGAGGAGTTGTGGCAAAAAATGGCTTCCGTCACCTGCGACTTCTGGGGGATAACACGTCATCCGGGAACCCGGGGAATACCACCGCATCTGCAATCCTATTTTCTCGTAATCCGGCGTTCCATGGCGACAAGCAATGCTTTCCGGGAGTTCTGGGAACGGGCGGTTCCCCGCTGCCGCAGTCATGCCGATGCAGTCCGGTTCGGTGAAATCGCCTTCTCCACGGAAATGGAACAGGCCGGATTTCACGGCCGCGCATTGATCGAAACGGAAGATCTGCGGGAGAACTGGAGCATCGGCTACAACCATCCGCTGGCAGTACATGCCGCCGATCGATTGATCGTAAATTACCGTCTGCCACTGCTCAAAGTGAAGGCGTTCGCCAAATTCCGGAACCGGCAAACCAGCTCAGGAGCAGAGATCATCCGCGCGCTGAATCGCAGCGGGAGCAATTATCCACTCCCCCTGCTGGAACGTCATCTGCGTCGAACCACCCCGCTCTCGTGGCAAAAAAATCTTCCTTCCACTCTGCTTCTGACCACATCGGAAAACGTCAGGCCGCCGACAAAGCCAATTTCACCCAAAATTGCGGTGTTTCTCCACGCATACTACCCGGATCTTCTACCGGAATTTTTCTCCGCGCTCAACCATCTGCCGGGCACCTTCGATCTCCATGTAACCACCCCCCATCGGGAACTGGAGAAGATTTTTTCACGATTCACAACTCCGCCGCAGGCAAATCTCACGTTGCATGTGACTCCGAACCGCGGCCGCGACATCGCCCCCTGGCTCAACGCAATTCCGTTGGAACAGCATCTTTCCTATGATGTGGCACTGAAGCTTCATACCAAGAAAAGTCCAACCGTCACCAGCGAATTCGGCAACCGCTGGCGGGAATTTCTACTTCAGGCTCTGCTGCCGTCCAGCGAAGGAGTGGATCGCCTTCTTCATGCCTTCGCCGATGATCCGGAACTCGGACTCATTCTCCCGCCATGGCCGCCGGTCGTCACACTTCAGTGCCCCGCCGCCTACCTTGGCACAGCCGCCGATTCCGCTCTGGCCCGGCAACTGCTCGACCGGCTCCGCCTCGCTCCGCCGGGAGAAACCGATCAACCGATCTTCTCGGCGGGAAGCATGTTCTACTACCGCCCGGCGGCAATCGCGCCTCTTCTTCAAGCCGGTCTTGATTACACAACGTTTCCGGCAGAACCTCTGCCGGAAGTGGGAACCATCGCCCACGCCATCGAGCGTCTGATTCCCTACATTGCTCAATCAAACAGCTACACCTACCGGCAGACCATGACATTGGAAATGCTTCAGGATGCATTTCGAACCTGCGAGGATCGCAGTACCTACCACTATACCACCGTCTACCGCTCGATGCGGGAACTTTATCACGCTGTCTGGAACTCCATCCGCTGGCGTACCGGGATTTCGCGAGGTGACCAATGGCCAACCGTTTGACCCGAATCGTCTACCCCCTGCTGGAACTGCTGCCGGAACCGGCGGCAGTCAAACTCAAAATTCTCGCACTGGTCCTGCTGCGCGACTACCGTTTTCTGATACCATCCTATCACGCCTATCCGCATGCAGCGAAGTTTGCAAATTATCCCCCGGAATGCGCGGATACAAAATTCCGGGGACTTGATCCGGAATCCCGCCGAATTGCCCGGGACTATCTGACACGGTGTCGTAACATCAATGTACTGCATAACCTCCTGCTCCCGCAGGAACTCTTTCTCGTTCATCACACCCGCTTGCGGGAACAGACGATTCTGCCGCCGCCGGAAACACGACAACTCCGACAGGCGCGCCGACGTTTCCGGCTCAACGGCGGTGCGGAATCATTGATTTTTCATCAGGGCGTGGCACTGTTGCCGGAATCCGTGAAAAAAAGACTTTCCGGAACCGATTTCGTGGATGCGGGAGCTTACCTCGGGAACTATACACTTCCCCTGTTGCAATACGGTCCCCGCCGCATTTTCGCCTTCGAACCTTCGCGAATCAGCGGCCAGAAACTTCTTGCCAACCTCAATCAAGCCGCCGTTTCCCCCAACAAAGTCGAATGGATTCAGGCAGGGTTGGCCGCGACAGAGGGGACCTGCCAATTCGCCGACTGCGGCAGCGGCGATCAACGACTTGACCAGCCGGGAACGGAAGAGGTGCCCCTGTATCGACTCGATGATTTCGCCATCCGCCGCAATCTCCGGCTCGGTCTGCTCAAGGCCGATGTGGAAGGAATGGGCGTGGAACTGCTTCTGGGCGCGCTGGACACCATCCGCCGCGACCGCCCGGTGCTCGCCCTTTCGATCTACCATACACCGGAGGAGTTCTTCCGGCAATACGCCATCCTGCGGGAAGCAATTCCCGCCTACCGTTATCGGATCACCGATCTGCCTCCGGGCTCCGGATTTGAACTTACATTGCTAGCCTGGCCCGAAGAATCTGACGATACCAGCGCCGCCGATCGGAGCGAAGCACACGACTAGTTTCTGTCAGGCAAATTTGTCAGAGTCTGCAAAAAACCATATCAGCGGTCGAGCTGGAAGAGCGCGAAGCGCGGGAACTCCGGCAACCGCAGAGCAACGCCGCCCGGAACCGGTTCGGCGCTCCCCTCCCCCGCGACCAGACGCCAGCGCCGCCCCTCCGCTTCCGGAAAGTGCGTGAGAGCGAATTCCCCCGCCTCCGGCGCCCCCAGCTCCCGGAAGGCGATCAGCCAGCCGCCGGTGGAAACCAGTCCGGTCAGCGCCTTCCCGTCCGGCGCCGCGCCGACCGGATAGATTTCGCCGCCCAGAATCGTGTCGCGGTGGCGCCGCCACAGCTCCAGTAGCGGACGAATCCGGCCGCAAATCTCCTCCGGCACCGTCGACGGCGCAAACCAGAGCAGTGGATTGGCGAAGAACGCAATCGCCACCCAGTATTCGACCGGATAGAGGTCCGGCTGCGGCATGCCTTTCTTTTCGTAGAAGGAGCGGCGGATGTCCGACGGGCTCGGAATCTCCACCTGCAGCAGCTGCGGACGCATCACCCGCGCCAGCTGCCAGAGGCTCCGCAGCGTCTTCTCCGGATGGTACCCCAGCCCCCACTCGTGGCAGACGTAGCGGTTCTCGAGGAAAATGTTGCCGTACTCCACCATCCGGAAGTATCCGGGCCGCTGCCCGGCGGTGGTGTCGAGGTTGAAGTAGACCCGCCCGCCGGTCGCCTCGCGCACCGAACGAAGCAGTGCCTCCAGATTGCGCTCCGCCTCGCAGGTGCGGATCTTCACGCCGTCGATCTTGAAGAAGCGGAAGTTCCACCTCCGATGGAAGTCGAGCAGAAATTCCCGGAACTCCTCCCAGTCGCGGAACTCCACGTTGCTCGACGGCGCACACCAGAGCGCCAGCTCCACTCCGGACTGCTCCGCCACCGGCAGAAGACCGGCAAAGGTGCCGTGCAGCCGCTCTTCGGAGATCTTCCAGAACGCCGGGGTCAGATGCTCGTTGACGTTGATCAGCCGCCCCAGCCCCTCCCCCTGCTGCCAGGTGTCGTCGATCTGGTAGCATTCGGCTCCGCAGACGGCGGCGGCGGCGATTTCACGGCGCAGAAACTCCTCGCCGACCAGCTCGCGGAACCGGCCGCACCCCCACGGGTTGACCATCGCCACATGGGTTTCCGGCGCAGTCGGGAACCGCCCCCGCAGGTAGGCTTTGAGGCGGCAGTCGCGCTCGACTTCGTCGGCGGCAAGGATCGTCACACTGCGGCCGGATTCGATCTCCACGCCGGGTGACAGCTCCCACGGCGCCGCATTCCACACGCAGGAGCGGAGCCGCCGGTCACGCACCTCGAAATCGAACTCCGCCCAGTCGCGCCGCTCACTGCTCGGTGAGCTCTCCTGCAGAACCAGCACGCCGGCTCCCGCTCCATTGCGGCACCAGAGCAGATTGCCGCGGAAGAACTCCTCGCCGGGCAACGCCGGGTGATCGAGCAGAAGATCGTCGTGAACATCGGTCCGGGCAACCGGTTCCAGCGAACGCTCCGGCGCGAAGCCGGGAGCCGGAATCCATCCACCGCGCCGGAACGCTGTTCCACCGGCAGAAAATCGTTGGCGGCACGCATCTCATCGCGGTACGACCAGTAGAGGTTCGGCATCACCCGGCTCAGAATCGCGGCCCGCACACCGACCGCCGGAACTCCCGGATAGAGAAAGTAGGTCAGCCGGAACCGCACCTGCTGAACCGGTTCGAAGAGCGTCACCTCCGCCTCCAGATGGGCCGCCTCCGCCCAGCTGCCGGAACACACTTCGCCGTAACCTCTTGCCGCTGAAAGACGATGTCGTACGCTCCGGGCGGCGTGATTCCGGCGAACGAGAGGTCGCTGCCCGGCTCCTCCGGGTCGGCGAATTCCAGATCAAGGTCGGTCCGCCGGAATGAAACCGTTTCCGGACAGCCTTTGAAAAAATCGACGGTTCGTGAAACAAGAGAATTCTCCAGCACCAGTCTGCGGCCGTCGAACCGGATGACGGCATCCATAAGTTCGGCAAGGATTTTCTCCGACATCATCTGCTCCTTTTTCGGTGAATCAAACATGAATTTCTCCCAATATACACGCCGCCCGGAGCGATTGCAAGAGTCCGGCGGAGATTTGACTTTTCCCGCCCGGCGTGTATGGTAAAAGGCAAACAAACGAAAGGATGCATCATGAAGAAATCGATTCTTTTTCATTCGGCGGCGGCCGCCGCATTCGCCGCATTTCTGCTTCTCCCCGGCTGCGGAACCGGCGGTGACGCCCCGGAGTATCCCCTGAACAACACCAGCTGGGTGCTCGATCTCTACACACTGCCGGAACCACCGGACCCCGCCTCGCGCCCGCTGCGGCCGATCACACTGCTGATCAACGAAGAGAACCGCACCTCCGGCAATGCGGGAGTCAACCGCTACACCGGAACCGCCACCATCGATCTCGATGCGGGAAAAGTGCAGTTCGGTCCGCAGGCGACCACCCGCATGGCCGGTCCCGGCTTGAAGAGCGAACGCACCTATCTGGATGCGCTCGCCGCCGCCAGATCCTTCCGCATCGACGGCAGAATTCTCACGCTGTTCGGCGAGGACGGTACGCCGCTGGCGAAATTCATCGCGCACACCCCCGACGCGCCCCGCAATCCGGCCTCTTCGCAGAAGTGAGACGGATTCTGATCGTCGGCTGTTGCGGCGCCGGAAAGACCACCCTTGCAAACGAGCTGTCAAAACGGCTCAATCTGCCGGTCGTCCACCTCGACCGGCTCTGGTGGAATCCCGGCTGGATCGAATCCACTCCGGAAGAGTTCGACGCCCGGCTTGCCGCGGAACTCCTCCGCGAATGCTGGATCATCGACGGGAACTACAAACGCACCCTCGCCGAGCGGCTGAGGTACGCCGACACCGTTCTCCTCCTCGCCTATTCGCGCACCCGGTGCCTGTGGCAGATCTTCCGGCGGCTCCGTGAATTCCACGGGCGAACCCGCCCGGACCTCGCCGACGGCTGTCCGGAACGGATCGACGGGGAGTTCCTCCGCTTCGTCTGGAGCTTCAACCGCCGTGTCCTGCCGGAAGTCCGGCAGATTCTCGCACAGCGCCCCGCCGGATGCACACTCCGCGAATTCCATACTCCGGCGGAGACGGAACGTTTTCTCTCCTCCCTGCCCCCGGCACGCTGAAATTCGGAATACAAAAAGCCCGCCGGAAGGCGGAATCCGAAGAGTTCCACCACTCCGGCGGGCGGGAGGGTCAGCGGTTTTTCTTCAACCCGATGTCGAAGTTGAGCAGCAGCGCAGTGCGCGCCGCGATGTTGTCCAGCCGGTCGGTCACCTGCCGGAGCGCGCCGACCAGCGCGATGAAGATCACTCCGGTCTCGGCGGTGCAGTCCCCCTTGCTCAGATGCTCGAGATGGGAATCCTCGAGCTTCGCCGCCTGCCGCCGGATCTCCTCGGCGCGATGGCGGGCGGAGTCGGCCCGTTCCGGAGAAATCTCATCCAGAGCAGCAAGCACATCCTGCGCCATCGCCTCGATCGATGCGAAAAACTGCCGCAGCTCCTTCTCCGGTTTGCGCCCGAACTTCTCATGGAACCCGGCCAGCCGGTCCGCCTGATTGATGACACCCGACGCATAATCGGCGAGCCGCTCCGCATCGTTGGTGCAGTGGAGCAGTACCGGCAGCGCCTGCGCCTCCTGCGAGGAGAGCGTGTGCTGCATCAACGCGGTCAAGTAAGCGGTGATCTCCTCCTGCATCTTGTCTACCTTGTGTTCCCGGCGCGTCCACTCCTCGCGGCGCGCGGTGTCGATCCGCCCCTCGAAGATGCCGTCGGCCATGGTCTTTGAAACCAGATTCCACGCGCCGCGGGTCATCGTGCGGAGCTGGAAGAGCGCCTGCTGCAACGCCACCGGCGGATTTTCCAGCAGATAGGGATCCAGCTTGGTGTACTTCACCTTCTTCTTCCGGACCGGAATCAGCTTTTCGCAGAGGTGCGCCATCTGCGTCACGAAAGGCAGCAGAATCAGCGCGGTCAGCACATTGAACAAGGTGTGCGCGTTGGCGATGTGGCGCGGCACATTCTGCGCCACCGCCGCGAAGGCGTCGCCCGGCGTGATCCAGTCAACCAGCTGGAAGAATGCCGGAATGCCGCTTTCCCCCCACGGGATGTAGAAGAAGATCACCATCACCGTCGTGCCGAAGACGTTGAACAGCGTGTGCGCCAGCGCCGCCTGCTTCGCCACCCGGTTCGCCGGAATCGCCGCCAGCTGTGCGGTCACCGTCGTACCGATGTTGGCGCCGAGCACCAGCGGCATCGCGGTGTAGAGGTTGATCAGCCCGCCCGCGCCGAGCGCGATGATGATGCCGGTCGAAGCCGAACTTGACTGGATGATCATCGTCACCACCAGCCCGATCAGGAGCGCCCCCAGCACCGCGCCGAACGGCATCACCCCGTCGACCGGCGTACAGTCGAACCGTTCGAAGAGCCGGATGACCGACGGGAACGACCCGATCGAGGTGAGTTCTTCGCTCATGATCGACATGCCGAAGAAGAGGAAGCCGAATCCGAGCACGGTTTCCCCGATGCCGCGGATGCCGCGCCAGGTGATGAAGTAGAGCAGCAGTCCGGCGATGATCGCAGGCATCGCCAGCGCCCCCACGTCGAAGGAGACGATCTGCGCGGTCACCGTCGTACCGATGTTGGTGCCGAAGATGATTCCGATCGCCTGCGAGAGGTTCAGCAACCCGGCGTTGATGAAGCCGATCACCATCACCGTACTTGCGCTGGAGGATTGAATCACCGCGGTCACCCCCGCCCCGGCGAGCAACGCCACCACCCGGTTGCGGGAGAAGAAGCGCAGAATGCTCTTCATCCGCTCGCCGGCGACCTTCTGCAGACCGTCGCTCATCATCTGCATACCCCAGACGAAGATCGCCAGCCCGGCAAAAGCATTCAGCATCAGCATCCAGAAGTTCATGCCGAGCACTTCGACCGAAATGCCGCGCGAGAGCAGGCCGCCGTCAGTGTCGGCGGGTTTGACGTCGATCCGGTAGCTTCCGGTACCGCCGTTGAGCATCACGCCGGTGCTGGCGACGCCGTTTTCATCGGTTTCCGCCACCGGCGAGGTCAGTTGGGCCGAACCATCCGCCGCAGGCTGGCGGACCAGATCGAAGAAGACCCGCCGCCCCGCCGCCGGACGGCCGTCGGTGCCGTAAAGCTGCACGGAAACCGGTTCCGGAAGCATCGCGCCGGCGGCCCCCTCCTGCCGGTTCCCGCGGACGGAAACACCGGAAATGAAGCGGACCGTCACCGCGCGCTCCTCCGCGCCGACCGGGATGAGCCGGAGGTATTGATCCCCCACCTGCTTCCCCGCCCGGACCGGAATGCGGATGGTTCCGCCGGCGTCGCTCTCAAACTCGCTCTTCTCCAGAACCAGATCGGAATCCTGCTCCGGCACGGCGAGCAGTTTCACCCCCGCCGCCGGACGGCGGCTGCCGCTGCCGCCGAGCAGGCCGCGCTCCTGCGGCCCCTGCAATTCGATCACCAGCGGGCCGGGGAACATCTCCCCGGGCCGTGCACAGCTCTCCGCGCCCCGCACGACATTGACTCGCTCCACCCGGACCGGGCTCTCGTCCCGACAGCCGGCGGAAAACACTCCCACGAGCGCGGCGGCGAAAAGAATTCCGGCCGCGCGCGTCCTCCAGCAGTTTCTGAAACGTCTCATTTATCGATGATTCACTCCTATTTTGCGATGCCACGCCACCACCATCGGACTGGCCAGAAAGACCGACGAATAGGTTCCGATGACGATGCCCAGCATCATGACTAATACGAAATCGTTGATGACAATGCCGCCGAAGCAGAACATCACCGCCACCACCAGGAAGGTGGTCACGCTGGTGAGCAGCGTCCGGCTGAGCGTCCGATTGATCGCGGCGTCGATCAAAGTGTGAAAGTTTTCTCCCGGGTAAAGTTTCGCATCCTCGCGGATCCGGTCGAAGATCACGATGGTGTCGTTGATCGAATAGCCGATGATCGTCAGCAATGCCGCGACGACCGGCAGCGACAGTTCGCGCCCCATCAGGATGAAGATGCCGAGCGAAACGATCACGTCGTGCACCAGTGCGATGGTGCCCGCCGCCGCGAAGGTAAGTTCAAACCGTAGCGTCACGTAGATGCTCATGCCGATCAAAGCCAGCACAATCGCCAGAACCGAACTCTTCGTCGCCTCCAGCCCGACCAGTCCGCCGACGGTGGTCGCTTCGCCGTTGGCGAGCTTGAGCTGCGGGAACGCCTGCATGAGCATCCGGCTCACCCGGTCGTTCAGGCCGAAGGCGGCCTCGCCTTCCGTCCCCGCCTCCGCCGAACGGTCGCGGATCAGGATCTCCAGCTTGCGGTTGTCCCCCGCCGACGGATTCGACTTGTAGCCGACCCGGACGTTGGAGTCGATGGAGGAAAGCACCTTCTCGATCTCTCCGACCGGAACCTGTTCGGCGTAGGAATAGCTCAGCCGGGTGCCGCCGGTGAAGTCGACGCCGAGCATCCGCTCGCCCTTGACCGCAAAGAGCAGAATGCTCCCCGCCACCAGCACGCCGGAGCAGAGAAACGCCCACTTCGCCTGCTTCAGGAACTGAAAATGCGGATGCGAAAAGACGTGGCACATCCGCAGCGTCTTCCAGTGGAAGAAACGGAGCATGTAGTCGAAGATCAGCCGGGTCATGAACACCGCAGTGAAGAGACTCGCCAGAAGTCCGATCGCCAGACTTACCGCGAACCCTTTCACCGGCCCGTTGCCGAAGTACATCAGAATCACCGCGCAGAGCAGTGTGGTCAAATTGCCGTCCAGCACGGCGGAGAAGGCCTTTTCATACCCGAGATTGACCGCGCTGGCCAATGTCTTGCCGGCATTCAGCTCCTCGCGGATGCGTTCGAAGACCAGCACGTTGGCGTCGACCGCCATGCCGAGGGTGAGGATGATTCCGGCGATGCCGGGCATGGTCATCGTCGCACCGAACGCGGCCATCGCACCGAGGATGAGCACCACGTTGACCGCCAGCGCCGCCACCGCGATCACCCCCGCCCGGAAGTAGTAGATGCACATGAAAGCCGTGAGCAGCACCATCGCGAGGATTCCGGCGAAGATGCCGTTGTTCACGTTGTCCGCGCCGAGCGACGGAGCGGTGTCGAAGACCGCGTTGACCTTGATCTGGAAGGGGAAACTTCCGCTGGTCAGGGCGTCGGCGATATTCTGGGCCTCCTCGTTGGAGAAACGGCCGGAGATCTCCGCACTGCCGCCGGTGATGCTCCCCTGGATCACCGGAGCACAGTAGAGTTCACCGTCGAGCACGATCGCCAGCCGCCGGCCGATGTTCCGGCTGGTCACTTCGCCGAACCGCTGTGCACCGGCGGAGTTGAAGAGGAGCGAAATCTTGGTCTGACCGAACTGGTCGCGCACCGGGCGCGCCTCGGCGATCGAACGGCCGTCCATCTCAGGCCGCCGGGCGATCAGAAGATATTCGGTCACGGCGCCGCGTTCGTCGCGGGCGGCCATCACCTCGTATCCGGGCGGCGGCATGAACGCTTCCGGATGAGCCGGGTCGTAGCTCCGCATCAGGGTGTCGTTCTCCGGATGAACCAGCCGGAACGCTAGTTTGCAGCTCATCCGGATCAGATCGAGCAGTTTATCCTTCTCGTCGCGCGAGACGATCGGCGCCTTGAGCGAAACCGCCCGGCTGCCGAACGGGGTGATCTCCGACTCGAAGATGTTCTGCGTTTCGAGCCGCTTGCGGAGCGTTTCAATCGCCTGGTCGCGGTAGCGGTTGAATTCGGACTCCATGCGCGCCTCCATCTCGGCGCGGTCCTTCGCACCGCCCTCCGCCGCGAAACCGGCGAGCAGTTCCCGGTCGGGAATCAGCTCCAGCACGAATTCGACGCCGCCGTTGAGGTCGAGTCCGAGGCGGATGGAACCGGCCGCCTCCTTGCGGACCAGCGCGATCACGTCGGCGTTTCCGGCGAGGTCGCTCCCCTTGACCAGCGGCACGAGGTCCACCTTCGCGTTGCCGGCGGCCTCCAGCAGAGCGACCGCCTGGTTGAGATCAGGGCGCTGCTGTTGCGGTTTGCGGGCCTCTTCGACCAGCCCGGCCGCGACCGGGTCGTCGGCGTTTTTCAGTGTTTTACGGAATGTTTCATAAAAATCGCGCGGCGTCAACGGGTGGATCGACAGTGCGAAGATCGCAATCACCGCGACGATGACAAAAGTTCTCAGTTTCAGAAATTTTCCTTCCATGACAGTTGCCTTCTTTGCATGGCGGCGGAGAGAAGCACACGGAAAAGGTGCAATTGGGAATTACTCCGCCTGGATTGTCTACCAGAAGAGACGGCGGCGCAGTTGCGCCCGGCAAGGAGATGCGCGGCAACGGGAACGGCTCCGCATCTTCTGCGAAGCTGTTCAAAGAAGAAAGAAGGAGCGATGATTCCGCCCGGATTTCGCCGCCGCGCTCACGCGCAGGGGCCGGCCCGGGCCTCGATAACGGTTGCCAGCCGCACCGGACAGGGGGAAACCCCTTCGACGACACCGCAGAAACCGGCGCGACGACCGGCGTCGAACCGCAGAAACCGGCAAACCGCCGGGCAATCCCCGCAGAAGCGGGCCGGATGAAGGCGGGACTGGTGCTGCGAACGCAGCTGAAGCCCGGCCACACCGGAGAGGTCCGGCAGACGGGAGTGGAACTCCCAGTGGTCATTGAGCGGCTCCCCGGAGAGCGGGAGAAATGTGGCAACGTCGGCGGCAACCGGTTCCGTCACTGTGGAGGAGCGTTCCGCCACCGCGTTGTCAGCATCGCCCGCGGCCGCGAGAAACAGGGCAACAAGCGTGAAAAGGGTAAAGAGAATATACTTCTTCACTGCCGTCGTCGCCCCCGGTGGAATTTGAAAGAATCCGCTTCCATTCTGTATCTATAAATAATATACCTCCTGTCCGTCGTTTTTTCAACCGGCGGACAGGAGGCAGGAGAGATTCGGGCGAACCGAACGCCGTGGATCAGCGGAAGAAACGCGGGTCGATCTCGCTGCGGAGCGCCTCGAAGAGTTCATCGGTCATCGCCTGAATCTCATCGAGACCGAGCTTCGACTGCGTGTTCGGGTCGGCGGCGATCGCGTGGAAGATCGCCCGGCGGTCGCAATTGAGCGCCCCCTGCGCCCCCATGAGCTGGACGTTGATCATGCCGCGGTTGAGACAGGCGAGCTGCTCGGGGTAGTTTTCGATCCGGCAGGGGAAGATGCCGCCGCCGTTGACCAGGCAGGGGACCTCGACGGAGCACTCCGGCGGAAGCGACGGCATCAGGCCATGGTTCATCACGTTGAGGTTGGCGGTGAACGAATGGTTCTTCTCGATCGCCGCGATCACCTGCACGCCGTATTCGGCGCTCGGCGTAAGGTCGATCTCCTTGGTTCCGGCGAGGTAGGCCTTGAGGTCGTTCTCATTGCGGACCTGAAGCCCCTTGCAGAGGACAACCGACGCCCCGGAAACGCCGGAACTCATCGTATTCCAGTCAAGCCCGTCCTCGACTTTCGGGAAGTCGTTGCTGCAGAACTTGTCAATGAGATCCTGACGCTTGCGGATGTAGGGGATGTATTCGCTGCCGTGGCCGCTCGACTCGGTCGGGAAGTAGCCGAAGTGGCGGAAGATTTCAAACCGCACCTTGTCGCGCTTGTAGATCTCCGGAACGTCGAGGCACTTTTTCAACTCCGGATAGAGGTCGCGCCCGTCGGCTTCCAGCTTGAGCATGAACGCCTGATGGTTGACTCCGGCGGCGAAGAAGTGCAGTTTCTCATACGGCACCTTGAGCCAGTCGGCAATCTGCTTCGAGGTATGCTGGACGCTGTGGCAGAGACCGATCACCTTGACCGTCTTCGCCCGGCGGGAGAGCGCGATGGTGTTCATCGACATCGGGTTGACGTAGTTGAGCAGATAGGCGCCGGGGCACTCCTCCTCCATCACATCGAGCACTTCAAAGAGGTCGCGCAGCGTGCGCAGCCCGCGGAAGACGCCGCCGGGCCCGAGGGTGTCGGAAACCACCTGATCGACTCCGTACTTCATCGGGATGCTGTACTCCAGCTCCTGATGGTGGATCGTGCCGCAGCGGAAGATGGTGATGACGTAGTCCGCGCCACGGACCGCCTGCCGCAGATCGGTGGTGGTTTCCGGATGGAATTCGACACCGATTTTTTTGGCGATCAACCCGCCGATGGTGGCGGCGTGGGCGAGCCGCCCGGCATCGATGTCCATCAAAGTAAGCTGATAATGACGCAGCTCCTCATCCAGCAGAATGTCCTTCATGAAATTCTGCGAAAAAATCACGCCGCCGGCTCCGACAAGAACGATCTTCGACATGCTGTCACTCCTTTTTCTTGCATTTCTGAATTGCATTTTTGCGGTGCTGTGTTATACTATATCCCGTAGAACATCAAGTTGACAATAAAAATTTTGCGTTAAAAATAGCACTTTTGGAGCAAAAGATATGCCGGAGCGGAAACGACATCCCGGCCGGACGGGAGTCCATCGGGCGGACCCCAACACCCTGCAGAACATTCCACTGCCGATCTACCCGCGTTCCCTCGGGAACTTTCTGGTGCCGGGCGATTACGTCGAGCTGGTTCCAGCCGGGACAAAGAACTTCGTGCAGTTCTTCTGGTGCGTCGACGGCGAAGGGGAGTTTGAACTTGAAGGCACGCCGGTAACGGTGCGCGCCGGCGACTGCTTCTACCATCTGCCGATGGAACCGCACGTTCACCGCGCCCATTCGAATCTGTGGGAGTACCGCTGGGTCGCGTTCGACGGGCCGTTCGCGCGGGAGTTCATGCTCTCCTACCAGTACCCGCGCACCGCGTTCCACGCCGGAGCCTGCCCGCACGAACTCTTCCTCGAGCTGGAAACCTGGATGCGTGAAATGAGTCCCTACAGCTGGCGGCAGATGGTGGCGATCATCTGCGCCCTCCTCGCCCGCGCGGGCGGCAGGAACGACGACACCACCCGGGAGGGACGGGTGGTCAACGAGGCAATCCGCGTCTGCCGGGAGCGTTTCTCCGACCCGGATCTCAACGTCAACCGCCTCGCCGACGAACTGGCGATGGACCGTTCCACCCTGCGCCGCATCTTCAAACAAAAAATGTGCATGACCCCGTCGGACTATCTGGCGAAACTGCGGATTCAGCACGCCCTTTCGCTGCTGGATCAGACCCGGCTGCCGCTTGCAGAGGTGGCGGACCGCTCCGGATTTTCCGACGTCAGCTACTTCTGCCGGGTGATTCGCCGCGCCGTCGGCGTCAGTCCCGGCAGCTTCCGCGCCCATTGACGGTGCCGGTCTTCCCCTGATAAAAAAAAGAGAAAAAAATCGCAGCACCGCCTTGTATTCCGAAAAAACCGTCACTATATTACCTTAAAAATAAATAAGACGAGGAGTGCACATGGCGCGGAAAACGATTTTCCATTCCCTTCTCGGAGAGCTCGAGCAGCGCATCGGCCGCCTGCCGGCGGGCACCATCCTCCCGGCGGAGCAGACGCTCGCCGACGAGTACGGCGTGAGCAAGCCGACATTGCGGCGGGCGCTCGCGGAGCTCGCAGAGCACGGCCTCATCGCCAAGGAGAACGGCATCGGCAGCGTGGTCATCGGTGCGAGAAGCGCCATGCGGCGTGAACTCATCTTTTTGTGCAACAACCTCAACTTCTACTCCACCACCCTCTCGACTTTCGCCGCCAGAGTGCGGCAGGAGAACTATTTTCTCTCCATCGTGCCGCTCGACGGCGACGCCTTCACCCAGGAGCAGATCATCCGGACCGCCATCGAGCAATCCCCTTACGGCATCGCGGTTTCCGCCGACCAGACCCACAACGATCTGCCAATCTACCGGGAGCTGGCCTCCGGCCCCGTTCCCACCGTGTTCCTCTGCCGGCTGCCCGGCGGCGTGGAGAGCGGTTCTCTGGCCATCATCGACAACCGGCGGGAGTTCTGCCGGATCGTCCAGCACCTCTATCGCGAAGGGTGCCGCAGATTCGCCTTCTTCACCGATATCCCGCCTTCGGTCGAGGTGGTGCAGGAGCGTTTTGCCGGCTTCCTCGACGGCATGCGCCGCTGTCGGCTGAAGCCGCAGGAAACTCTGCTCTGCCTCCACCCGGAACAGCAACAGGAGTTCCTGCTCCGCTTCACCGGCCCCGGCGCCCCCGACGCAGTCTGCTGCCACAACGACCGGAGCGCGCTGGAACTTATGAAGCTATTAAGAATCAGAGGAATCGACTATTCCAAAATCCGCTTCACCGGATACGACAACCTCTCACTGCTGCGCTTTCTCCCTCAGAAACTGCTCACCGCGGAACTGCCGCTCGCCGAACTGGGCAAGGCCGCGGCGGAAATCCTTCTGCGCCAGATCGAAAATCGAAGTTTCAAGCCGGTCTGCAAACGGCTTCCCGCAAGAATCAAGGAGAGTTAAGGCACTTTTTTACCGCAACCTTTAAAATAAAAAATATAAAATCATCAATCAAAAAAGCCGATTTGCGGCCCAAACGACACAACAGGGAGGTTGAAATTATGAAACAGAGTTTCCGTTCCGCCATGTTCACGCTTATTGAACTCCTGATCGTCGTCGCCATTATCGCGATTCTGGCGGCCCTGCTGCTGCCGGCGCTCAACAAGGCACGGGACCGCGCCCGGACCATCAACTGCCTCAACAATCAGAAGGAACTCGCCAGGGTCATGCACTTTTACGCGAACGACTACAACAACTACAGCATCGCCACCCAGAGCAGCAAACCGTGGCCGAACTGGCTGGTCGATTACCGTTACGTCAGAACGCTTCGTGAACCGTTCCTCTTCTGCCCAACCCTCAAAGATCTCTCCATGAACAACAGTGCACCGCAGTGGCGCACCTACGGGCACAACTACATCGCCTGGGAAGATCATCATAAATTCTGGGTGGAACGGGGATTCGGCCGGTTCGCAATCATCAACGGCGGCGACCTCTATCTCCATCTCGCAGGCATCAAAAAGCCGTCGCAACTGCCCCATTTCGCCGACACGGTCAACCTCAACTTCTCCCCGCCGCTGGGCAGCTGGATGTGCCCGCTGCGCAATCAGAACGGTATGGAGATGATCTCCTACCACCACGCAGGGCGCAGCAACATCGTCTTTATCGACGGGCATGCTGCCACACATTCGCCGCAGGAAACCAAAGAATTCGGTGCCTTGCGAGGCGCGATCAACGGCGTGGGCAACCTGTTGTAATCCGTCAATGAATGGAGAAACCATATGCGTTTGAAATGTTCTTTTCTTTCCGCCTGTCTCATCGTTTCCTGCGGCCTCTCCGCCGGAACGCTGGACTTTGCCAAACTGTCTCCGACGGAACTTGTCCTGCCGCTCCAGGCAAAAGGACAGAGCGTCGAAGCCGGCACCGCCGGCGGCCGCCCGGCGCTCCTCCTGGAGTGGAACTGCGGTGAGGCCCGCTGGTTCAGCCTCAACTGCAAACGTTCTCCGCGTCTGCCGGAGTTCGACCGCGCAGAGTTCTCGCTGGAGTTTTTCCGACCGCAGGGGTCAACCGTCCGCCGGGCCAGTCTCCTGCTAGCCGACCGTGACAACGAGGTCTTCCAGCTCACCACGCCGCTTCTCGCCGGAGAAAGCGGCTGGAAAACGGTAAAATTCACTCTTGACCCCAAAGCGATCCAGGGGAATGTCTGGGGCGGGAAAAAGAAGAACCGCATTCCGGACTTTCCGCTCCGCATCGCAGGCGTCACCTGCAGTTATGCCGCGACGCAGGGAATCGAATCCGCCGCACTGGGGCAGTTGACCTGGGAGCTCTCCCCCGGAGCCCCTCCGGAAGCCCCCTCCGCCGTCGCACTGCCGCCGGGGCGGGAGCTGGTCGATTTCAGCACCCTTCTCGATTCAGAAATCAATCCCCGGCTCGGCACGAAACCGGTGACGGCACAGCGCGGTTCCTTCGACGGCCGCCCGGGCCTCGCCCTTCGCCGGCAGGATCCCACCTCTCCCCGGGTCGCCCTCGGGCTGTTGCAGAAACTGGAACTCCCGGAATTCGACCGCGCGGAACTCACCCTGGAACTTTACCGCCCGACAGGTTCCGCCGCGGGCGGCGCCGCCGTCACCGTCTCCGACCGGAACGGCCGATACACCTCGCTCTACACCCCGCTCCCCCGGGCGAAGGGAGGCTGGGAGACGCTCCGCTTTCCTCTGAATCACCAGAAGCTCACGAAAACCGTTCAAGGGAAGCTCCATCCTCCGGCCTTTCCGCTGCGGCTCCAGAGCGTCGTCTGCAACTCCCGGCCGCCAAAGGAGGATGCCCCCATCGTTCTGGGGAAACTCATGATTCACACGCTTTCCGCTCCGCTGGAAGCGTCGGTGGAGACCGGTGACGAACTGCATCTGGTCCTGCCGGGCAAAGAGAAGCAGGTCCGCCTCCAGCTGCGCAATCCCGGCACCGCGCCCCGGAGCGTCACCGCCGCCCTCCGCCTGTTCGACCCGGACGACCGGCTTCTGCTGGAAAAGAGCGGCGAATTCCAGATCGCCGGAGCCGCCGTGCAGGCCATCCCCCTCCCCCCTCCGGAACGGTTCGGCGTCTACACCGTCAAACTCACGCTGAAAGAGAAGGATTCGCTCCGTCACGAGACATTGCGCTACGCCCGGCTCGATCCCGCCGGAACGACGCAAGGCGGCGTCGACGGATTTCTCTTCGGCATCTGTTCCCACCTTCAACGCTACCCCGCCGAAGAGCGGCGGAGGATGGCGCGCGCCGCCGCACTGTGCGGCGCCAAACTGCTGCGGGTTTCACTGGAATCACACCGGATTCAGCCGCGACACGGCGAGTGGACCTTCGGCACCTATGATCACATTGCAAAACTTCTGCGGGAATATCAGATCGAATTCGCCCCCATCTTTCTCAATCTCCCCTCCTGGGCGGTCGCGGCGGACTACCGTCAGGCGGTGAAGAGCAGCAGTACCCGCGGCCGTCGCCCCGACTACCGGCTCTGGGAGGAATATGTGCGGAAAGTCTCCGAACACTACCGCTCCAGCCTCCGGTTCGCGGAGGTCTGGAACGAACCCGACCTCATCGGCTTCGCCAATTTCCCGCCGGAGGAGTATCTGCAACTGCTGAAGATCACCTCTTCGGTATTGCGGGAAACCGTTCCCGGGATCACCGTCATCAGCGCCGGATTCGCCTCCCCCGACCTCAATCCGCCGGAACGGACCGCCGATCCGCACTATGTGCGCAAATGCGTCGAAGGCGGCCGCGGCCTCTACGATCTCTTTGCCGTGCACATGCACACCCGCCCGGAACGCTACCGCGAATATTACGTAAAAAACCTGCTCCGTTTCCGCAAGGAGCTCAACGACACCACGCCCTGGTACTCCAACGAAACCGCCCTCGCCTCGTTCGGAGAGATCTCCGAGCTGGATCAGGCCGAGACGCTCTTTCTGAATCTCTTCTGCGCCTGGAACAACGGCGCGGCAGGCTACAACTGGTACAACCTGCGAAACATCAAGGAGGATCCCGGCGACCCCGAAGCGAACTACGGCATGCTCACCTGGGACTTTCAGCCCAAGAATGTCTACGCCGCATACAACACGCTCGCCCGTTACTTCCGCGGGGCGAAATTGCTCCGCCACAGCGAAAGCACTCCCCTCTTCCGCGCCGCCGACGGCAGCTGGCTGATTCCCTGCTCCCCGCTGGAGAAACGCAACCGGCATGCCCTGCTGCTCTTCACCGGCATCCGCGGCGAAGCCACCCGGATCGACCTCTGGGGCAACCGGGAGCAACTCCCCGTTTCCGGTGGAATCGCCCTGCTGAAATCCACCGGGCATCCGGTCATTCTGCAGGTGAAGGGGCAGCCGGCGCCTCCGGAACCGGCGGGCGAACTCCTCCGCTTCGCCCCGAACTTCCGTCTCCAGCCGGGGCGGGAGGTGAAGAGCGTCGTCGAATGCCGGAACCCCTCCCGGACGCCGCTGAAACTCGACCTCACCTTCCGGCCGCCGGCCGGACTTGCGGTCACGCCGGCAAACCGTTCGGTGACGATTCCGCCGGGAGAGGACGTTTCGCTCTCCTTCGCCTTCCGGACGGACAAAAATTGCCGGGCCGATTCGCTGCCGCTCGACGTCTCCGCCGGAACCATCTGGAAAGGCACGCTTGCTCTGCCGCTCGAAACCATCATCCCGATTCCCTCCGGCGCCTTCAGCCGGGAGCCGCAGTTCCGCGTGAACCGGCCGGAACAGGTAACCTCCTTCGTTTCGGTCGAAGATGCGACGGCCCACCTCCAGTGGAAGGGACCGGCGGACCTGAGCGCCGAACTCTTCCTCGCCCGCGGCGACCGGGAGCTGCGGCTCCGGATGATCGTGCGCGACGACATCCATCACCAGCCCGTTTCCGGCCGGGATGTGTGGCAGGGAGACAACGTCCAGCTCGGCCTGCGGCTGCCGCGCCAGAACGGCCAGTGGGAATTCGGCTTCACCCGCCTCGCCGACGGGAAACCCGAATGTTTCGTCTGGCTTCATCCGGAAGGGTACGATCCGGCAAAAAGTCTCCGCCAGATTCGCCTCTCCACCCGGAGAAGTGAATCCGCCGGCGAAACCGTCTACGAAGCGGTCATCCCCTTCCGCGCCATCGGGCTGACGCAGGAGATCGGAGAAGAAGGCTTCCACCTCAGTTTCCTGGTCAACGACAATGACGGAACATGCCGGGAAAGCGCAATTTCCGCCTCTCCCGGCATGCTGAACAAGGATTCCTCCCGCTATCCGGCGGTCTGTTTCTGAAGGATCCAGTAGAAAGAAAAAACGCGGGAGCGGTTCCCCGCTCCCGCGAAACAAACGACACGGTTTACTTCTGAACCCGGAGCACGCCGCCGGTATCGGCGCTGGTGGCCAGTGCGGCGTACTTCGCCAGATATCCAGTCCGGATCTTCGGCTCACGCGGCTTCCAGTGTTTCCGCCGCTCAGCAATCACCTCGTCCGGCACATCGAGCCGGATGCTCCGGTTCGGAATGTCGATCTCGATGATGTCGCCGGGCTCGACCAGACCGATCAGACCGCCCGCGGCGGCCTCCGGACTCACATGGCCGATACAGGCACCGCGGGTGCCGCCGGAGAAGCGGCCGTCCGTCACCAGCGCGACACTCTCACCAAGCCCGCGCCCCATGATGTAACTGGTCGGAGCGAGCATCTCCTGCATCCCCGGGCCGCCCTTCGGCCCTTCGTAGCGGATCACCACCACGTCGCCCGCCTTGACCTTGCCCGCGAGGATGCCTTCGCCGGCCTCCTCCTCGCTGTCGAAGATCACCGCCGGGCCCTTGTGGGTCAGCATCGCCTTTGCGACGCCGGCCGCCTTGACCACGCATCCCTTTTCGGCCAGGTTGCCGAAGAGGATCGCGAGCCCCCCCTTCTCGCTGTAGGGATTCGAGAGCGGCCGGATGATCGTGCCGTCCGGATCAGGCGCCGTCGAGTACTCCTCCGCAAGCGTCTTGCCGGAGACCGTCGGGGCACTGCCGTCAAGCAGCCCCGGAATCTTGCTGATCTCTTTCAAAATCGCCATGATGCCGCCGACCCGGCCGCAGTCCTCGACGATGTGATACTGCACCGACGGGGCGAGTTTGCAGATATTCGGCGTGCGGGCCGAGATCTCGTCGAGCTTGCGCAGGTCGAGTTTCGTCCCGGCTTCGTTCGCGATGGCGAGCGTGTGAAGCACCGTATTGGAGGAGCCGCCCATCGCCATGTCGAGCACCAGCGCATTCTGGAACGCGGTCGGCGTGGCGAAATCCTTCGCCGTCGGCGGATTCTCCATCTTGGCCAGTTCGACCGCGCGGCGCGCCGCGCGCTTCCAGAACTCCACCCGCTCCGGCGAGTCGGCCGCGATGGTGCCGTTGCCGGGCAGTGCGATGCCGAGCGCCTCGCAGAGGCAGTTCATGCTGTTCGCGGTGAACATGCCCGAGCAGGAGCCGGGTCCGGGACAGGCGGTGCATTCGAGCTCCTCAAGCCCCTCGTCGCT
>OIWS01001541.1_pt1 | contig 22462 bp, 16 predicted proteins | sample 1587611 | NCBI WGS metagenome assembly OIWS01 (sample SAMEA3888919, study PRJEB22519) | human gut metagenome | biome: human gut; feature: human-associated habitat; material: faeces | place: Denmark | collected 2010 | reverse complement strand
CCATGAACAGGAAGAACAGCGAGCCCCACCAGCGGCCGCCCGCCATGTGGTTGAAGACGGTAGCCATGGTGTCAAACAGCAGGCTCGGGCCCGCGTTGACCTCCAGCCCGTAGGTATAGCAGGCCGGGAACATAATGAGGCCCGCGACGATGGCGACAAACGTATCGAGCACGATGACGTTCGCCGATTCGCCGAGCAGCGACTGCTCTTTTCCGATATAGCTGCCGAAGATCGCCATGGAGCCCATGCCGACGGACAGCGTGAAGAACGCCTGATTCATCGCGCCGACGATGACCGTGCCGGTGATTTTGGAGAAATCGGGGACGAGATAGAATTTCAGACCCTCTGCCGCGCCGGAGAGCGTTGCGCTGTGGACCGCCAGCACGACCATCAGAACCATCAGAAGCGTCATCATATATTTCGTGATGCGCTCCAGACCGCCCTGGAGATTAAAGCACAGAATGCCGAAGGCCACAATGACCGTCACGGCCAGATACGTCACATTGACGCCGGGATTGGTGATCATGGTGACGAAGCCGAGATCTTCCGTCCGGCCGGTCAGGAATCTGACGAAGTAATAGATGATCCAGCCGGTGACGACGGTATAGAACGCCATGAGCGCGATGTTGCCGAAGAAGGCGATATAGCCGTGCAGGTGCCACTTCTGGCCCTTGCGTTCAAGCTTCTGATACATGTGGATGGGGCTGGCCTGCGCCGCGCGGCCCACGGCGAACTCCATCGTCATGACCGGCAGGCCCAGAAGCAGCAGGCAGAGGATATAGATGAGGACGAAGCCGCCTCCGCCGTACTGGCCGCACATCCACGGGAATTTCCATACGTTTCCGCAGCCGATGGCGCAGCCTGCCGACAGCAGGATAAAGCCCAGCCGGGAACCCAAGCGTTCTCTTTCCATTTGAGTCTCTCTTTCCGTTTTTCGTTTTAATAGGCAAATGCTTTAAATTGCTACTTTGAAGTTATAGCAGACTTGGGCTGGAAAGTCAAGGCTATGCGCGCGATTTGCGTACATTTGCCGTTCAGAAACGGACAGATTGCAAACGGCACGGCGCATATTCCCACGCTTTCGTCAAAATGCCGTCGGCGCTTGACAAGCGGGAAAAGCTGTGCTAAAAGTAAATCTTCCGATTGATTCTTCGGGCAGAAAAGAGGTTTTTCCTATGGATTGCGCACAGCGCGCCGAACGGCGCAGGGTGTTTCTTGCCGGTGTCCGCGACGGCGTTCCCATTGGGCTTGGGTATCTGGCCGTGGCGTTTTCTCTCGGCATCGCGGCCCGGAACGCCGGACTGAACGCGTTTCAGGGCTTTCTCATCAGCCTGCTCAATAACGCCTCCGCGGGCGAATACGCAGCCTTCACGGTCATTGCCGCGGACAGCGGCTTTCTGGAAATGGCGCTCATCACGCTCATTACCAACGCGCGGTATCTGCTCATGAGCTGCTCGCTCAGCCAGAAATTTTCGCCCGATACGCCGCTGTACCACCGGCTGCTCGTCGGCTACGACGTGACGGACGAGCTGTTCGGCATCGCCATTGCGCGGCCCGGTTATCTCGACCCGTTCTATTCCTACGGCGCGTTCCTGCCTGCCATCCCCGGCTGGGCCATCGGCACGGCGCTGGGCGTCACGGCCGGGAGCATCCTGCCCGCGCGTCTGGTCAGCGCGCTTTCCGTCGCGCTGTTCGGGATGTTTTTGGCGATCATCATTCCGCCGTCGAAGAAAAACCCGGTCGTGCTCGGCTGTGTGGCGGTGAGCTTCGCGGCAAGCTGGCTGTGCACCGTTCTGCCATACGTCAAGACGCTGTCCGAGGGCACGCGGACGATTTTGCTGACGATTTTAATTGCGTCGGCAGCGGCGCTGCTTTTCCCGGTGAAGGACGCGCCGGAGCAGAAGGAGGGAAGTCAGGATGAACGGTAAAATTTATCTGTATATTCTGGTCTGCGCCGCCGTGTCGTTCCTCATCCGGGAGCTGCCGCTGACGCTCATCCGCAGGCCCATCAAAAGCCGCTTTCTGCGCTCGTTTTTGTTCTATGTTCCATATGTGACGCTGGCCGTCATGACCTTCCCGTCCATTGTAAACGCCACAAGTTCCCCCATCGCGGGCCTTGCCGCGCTGGTGCTGGGCATCGCCGCCGCATGGCTCGGCGCAAATCTGCTTCAGGTCGCCGTCGGCTGCTGCGCGGTCGTGCTGGTACTGGAGTTTTTCCTGATATAAGCGCATAAACGCCGCGCCCGGCCGGGCGCGGCGTTCTGTGCGTTTTGGGCAGCTTCAGCGGTCGATCCCCACGAGAAGCACGGAAATATTGTCCTTCCCGCCGCGCTGCATCGCCAGCTGGTACAGTGCGGCGGCGCAGGCCGGCGCTGCTGTCTGACTGCGCAGGAGCGCGCTGAGGTCTTCCTCCTCCAGCATATCGGTCAGTCCGTCGCTGCAGAGCAGGAAGCGGTCGCCGGGCCTCACGGGAAGCTGGACCGTATGCGGCTGTATGATCAGCTCGTCCGGAAAAATTCCGAGGTGCTGCGTCAGCCGGTGGCGCTCCGGATGGGTTTTCGCCTCCGCAGGCTCGATGATGCCGAGCGCGATCAGGCGCTGCACCGCCGTATGGTCCTCGCTCAGCCGCGACAGGCAGCCGTCCCGGTACAGATAGCACCGGCTGTCGCCGATATTGGCGGCATACGCCTCGCCGTCTGCGAGAAGCAGCGTCGTCAGTGTCGCGCCGGAGCGCTTTCCGATTTTCCCGATCTGGTCGCAGATGGCGCGGTTTCCCGCGTCATACGCCTGCAAAACCGCCTCCGGCGACCAGCATTTTTTCGGCGGAAGCGCCTCCAGCGCGGCCTGCGCGGCCTGCGCCCCCTGCGCCTGCCCGCCCATTCCGTCTGCCACGGCGAAAAGGCCCTGCTTTCTCCCGGTTCCGTCCGTCTGCGCGTACCCGCCGCCGCAGATCGTGCCGTTCAGATAGATCCGATCCTGATTTTCCGTTCGCACCCGCCCTGTCGCGCAGACGGCGGCATAGCTGTATTTCATCCGTTGATCCATCCTTCCTTCTGCAGCTGCTGGATCAGACTTTGCAGCTGCTGATAGTATGTCGCGTCGTCGTCGCTGCGCAGCAGCTGCCCGGCTGTCTCGTAGGCCTCGACGGCGACGGAATAGTCGCGCGCGGACTGTTCCTTCCGGTTTTCCAGCGTGATATACAGCATGGCGCGGAACGCGTAGGGTTCATAATCCTTCGGATACTGCGCGGCATAGGCGTCCAGCGTCTGCTCCGCCAGATCGTATTCCTGTAATTCATAATAGATCGTATACAGGTTGCTGTAGAGATAGCTTTTCGTCACGCCAAGCTCCAGCACGCGGTTGAAGCACTCCCCGGCCTTGCGCAGGTAGCTCTGCGGAACGGAGGGGTCGGTGTGGTACGCCTCGAAATAGGCCAGCGCCAGCATCTCCCAGATCGTCGAGTCATAGCGCAGGCCGTAGGTTTCGATCCCGTTCGCCAGAACCTCGACGGCCTTTGTCGCGGGGTTTCCGATCGGGGAGCTTCCCGTCCGGACCAGCGCCGCGCAATCGCGGTAGACCTCCGCCAAGGAGCGCAGCGCCCGCTTTTGCAGCGCGATATCCTGCGTCTGATTCAGCACCGCCTGAAAGCCGCTTTCCGCGTCCAGATATTCCTTTTTCGCGTAGTCGATCTCCGCCTGTACGTAGTCAGTCACGTCGCCGCTTGCGCCTGCCGCGTACATCTGCGACAGGATCTCGTCCGCCGCATCGATATCGCCCAGCCGTCCGAGGGAAACCGCGTAATCGCGCTGGGCATTGACGGTGATATCGCCTCCGGCGGTGCTCAGCCGGAAGAACGAGGCCGCGGCGGCATAGTCATCGCATTCAAAATACGCCGCGCCCAGAATTTCGCTCAGCTGGCTCTGCGCCTCGATATCGTAGGCCTTTCCAAGCCCCAGCTCGTCCTCGATATAGGAAATGCAGCGTTCATAGTCCTGCGCGCAGTAGAGCGCGTAGGCGTAGGAAATATAAGGTGCAGACTCCTCCGGGTAGAGCGCCTGCGCCTGCTCGAAGCATCCCAGCGCCTGCTCCGGGTCCGTTTCGCACAGCTGCGTTCCCTGCTCCATCAGAGCCTCGTACTGATTCTGCTGCTCCTGTACCTGTGCCTGCTGCGCGGCGGCAAGCTGCGCCTGCTTTTCCTGCCGCGTGTGCAAAAGCAGCAGACTGCCCGCCGCGATCGCCGCACTGGCGACAAGCACCAGCACCCAGACAAGCCCCCGGTGGGCTTTCTTTTTTTCCTTCCGCACGGGAGCCGGACTGCCCCCGCCGGAGGCGTCGAAGACGCCCTGCGTTCTGTTTGTGCCGGATGTGCGCTGCGGCCGGTCAGAAAACACCGCATTCGTTTTGCCCGCAGTTCCCGCCGCGCCGGAGGACTTCCCCGACGCGTAGCGGCTCGGGTCGATCTGCAGCTCGTCGCCGTTCGGGTAGATGAGCGCCGCGTCCTGCGCCTCGTAGGAGATCGCTTCCAGCTCCTGACGCAGCTGCTGGGGGCTGGAATAGCGGTCCTTCGGGTCAAACGCGCAGGCCTTCAGGACGATCTCGCCGAGGCGGCCTTCGCCGTAAAATGGTCTTGGCAGCGGTTCGCCGGACACGCGTCTGGCCAGCGCCTGCTCACGGTTGTCATAGGTAATTGCCTCCGGCGGCTGCGGGAGGAACGGGCCGCGATTCTTGTTCAGCATCCGGTACAGCACCAGTCCGAGCGAATACGTGTCGACGCTGAAGCCATATTTCTTTCCAATGTAGACCTCCGGGGCCATGTAACTATACGTGCCCTTCTTGGACAGGCCGGAGGTCGTGCGTTCGATCGTCCGCGCGATGCCGAAATCGCCGAGCTTATAGTCTCCGTTGTCGGAAATAAAGATGTTTTCCGGCTTGATATCGCGGTGGATGATGTTGTACCGCTGGCAAAGCTCCAGCGCCTTGCAGATATCGATGCCGAGCCTGATGATGTCCCGCCGCGCCATCGGGTGCTCGTAGACATACGGCAGCAGCGGGTGCAGCAGCTCCATCCGAATCAGAATGTCCCAGCCGATGCCGTCGGGGTGCCGGAGGACGGCGTGATCCTCATAGCTGACAATGTTGCCGGTGCCTTTGAGGCGCGACATGATGGCGCACTCGCGGCCGATGTCCTCCACGACGCTGTAAAAATACTGCTTTGCCTGCGGCGGCGTCATGCCCTCGTCCAGCACGCTCTGCAGCTCCGTCCTGCTCTGCGGCACGGTAATGACCTTCAGCGCAGCTTTGTAAACGCCGCCGAAGTCCTCCCGCTGGATCTCATAGACCGTCCCATAGCTCCCCTGCCCCAGCTCCCGGCAGATTTTCCATTTGTCAAACACAATGGAGCCGATCTCATATGTAGACATAGTTTGTTCTCCGTTTCTTTTTGCTACTCTTCCGGCGTATCGCCGACAACATGATATTCCCACTCGCCAGCATCATTCAAATCCACATAGTACAGCAATTTATCATCTTCATAGAATTGGAGCATCACTTTTTCTCCATTCTCGTTGTACGTATACACACACGTTTGATGCGGGCTACCTGAATTGTACACATCCTCCATAGTGCAATTGCCATTCGAATCATATTCGTAAAGCACATAACTTTGAAGAGAGTTATTCGAATCGTAATTTTCCTCCCTGAGCAGTTTTTCGCTCGAATCGTATTGATTCTGGGTATAGTATTGAAGAATGCCGTCCGAATCGTAGTATTCATCTTTCGTCCTGTTTCCATCTGAATCGTATTCGTACAGGACATACCCCAGAAGCGTACCATCTGAGTTGTAAAGTTCATTCCGTACACAGTTTCCTGCTGTATCAAATATCTGCACGGAATCAAGTTCTCCATCTTCTCTGTAGGCTACCACTTGGTAGCCGCTTAGATTCCCGTTTTCATAAAGTTTTTCCAGCGTACCGGCTTCTTCATATTCCCGCAGTGCCTCCGGAATTGTCTGCGGCACGAATATATTGTGGATAGCAGCAGGAATCGGAATTGCCCCAATCACGCATAGCACCACCGGCACAAGCAGAGCCGCCGCGACTATCCCAATGATCAAACGTCCTATTTTCTTCCGCTTCTTTTTTGTGCCTGCGCCTTTCGGCTCTTCCGAACCAAAGGCGGACTGTGTTCGTTCTTCACTGGTTGCCTCGGCCTTTGTGTGGTAATCGCCGGTAAAGACGCCCTGCGTTGCACTCGCTGATTTGGACGTGCTAGTGCCGAATGCCGCCGCATATCGCGCGGAAGCATACGACTCACGATCCATCGTCAGCTCGTCGCCGTCGGGGTAGATGACGGCTGCGTCTGTCTGGGTGTACAGGATGGCTTCCAGCTCCTGCCGCAGCTGCTGGGGGCTGGAATATCGGTCCTTGGGGTCAAATGCGCAGGCCTTTAAGACAATTTCGCCGAGGCGGCCTTCGCCGTAGAACGGGCGCGGCAGCGCTTCGCCGGACATCCGTCTGGCCAGCGCCTGCTCGCGGCTGCTGAACGTGATCGCCTCCGGCGGCTGCGGAAGAAATGGACCCCGGTTCTTGTTCAGCATCCGGTACAACACCAGTCCGAGCGAATACGTATCAACGCTGAAGCCGTATTCCTTCCCGGCGTAGACCTCCGGAGCCATGTAGCTGTACGTGCCCTTCTTGGACAGGCCGGAGCTCGTCCGTTCGATCGTGCGCGCGATACCGAAATCACCGAGCTTATAGTCTCTGTTGTCCGAAATGAAGATATTTTCCGGCTTGATGTCGCGGTGGATGATGTTGTACCGCTGGCACAGCTCCAGCGCCTTGCAGATATCGATGCCGAGCCTGATGATGTCCCGCCGCGCCATCGGGTGCTCATAGACATACGGCAGCAGCGGGTGCAGCAGCTCCATGCGGATGAGAATGTCCCAGCCGATACCATCCGGATGTTCAAGCACCCGCAAATCTTCGCAGCTTACAATGTTCGCCGTGCCCTTGAGCTTGAACATGATGGAAAACTCGTGCATAAGCTCCTCGACGATGCCGTGAAAATATGCCTCGGCCTGCGAAACGCTCATACCCTCGGAGATCACGCTCCGAACCTCCGCGCTGCTCTGCGGGACCGTGATCACCTTCAGCGCCGCCCGGTACGTCTGCCCGAACTCGCTGCGCTCGATTTCAAATACTTTTCCATAGCTGCCTTCGCCAAGCAGCCGCGTTATATTCCAGCCATCCAAAACAGCCGCATCAACTGAATATTCCATATTTCTCCTCTGTTTTTCCACACTTATCTTATTGGTCTTTTGCTCTGCCGTCACGCACTTTCAAAAAAAGCCAATCGAAAATCAGTCTCTTATGCAGGACTATCTTCCACTTTCAGCCCCACATAATGCACAACTCCACCTTCAACGTAAACCGTTGCTGTCTGCTCATTGAGTTGATAAGTAAACGTAAAGTCGTCATCACTATACCAATTATACTCCAGCTGTGCACCATTCTTCAGAATCCATTGGAGGGGTACATGGGGCGGCATTTCAGGAAAGCCGAATAATTCCAGTGCCATTTCCGCCGCATCCCCGACCTGCAATGCGCCAAGCGCGACGAAACCAGGTTGGTTTATACAGATGTCGCAGACAGCTCCACCCACGGGTGCAGCAAATAGAAACCCGAATTCATTCTCTTCGTAACCGGCAGGAATTGGCATATCCATACCAAAGCAATTGTACACCGTGTCTTGTGTAGCATCGTTCATCAGGTTGGATTTGGCGTAGGGATATGACGCATAAATGCTCTTGGCTGTTTCAATGCTCGTCTCTCCCAGCACCACGGAATCCACTGTCATTGGGAGCACCAGATCGCGAACCATCGGCCAAAGCTCGTCCTGCAGTTGCGCTGACAACAGTTCCGCTTCCCATTTTTTCAATTTTATCTCCGCATCTGCGTTGGGTTCAAGTTCCAAAGCAACTCGATAGTCTGCCGCAGCCCGCTCCAAATCAACAAGCTTTTCATAGGTGTCGCCACGGCCCAGGAAGGCTTCCGCCCGCTTGGGATCAATCTCAATCGCCGCCGTAAAGGCCAGAATGGCCTCTTCATACTTCCCCTCGGACAGGTAGCGCACGCCGAGGTCATACTTTGCCTGCCAGCCGGGGGCTTCGTCCGCCGGTTCGGCTTCCGGTGCTTTGCTACACGCGGCAAGCGTCAGCAGCAACAGCGCTGCCAGAAGGATATAAAAGAAGCGTTTCATGTTGATTCTCCTGTTTATACCAGTTTTCCCGTCCGCGCAGGATCACGCGTACCGGATCTCCACGGATTCTATCATGTAATAAAACGGGATCTCGCCGTCGAGATTTACATTCGGGTTGACCCGCAGCTTTGCCAGCGCGGTCATGTATAGGCCATCCATGGGGAAAGAGTAGGACAGCTTGAGCACGGCGCTGCCATCCTCCGAGCGTTCGAAGCCGTCCAGCGCCACCTGTACCGCGCCACGGTCGCCTATGCCGAAATAATAGCATGTATCACTGTCCTTCGGACAATAGCTAGGCACATAATCACGCGGCGGCAGCTCTACGATATGTCCATACATCGCATTTGCAACATCCTGCACATTTTGACAGCTATCCATCCGGTAACCTTTGTACATCCAATAATTGACGTCATCGGCATCAAGGTATCCCCTCTGATTGATTTCGTAGTTATAAATTGCCGTCCAGAAGCGGTTGGCATCTGTTTCGTCCGGATAGAAAATTCCCTCGCCCGAATCGGTGCTGTTCAGCATATCTGCGTATGCGTCTACAAGCTTCTGCGCACTGTCGGCAATGGTGTCATATGGCAGCGTATCGATATAGGCCAGCAAGGCTTTGGTGTTTGCGTCGTCCGCTGCGTCAGATGGCTGTGCTGCGGTTTTCTTTGAAAAATCCGGCGTGCGCGGTTCGCCGCGTATCTCTTTTTCGTAAGCTTCCAGCTCCTCCGCGGTCCAGTAGCGGCGGCTGTAGCGCCACTCCGCCGCGCTTTCGCCGCCGGAGATCCACGATTCGCATTTGAACATCCAGTAGGTATACGGCAGCGTTTCCCGATTCATGATCTCCTCCTTCAGATAGGGCCACCCCGCACTGCTCATATCGGAAACAGCATTTCTGTGCTTTTCATCGTCCCATTCGAGCCAGACCTGATCCCAGCGCCGGTACAGCCTTGCCCCGGTATCATCCAGTATGTATGTCGTTGCATAGTACCCGTTTATTCCCGTATACGCCAGCGAAATGTCGTTCAGATACGCGCAGCAATAGGCGCCCATACGTTCATTGTAATACAGCATCAGCTCCGCGCAGCTGCAATAGTCCAGTCCCAGCTCCATTTGATACGTGGTGTCCTCGATCTGCCCATCCGGCAGCACGCAGTAGCGGTGCAGCGTGAACTCTGACCGCACGAACCGGAACACAGCCGGCGTCACGTCATCCAGCGCAAGAAGCACGCTCCGCGTATATCCCTCCGGCACGACTTCGCAGTAAGGGTTGTCCAGCGAAGGGTCATAAACCACTTCCTCCGCCGTGCCATTGAGCGCAGTTCCCTCTATCGTGCCCGGCTTTTCCAACAAACTGACCTTGACCTGCCATATATACTCCCGCAGGCGCTGGTCGTCCGTCTGTTCCAGACCAGCCTCCAGCGTCTGGAGCGCTTTCGCATAATCCTCCCGCTGTTCGCAGACCTGCGCCAGCTTGAGATACGCGTCCGCATTTCTGGGATCAATTTCAATCGCCGCCTCAAAGGCCAGAATGGCCTCTTGATAATTGCCCTCGGACAGGTAGCGCACGCCGAGGTCATACTGCGTCTGCCAATCGAGTGCTTCATCCACCGGTTCAACTTCCGGTGCTTTTTGACACGCAGCAAGCGTCAGCAGCAGAATTATTGTTAAAAAAACACAAGTGAACTGTTTCATCCCCATTTCTCCTTTTATCATATTCACTGTCCATGCGGCGCGGCATGCAGTGATGAAGCATCACCAGGCACATAAAACTTTCCGCTGCGCGTTTCACATTTTCTGTCCGACATACATGTATTCTCGATTTGGAAGCTACCTCTGACGCGAAGTAGATCGTCATTTAATCTTGCACCATTTGTGCCGTAACTGTGATTTTCCGCCCCATTCTCCAGCCGTCACCACAACATCGTTCCGCTTTACTCCCGGAGCAGCCATTCTGTCTCGGCAGCCTCAAGCTGCTGCAGCGTGTCGGCATCGACAACGCCCGTTTGGGTAAGTGAATGGTTCTTTTGCCAGCGCATCAGCGCCGCTTCCGTAGCCTGGCCAAAATCGCCGTCCACGACCACGCCATCATAGTTCATGACAACCAACATAGCCTGTACATATTTGACGTCCTCTCCCTGGCTGCCGCGCTCCAAGGTGCGCTCCGGGCGGGGATAGAGGCTGCGGTCCGCTCTGGTTTCCGCGGTGATGGTATAGGGGTCGGCGCTGCTCCCGGCTTTCCCCACATGCACGATGATCCACCGGCCGTTCCGCTTTTCAAACGAAATGGTCTGGACAGAATCAAACTGCTCAAAGTACAGCAGGTCACATTCCGCTTCGCAGGCCGTTTCGTCGGAACTGACGATCCGCAGCGTCTGCGGATCGTAATCATATACGCCGTATCCGCGCCCGCCGCGAACCAGATACAGACCGCCATCGAATTCCAGAACGTTATCATTCAGTACGTCTGAAACGGTTGCGTAAGGGCTCTGCATAATGCCCAGACTGTCTACATCCATATATTCTCTCAGGTTATCCAGAATCTGCTCCTTGCTGGAATAGTTCGAAATCGTGTTATAGGAGCTATACGTTGGATCGATGGCCTCGTCCTCTGCAAGCGAACGTTCAAGCTCCGAGGTGGTCATCGGAGACGGCACAAGGCGCTTGATCGCTCCATACTGGCCGTTTTCATAGGAAACAATCGCCATATACGATCCCTGGCCCTCAACAAAAAACGTCTCACCCTCGACCGCGTTCAGCCACGCCAGATTCTCCTGCAAAAGCGCCAGAAGCTCCTGCTCGTTCAGCTGCGGCTGTTCCGGCTGCCGGCTGGCCTGTATGGAATCGCGCAGGTACTTTCTGCAATTCTCCGGCGTGCTGGCAAGGAAGTGCAGCACGTATTCGTCGTCAGCTGTGCAGGCTGCAAGGCGCTCGTCGAAAACAGCCTCGGAAACCTCCACATCATCGAGGTAGCATACCCGCTCACCGGACACATCCTCGGTTTTCGCGTAGCTCCAGAAATCATGATGCTCGACCTGCACGCCGTCCCAGCGGACATACTGCAGCTCGTAACCGGCAGACGTGCCGTGGCCCTCATTGACAATGGCTCCCGCCGCGGTGACGCGGACATCGGGATTTATCCAGGTATCGACAAAGCCGTGGTACAGCTCCGTCACCTGATCGTTTTTCCATGTATAGAGCGTATAATCGGTCAGCGCGATCTGCTCAGACTGCCCCTGCGTATCAATTTCGCCGCAGATCAGCTCCGGCGTGCCGTCTTCGTCCAGATCGACAAGCGCAAAGCCCATTGTGCCGTCTGTGCCAAGCAGCGCGGCATAGGCGCGCAGCGCCTCCTGCGGCCAAAGCTCGCAGAGCGCCTGCAAATATCGTTCTTCACCCGTCTCGAGATAACGCGCCTGCAGCCGCTTCGCAAGCTCCTTCCCAGTTCCAAGCGCCCGGCTGCATTCGATCAGACGCGCAAGCACATCCTCGTCCTTTTCGAGCAGCTTTTCATAATAGGACTCCGCCTTTTCATAGTCCTGCGCACCGTAGTACGCATCCGCCGCGCGGCGGTACAGCTCGTCCGTCTCGCTCCCCCACTGCATTGCCGATTCGTAATCCTCCGCAGCGCTGCGGTATGCATCCGTCTGTTCGCTGCCCTGCGCGCTCTGCGCCAGCTCCCAGTACGCGTCGCCTCGCTGCTCATACGCCTGCGCGTTCTTCGGGTCGATCTCGATGGCTGCGGTAAAGGCCAGAATCGCCTCTTCATACCTTCCGTCCGACAGATAGCGCACGCCCAGATCGTACCGGGACTGCCACGTCGGCGCGGACTGCTCCTCAGCGTCAACGGAATGCGCGGAACAGGCGCTCAGCAAGCCGAGCAGCGCCAGCAGGAAACACATCATCTTTATTCTTTTCATATTTTTCTCCATTTTTTCCAAATATCTATAACGCAGACAAAAGGGGCAGCGTGGAAGCACTGCCCCTTTGTAATTCTGTCTTAGTTGAAGCTGCTCTGCATGGTCGCCTTCAGGCCCTGATCCGTGTTCTGCAGCTCGCGGGCCGCCGTATCCATCAGCGTTGCGTAGCCCTCCAGCATTTCAGAGAAGCTTGTGAAGCTGCTCTGCATACTCTCAAACTTTGCAACAAACGCAGCCTGTGCCTCGCCCTTCCAGGTCTCGTTCAGCGCAAGGATCAGCGAGCGCAGCCGCGCCATCGTGTCGTCGTGCTGACTGCGGAGATTGCGGACCTCTGTCGCCTTGGAATTCAACACCTCGGGTGTTACCTGAATCGATGCCATGATCATTTCCTCCTATTTATATTTTATAAATTTTAAACTTCAAATTCAGCTGTCTGCTTTTTCTGCGTTTTTCTCCAGCTCTTCTCTCACGCTTGCCTGATAGCTCTGCACCTCTGCGTTGATGTAGCCCAGAAAATGAACCGAATCAATATCCTCATGCTGGAACAGGAACATCGTTTCCGCATCGATATACCCTTCCGGGAACGGTTCGCCAATGTAGTCATACGTGGTGTTTGTCTGCTCGTCATGAACGATTGTGCCGATAATGAGCAATTTCCGTGTGGCGCCCTGCAGAGCGACCACGCTTCCGATCGGAAGCAGATCCTTATACATAATACATATCCTCCCTTACTGGTGTTTACCGGAACGCAAATTCCAGAATCTCATCCACATATTTTTTGCTTTGCTTATAGAAAGACTTCACATTTTTCGCCGCTTCGATCACGAAATTCGCCGTCGAATCAGCGTCCATGAACTTACTCCGGAGCCATTCATCCGGCTTGTACCATTTGAACTCATTCCCGATGACGTCTTCAAACGAGGTTTGGCCCCACAAAAAGGAATATCCGGTCTTGCCCGTCAGATCCGTATTGAGCTTTCCGAACGACTTGAGCATTTTCTCCGTGCCTTTCAGGAGCGACACCATATCCAGTCCCGTATAGGCCAGCTCGCCGAATTTCTCACCGGCTTTCTTGTTTCCGAGCATTTCGCCCAGCTCTCCGCCATTCTTCTTCAGCAGATCCTTCAGGTAATTTGTTTTCCCCACCTCGTCGTACTCATCACGCGCAACATGGACTATATCCGCGCTTGCGCTTGCAATATCGTTTCCTGCGCTGGTAATGATACAGAGTGCAACCGGAATTCCCGCAACGGTGCTGCACGCGGCAACTGCTCCGGCAATTTTGACAACGCCCTTGCCGATCTTGACCGCGGCCTTGCCGTATTCCACGACATCATACATGGTCCCGTGATTCTGATAGCTTTCCTTTGCCGCGCTGACGACGTTCGAAACAGAGGTTTTGACCGCGCTGCCAAAGTCCGAGACATCGTCCTTGAGCTTGGAGAACCACCCCTTCTTTTTGCTGACCACCGCCTGCTTGACGCCGTCGCACAGGGTTTCGGAGGTCCGAAGGCCAAACGTCTTTCCCAGCTCGTCCGCGCATTTCTGTCTGTCGATCCCCCGCAGCGCGACAGCCGGCAGCGTTGTGGCCGCGAGGCCCGCGCCAATGGCGTCGGCGGCTTCGCCAAGCCCTCTTGCTCTGTGGCCGAGCTTCTGGTCCGTCTGCGTGAAGCGGTCGCTTGCGGCAAGCAGCATCTGCGTCATTGCCTCCAGCTGGGTCTGCTCTGTCGTGCATCTGCGGGAAAGCGCCTCCAGCGACTGTCTGATCTGCTGCGTCGCCGCGATCTGCATATCCAGTCCGTTCAGGACGCCGGAAACATTCGCGGCGACCGCGCGCATTGCACCCGACTGCTGTCTCAGCCGTGCCTGCGCCTGCTGGACGACTGCGGATTCAATTTTGATCTGCACCGGCACAACCTCCTTACCATTCGCCGCCTCCGCCGGAGCCCATCCCGCCTGACGCGGACATGGACGCCTTTGTTCGTGCTTCTGCGGCTTCAAACTCATCTGCGGCCTTGCGGATCGTGTGCGCAAGACGCGACAGCTCATCCTGGATCTTTCGGATCTCGCGCAGCCGGCGCTCGGCTGCCTGATCGTATGTATCGGCGGCTTCTCCGGCCCACACGCCGGCAAGCTGCTGCCGAAGCGCCTGAATGCTCTGCGCGATCTGGCTGCATTGCTGCTCGCTCTGTTCAAGCTGTCTTGCCTGCGCACGCGCATTTTCATAATCTATGCGGATCAGGCTCATTTCTGAAGCTCCTTTCCAAGGGTGTGTTTCAGGATGGCTCTATCTTACACTATGTAAAATAATTTGTCAATATGTTAATTCAAATACGTTGTAATATACAAAAACTGGCGCTGCAATTTGTTAAAAACAGCAAATTACTCCAACACAGCGCGGCCCTGCAGGCTTGCGCCGTCCCAGATCCCGCAGGACGCAAGCGTTCTGGACTCCGCAATGGGCGCTCCCTGGTCGTACAGGCGGATCGCAGTACAGCTGCCGTAAACCTGCGGATACAGGGCGCGGAGCATTTCCAGAACACGCGCATTCACCTCCGCGACCGGCAGGAATGCCGGAAGCTCCACATCCAGCTGCTCGTCTCCGATGGTCAGGGTCACGATCACATTCTGACAGGCCTTCATTGCGGCGCGCCCTCCCGTACCAGCGCACGCAGCGTGCGCCGGATCTGCTCCGGCGTGCTCCTGCGGACGATCCAGTCCTCCGTCTCCTCCTCGCCGGGCTCCAGCCGGAGCAGCATATCGGAATCGTACACAAGACAAAGGCTTTCCAGCGTTCGCGTCTGCAAATGGACCGTGTTCACGCAGCAATAGCCGCACCGCCGTTCCAGACCGGCAAGCAGAAGCGCCGCCGCGTCCTCCGGCATTCCGGCTGCCAGCAGCTCTGCCCGGCCTGCGTCTGTGTCCTTCAGACAGTGCTGCAGCAGCTCGTTTGTAAGGCTCCAGTGCGTCTGCGCCTCAGGGGCTTCCTGCGCTTTGCAGCACTCCATCAGCCTTGCAAGCGCCAGCTCTTCTATTTCCCCGTCCGCAGCTCCGGTCAGGCTTGCCAGCTCGCCATCCTTTGTCAGCTGCGCCCAGCAGCTCCCCTGCCGGTACAATACGACGGACGGCTCCGCCTGTCCGCAGTTGACCGCATCGACAGTCAGATACAAGTCGCATTCCGCACAGATTTCAATGAGCCGCCGCAGATCGCCGCGCACGATCGCCGCGCCTTCAAATTGCCGCGTGATCGCGCCGCTCTGCTCCAGCTCCTCCAGGCAGACTTCATACGCCGCCCGGATCTGCTCGTGATCCATCATCATAAACGGGTCGCGCACGCCAAAAAGATGCTCCGCGCCCAATTCGGACGCCAGCACGACCAGCGCTCTGATCGAGAGCCTGCTCCGCTCCATTTTCTCTGCCTCCTCTATCTCCTCTATTTTTGTACTGCCTTCAGCTTGACCGCATGGCCATCCTGAACCAGATAGCCCATGCCGGCGCCTGCATCCTGTGACGCGGCGCTGTACGCCAGATCGGTCCGGGCAAACATATGCGCCTGCGCGCTTCCGCCAAGCAGAAGGGTCGTTTTTCCGGTCATTTCCATGGTGAAGCGCTCGCCCGAAGCGGACAGCTTTGTAATGTCCGCCGCGTTTCCGCTTACGATCACCGCGACGCGCAGCCCTTTGCCAAGGACCAGAATGCTGGCCAGCCGCCGCAGCGTCTGGTCGTTGATCGAATCGATGCAGCGCTTCAGATCGTCAATGCAGATCAGAATCCACGGCCAGTCTGTGCTCCCGGCGCTCGCGTCCTTTCTTTTCTGCATCTCCGGCATCAGCGCGGCGATCTCACCGTCAAACGCCGCCGCAGCCTGCGCCTGCGCGCCGTGAAATACAATGTGCTTCGCAGGCGCAAGCTTTTCTGCGGCCTGCGCAAAAATGGCCTGAACGGTACTGCTTCCGTCCTGCGCGCAGGAGATCAGCAGAAACTGCTCCTGCGCAAGCGCGGCGAAGCACGGCTGCACGGACTGCTCCGTAAGACCACAGAGGATCTGCTCCGACGGATATTCCCGCCAGTCCACGACCTCCGGCAGCACCGGGATCGGCGGCGGGCAGGCGCCTGTCCATGCCCCGCGCATCAGCCCGGCAAGCCGCCGGATCTCATTGACGCGGTCGATCTCCCGTTTTCCCGCTGCGGGAAGCGCCGTCTGGAATTCCAGCGGCGGAGTGCTTCTGACCAGACCGCGTCCGGCCAGATTTTCCGGCTCCAGACCGTTCGTTTTGCCGACGATCTGCGCGTAATCGCCGCGGTCCGTCATCCGCAGGCAGACAGCCGCCTTGATGTGCTGGCTGATCCGGTACGGCAGCGCGTTCACCGCGCCAGCGCTGACCAGCAGATACATCCCGCAGGCCGCGCCGTCCCGCACGAGCGTCTGCAAAAAGCCGTCGATATCCGGGTACAGCTCCAGCGCAGGCGCAACGTGATCCAGCAGAAGCACGATCCATGGCAGCTGCTCGCCGGTGGCTTCCCGGTAAGCGTCTATGCTGACGAGGCCCTGTCCGGCAAGCAGCTTCTTCCGGCGATCCAGCGTGTCGATGAGCATGGTCGTCAGCTTGCTCTGCTTCTGCGCGTCGTCTCCGTCCACGATGCCGCCGACGTGCGGCAGCTCCCGGAACAGCCGGAGGCTCCCGCCGCCGAAGTCCATCAGATAGAGGTGCACCTGCTCCGGAGAATAGCAGAGGGAAAGGGACATGACCGCCGATTGCAGCAGCGTCGTTTTCCCGGTCGCAGGCGCACCGTAGACTGCATAGCTTCCGGATTCCGAGAAGTTCAGCGACATCGGGCGCTGCGACTGCGCCGCAGGATCGTCCAGAAGGCCGATGACGGCCCGCAGGCCCTGCTGCTGCGTTTCCCAATGCGCGCCGTCGAACGCCGCGCAGACGACGTCGCGCAGACGCAGCTGCTCGGGCAGCTTTGCCGTCCAGAGCTGCCGCGCCTTTTCCACGCCGCGCTCCCGGCAATAGCGGTCCAGATAGTCCACGACCGCATTGATCTCCTTTCGTTCGGAGCGGTATCCCGTTGTTTTTTCCGGTTCGTAGCAATGGCGGTTCCCATACAGGTCCACCACAGCCGTCTGTCCGCCTGTCTGCCCCGCAGCCTCGCGGAACGGCTGATAGGGTGCGCCGCTCCAATAAGACTGGATCTGCTCATAGACCTCGTCCTCGCCCACCTGCACGTAGGCGCGGCCCGGCGTTGTGATCTGCGCCGCGTCGGTATGGTGCAGCATCTCCCGGCTGTCTGCGGCGTTTGCCACCTTCAAACACCAGCGGAAGCGCGTATTCGCGTTCATTTTATCGTCTACAACACCGGCGGGCTTCTGCGTCAGAAGGATCATATGGACACCCAGCGTCCGGCCAACCGCGAACACGCGATTGACCGCCTGCATGAATTCCGGGAACCGGTTCTTGAATTCCGCGAACTCGTCGATCACGATAAACAGATATCCCAGCTGCTCATCCGCCTTGCCCTCGCGCAGCAGCCGTCTGTAATCGGAGATATTGCTGACCTTCCAGCGGTCGAGCAGCTCCTTGCGCCGCGTCAGCTCGTATTCGAGCGCGATGAGGTTCCGGCCGATGCTCGTATCCAGATCGGATATGCGTCCGGCAAGATGCGGCAGATTCTGGAACGGGAGCAGCAGGCCGGTGCCCTTAAAGTCGATCAGCACGAAGCTGACCACATCCGGTGGGAAGCGGACTGCCATCGACAGGATCCAGGACTGCACCATTTCGGACTTGCCGGAGCCAGTCGTGCCCGCGACAAGGCCGTGCGGCCCGTGCCGCTTTTCATGAATATCGAACAGGAACGGCGTGCCGTCGCCGCGAACGCCGATCGGGACCGCCATGCTGCGCTCCGGCTCTGCGTTCGCCCAGTTTTTATCCAGTGCCAGCTCCGAGGGCCGCGAAACGTGATAGCCCTGCAGGAACGACACCGAGCGCGGCAGCGCCGGAGCGCCCTTCGCCTCCATGCGGAGCGGCGCCATGCTGCGTGCGAACTGCTCGTACCGGGCCTGCGGCACCTGCTCCGGCTGGAACGGCTGCTTCCGGGACGCGTGCCTGCGCTCAAACAGCACGCCCACTGCTTCCCTGCAGTCCAGAATATCGTGGCATTCCTCCGGGAGCAGATCGATCCGGTCAAACAGGTACAGCACGCTGATGCCAAGCTCCCGGCGGTTTGCCGTCAGAAATTTCATAAACGCGTGCTGCGTGACCGTCTCCGGCGCTGCGCACACGAACAGGTACCACGACTTTGCACGCGGCGCTGCGCCGAGCCCGGCGCTCTGCCCGGCAGCGGCCCGCGCCGAGAAGACCGGCTCGAGCCGTTCAAGCAGTGCGCGGATCGTTTCGGGCGTGTTTGCGATCAGGCGCGCCGTATGCCCCTCGTCCCAGCAATGCGGCAGCCAGCGGCAGAATTCCCACTGCGCAGTCTCCTCCTGCTCGCAGAGCACGACGATCCGCAGATCGCAGTAGCTGTGATTGGCCGCGGCCTGCACGATCAGATTTTTCCCAAGCGCGACGCAGCGCGCGCGCTTTCCCACAACGCCGCAGGACAGATGCTCACCCAGCGGAACGCAGATCGGGCAGTCCGGAACCATGGCGAACCGCTCCGCGATCTGCGTCGGCTGCTCCGCGAGGACGTCACTTTCCAGCCGCAGCATCTGCTTCGGCGCCTGAACCGAGAAGCTTGCCGGGAGCGTTCCGCTGCCAACGCGCAGGGAAAGAAAATCCTCGTCGCGGGAGAGCCGCCCCCACAGCTCCCGGTCGACCGCCGCCGCTCTTCGGATGCACACATCCGTCGACGGGGACATATGTGCAAGAACGGTCTGCTGTTCGCTGCGAAGCGCCTCCAGCTCACGGACCTGCTCCTGCAGATACGTGCTGTATGTATCCAGCCGCAGCTGCTGCTGGGAACGGTACTTTTTCTTTTCACCCCGGTAGCGGAGGATCGATACCACCACGCCGATGATGGTCGTGGGGACGCTGAAATACAGCATGGTCATCACATTGGTGACCAGAAGGCACACCGCGACCATCACGATCACGCTGAGCAGCGGCGCAAGCAGGATATTCAGCCAGCTGACATTCGGCTTTCCGCCGATCGTCGGCGGCGCCTGCAGCTCCAGCGTTTTGCAGGGCGTTTCCTCCAGCAGGCGCGGCGACGGCTTAAAGCAGAACGGATATGGATCGTCCGGCGACACCGCCGTCCGCTTTTCGGGCGCAGCGGCCGGCTTCACGCGCACAGCCTTGCTGCTCCACACGAAGAGCCGGTCCCCGCTGACGCGGAGCTGGCAAAAGCCGATCGAGAGCACATCCCCGTCGGCAAGCACGCCGCTTCCGGCAAGGCGCATATTCAAATAGGTGCCGTTCCGGCTTTTGAGATCCTGAAAGCGCCACCGGCCATCCTGATAGAACAGCGCAGTATGCTTTCCGGAGATCTGCTGATCCGCGATCTGGATATCGCAGTCCGCGTTCCGGCCGATTGTGAGCCGTTCCGTCCCGGTCAGCGGCACCGGAACGGCGGCCTTTGTGCGGCACGGGTACGCCGTAAGCGCGAGATGCGCGTCCGGATCCAGAACGAGCGATTTTTCATACGGGAGCTTCTCCTGCCGGAACCCGGCGCCGGACACGGACCAGCTGTCCGCGTCCGTTTTGACCGTGATCGTCTTTTTTCCAAGGCAGGCAGCGGCAAGCTGGATGGTGCAGCCCGCAGCTTTTCCGATCGTGCACGTTTCGCCTGATTGGAGCTTCGCCTCAAGCAGCCGCTCCCGGTCATAGATGCGTATGATGATCTCCATATCTGCGTCTCCCATCAACCGTTATTGCCTGAATTGATTCAGGTCAGTAAAGGAAAAAATACGCGCCAGCTCGTCCGTATAGATCCCCATCACAGGCAGAAGCTTTGCGGTCTGCGCGTTTTGCAGGAACAGAAACAGCAGAGACAGGAAATTCGTCCAGCTCAGCTCCCGCGACTGATTTTCAATCGAGGAGATCGTCTGCCGCGTAACGCCGATGCAGTCCGCCAGCTGCGTCTGCGACAGGCCGAGCCGTGCGCGCAGCGCCGGAAGATTTTCCGCCATCGCCTGTGTATACTTTTTTCGATCCAGACTCAGAATTCCCAGTGGCTCCATGTAATTGCCTCATTTCCAAAATATCTCTAAATTTATCATACCAAATGGCAGTCAGATTGTCAATTTTCACATCATAAAATCCCGTGTCAGTGCCTCCCGGAGAAGCAGCCGTTCAACAGAACGAGGCTGCCGCAGATTTTTTCATCTGCGGCAGCCTCGTTGTTTTTACGCAATATCGTACTGACTTTTATAGATTTCGTAATAGAAGCCCTTTTTCTCCAGCAGGTCGCGGTGCTTGCCCTGCTCGACGATGCGGCCGTCGCGCAGGACCAGAATGAGGTCGGCGTCGACGATCGTGGACAGGCGGTGGGCGATGATGAAGCACGTCCTGCCGCGCATAAGGCGGTCCATGGCCTTCTGGATGAGAAGCTCCGTGCGCGTGTCGACATTGGACGTCGCCTCGTCGAGGATCAGCAGCTCCCGCTGCGCGAGAAGCGCGCGCGCGATGGTCAGCAGCTGCTTCTGGCCGGAGGAGATGGACGAGGTATCGCTGCCGATGACCGTATCGTAGCCCTGTGGAAGCGTGCGGATAAAGTGGTCACAGTACGCCTCGTCGCAGGCGCGGATGATCTCCTCGCGCGTCGCGTCCGGCTTGCCGAAGGCCACGTTTTCCGCGATCGTGCCGCCGAAGAGCCACGTGTCCTGCAGGACCATGCCGAAGCGGTCGCGCGTGGAGGCGCGGGAATAGTCCGCGATGTCGCGCCCGCTCAGCAGAATACTGCCGGAATCGACGTCATAGAAGCGCATGAGCAGATTTACAATTGTTGTCTTGCCCGCGCCGGTCGGGCCGACGATGGCGACGTGCTGGCCCTTTTCCACGTGCAGGTTCAGATCCTGAATGAGTTCGGTGTCCGGCTCGTAGGAGAAGTCCACGTGGCGGAACTCTACGCTGCCGTCTCCGCCTGCGGGAAGCTCCTGTTCGATCGGCGCTTCCTCCGGCAGTTCCAGCAGATCGACGACGCGCCGGGCGGCCGCCTTGGCCTGCTGCAGGGTGCTCAGGCCGTTGGAGATCTGTTCGAGCGGCTCGGAAAACTGCCGCGCGAACAGCACCAGCGTCACGATCACGCCCACCGGAACGCCCTGCCGCACGATGAGCCAGCCGCCCAGCAGGTTGATGGCGATATACGCCAGCGAATTGGACGCGGCAATGACCGGCTGGACGATGGCGGAGAGATAGGTTGCCTTCGCCTCGGAGACGCGGCGCGCATCGTTGATCTGCGCGTGGCGCTCGGCGCAGTGCTCCTCGAGGTTATAGGCCTTTGTCGTCGCGTAGTTCGTGTAGGCTTCCTCCACAACGGAATACAGCTCGCCGGACTGCTTGAACATCTGATGGAAATACGTTTCCGAGCGGCCCGCGATCTTGGCCGACAGCCAGATGGAGACCGGCATGAACGCGATCACGGCCAGCGAAAGCTGCCAGTTCTGCAAAAACATCACGACCGCGATGGCCAGGATCTGCAAAAAGCCGCCTGTAATGGTGTCGAGGACGGTATGCAGGGAGCCGCCGATCCGGGACACGTCCTCCGTCATGCGCGAGAGAATATCGCCGACGGGCGTGTGATCGACAAAGCTGACGGGCAGGCGCTGGATTTTGTCGGAGATCTGGATGCGCAGATTGCAGGTAAAATACCGGCTGACGGCGCGGTTGAGCAGCTGCATTTTGCCGTAGCTGATGGCGGCGCGCAGGAGATACACACCGGCCAGCGCCAGAAGCCCCGGCGCGAGCTGCGCCAGCACGGACGCGCCCGTCTCCGGCGCGTCAAAATAATCGATCAGGATCTGCACCAGCGCGCCCATCTGCGTTGGGATGATCAGCGCGCACACAACGAGCGCCAGACTCATGACGACGCCGAGCGCAAGCTGCCAGCGGATGGCCTCCGCGCCCTTCAGCAGCTGGATGAGCGCGTCGGCGGAAACGTGGGTTCTCTGTTCCTGCTTCACTTCGCGTCACCTCCGGTCTGTGAGGCATAGATCTCCTGATAGATCTTGCAGCGGGACAAAAGCTCCGCATGAACGCCGTGGTCGACCAGCCGCCCGCGCTCCATGACGAAGATGTGATCCGCGTTCATGGCCGAGGTGATGCGCTGGGTGATGACGATCTGGGTCTTGCCCT
>OIWS01001529.1_pt1 | contig 22609 bp, 16 predicted proteins | sample 1587611 | NCBI WGS metagenome assembly OIWS01 (sample SAMEA3888919, study PRJEB22519) | human gut metagenome | biome: human gut; feature: human-associated habitat; material: faeces | place: Denmark | collected 2010 | reverse complement strand
TCCGCTCCAAAACGCCCCCTTCGAAAATATCGCCGCGCTGGTCAAAAATCTGAAAATCGGCATGATGCGTTATCCGGGCGGATGCCTCGCGCATAACTTCAACTGGAAACATGCGGTCGGGCCGCTTTCGGAGCGGCGGGAGTGGAAATTCGGGGTCGATCAGTACATTGCACTCTGCCGGGCGATGAACTGGGAGCCGATCATCACGTTGACGGACTACGCTCTCCCGCCGGATCAGCTGCCCCGGCATCTTGCGGAGTTCGTCGAATATTTGAACGCTCCGGCTCTTCCGCAATATCCGTGGGCGATGAAACGTGCCGCCTGGGGGCATCCTGAACCGTATGGCGTCCGCTATTTTGAACTGGGCAATGAGTCCTGCCACGGGAATCATCTGATGGTTCCCAAGTACAGTTATACTCCCGAAGAGTATGTGGAGTACGCCGTGAAAAGCATGGAGGCCATCCGTAACATCGACCCCTCCGTAAAACTTGGAATCGTCACTCGCCCTGGAACTGGAATTGACTGGGACTGCGAATGGAATCGCAAGGTGATCAAAGGCGCGGGTCCGGCCGCGGATTTTCTGGTTCTTCATTTCTACGGACCGACAATCGGCAATGAGGATAAACAGACAGCGTTGAAAAGCGTTCTCGCGTACCCTGACCAGCTCGCAATGCGGTTGAAGCAATACAGCAACTTATGCCGGGAATTGGCGGGCAAACCGCTGCCGCTGCACATTACCGAATTCAACATCGGCAGCACCTCCGACCGCCCTTTCCCGTACCGTTTTTCTTTTCTGGCCGGGTTGATGTGTGCCGATCTGATGCGGCTCTGGCAGGCGCCTGACAACCATGTTGCCAGCGCGCAGTACTGGCATCTGCTGAACGGGTTCTGGGGCGCCGTAAACACGGAAACGGCGACCGGACGGGTGATCCGGAAACGGGCGACGCTTCCGTTCTTCGAAGTATGGAGCAACTGTCGAGGAGAGCAGATTGTTGCATCCTCCGTGCGAAATTCGCCAACGGTCACCCACACCTCGGGAAAAGGAGAATTGATGCCGTCAACAGGGACGGTGTATGTCCCGGAGAAATCTGTCGCTAAACTGGAAAAATTCCCACTTCGCCTGCAACAGCACACGTTCCATAAAAACATCCGGGTCCATCAGAAAGAAGATCATGCGTTTCAGTTTGAGATCGACAAAGTGAAACAATCCTGCTATGGAATATTTTCCCGGATCAGCCGTCCCAAAGAGGCCGCGGGAAAAATCTGGAAGATCATTCTGAGTTTCGACGCCCGTTTTCTCTCTGACGCCGGACATGCCGCAGAGGCCCCGCAGGCCACTTTCGGTCTGGGGCTGGGGGATGCCCGCGGCTGGACAAAAACAAAATCGGCGGTTGCGATTCCCTGTTCCTTCCGCGCCGGGAAATGGAGTCACTGTTCCGGAATTTATCTCTCTCTGCCCGATACTGACGAGGTCGACATCCTGTTCCGGCTGGAGAAGATTCGTTCCGCCGTTTCCGGAACCTTCGAGGTACGGAACTTGAAAGCGGTTGTGATGACGGCGGAACAGTTCCCCGCGTATCCGGCTCTTGCAACCTTCTCCTCTCTCTCGAATGACGGCAACACTCTCTATCTGCTGGTTTTCAACCGCGACCCGGAACACGCGGTCCGGGCCGATGTGGTTCTAAATCGCTTTCCGGCACGATCGGGCAAGTCGCTCGAACTGTACCGGAAGGATGTGAGCTCCTGCGATTATTTTCAGGGCAGACGGGGAGAGCAGAAACTTTCCGGAGGAAGATTTTCCCACACCTTTCCGGCACACTCTCTGACTGCATTTGCATGGAGAAAAGAATAATCAAGGTTTTCCGCAATGTCGCTGACGGAGCGGGCAACTGCCAAAATCAGCGGCGTTTGTCCGCGTTATCCACTGCGTGCGGCAACTGGAGCAACCTCTCAGGCAAAGGTCACGCACTCACTTCGGTTATGACTGCCGTTTTGCCATAACCGAAGTGATGTTTTTCATCTTTGCTGTCGAAAACTCGAAACCGGATCGGATATTTTCAACAGCATGCTCCCCTTCCGGGCGAACCGAGTGTCGATTTTTTGAAAGCGCAACACAGTTCTGATTGTAGCAGAAAGGCAAACCATATTCCCGGTTTTGCAAGAGCGGTCTGCCTGCTGCCCCCCTGGGAAATCAGTCGCGGACGTCATTCCCCTCTTCCCCCGGAAGAAAAATTCCGTTTTTTTCATTTTGACTGTTGACTTTCTTCCGCTTTTTGGTATAATATAAAAAAAGAGATATATCTGTTTGCAAAATAATGTGCAAAACATATCTCCTCAAACAGCAGAGCGGCAAAGAAAGGAACAGTATGAAAATTCTGCATCGGAACCTGCATTCGGCCCCGGACGGAAAGAGAAACGCCGCAGACGTCTCCGCCGGGCGGGACCGCCGGAAATTCACTCTTATTGAATTGCTTGTAGTGATAGCGATCATCGCCATTCTGGCCGCCATGCTGCTGCCCGCACTCGGAAAAGCGCGTGACACAGCGATGCGAAGTAACTGTACTTCACGCCACAAAGAGGCGATGGCGGGACATCTGCTCTATGCCAACGATTATGAAGGTTTTCTCTTCGGGTGGATCACCAACTACACTTATAAGGGGGAATATGCGAGCGAATGGGCCAGTCTGCTGCCTGAAGCAAAATATATCAACAGGGAGGTCACACGATGCGCCGGCCGAAGTCCAAGTCAAACCTACTCCTATGGTATCTGCAACTGGGGGATGAATTTCGGAGAGATGACCAGTGACCGGAAACAGGTTGTTCGGGAAACCTTCGGAAAATTCTACACTCCCTGCGACTTCAATACCGGTAGTGTCACCATGTACACTATCAAAAAATTACGAAACGCCAGCCGGTTTGATGTACTCTCTGACAATATGCAGGATGGGATGTCCGGAGCTCCCAAGCCCGGCGATGGGCAATGGTGCTATTCACTCAAACTTACCAGCAACAAATATCCCGCCAGCATTCATCACGGCAATCGCGGCGTAGTGGCTTTTGCCGACGGCCATGTGGAAAATCCCGGAAAAATGGAGTTCAAGGAGATGGGCTTCTACCGGATTATGGTAAACGGGATCAGCATTCCCTTGTAACACCATTCAAATGCTTCCCTGATTCTTTCAGAACAAATTTAACTTAAAACGGAGAAATCCAGTGATAAAGAAATTCTTATCTTTCCTCTTCATCTTTTTGTCCGCCGCCGTCCTGGCGGGCCCGACCGTCCGGGAACTGGAAAAACGTGTCCGGCTCCTGGAAGAAAAAGCAGAAACCCTGCGGGGAAAAGACCCGGATTTCGCGGACTGGATTAAAGAACAAGCTTCCATTCATCATTCCTACCGCAAGGCGTACCAATATGATCTTGTGCACGCTCCCGACGAAGCACCGATGATTCTTGACGAATGGCAGACTCTGCTCGAACGCATGGAGCAAGAGTGGGAGATCTTTCATGACATGCCGGATCTGGAAGCCAGAGGCCTGGTGAACATCAGAGAATTCGGAGCAAAGGCGGATGGAGAAAACGATGATGTCCCCGCCATTCAGAAAGCGATCGATTTCGCGGTAAAAAATGCCAAGGGGGGAATTTTTCTACCCCGGGGACGCTATCTGCTGAACCGCCGCAAAGGCTGGCGAGCCCCCACGCTCCGGTTCCACAATATCAAAAACTTTAAAATGAAAGGAGAAGAGGGTACGGTTCTGGTGATGAATTCGCCGAAAACACCGCATTTCGACATCAGGAACTGCGAAAATCTCCGCTTTGAAAACTTCCACATTACCTCCCTTAAACCTGTTTATTCCACCGGTGTAGTGATCGGGCATACCAAAGACGACAAGGGAGTGATCTACCGGCATGACGGCGGATTGTCTCCGCTGGATCCGGAGATCACGAAAAGCGAGATGAATTTCTTCCGCGTCAGCGATGCCAAACTGGCCGAAGACGGCAAGACACCGCTTCTTTATACCGGCCCGAGACATCTGCGCCGTCGAATTTTGTTGTTTCAGGATTCGGTGAAGCATCTGAAGAATGACGAATATATCGCCTATCCGAACCACTCCAGACTATGGCCGCTCGCTCCAGGAGAGAAAACCGCTGATGTCTATAAAAAAGGGCTGCGACTGATCAACTATGCCCGAAACCATTCCGGCCTTTTCCAGCTCGATCATGCCGACCGCTGCCGCTGGAAACGAATTTCAATGGAACGTATCGGTGGCGTTGTCATCAAAGGATATCTCTCCGACGCGACCTTTATCACCGACTGCGTGATCAGTGCCGCTCCCGAAGAAAAACTTGCCGTTGCCACCTGTGCCGACTTCTTCTATGTGCGCATGCCGTCTTTAGGCGGATTCATTTCCAGAAATGTCGTCAAAAATCTCGGAGATGATTTTTTTAATATCCACAGTGCAGTTACTCCGGTTCTCCATCAGGAAGGGAAAAGGATTTACATCCCTACTCAGATATGGGGAGCAGAGTTGCGAAGTAAACACATCCGTCACATCGACATTGTACCGAATCTGGGAAAAAAACTGGTCAATACCCAAAAGCGGTTCAAAGTACTTTCGGTGGAAAAAGTTAAAATCAAACACTCCTCGACATATTTCGATCCGCAGCAGGCCCGAGCGGAAGGAATCTCCTATGCGCGGTTCCGGGCGCTTGGCGAAAGGAAAATTTCCACGATCCAGAAGGAGCCGGTCGACGTGACCGTGCTCAAGCTGGAGCTGGATCGCGATCCCGGAGCACTCCAATGCGCTGAGCCCTTCATCACCCGTGATGAATACGCGATGATTCGCGATGCAAAAAAAATGGATCTTGTTCATTTTCCCGATCTGTACGGTCAGGGACTGGTGATCAGCAACAATTATTTTGCTGACTGTATCGGCCGTTGCTGGATTATGGGTTCCGGTTCCCTGCTGCGCAACAACACCTTCAACATACGGATGGAACGTGGGCTCTTCGGCACCTGGAACTCCTTCCTGAACAACTGGGCAGAAGCGTTCTATCCTCGCATCGTCACTTATGAAGGTAACAAATTCCGCCTTCCGCAGGATGACACCACATTCTTTCTGAGTCAGACGAAGTATGATCCGGAAAACCCCGCCACATGGATGCGTCATTTCTATCTGACGGGCAACATGTTTCTCTTTGATCTTACCTCGCCATACTACGGGGTGAAAGGAACGTTTTCCCGCCCGGCACTGCTCGATGCACGCGGTATCGCCGATCTGGAAATAACAAACAATACCTTTCTGCTTTCCCGGCCTCAGGGTGAAACTCGTTTTCTCTTGAAAGATATTTCCGGAAAAATTAGCAACAATCAATTTCTCGGCCAGTGGAAGGGAGACAAGATTATATCCAACGTTCAGGTTAAATCTGAATAACCATGAGCCTTGCCAATTTCCCCTGCGGAACTTCTGCTCCGCGGGGATTTTTCTGCAAAAAAACCGCCCTCCCCGGCCGGGAAGAGCGGTGATGTTTCGAATCGATCTTCTCCCTTAACGGGAGCTTTTCAGATACGCCTCGATGAACTGATCGATCTCGCCGTCGAGCACACCGGCGGTGTCGCTGGTTTCCACTCCGGTACGGAGGTCCTTGACCATCTGGTAGGGCTGCAGCACGTAACTGCGAATCTGACTGCCCCAGCCGTTCTCCACCTTCTCGCCCCGGATCGCATCCGCCTCGTTGCGGCGCTTCTCCTCCTCGTATTCGTAGAGTTTGGCTTTCAGCATCTTCATCGCCGTGGCACGGTTCTTATGCTGCGAACGCTCGTTCTGGCAGCAGACCACGATGCCGGTCGGCAGGTGGGTGATCCGGATTGCCGAATCGGTGGTGTTGACGTGCTGCCCGCCCGCTCCGCTGGAACGGTAGGTGTCAATCCGCAGCTCGCTCTCGTCGATTTCCACTTCGATGTCGTCATCCAGTTCGGGGAAGACGTCCACCGAGCAGAAGCTGGTGTGCCGCCGCGCATTGCTGTCGAACGGAGAGATGCGCACCAGCCGGTGCACCCCCTTCTCCCCTTTCATGTAGCCGTAGGAGAACTCCCCGGTGACATGCAATGTGACGCTCTTCACGCCCGCCTCTTCGCCGGGCTGCAGGTCGATCACCTCGTCCTTCCAGCCGCGCCGCTCGAAGAAGCGCCGGTACATGCGCAGAAGCATGTTCGCCCAGTCGCACGACTCGGTGCCGCCCGCTCCTGCGTGGATCGAAAAATAGAGGTTGTTGCGGTCGAACTTGCCGGAGAGAAAACTCATGATCTCCATCCGGTCCAGCGACTTCAGCAGCCGCCGGTAGGCGATCTCCGCCTCCTTGAGGAACTCCTCGTCCTCCCCGGCGAGCTCCAGTGCAACCGCGTAGTCCTCCACCTCGCTCTCCAGCCGGCGGAACGGTTCGACCAGGTTCCGGCAACCGGACAGCTGGGAAACCGTGTTCTGCGCCGACTCCTTGTCATTCCAGAAGTCCGGCGCGGCCATCTTCTTCTCCAGCTCCGCCATCTCCTCCCTGCGCTCATCGATGTGCAGGAATTCGTGGAGGTGCTCAATCCGGCTCTTCAGCTCCCCTTCCGCCTGCCGCAACTCGTCGAAACTCATCATTTCCCGGCGTTCTCCAGTTTCCACATGTCGTCGAGCAGGTGCTGGATGTCGTCGAGACACGCGCCGCACGCACCGCCCGCCTTGCAGTAGTGCGTGACCTCCTCGGCCTTGTGCAGTTTATTCTCTTTCGCGACCTTGAGGATCTTCACGTCGGTGACGCCGAAGCATTTGCAGACAATCCGCCCCTCGTGATCCGCATCCTTCTCAAACGGACTCTTCTCACCACGGTAGTGGCAGATGGCCGCCTGAAGCGCCTCCATGCCCATCACCGAGCAGTGCATCTTCGCTTCCGGAAGCCCGCCGAGCATATCGGCGATCTGCTGGTTGGTGATCTTCTCGGCCTCCTCCAGCGTCTTGCCCTTGACCAGCTCGGTCAGCGCGGAGCTCGACGCAATCGCGCTGGCACAGCCGAAGGTCTTGAACTTGACGTCGGCGATCCTGCCCTCCTTGTCGAGCTTGAAGGTGAGCTTCAACGCATCGCCGCAGGCGGCGTTGCCCACCTCGCCCACACCGTCGGGATTCTCCACCTCGCCCACATTGCGCGGATGGAGAAAGTGATCCATGACTTTATCGGTATAATTCCACATGATACACACTCCTCTCTTCTATTTCCCGGCTTTCGCCGGAACTGATGCCTTCCGCAGAATCTCCTTGACCAGAGCCACGGAACGCGGATGTTTGATCTCTCCCCGCGTCAGCATCGCTTCGAGGTAATACCTCACCAGCGGATGCTGTTTCGCGTTGGAGCCGAGCGACCAGTTCGCCGCAAGAGAGATCAGGAAATTCATCAGACTCTCCCGATCCTCCGGCGTGATCTCTCCCTTTTCCTTCTTCGCCTTGAACTCTTTCGGCGTCAGCATTTTGCCCGGCCTGGCAAGCTGATCGACCAGCCGGCGGACCGGCTCAACCTTCCCGGTCGCGAAAAACTCGAACCAGAGCTGATCGAGTTCTCCGGGATTCCGGATCGAACCGGGGACCTCCACCGGCAGTGCGGCGAGCTTCTCCAGCTCCCGGCGCGTCTCCGCGTCGAGCTTCGGCCGAAGTGCCGCCTCCGCTTTCCCACCGAGAAAATGGATCACCGCCGCAACCGCCCGGCGACCTTCCGCCGTCCGCTGCGCCGCCGCAATCCGGAGCAGTTCCCCATGGAGCTGGGGATTCAGCCGGAAGAGCAATCCCAATCCGTAATAGAGCGACAACGTCTTGCCGTTCAATCCGGGGCGCTCCCGCAGACAGCTCTCCAGAACGCCCGGCAGCAGTTCCGGCTTCGGCGAACGGTAGTAGTTGCCGAGCACTTCACTGCTCTGTTTGAACTCCACCGCAGGGAACGGAGCCGGCGGCGGCACCAACTGCCACGCACACTCCAGAGCCTTCTCCGAACCGTCGTTGCGGTCGCGGAGTTTCCCGACAATCCGGTAGGTCCCTGGCGCATCCTTTTCCTCCATCTCCGCTTCCAGATGGAAGTTCGAGAGAAACACGCCGTTGCCGTCACTCTTCCCCCGGAAGACGACGAGGTCGCGGCCGATCGGCGTTTTCGTCCCGTCCGGATTGACCTGCTCCAGGTCGGCCGTCACATCGGCGGCCCCCTCCTTGAGCGCGAAGCGGCCGAGAACCAGCCGGATCGAGAAAGGCTGCCCCGGCGTCATCCGGGAAACCGTCGAAACCTGCGGCGGACGCCCGGGAAGAATGTGCTCCCATTGATCCTGCAGGTTCTGCGAAAGCGTGGCCACGAGGTTCCCCTCCACCGCATGCACGCCGCAGGCGGCGAAAAGGAGCAGCAGCGCTCCTGCCAGCTTTTTCGTGCCACGCTTCATCAGCCTGTCTCCTCACATTGCCGTACCAGCAGGACCGTTCCCGCCGGATTTTAACAATATACGATATTTCCGGGACGTTTTCAAGTGTTCCGGAACATTTTTCAACAGTCAGCGGTACTTCTCCATCTCCGCCTCGACCCGGGCGGCGACATGGGAGACCGCCGCGTCGAGCGCAATCCGCTCCGCGTCGCGGCTGCCCCGCACCTTGAACTCCGCCTGCTTCTCCGCCAGAGTCCGGGGCGACACCACCAGCCGCAGCGGAATGCCGAGCAGATCGGCGTCGCTGAACATCGAACCGGCCTTCTCGCCGCGGTCGTCGTAGAGCACCTCGATGCCGGCGGCCTGCAGTTCGGCGTAGAGCCGCTCACACGCTTCGCCAACCCCCTCCTTCTCCGGATTGATCGCGCACAGCTCCACCTGCCACGGCGCAATCGACATCGGCCAGATCGGACCGTACTCGTCACAGCTCTGCTCGATCACCGCCGCCATCGCCCGGCCGACGCCGATGCCGTAACAGCCCATGACCATCGGATGCGACTTGCCGTCGCGGTCGAGGTAGTCGCAGTGCATCGCGTCGGAATATTTGGTCCCGAGCTGGAAGATGTTCCCCACCTCGATGCCGCGCAGGAACTGCAGCGGCTGCCCGGTGAGCGGACAGGGATCCCCTTCCCGCACACAGGCGATGTCCGCAACCAGACAGCCGCTCCCGGCCAGGTCGCGGTCGAAGTTGAAGTTCCGGTAGTGGTAGTCCGTCTCGTTGGCGCCGACCACCAGATTGCCCGATTCCGCCGCCGAACGGTCCACGATGATCCGCGCCTTGGCGGGATCGATTCCGACCGGACTGGCGAACCCGGGCACCGCGCCCGCCGCCTCGATCGCGGCGTCGTCGGCAAACTTCAGCTCGGGCACCTTGAGCGCGTTGGCCAGCTTCACCTCGTTGACCTCGAAGTCGCCGCGGATCAGCACGAAAATGAGTTCGCCGGTGTGCGCGTCCTGATAGAAAACCGCCTTGCCGGTGTTCTCCGGCTTCACCCCGAGAAATCCGGCGACATCCTCGATCGTCTTCATGCCGGGGGTGTGAACCTTCTCCAGCGGGAGCGGTTCGCCCTTTTCGAACTTCCACGCCGCCACCGCGATTTCGCGGTTGGCCCGGTAGCTGTAGTCGGCGTTGGTGATGACGGTGTCCTCGCCGCAGTCGCAGATCGCCATGAACTCATGCGACACCTTGCCGCCCATCATGCCGGAATTGGATTCGATCGACAGCACATTCTTCATCCCCACCCGGCGGAAAATCCGCTCGTACGCCTCGTGACAGCAGGCGTAGTAGCGCTCCAGATCGGCCTGATCGGTGTGGAAGCTGTAGGCATCCTTCATCGTGAACTCGCGCGTGCGGATCAGCCCCGCCCGCGGACGCGCCTCGTCGCGATATTTGGTCTGAATCTGGTAGAGCATCACCGGCAGCTGCTTGTAGCTGTTGAGTTCGGTGCGCACCAGGTGGACGATCGCCTCCTCGTGGGTCATCGCCAGAATCATCGGCTTCTCGTTGCGGTCGCGGAAGCGCAGCAGCTCCGCCCCGACCGACTCGTACCGCCCGGACTCCTGCCAGAGGTCTGCCGGGAGCACCACCGGCATGAGCACCTCCTGCCCGTCGATGCGGTTCATCTCCTCCCGGATGATCGCCTCGATCTTTTTGACAATCCGCTCCCCCGTCGGCAGCAGCGAATAGATTCCCGCCGACACCGGGCGGATGTAGCCGCCGCGAATCAGAAATTTGTGACTGACAGTCTTCGCGTCCTTCGGATCCTCCTTGATCCGGCGCCCGACCAGTTTGCTCATTTTCATCGTTCAAAACCCCTGCAATATTGGATAACCTGTCTTTCTAAACCACCGCCAGCCCGAGAGCCATCAGAAACATCCCGCCGACCAGCCCGTAAAGCGCCAGATGCGATTCCCCGTATTTGTGCGCCATCGGCAGCATGCCGTCAAATGTGACGAAGACCATGATGCCCGCCACCGCGGCGAAAATCATATTGAGCACCGTTCCATCCAGAAACGGAGCGAGAATCAAATAGCCGATCAAAGCACCCGCCGGATCGGCCAGCCCGGTCAGCGATGCGTAGAGAAACGCCCGTTTCCGGCTCCCGGTCGCATAGTAGACCGGCACCGACACCGCCAGTCCTTCCGGAATGTTGTGCAGAGCCATCGCCACCGCCACCGGAATTCCCAACTCCAGTCCGCCGAGACTGGCGGCAAACACCGCCAGACCTTCCGGAAACTTGTGAACCGCAATCGCCGCCGCAAACCGGAGCCCCGCCCGCTGCAGCGGACGAAAATCCGCAGGAGGCAGATCCATCTCCTCCACGCTCCGGGTCTCATGCGGGTTGACCGGTTCCGGCACCAGCCGGTCGATCACCGCCGCCAGCAGCATCCCGCCGAAAAACGCCCCCATCGAAACAAAGGCGCCGGGCGTCCCGCCGAACACCTCACGCAGTTCCCGGTTGGCTCCAGCCAAGAGTTCGACAAAGGAGATGTAGATCATCACCCCGCCGGAAAAGCCAAGCGCAACCGAAAGCGCGCGGGTATTGGTCCGCCGCAGAAAGAACGCGGAGGCCGCTCCCAGCACCGTCGCCGCGCCGGCCAGCGTCGTCAGCAGAAATGCACCGGCTACCGAACCTGCCGCGAATTCCATCTCCGGCCTCCTCTCCCCGAGGTGCTCCGCTTACAGCTGCGCCTCGTTCTCCACCAGTTCATGATGCAATGCCTTCTGCGCCGCCTCGAAATCCTCGCGATCGATGATGAACTGCATGTTGACCTGCCGCATGCACTGATCCAGCGCGAGCACGTTGATCTTCGCCTCGGCCAGCGCCCGCGCCGCCCGCGACAGAAAGCCCGGAATCTTCATGTTGCTGCCGATCACCGCGATCACCGCCACCTTGCGGGTGGAGATCTTCGCGGCGGGGAAGTTCTCCGCCAGTTCCGCAAGGCAGGCGTCCAGCCCGCGCGACCGCTCCGGCACATAGTGGGTGATCGTGTTGGCGTTGGTGTTTTTGGCGATGTAGCTGATGCGGTGCTTCGCAAAACTCTGCAGCACCCGGAAGTCGTAGCCGCTCTCGCCGACCATCTCCGGATCGAACACTTCGACCGCGAAGAGGTCGCGCCGCCCGCAGATCATATCCACCCGCGGATTCGGCGAAACGTAGTTCCGGCTGATCAGCGTGCCCGGATTGCCCGGGTCGAACGCGTTGGCCACCCGGATCGGAATGTTGTTCAGCTCCATCGCCTTGGAGGCCTTCGGGTGAATCGCCTCCATCGCCATGTCCGCCAGCTGGTCGGCGATGTCGAAATTGGTGTGCCCGATGGTGCGGACCTTGTCCTTGCCGATCAGTTTCGGGTCGCCGGTGGAGAGGTGGAACTCCTTGTGGATCACCCCTTCCCGCGCCTGCGTCACCACCGCAAGTTTGCTGAAGGTGATTTCACTGTAGCCGCGGTCGAACTTCGCCATCACGCCCTCGGCGCATTTGGCGTATCCGGTGACGATCGGCATGCACTGCGAGAAATCCAGCCCCTGAATGTGGTGCAGAATCGTCTCCTCCATCGTACCGGTCTCCTGATCCTTCCAGCCGGAGAGGTCGACGAACACCGCGTTGACCCCGTGTTCCCGCAGGATCAGCGTCGAATTGAAGGCGCTGTGCGCTTCGCCGACCGAGCTGAGCAGTTCGCGCGCCGCCGGCAGGTAGTCCTCGCGGTGGAAGTGCCCGAAGCTGCGCAGCTGCATCAGGTTGCGGAGGCAGCTCTTCACCCCGTCCATCCGCTCGTTGACGAAATCATCCGCCGCGTCCTGCCGCAACCCGAGCGATTCGAAGGTGCGGTTGAGCCGGATCAGCTCGGCGCGGGTCGCCTCGAGCTTCTCCGCCCACGAGCGGTCGCCCGCGGCGAATGCCGCAAAGATTCCCGGCTCGGCGGTCTTCTTATTTTCCAGCAGCAGATTGGTGACCCCGCCGTAAGCGGAGACGACGAAGATGCGGTTGTAGAGTTCCGGACCGCGGCGGTTGCCGATGAGGATGTTCTCCATCAGCTCGCCGAAGCGGGTCATACTGGTCCCGCCGATTTTTTCTACGGTGTGAATTCCCATGATAAATTTCTGTTCCTCTGCCTAGATGTCTTCGATGCGCATAAGCTTGACCGGCGACTGGTTGATCGAGAGCGTCGCAAGCTCCGCCAACGCGGCGCGGAGGCTCTTCTCCGCCGCGGAATGGGTCAGAATCACCAGCGCCACCGTGCCGTCCGCCTCGCGGCGCTCGTGCTGAATCAGACTGGAAATGCTGATCGACTTGTCGGCGAGAATCTGCGCGATCGACGCGATCACGCCGGGGCAGTCCCGCACCTGGAGCCGGAGGTAGAAGCGGCTCTCGCTCTCCTCCATCGTCAGCACCCGGCGGAAAAGTTTGCCGGGCCGGAAGGCCGGAGTCCGGCGGACCGAACCGACCGCGAGGTTGATCGCCACGTCGGTGAGGTCGGCGACCACCGCGCTGGCGGTGGCGTTCCGCCCGGCGCCGCGGCCGTAGAAGAGGGTCTGCCCGACGGTGTCGCCCTCGACCAGCACGCCGTTGAAGACGTCGGAGATGTTGGCGAGCAAGGTGTTCCGGGGAATCAGCGTCGGCCGGACGCTCATCTGAACGTTCCCCTCCGACTCCTTGATGACCGAGAGCAGTTTAATCCGGTAGCCGAGCTCCTCGGCATAGCGCAGGTCGGCCAGCTCGAGGTCGCGGATTCCTTCGACGTGGACCGGGTCGAGCCCGAACCATTCGCCGAAGGCGAGCGCGGCGAGAATCGCCGTCTTGTGCGCGGTGTCGAATCCGTCGATGTCGAGCGAGGGATTCGCCTCGGCGTAACCGAGCTTCTGCGCGTCGGCGAGAACGGTGTTGAAGTCGGCGCCCTCGTTCTCCATGCGGGTGAGGATATAGTTGCAGGTGCCGTTCATGATGCCGTAGATGCGGTGGATGCGGTTGGAGACCAGTCCCTCGCGCAGCGCCTTGATGATCGGGATTCCGCCCGCGACGCTCGCTTCGTAATAGACATCCACGCCGGCGGCTTCGGCGGCGGAGAAGATCTCCTCGCCGTGCAGAGCCAGCAGCGCCTTGTTGGCGGTGACCACCGGCTTGCCCGCCCGGATGGCGTCGAGGATGAACTTCTTCGCGACGGTGGTGCCGCCGACCAGTTCGACGACGATATCGGCTTCGCGGATCGTGCGGATCGCCTCGGCGGCGTCGGTGGTGAGGACCCCATTCGGAATCCGCACGCCGCGGTCGGTGGTGATATCGAGGTCGGCGACCTTGGCGAGGACAAGTTTGACTCCGGCGCGGCTGGCGATCACGTCGCTGTTGGCGAGGATGTTGGCGGCGACGCCGGCGCCGACGGTCCCGAACCCGATGATTCCGATCTTGATTTCTTTCACGGTCATTTTCCCTGTGATTATCTTGAATCCATGCAAAAACAGTTCTGAAAAAGATAATATAGCATGAATTTGCGATTTGTAAATTTGCAAATCGCCGCAGATGAGTGAAAATCACCGGAAAACCCCGACGGGCCGCGCTCCCCTCCTCACCGGATCGTATCGTTGCACTGCAAAGTCCCCGTCTTCTCCATGATGAAACAGACCTCGTTGCAACGCAGCGCCGAACCTTTCGTCGGGGAGATTGCGGAACAAACCGGCTTCGCCAGCAGCAGTTATCTCGCCCGCTGTTTCCGGACCCGCTACCAGCTCTCTCCTCACGCCTGGCGGAAGAAATACCGCACTCAGGAATCGTGACCCCGTCCCGGAATGGCGTTTCCCCGCAAAAATGCAAATCCGGAAATTTTTGTTCCCTTTCGCCATTGCCAAACCGGAAAAAGAGACTATCTTAAATTCAGAAAAAATTCCACCGGGCCGCGCCCGGGAACATATTTGAAGGGAAATGAAATGGTTCCGGAAAAAGATTTCTCCGATCTCGACGCCAACTACAAACCTCAAAGTGTCAACGGCCGCGACATGATCTTTCACGACGGGTTCGCCGCCCCGTTTGTTCTGGAAGGCGTCCCCTTCGTCGACGCGGAGGGGCGACACCGCCGCCTGCCGCAGGAGGCCGCGGAAAAATGCCTTCGGCCGCCGGTGATCCCGATGAGCCTTCAAGGGGCCGGCGAAGTGCTCCGCTTCGTCACCGATTCCACCGCGATCGCCCTCGACGTCACCTTCGACGAACTCTTCGCCGGACCCCAGCGGCGCGCCAGCACCGGGTTCGACCTCTACATCGGCTCCGGCACGGAGAAGCGATTCTGCGGCAACCAGTTCCCCGCCACACAGGATCCGCATGCAGAACTGCTCTTCTCCGCCCTGCCGCTGCCCCGAACGCGGGAATTCCGGGAGTACACGCTCTACTTTCCGCTCCACAGCGCGGTCCGGAGCATCCGGATCGGCGTCGATCCCGGCTGCCGCCTCGAACCGCCTGCCCCGCACCGGGTGGAGAAGCCGCTCCTCTTCTACGGCTCCTCCATCACCAATTGCGGCGCGGTGAGCCGCCCCGGCATGAACTACCCGGCAATCATCACCCGCCTGCTCGATCTGCCCATGGTCAACATGGGGTTCAGCGGCGCCTGTCTCGGGGAACTTCACATCGCCGATGAAATCGCCGGCGTCGACCCGGTCGCCATGGTGCTCGAATATGACCACAACGCGCCCGATCCGGAGTTCCTCGCCCGGACCCACGAGCCGTTCTTCCGCCATCTGCGCGCACTCTGCCCGACCTTGCCGGTGCTGCTCACCTCGCGCTGCGACTTCATGAACACCCCCGACGGGAAACGGCGCCGGGAGATCGTCATGCGCACTTTCCTGCACACGCTCGACGAAGGCGACCGCTTTGTGGATTTCCTCGACGGAGAGACGCTCTTTTCCGGCCCGTTCCGCTACGACTGCACCATCGACAACTGCCACCCCAACGACCTCGGCGCAACCTTGATGGCCGAACGGATCGCCGACCGGATCAGGCGGATGCTCGCCCCGCTCGACGACACCAAATGAGCCGGGTTCAGCTCCGGTAAAGCTGACGGTTCCGCTCCCGCCCCGCCTTGCGGAAGCGCAGCGGCGACATGCCGTACACCTTCTTGAAGAGGTGGGAGAAGTGGAACTGGTCGGCGAAACGGAGCCTCTCCGCGATTTCACCGATTCCGGCGTCGCCGTCGAGCAGCAGAAGCTCTGCTTCACGCAGACGCTTGCGCCGGATGTACTCCAACGGGGCCATTCCGGTCGCCTGCTTGAATTTGCTGTAGAAGGACTGGCGGGACATGCCGCACCGTTTCGCCAGCTCCCCCGGCGAAAACGCCCGCCCCGGATCGGAGTCGATGCAGGCGGCCACCTCCTGAAACCACCGTTCCCGGCAGTAGCGCACCGCCTCTTCGCGAATCGTCGACTGGGTGACCACAATCCGCAGAAAACGCACCAGCAGCTCCTGCACGAGCAGCTGATCGGCGAGCGCTTCCGCCCCGACAAGCGGAACGAGCCGGCACATGATCGTTTCCGCCTCCTCCGAGCGGATGAAATCCGGAATCTTCAACAGCCCGAAGAGGTCGAAGAGCAGATCGCTCCGGGCGGAGAAGGTCAGCGACACATAGGGGGCCTGCTCCTTCGACGCCAGCCAGGTGCGGCGGATCGAATCCTGCGGAAAATGGATGATCGAATGGGCGGGCCGCTCGATGAACCGCCCGGGCGCCTCCTTGAACTCGCTCCGGACCGCGCCTTCGCGGATCAGAATGAATTCCGGGTAGCCGCAACGGCACCACGACGGGGTGCGCATCGTGATCGCTCCGGTGGCAACGCGGAGCAGCCGGACGTGGATTCCGTCAAAGATCTGGCCGGGACTGATATTGATCTTCTGCATGGAGAAAGTATAGTTTGTCTCCACGTGCTTTTCAAGCCGCTTTTGGACGCAGAGACATAAAATCCGGAAAAAATGCCATTTTCTTTTAAGGGAATGTGTGGTATGTTATGGATCAAACGACAAAAGGAAAGGAGTTTCCCGTGAAGTCCGCAAAACAGTATGATGTCGCGGTCATCGGCGGCGGAGTCGCCGGAGCCGCAGCCGCCCTGCAGGCCGCCCGTTGCGGCTGCAAAACCATTCTGATGGAGAAAAACGTGCTGCTCGGCGGCCTCGCCACCGCCGGGCTGATCTACTTCTATCTGCCGCTCTGCGACGGCCGCGGCCGCCAGGTCACCTTCGGCATCTCCGAAGAACTGCTGCACCGGAGTTTGCTCTACGGGCCGGGGCGGATTCCCGCCGCCTGGAAGAACGGCCGGAACACGGAAACGAAAGAACGGCTTCAGGCGGCGTTCAGTCCGGCGGCCTTCATGCTGGCGCTCGATGAAGCGCTCGAAGAGGCGGGCGTCGACATCTGGCTGGACACCCTCTTCTGCGCGGTGGAACGCGACAACGGCAGAATCGCCGCCGTCGAGGTGGAGAACAAGAGCGGCCGGCTCCGCATCGAGGCGAAGTGCTTCATCGACGCCACCGGCGACGCGGATCTTGCGCGCCGTGCCGGAGCCTCCTGCCGGACCGACGACAACTGTCTCGCCACCTGGATGCTGGACTACGACGAGAAACGTCAGAAACGCTCTCCCTTCGACAACATTCCGCTGGGGCTGTTCGGCTCCAACGTGACGCGGGAGTTCACGCCGATCCCCGGCCGGGCGGACATGCTTCACGACGTCGAACTGCCGGAAGGGGAGGACCGGGAGAAGCTCTATTTCCACGGCATTTCCGGGAAATCGGTTTCGGAGTTCGTGCTCAAGAGCCACCGGGTGATGCGCGAACATTACCGCAAGGCGTACGAGAGCGGGGAGGCGGACCGTGAAACGCTGTTCCCGGTGAAACTGCCGCTGATGCCGCTCCTTCGCAAGATCTATTCGATCGAGGGGGACCGGACGATGCAGAATCAGCAGTACAACCGGGCGGAACCGGATTCGATCGGCATGATCGCCGGAATCTCCGGCCCGGGGATCGTCTGGGAGGTTCCGTTCGGTGTGATGATTCCGAAGGAGCACATCGGTTCTCTGCTGGTGACGGGCCGTTCGGTCTCGGCGATCGGCGACGCCTGGGACGCCGCCCGGCTGATTCCGGCGGTGGCGATGACCGGCCAGGTGTGCGGACTTGCCGCCGCGATGCAGATCGAGCAAAAGTGCGAGGCGTGGGAGCTCGATCTTGACGCGCTGCGCAAGAAACTCGGCTACCCCTGCCACATCGCCGACCTCGACTGACGCACCGGCGGAACAGAAAGCCGCGCCCGGCACGGAACCCCGCGCCGGGCGCAATTTTTTTCAGCCCATCAATCGACGAGGACCGCAGTCCCCCAGTTGGTACGATCCTCACTGTTCCTTCCGGTTCCAGACCACATCAACTGGCATTTCTGCGGTTGTTTTCCGTCAAAGTTGTCAAGGCCGAGATCAAAGCGGAATTCTGTTCCGTTCTCCGGTTTGATTCCGAGAGCCTGCCACGGAATTGCGGCTTCCATGGTGTAACCTTTCCGGTCCGTCCAAATGCGGACAACACGTTTCACCGGCGGTTGCTCCCGACGGTTGCACCAGTAGCCGCGGCCGTTGCCGCCGGCGGACAAGAGGAGCTGACAGTCGCCGAAACGCAGCTGCCCGTCTTTCGTTATCTCATTCGGGCCAAAGAACAATTCGACAGCATCTCCCTGCCAGAAGAGAGCCGGAGAAAACGGATTCATACCTGGAGTAGAATTCGCTACATCCGCATAAAGATAAAGAAAATCCTGATCATAGCAAAGCCAGAAGTCAGCGGATACGGAAGCGCTATCACCGTGTACGAGGTCCAGCCTGCCGAGCCGCTCGGCAGGACGTCCCGGCCACGGAGAACGGATGCCGTCGACCTTATGCCCTTCAACAGCCCGCGGAATGAACGTTTTCTTCGGTTGCCGCGCAGTCCGGACAAGGCCGGAAACTCGGCTGAACGGCTCGATTTTTCCGGCGATGATATCATAGACACGACCATTGGTTTCGGCGGCAGCGGCAGCCAGTTCACGGTACGGACGATCGGCGACATTCAGGAATCCGATGTTCATATTCTCGCCCTGATACTTTTGAAACCATCGTCCAGTCAGAGCCTGATCAAGCAGGCTGAACCACTGAATTCCAACCACAAAAGGAAGTGCAGCGGCCTGTTCCACATAATGGCGGTAGTGAAGAGCCCGCTCCCGCTGATTTCGAACCGGCCGAATTGCCCCGGCCAGCCCCTGTTCAGTAGAACCGAAATGCCACTCACTCAGCAGCAGCGGCACCCCGGAAAGGCGATGAATCCGTTCCAGAAAGTGGTTTTCGATCTCATAACTGTAATAATTGAGACTGAACACATCGTTGTACTTTCCTGCGGCTCTCACCGCAGCCTCCACACGCGTTTGTCCAGGCAGAAAACGGGCGCCGAGCAGCAGATGATTCCGGTCATATTTTCGAAAAGTATCATGAATGAGCTTGAAATAGGTATCAAAAAAATGATCCATGAACTCATTCAAATCGTTCCAGGCGGCAGGAGTTTTCAAATCCGGATGGATCTTCTCCAGTTCGGCAAAGTTCCGAATCGGCAGATTCCAGGCGGCGGAAAACCGCTCCACATCGCCCTGATACCGTTCTTTCAGAAATCGGACCAGTTCACGCCGGGCCGCCACGTTGCCGTCACAGGCAAGAAGGCGCGCCGCAACCTCCGAATATTTCCGTTCATTTCCGGAGAAGTAACCGATGATCACGGGATTGCTCGCGTCCCGTTTCAATCTGCGGAAATTCCGGTCAATCGCCTCGCGTACATCGGGGGAAAATGGATCAAACACATCGGCGATAAAACAGGGGACCCCCTGAAACGGCAGCTCCGGGCAGTACGGGAACTGCAGTTTCCGATTCAGTTCCGGCGTATCGCGAAAAGCCCCCTGACTGTTGAACCCCCATTGCCGGAGCCGATAGACGACATCGCGTTTCCATGCCGCCAAACAGAAAGGCGTTCCGGTCTTTCGAATGTAATTCGCGATGTAAAACGAGACAACGTCCGGATTCATCCAGGCCTTGTCAAAGGGAGCTTCCCGAGACGGAAGCTCCTGGTACAAATCTTCACGGCCCCTGACATAGGTATAATCATCACACGGAGCAACTGTGCAGACCGCCAGCTGAAAAAAGGGATTTCCGTCCGGCGAGATGAAAATATCGTGCCCATTGTATTTGCCGAGTTTGAAAAAACCGCCGGCATTCCAGTGAATTTCACGATCCAGTTTTCCGCCGAATGCATCCGTTGCCAACGGCGTGAACGAGCGGTAGTATGCGCGATCAGAGGTGAGATCGGCTTTGAGTTCTTCGTCCCGATGTACCTTCCCGGGCCATTCCACCTTCATCGATTGGCCGAAACGATCGCAGACGGGCCCTTTTCGCGAACGAAGCATCTTCGACTCGGCAGCCTGAAAGTGAATTTCCAGACTGTCACGTTTTCCTTTTTTCGGAACCGGCCGAAAGATGTCAAGCTGAAAGACCGGCCAGTTCCACTTGCGGTTGTCCTGAAGTTCACAATAGGATTCCCGCGACCATGTGACAACCACATTACGGATATCTTCTTCCGCAAATTCGAATCCTGACGCCCGGCCACGCCAGATATGATGCTTCTCCTGCAAAACTGCCGGAAGCGGACGAAAATCCATCTGCTTTCCAGGAACTCTCCAGCTGAAATTCCTCCCCGGCCGCTGCGGGAATGTCAAGCGTATGTGCAGTGTGCCGGTCCGGCCGCTGCCGTATTCCAGGCGGATGATATCATTCTGCAATGTGATCTTCACATCAGGCAGATCTCCGTCGGGAAAACGCAGCACCGCATGATGCTCCCCCTTTTCCACGATCTTCGGCGACAGCATCCGCTCATCGGATTCCGCTCGGTACCCAGGCCAGAATATTTCCAGGACTCCCAGTTTCGGCACAGGAAACTCGATTCTGTCCTCTTTCAGAATTGGCGCGGAATATATCTGAACCGAGGAAAACAGCAGAAGAGAAAAAAGAAAAAACCTCATGATCTCTTCCTCAATTAATGACATAGATCATCTGAACATAATCCATGTTCTCGTTGGACGCATTACGCTGGAAATCGGCAAGCCGTTTGGAGGCAGCATGCCCATCCGGGAACAGGACATTTGTCAATTCCCCGTGCAGAAAATGGTATTTGATTCCAAACAAACTGCCCATCGATGAATCACTATCCTGCGAAGAATAGATATTGAATACACCATCCATGACAACAACTTGCGAAAGAGCTGAAGGTTTCCTCCAATAACTTCTGGCCACCTGTTCGATCCGGGAATATTTGATTCCATTGGCTTTGAACAGCGCGGAGTTGATCGCACTGTTGCAGACACCGCCATCGACAGCACGACCACGCGGAATGCCGTCGGTATCGACATTTTTCACGGCGGACCCTGGCCGCATCTGCTTTTCGCAATTGAAAATTAAAAAATTGCCGGTGTAACGTTCGAGTTTCTGAAACCAGCGCCCTTCCAGCGGCGAAGTGGTCCAGCTGCTCTTCCCTGATTCTGTATAACCGGGAAACCAGTCGTGATTGTCCGCCTGATATTGAAACATCGCAAGTCCAATGGTTTTAAAATTGTTCAAACATTTTGTCTGGGCAGCCTTTTCCCGCGCCTTGTTCAGCGCCGGCAGCAGCATGGCCGCCAGAATTGCGATGATCGCAATTACGATAAGTAATTCGATAAGAGTGAATTTTTTTACCGACCGATTCACTTGCGGAACTGCGGTCGAGCCTGAAATTCTGGATCTTGTCATGTGGTGCTCCTTTCCATCAGCGTAGGTTTGATTTCGATCTGGGCAAAATAATCGGGTTCGGCGAGTTTGCGGATCACGTACTCATACGCGAGGCGCCCGAACTCCTCGTAAGGTTGACGGACCGTCGTCAACGGCGGGTTGAAGAACTGCGAATAGAGCAGATCGTCGAAGCCGATGATCGCCAGCTCCTCCGGAATGCGGATTCCCAACTGCGCCGCCGCACAGATCACCCCCTGCGCAATCGTGTCGTTGCCGCAGACCAGACAGCGCGGCAACGTTCCGCGGCGATGCAGCAGCCGGACCGCCTCCATTCCGTCGGTATGGCTGTACAGCCCGGTCCGCGGCAGGTCGGGCACACCGGGCCGTGCACCATTCAGAAAAACACTCTCATCGCAGTTGATGCCGCTGCCTGCCAGAAACTCCCGGAGCAGATTTTCCCGCTCGACCAGATGGGACTGCGGATTGGAGGTGAGCTCACCGATGAAACCGACCGAAGAATATCCCTTCCGACGGATCAGCTCGGCGATCAGCTTCACACCATGCCGGTTGTCCAGATTGATCGACGGAACCGGCAGCGCATCGCAGCTGTTGTTGATCACCACATAGGGATACTGCCGGCGGTTGAAACGCTGAAACATTTCGATCATCTCCGCCTGCCGGGCGTTGCTGATCACCCGGAACCCGAGGATCACCAGCGCGTCAATCCGCTCAATGTCCATGTAGTTGCGGTAATCGCCACCGTGAATCAGCAGAATCTGATAGCCTCCGGCCTCCGCCACCTGTCCCAGTCCGTTCAGAATTTCACGCGGATAATCCGACATGTACATCGCCCCCACCTCCGCCGGAAGCGACAGCGAAAATCCGATCGTGTGGGAACTCTGGCCACGCAGCAGCGTCGCACCGTAATTCGGCGTATAATCGAGCTGTTCCGCCGCCTCCAGCACCCGCCGGCGGGTCGATTCGCTCATCCGGATATTCGTCGTCCGCGACGGATTGAACACCTTCGAGACGGTGGCGACAGAAACCCCCGCCAGTCTTGCGACATCTTTAATTCCTGTACGGGCAACTGCCATTTTCATGCTCCAATCCTGAAAAACAATCAGGAAAACGTTTTATCAAGTAACTTATAATTGAAAGAAATAATTTTTTAAATGGATTCGTTCTGTTATAATTATACAACAAATAAAATAAAATGTCAATAGATAAAACGTTTTTTTTGAAAAAACATTCTCCCCTCTTCCTACCAGAAACAGAACGGCCGCCGGACGGCAGGAGCGAAGAACGGCAGGAAATTCCCGCGCCTTCTTCCACG
>OIWS01001528.1_pt1 | contig 22616 bp, 23 predicted proteins | sample 1587611 | NCBI WGS metagenome assembly OIWS01 (sample SAMEA3888919, study PRJEB22519) | human gut metagenome | biome: human gut; feature: human-associated habitat; material: faeces | place: Denmark | collected 2010 | reverse complement strand
ATTGTAAATAGAATTAATTCCTATAAAGATGAAGAATTTGAAGTTAATGATTTAAATGATATGTCTTTAGAATTAGCATAAAATATATTAAGAAGAACTTCTTTTTTAGAGGTTCTTCTTTTTTGTATCTAAATAAATACAAAAATGTTTTCAAATAATTGAAAATAAATGCCCGAAAACTCGTGTAATATACGATACTAATTATGTAGACGATAAACAAAAAACAAAAAAAGGATGCTTGAATATTGATAAATAATAAGAAAAGAGTACAAAGCATACTTGTTATGGGCTTTGGATTGAGTCTAATTTTAGCAAGTAATGTTAAATCAAAAGATGTTTTAGTATCAACAGTTACACCTGACACTCCAATGCAAAAATTAGAAAAGCAATATACATATGATGGGGTCGCAGGAGTTTCAAATACTATAAAAAATATTTTTGAAGAAACAAAAACAACTGAAATTGCAAATATTGAACCAACAATTGAAAAACAAGATATTGCATATATAGTAACAGCTCCAAATTCAGAAACAAAAATAGCTAATAAAGAAGTTCCTTATTATGCATCTATGGATAGTAATGAACCTATAGGATATTTTAATTTCAATTCAGAAATTACATATAGTAAAGCTAATGAAAATTTTGGTGTTGTTAATATTGATTTAAATAATGATGATAATGCAGATGATGAATCAGAAAGTAATGTATATTTTCATTTATCAGATTTATCAGAAAGAAATGATTATATATCGTTTGAAATCAGTAGTTATCCAGGAACAAAAACTATAGAGTCTTATACAGTTTTTGGAAATAATACTCCACAACAGAGATTGCAGAATGCAGCTACAACTGATGAACAAGGATTTAGACGTTTAAATAATAGATATATGGTTGCATTAGGAAGTAGATTTACTAGTACAGTAGGACAATATTTTGATATTGTACTTGCAAATGGAACTGTTATTCCTTGTATGTTATCTGACCAAAAATCAGATGAGCATACAGACTCATCACATACATGGACAATAGCAAATGGAAGTTATTGCTGTAGTGAATTTTGTGTTGATGTATCTAAGATTAGAGCTAATGGAGTTATTGGTGATGTTTCTGTTTTAAATGGTTGGAACTCACGAGTAAAAGAAATCAGAGTATATAATTATAATTATTTTAATCATTAATATTATACAAATGTATACACGATAATTATATATTTACTATATAAAATATACAAAATTAAAAATGTTTTCAAATAATTGAAAATAAATGCTCGAAAATAATGGGTTATAACGATACTTATTATGTAGAAAATTTAATAGTAATTTCTTATTAAAATACTGACAGGGGGAAATAAAGGAGAAATGTCATTATTTACTAAAAACCATGTGTATGCATTAATTAATGATTTAGCAGCACAACTTAATGATGAAATGATTATGGCATTATCAATATGCCATATAGATAATAATTTAATGCAAATATCTTTTGATAATGACAACAATATTCTAAATGTTAATATTGATGGAACAGATTATAAAATCCATAAACAAACATTTTTAGAATTTATTTCAGAAGAAGATTTTAATTCAATTTTCAATATCGTAGAAACAAACAATCAAAAACAGAATATTGATAACTTAGAAGATATTCCAGACGAGTTAAAACCAAAGGAAATTTCTAAACCTGTTGTTCACGAAAAAACAATGGAAGAAATAGAAGCAGAAGAAAAAGAAAGAGAAAGAAAAGAATTTAGAGCTTTTGTTACGGAAACTGAACAGCCAGATGAAGAACAGTTGATTTTTATGGATAATGATTTAGATGAAAATGAGGATAACTGTGAAGAAGAAATTCCTGATGATTTAACTGGTGATGAGATAGAGGAAATAATTGAAAATCAAAAAGACCCTGAACCGGAAATACCTTCATTTAGCAAATATGACATAGATAAAGATATGCAACAGTTAAATTCAAATATTGAAGATAATCATGATGATGATGAAACAGTAAATGGAGTTATTCCTTTTAAAGAACAATATCCGTACATTGAACAAACATCAGTACATGCATCTGATTGTGTATATAAACTATTCAGAGCGTCAATCAGACATAAAGGAAGTCCAATGACAGATGAATTATTCTTTTATATTTATCCACTTACACTTAAGAAGAATGACCCTTCAACAGAAATTGTAGCTTATTGCTATTATAGAGGTCAAAACATTACAGTAAGTAGTTTTGATGGTCAGAATAATTTAGTAAGACTTAAAGCTGGTGAATATGAATTTCTTATCAGAGGTACTTTTGTTGATGAAAAATTTGATGCAACAATTAATACAACAGGAAATTCAGCAACAACTGAGGACCAATTAACTATTGCTCAAACATTTATTAATAATATTAATAGTGGAACAATTGATAGTCAAAATGGCCATATTAAATTTAAATATGTAGGTTGGGAATCAGACCCTAATAAGTTATATGAAGGAATTATTGAAATATTCCCAACAGACTTTAAAACAGACTCATTCTTAATTGTAAGAAGAATTGAGGATTATATAGATTATTTCTATACAGATAAAGTAGAACTAGGCGACAAAAAAATATATATCCAAACCAAAGATGAAATGCAAGAGTTAGTTTGTTGGTGGGATAATAATGTAATTCGCTACGAATTAATTTTAGCATCATAAGGGGGCGATAACAGATGGCGAAAAAGCCAAAACAAATGTCAATTAGTGAATTTCAGGATATGATAATTGAACGTATCAATAATCCTGAGAATAGTATTTATATCAAAGTAAAGAGTAAAGCAATAGAGAGAACTGAATATTTAGAGAGTATAAGAGAAGAAGGCAGAGAATATGGTCTTACTGATGAAGAATTAGATGATGTAGTTTTACTTGTAGATAAAACCTTATGGGGATTTGGCATACTAGATTATCTAATAAATGATGATGATACTATCTCAGATATTCGATTAGTAAATAAAGATACAGTAAGAGTAAAAAGAAGAGGAAAAAGAATGGATGCAAATATTCATTTTATTTCCGATGATGAGTATAAAAAATATATTCAGTTTATTACAGGACGAAATTCAGTAAATATGTCAATAAGCAATGCGGCACAAGTATTTACAGATAAAGATAGTAGTCCAACAAATATTTTACGTTTTTCACTTGTATCAGATTTGCTTAATACAAATGATTCACCAACATTACTTATCAGAAAAATTCCTAAGAAAAAGAAAACATTTGATGAGTTAATAAAAGAGAATTATTTAACAGAAGCACAAAGAAAATATTTGGTAGATAGATGGAGAAGTGGAAAAAGCATTTTAGTTTGTGGACCTAATGGTTCTGGAAAAACAACATTTATTAATGCAGAGCTTGAGTCTACTAATCCGGAGAAAAGTTGTGTAGTAATTCAGGAATCAGAAGAATTATATTGTAATAGTCATCCAGAGATGATATTTAGAAAAATTTTACCTGCAAAAGGAAATAGTAGTTTTTATTATGACCTTAAAGCATTAGGAACATTAGCATTAATGGAGTCATTCGATACTATTGTTGTAGGTGAGATTAAAGGTAAAGAAGCGGCTTCACTTGCATATGCAGCTTATACAGGTTCACAGTTTATGACATCTGTACATAGTATAAATGCAAAAGAGGGTGTAGAGAAAATTATTGACTACGCTCTTGATGACCAGCCTAACCGAGATAGAAAGCATTTTGCAAAACAGTTTCAAACTCTTGATACAGTAATTTATGTACAAGATTATCATATATCACAAATATTACATATGAAGAAATATAATGATAAAACTGGTGAATATGAGTTTGAAGAGGTAACATTCAAAGAGGGTTCAGATGAGCCAATATTTAAAGAGGTAAGTTAATATGAGTACAAGAGATATTGTAACAATAGTATTTAGTATACTCATATTGCTTGCAATAGGATTTTTCGTATTAAGTGCTGTTGGTTGGGTTTTTAAAACAGAGCCTTATAAAGTCATATGGGCTAAATATAGAGGCGATATTCAAAAACTCGACAGAATAAGAAAACGTCAATTTATCTTAAAGCAAGAAAATGACATTTTTATTACTGAAAAGAAAGAAAAATTCACTGATAAATTATATAACTTCGTAGCAAAAACCAATATTGTAAAACATTTTCCAAGTATGTCTGTCTCTGATGTTATCAATTTTGGTGCGTTAGGATTAATTATATTATTTATTGTGTTAAGTCTAATTTTCGGTATACCAAAAGCATTCTTATATGTTGTTTTTGTAATAATCATTTTATTTGCAATAGGTAAAAATGTTATTTATCGAAACAGATTTAATGTAGAAAAACAGATGTATGACTTTATAAATGCTTGTTCATCAGCAAGTACTATTACACCAAATATTATTGATATTTTCGGTAATATTTATGTACAAATGGATGCTCCTTTATCTGGATTATTAGAAGAATGTTACTTAGAAGCAAGACAAACACATGATGAACAAATGGCATTAAAACATTTAAGAAACAAATCAGACAGTTTTATGTTCCAAACAGTTATAGATGCATTTTCAACAGCATCACAAATGAATGAGGGATATAAAACAGTGCTAGAGTTTCTAAGGCCTATTGTAAGTAATAATGATGAACTAGTAAATACACAGCTCGCATCAATAAGAAATACAAGAGTAGAGTTAGCTGTTATGTTTGGAATTGGTATGGTAATTTTATTTGCTATGCAGTTCTTTGTTGAAAGTGCTGGTAATGTCTTATTAACAAGTTTTGTAGGACAGCTTTTATTAGTATGTGCAACAGGCGTTATCATATTAGGCATGACAATTCATCCAAAGTAAAATATAAAGGACAGGTAAAACATGGATAAAAAATTGATAGTAGATATTGTAATTGTATTATCTGCATTGGGTGTAAGTATATCAGTGTTTTTCTTATTAAAACAGCTATTTGCAAAATTATTTGCAAGGGCACCTGATTTGCAGATACAGATTAATAAAAATTTAAAGAAACGATTATCATATGGTCCAAAACAAAAAGAATTAGCCAAACTTGGTATTATGTATAGACTAAATGATTATGATTTAACACCAGGTAGATATGCAATTATAAAATCAATTGCATCTGCTGTATTAGTCTTATTGGATATATTACTTTTTGGTACCAATCCATTATATATTGTAATAGCTGCAATACTTGGATATTTCTTATTAGATTTTTATTATAAACATGAAAATAAAAGTGATAATGATGAAATCGAAAGAGATATAAACAGAGTTTATATTGTTTTAAATGTATCGTTAAACAGTAATATTTATATTGTAGATGCATTAGTACAAGCCGCAGAGGTAGCAAGATGCGACAGATTAAAAAAAGAATTAATGATTTTATCACAGAACTTATCACAAAAATCAATTTTAGCAGAAGAAGCTATACAGACATTTTCAAACCATTTTAATAGTTCAACAATAAGAAGTTTCTGTAATTTATTAAGAGCATATTTCTTATATGGTGATACAGATAGCTATTCAAAGGACTTAGTTAATTCGGTAGCGAACTCTGCAAAAGCTCAAGCAATAAAAGACCAAAATGATATGGAGAATAAAGGACAAGCTCTTACAATGGCATTTTTCGTAATTATAATTTTTGCTGTTGTGTACGTAGTTATTTCTTCATTCTCATCTATGGGGTCAATCTTTTAGCAAATAAATGAGGGAGAAATAAATATGTTATCACTTAAATCACTTAGGGGCGATAAAGATAAAACACCTAATGTAGAAACTACAAAATCTGTTGTCCAAAATGAAGATACATCAGATGTAACATGTGGTATTAAAGATGAAACAATAAAAGATGGTGTAGCACTTATTTCTTTATCAGGAGATATTGATGCTACAACAGCACCTATTATTACCACAAGAATTAAAGAAATTTTAGGTAGTGAAAATTTAACTAAGCTTACTTTTAACTTAGCAGATGTAAGATATTTAAGCAGTGCAGGACTTAGAAGTTTTGTTGAAGTACAAAATATATGTCTTGAAAAAAATATTGATTTTAAATCAATTGAGCTATCTGAAAAAGTATACCGTTTATTTAAGGTAACTGGATTTGGTTCTATGCTCAAACTTGAAATGAGCGAGAATCTTGAATAAAGGTAATTAGGCATTAAAGCCTTTTACATATATAAAAAACTAAATATAAAAAACAAAATGTTTAAAACACATGTGGAGGATTAAAAAAATGAATAGAATTAAAACAGCTTTAGCTAAAGGTTACACAAATTTTGCAATGCGTCAGTGTGGAGTAAAGCCACTTACTGATAAAAAGGAGAGAGGCGACCATCTTATCGAAGTACTTGGTACAATTGTAGTTGCTATCGTTCTTTTATTCCTTTTCAGAGGACAGTTAATGAATATCTTCAATACAGCAACAGAAAAAACAAATAGTTCAGTTACAAACTTATTTGATGGCAAGTAATTAATAATAATTGAGGTAGTAGCATGATTACAAAGATGTTAGGGGTAAGTAAAGAAAAACTTACCCCTCATAAAAAAGATAATAAAAAAGAAAATGGTATTGCGGTAGATTTATTTTCAACATGTATTGTAATCATAGTTACATTTATGTTGGTTCTAGTGATGCTTACATTTGCAAAAGTAGTAGAAATAAAAATTGATTCAGATATTATTGGTAAAAATTACTTATATAGAATGGAACAACAAGGATATTTCAATGAAGCAGTAGATTTAAATGATATGGAAAAAAGCTTTATTGATAAAGGAATTATTACAAATTCAAGTGGAAGTATTGCTTTAGATAGAGCAAATACAACTATTAAACAAGTAGCTTATGGAAGTCCTGTTTCATTAAAATTTACTGTAAATTTTCCTAATCCTATGTATACATATTTACCAAATAATGTAGCTGGATTCGGTAATTTGAATTTGCGTGGTGCTTTTGCAAAAGAACTATCATATAAACTTGAATATACAACAACATCAAAATGGTAATTTAGGAGAAAAACATGAAACATATTATAAATAAGCACAAAAAAGAAGATGGGAATTATATCAATTTTGCTTTGTCTGGTATGTTAGTCATGGCTTTAATGATTATTTTATATGTATTCGAGTTTAGAGTTCAAATAAATTCACTAGAAAATCATATTACTACAGGAGTACAGATGGCAGAAGATTCGATTCTTTCTGCCAGTAATCCTAGTACATTACATGCTAAAGAGCAAGACAGATACCATATAATCATAAATGCATCTGTTAATCCAAATAATAAAGCAGAGATATATGCTACTGAAAGAAATCAAATTGATTATTTGACTAAATATTTTTTACAACAAATAAAAGATACTTTTTATCTTGATAATGATAATATTGCTACATCAGGAGAATTACATAATTTGCAAGTAGGAAAAACGGATGCTTTAATAGTTGAGAGACTAACTATATATGAAGCTATATATAGTGATGAAATAAGTTATAATAAATTAAAAACACATAATTATGATAATATTAGATATTTTATAAAATATGATATTAAACTGAGCGATAATCAGCCTACTGGACTTATTACTAAAACAGTATTACAAAAAAATGAAGCTAAAATCAATGGAAAATTGCTTGAAGGTAGTACAGTAGATAGTTGTATAAAATCAACAGTCTATATAAATAGTTATAGTAAAAGAAAAAATGCGTTTCCGATTAATATTAGTAAAGATGTTCAAATGGGAATTGTATCAGCAGCACATGATAGTAGATTAGTTAAATAGGCGGTAGCAATATGGAAGATATAAACAAAACATTTAAGAAAAGACTATTTTTTGCAATTGCAGTTGCTTCGCTTATGTGTCCTATACTTGGTATTATAGCAATAATATTTAATTTTCAATCAAAAATAGCTTATGAAAATAAAGATATGGATGATTATAAAATATCAAGTAAAATTACAAATATATTATTAATTTGTGGTTTCATAGTAGGAATTTTAACATGGATATGTATTATTGGTAGTGTATCAATATACACAGCTAATAAACAACAAAGTATAACTAGCGAAAACAATTTATCAATAACAACTAAAGACTGCATAAAAATAAATAATAAAACTGTTTCTATTCCAATGGATTGTAAAACATTTATGAATACAATCCCATATCAATTAGGTACGGATGAAAAAACGACCTATATTGATAAAAAAGGAACTCAAGAAATAGAGTTATGGGATAAAGATACAAATGTTGTTGGAAGTATAACAGTATTTAACAGTAAAGAAAAAGTAGAGAATGTTTTAGATACACAAGTAATTGGAATAAATATTAATGATGTTGATAATGTAAATTTTCAATATTTATCAATTAATAATAAATCTTCATTAGAAAATATAAAACAATGTTTAGGTAATGAATATTTAGAAACAAACAATAAAGAAAAAATTGAAACTAGTTGGAATATTGATAATTACTTTATAAATTTTCAATGGAAAGACGATAAAATTTCATCTTTTCAAATAACCTTTACAATAAATAGTTAAGGAGAAAAATATGGGATTAAAAAGTGTAAAGAGTATTAAAAATGTTAATGAACTCAAAAAGGATAAGAAAAATAAAGAGACATTTGGTGAATTTAATCTTGGAAAAACATTATATATTGTAATTTCATTAGTTCTTACAATAGTATTATTTATTGGAATGTTATATTTAAGAGATAGATTATCAAATGATATTACATATGATTCAGTAGTTACTGTTAAGAAAGCTTGTCCGGAGGGAGAAGTTATTACAAGTAAAAATGCTGATACATATTTTACTATCGCAAAAATTCCTTCAGAAAATAATATAGCAGGAACTTATACAAAGATTAAAGACCTTGTAAATAATAAATCAAAAGTAAATCTTGAAGTTGGCGAAATAGTTGCTAATAAAGATTTTACTAATGTTAATGAATACACTGATGATATTACACATCCTGTACTTACTTCTATCGAAACATCTGGTATTTCAAATGCGGCAGGTGGAAGTTTAAGACAAGGAGATATTATCAATATTTCAATAATCACTAATGATAATAGTTCAGACAAAGCAGGCTCTACTGTTGGAAATATAACTACTAGTGAAACTGCAATTACTTTTAAAGATGTTTATGTTGCAAATGCAAAAGATAGTTCTGGTGCTGATATTGCCGCAACTGATACAACAACTGCTGCAACAGTATTTTCACTTATCTTAGACCAGAATGATTCAGCTCAATTAAATGATGCATTAAATAAAGGCTCTCTTATAAGAATTGAGAAAGTATTAAGTGATTCAAAAGCAGAGAAGTAATGGCTAAAGAAATAATAATAGCTATAGACCCGTCATCAACTTCATTAGGATATGCCATCTTTATAGATGGCATTCTTAATTTAGAAGATGGGTATGGATGTATAAAACAAAAACAAAAAGTTTTGGTAGAGCAGAGAGTCTTAAATATTACATCTGAAATATGGTCTATATTAAAAAAATTAAAAAATAAAAGATGTAAAAAAACTATTGTTTGTGAAGATGCATATGTAGGACAAAGTATAAATGGTTCTAAACCTAATTATAGAATACAAGGTATTTTAATTGGATTAAGTGAAGTTATTGAAGCTGATATACATTTTGTATATCCTTCTCATTGGCGCAAAGTTCTTAATATGCAGCAAAAAGGATTAAAACGTAATGATTATAAGCCTATTTCAGTAGCATATGTAAAGAATAAATATGGTATTGATGTAGGAGATGATACTAGTGATGCAATATGTATAGGGGATGCATATTTGCTTGAAGAGAAAGGTTAAGGTATTTATTATGGGGATTATTGAAAATAATACAGTTTTAAATGTTATGCCTGTTGGATTTGATAATAGATTGTCGAGAAAAGCTTTAATTGGTATTTGTGGACTTTCAGATAGACAAGTTCGTAAAGCTATCGAGGATATTGTTGAGTCTAAGCAGGCTATTATTATAAATATGCATAAAGGTTATTTTATTCCAAATTTAGAGAATAAAACTGATAGAGATTATTATAGATTATTCATTTCCCAAGAAGAATCACGAATTAACAAATTAAATAAAAAGATGAAATCATATAATAAGATGTCAGAAAAAATATTATCTGATTAAAATGAATAAATACTACACGAATAATAAACAGTATTTGATATAATGTATGTAAGATAATTAATTATTAATAACTACTATGCTAAAACATAGAGGTTAGAATAAGATATTATCTGCTAAATAATAATTGTATCAAAAAATAAGAATAAGGAGAATATTATATGAATACTGCTGATTTTAAGACAAAATCATTAATTAAGGATTGGAAAATGCCAAAAATTAATGGTAATAATCAATTTCTTAATAGAGTCATTGTAGGAATTGATGGCGGTTATAGTTCAGTAAAAGCTATAACTAATTCAAAGATTGCATTATTTCCTAGTTATGCAAAAAAAATAGATAAGAAGTCATTTAATATTGTAGCACAGCTTGATGATACAACTATTATTATGACAGACAATATTAAAAATGAAACATGGGTTGTTGGTGAAATGGCTGAAACCCTTATAGATGATATAGATGTTTCAAATACTACAGATGCATCATTATATTCAAGGTATCATTTACAAAATCCAATATATATAGCAACTATGACTGCTGGATTGGCTATCTGCTTAATGGATATGGATTTAACTAATACACAAGTTTATGTTCAGACAGGACTTCCTTGTGAATACTTAGATGATGCTGATGAATTAAAAGAGGTTTTAACAGGACATTATGATGTAACTATTAAAATTGGAAATAATGAAGAGAAAAGAGTTATTTTTGATTTAAAGAAAGATGCAATTAATGTTATGGAACAACCAAAGGGAACAATGATTTCTGCTGTTTACGATAATCATGGACAGCCTCTTGCGGATAGAATTGGAATATTAAGACAAAATACTTTAATTGTAGATATTGGTTTTGGAACAGAAGATTTGTTCAGTATAAAGTCATCAGTAAATAACAAACAGAATACTTATTCTGATACTGCTATGAAGTCTGTTTTTGAAAATACCATTAAAGATATTAATGATGAAAAACATACTAATTTTAAGATTTTTGAATTTCAAAAATATTTAGAAGATGGTGTTATTCCTATTTTTATAAGAGGAAAAGGAAATATCAAACCACATATAGAGCCATATGATTTTACAGAACTGCTTAATAAAAATAATAAGGAATTATGTGAAAAATCAATAAATCGAATTTTATATGAATACGATAATTTGATTAAATATAATTATCTTATTGTTACAGGTGGTACCGGAGAAAGCAGATTTGATATGATTGAAGATGCATTAAGTGGTTTGACTGTTACAGTTATTAAAGGAAACGAAAATGCTCCTGATTTACCATTTGTTTTTAGTAATGTCCGAGGTTACTATATGTCTGCATATTTACGTCTTTTAAATCAGGGGTAATATATGATATTCACTATGAGGTTTTATAGACATTGTGACTTAGATTTAATAAGTACACTATGGTCTATAAAGCCAAAAGAAAGGCCTAAAGTTGTAAAAAGATGTATAGACGCTTATCTCGGAATAAAGCCATTTGAAATAAATGATATACCTTTATCAGTTTCATTTAATGATGTGTCTTTCATGGATGAAGTTTATTCTTTAACTATTAGAGTTACAGATAAAGAAGAAATTTTTATAAATCAGCTTAAAAATGGTTTTAAAAATAATGCGTTAAAAAATATTATAAGACAATATATAGGGCTTCATGGATTATCAGCATATGCAACAGATATTGATGCTTTTAGTTATATGAACTCTTTAAATATTGAAAAAACAATATCACATATAAAGCAAAATAATTATATTTCCTTAGAAGATAATAAGGAAAGTGATAATGCTAACCTTAATGGTAATGATTTAGAAATTGAACCAACTACAGTTTCTAAAAAAGAAACTAAAGAAATAAAGAAAAGAAAGTATACTTCAAAGAAAAAAGTAAAAGAAACAGTTGATGTTCAAAAAAATAATATAATAAATGAAAAGCCTAAAGAAAATAATGATAATGAAAATTTATCAGAACAAGAAGTAAATGCTTTAAATGATGATATATTTGCACTTATAGGGGGAATGTTATAATTCTCCCTATAAATTTCTAATTTGGATTGAGGTAAAAATATGAGAATAGTTACTGTAACACACATTGAAAGCGACTCTTTAAATAAGAAAAATCCAGATTTCCATTTCTTAGATGAAAATAGAATTGAATATTATTTATTAAATTGTCCTATGTTAGAGAATGGAGCAAAAATAAAATTATTAATTGATGATAATATTATTTTAGAACCAAAACCTTTAGAACCAATGGAACCTATTGAATACAAAAGATATTTGAATCAAAGACGTTTTGGAAGTTGGGAAATAACTAATAAAGAAGAATTATCTGAAGATTTACAAAAAACACTTTATTTATATGAAGAAACTAAATTGATTTTTCAAGATATTCTTTTATTTAAAAAGCTTGCATCTTTAAAAACAGCTAATTTTTTATTAGATAAATTGGACAATGACCCTTTTTGGTATTGTAATTTTGTGTCTTTTGCAAGAATTGATAAATATATTGATAAACATACTTTTTTATTAAGGAAAAGAGAAATGTTTTATTGTTTAAGAGAGTCATTAATGGATATTGCTAATTGTGGAAATACTTGGACAACCATTAATAATTTACTTCAAACAATGAATAATAAATTTGCAAAACCAAATAGAAGAACAACTAAAGAAGAAATAAAAGCATATCTTAATAATTATAGTAATTATTTTTATTTTGATGGAAAACATATAGCAATAAAAAGTTATTATGATAAAGAACTAAGCATATATAATAAAATTAAAATTTTAAATCAGCATAGTAAAAATATATATGTTGATAATATTATTGACAGATTATGTGAAGAACAAAACGATGCAGTTGCTAAAACATTATCTGGACCTGATATTTCTATATTAACAGGCGGTCCTGGAACTGGAAAGACAACTACAATATGTGAAATTTTAAAATTATATATGGATAGATTCCCTAGAAATAAAATTCAACTATTAGCCCCTACAGGAAGAGCTGTTAAGCGTATGTGCGAGGCTATTTATGAAGAATTAGGATTAAATCTTATAAATACTAAGGAAGATGAAGAATTTGACGAGTATGATGATGAAAGTTATATAGATGCAAAAACTATTCATAAATATTTAGGATATGGAAGTAATCCTAAAAATAAAAAAGCTCAAAGAGAAAGAATAAAAGAAACATCTTTTATTATTATTGATGAAAGTTCGATGATAGATGTAAATTTATTTTATGAATTATTATCTTATATAAATGAAGAAAAAGTTAAAATTCTGCTTGTTGGAGATGAAAACCAATTACCTTCAATTGGAGCTGGTAATATCTTAAGAGATTTAATTGATTTAGGAATACAAACATCTTATTTAAAGATTAATCATAGAAGTTTACAAACAATTGATAAAAATGCAAAAAAGATACTTAAAGGTAAAACAGATTTAATTATAGATGAGAGTTTTACACTTATAACAGAAGATGTGTCTAATACATTAGCGAGTGATTTATTTTTATCTAATAGTGTAAATGCTATATTGTCTCCATATAGAAAAGATTTATTTAAATGTAGTACTTCTAATATTAACAATATGATACATCAAAGATTATATGGTGAGACTACACGTTTTGAGGTTGGAGATATTGTTATATGTAATAGAACTAATTATAAAATAGGTATTTTTAATGGAGAAATTGGTACTGTAAGAGCTGTTTCTATTGCTTATATTGATATAGATTTAGGAGATAGAACAGTAAGAGTGGAAGATACTGATGATATTGATTTCGCATATGCAATTACAATTCATAAATCACAAGGAAGTGAATATCCTAATATCTTGATTATGATTGATGATAATGAAACAAGTGATTTTTTAACAAAAAATATGTTATATACAGCTTTAACGAGAGCAAAAAGACACGTATATTTAAAATGTTCTTATAAAATGTTAGAAAAAATTGCAAAAACAAAAACAATTAGAAGAAAAACATTTTTAAGTATGTGCAAAAAAATTAATAACAAATAAGTGTATAGAATATAAATATTTATAAAATAAATATATATTTTTCGTGTATTTACACGGAGAATGATTAAAATATGCTATAATAATATATGAGGATGAACAGATTAGAAATTCATTCTCATATATTTCAATATGGGAGATTAATATGGAAAATACAATTTCTAATTTAGAAATGAAACCAAAAATGTTTGGTAGTATTCATACACATTTTGAATCCGAAAAAGATACAGCAAACGCTAATATGCATAATATGATTGATAATTTTAGAAGATTAGGTGCTAAAAAAGTAGCAGTCACAGACCACGGAGTAATGAGTGCATATGAAGATTTACTTACATACTTAAAAAAAGCTAAAATAAATGATATACAAATCATTCCGGGAGTTGAAGGTTATCTTCAAGTAAGTGATAAAAAACTAGATGCACATATTATATTAATTGCAACGGATTATATTGGTTATCAATGTTTATGTAAAATAGTTACAGAAGCAAATAGAAATTATCAGAAAAATAAACCTATTATTACATTAGAAAATTTAAAAGATAATGTAAAAAAAGGACATATAATATGTACTTCTGCTTGTATTGGTGGAGTCTTTTGTTCGTTATTAGGACTTGAACATATTTCTGCGGAAGAAAAAATAGATAAAAGAATAAATGAAGTATTATCAGTAAATAAAGAATTATTTGATAGTATTGATTACATTATTCCATTGGATATATTAAATTCTTTAAAAGAAACTGGAACATCAACACCTTATTCAAGCATAGTTATTAATAGTGAATATGGAGCTTTTTCAATAAAACAGATTGATAAAATAGAAGATAAATATATCAGAAAATATTTAATTTCTATTGCAAATGTTAAGGTTAGAGATACTTTAAAATCTGAAACAAATAAAACTGCTAAAAGAAATATAGAAAAGGCAGCAAGCTCTGGAAGTAAAAAAGGATTAGAAACTTTTTTATATAAAGAAAATTTATATCAGGATAATTTAGAAGCTTTTGATTTGTGTGAAACTAAATATAAAAAAATTATTGGTAGAAAAATTGATATAAAAAAATATATTAGTGATGTAAAACAGTATAAAGAAAGTAAAAAAGCAAATAAAAAAGAATTAACCGAATTATATAATAATATAATTGATATTTTCGGAATAGATAATTTTTATTTTGAAATACAAAATCATGGATTAGATTCAGAAAAAATCTTATATAATGAATTAATTAATTTTGCTATAGAAATGAAAAATACAAATCATTTTATTGCAAGTAATGATATTCATATAGGTATTTGTAAAGATTTCTATAATGATAATCAAATCGAAAATGAAGTAAAGAAACGAAATATTGTTCAATTCACGAGATTTAATAAATATTCACCAATAAGAAAAGATGATTATGAATATACAATTAAAAACAATAAAGAATTATCAAAATGGTTAAACAAAATCTTTGATAAGGATATTGTAAATCAAGCAATTGATAATATTGAAGTCGTATTAAATAAATGTCAAGAAATTAAATTCCCAAAAGTAACTATTGATGGCTATAATTTTTATCCTATTGTAGATAATGCGAATGAAGTATTTAAGCAAAAAATACAAGAAGGAATAAAAAAGCGATTTCCAAATGGATTCCCAGATAAAGAAAAATATGAAAAAGAAATAGAATATGAAACAAATATAATTATTAGTATGGGTTATGCAGCATATCATTTAATCGTTGCAGATTATCTTGAATATGGAAGATTATTAGGATATGTACCAACTAATAGAATAGATGATGCCCCATTATCTATAGAAGAATTAGATAAATGGATAGACGATAATCATTTTGAAAGAATTGGACAAAGCATAGGACCTGGAAGAGGTAGTGCTTGTGGTAGTGAAGATTGCTATGTATTAGGAATAACAGATATAGACCCTATACCATATAATTTATATTTTGAAAGATTTTTAAATCCTGAAAGAGTGTCCATGCCTAAACAACATTGGGTATCTACTGTAAACCTTATTACTCAAGGGTGTAATGTTTTTTAAAACATTGCTAACGGTATCAGTTGAATAAGACTGGCTATCAAACCTTACAAGGAGATATAGCCATATTCCATAGACGAAGTAGCTGACTAAGAGAACCTACGGTCTTTCGTAAGATAGCAGGCAATACCGTGTTACATTATAAAGTATATAGACTACTTTATAATAAATGTATCGACTAGGATTTTATTATCCGTAAGCTGGAAGATGAGTTACCAGTTGAATAGTGTAGTGCTCATTTTAAATATTTTAAATAAGTAAAGAGATAGTCAAGACCCACTTTTAAATAAGTGTTAAAGTACTACGAAAGTAGGGGTATTTTCGGATATTGACTCTGATTTTATATATGCAGTCAGAGAACATACTATTAAATATGTTAAAGCTAAATATGGGGAAAATTGTGTATGTTCTATTATGACAAAAACATATGCTTCAATAAAAGGTGGAGTTAAATTAGCTGCAAGATATTTAGCTGATAAAGAAATATATGAGAAAAATTTATATAAAGAAATAAAGCGTTATGATAATTCAATAATTTCTAATTTACAAAAACAGAGAGAACATTTTAAAAAAGTAAAAATAGAAATTGATGCAATAACAAAAAGATGGAATATTTTAGGAGATAAATTATCAAAATTATATGATAGTGATAACGCATTATTTCACGATAAAGTTGAAGGAAAAGATGTAACAAATGATGAAGCCATTACTCTTAGTTTGGCAAAGATATTAGCAGATGATGATGGAGTATTTTTATCATACGGACAACACGCGGCAGGTGTCATTATAAGCCAAGCACCTATTGAAAATGCGATTCCAGAAATGTGGAATAATAAAAATAAAAAAATGGAAACTCAATGTCAGATGGCACAAGCTGAAAGCAGAGGGTTCCTAAAAATGGATTTTTTAGTATTAGAAAATCTTGCAATCATTACAGATGTTATAAGAAAAATACATAATGACACTAATTATATTGATTTGCAAGACCCTAATATGGATGAAAAGTTATTTTCATTAGATGGTGTTTATAGAGAAATATTCTGCAAAGGACTTACTAAGGGAGTATTTCAGTTTGAAAGTGATGGCATTATTAAATATATTGTCGGCCTACAGCCTAATTGTTTTGAAGATTTGGTTTTATTAAATGCCGGATATAGACCTGGACCAATGCAGTTTTTGGATGAAATTGTTGAAAGAAAGAAATACGAGCGTGGTGAAATTGCAACACCACCAAAAAGAAGTATTAATATAAATAATGCAATTTTAAATGAGATATTGGAACCTACTTATGGATGTATTATTTACCAAGAACAAGTAATGCAGATATTCCAAAGACTTGCCGGATATAGTCTTGGTGGAGCTGATTTAGTTCGTAGAGCTATGTCAAAAAAGCATAAAGATGAAATTGAAGCTGAAAGAAATCCTTTTATATATGGAGATGCTAGTAGAAATATTGTTGGATGTTTAGCTAATGGAATTTCAGAAGAAGATGGAAATGCATTATATGACTGTATGATTGCATTTGCCGAATATGCGTTTAATAAATCTCATGCTGTAGCATATACGAAAGTAGCTTTTATGACAGCTTATTTAAAATGGGCTTATCCATTAGAATTTTTTACTGCATCACTTAATCATATTGCAAAGATAGATGAAGTTAAAAAATTTATTGCAGAATTACCATTTTTTAATATTAAAATTTTACCACCTACATTATTATATTCTGCTAATGAATTTACTAATAATAATACTGATACTATATATTTTGGAACAAGATATGTTAAATCTCTTTCAGAAATGGATTTTGTGAAAGAAAATGATATTGTTTCATTTATTAAAAATAATAATATTTCATTAAAAGTAATGGAATTATTAGTAAAAATAGGATTTTTAGATTGTATTTCTTCTGTTAAAAACAGAGAAATGTTATTTGAAAAGGTAAAACAAGTATATGAGTCATTTGATACTATTCAAAAAGATGAAGATAATTTAGCGACTTTAGAAGAGACATTAGATGTATTAACAATGTATAGAGACAAATCTAAATTTTCTATTGAGGAAAAGATAGATTTATTAAAATATGTTGGGGGTAAAAAAGCTGAACTTATTACTCCTAAAAAAGTCACAACAGCATATGATAAAGCTAATGCAAAAATAATTGGTTTACAAGAAGAAATAGATGATTTAAAAGAACAGTTAAGAATGTTATTTATTTCATGTGAAGATGATAAACCAAATGTTTTACAAAATAGGCAATGGGAACTTGAATATTTAGGTTATCCATTTTCAATAGAAGATAGTTTAAGCAAAATATATTACACTAAATCTTTTGATGATTTTTCAGATGATATAAATAAGCTTAATACAAATGAAATTGGTATTATTATTCTTGATGTTAATTCGTTAGGAAAAACAAAAAAAGGCTTATATAGAATAATTGTTTGTGACAAAAACAGAAAACAAAAAACTCTATATTTTACTGAAAAGCCTAATGTATCGGAAGGTATCATTACCTTAAATAAAACATTTACATATGGTGATAAAGAAGGCCTTTATAATCCATATGCCGGATATAAATTAGAAGAAATAGTTCCAGTTAAAAAAGCCTATTTTTATTTCAAAGAATATGAATGTTTAAAATATGCTTTAAATAATATAGATAAGCAGTTAATATCAGATGCAACAATGTCACTATATAGATATTATGATTTGAAAATACCATGTAATTATGACAATTTATTATCAGTATTGAAAAATAGTCCATACAAAAATGATAAAGATTATTATACAGATAGAGAAAAGATGACAATAAAGAGAAGCGAATTAGGAGAAAAGGAAGATATTTCAATAGATGGAAATATATCATAATTATAAAATAACAATACTTGGGGAAAATTGTAGAACCTTTACTATGTCAAGTAGTAAAGTGTTTCCTCAAGAAATTATAGATGATGCTCTTTATAAAAATTATATTTCTGATAAAGAAATTAAATGGGTAGCTTCAATAAAAGAAGTATGAAGGGAGACAAAAATAAATTGATTTCAATTAATATTGATAAAATAAAGGAACAAAAAGACATTAAATTGTTATTACAATTATTAAGGCTTCAAGACGAAGAAACATATAATCATTGTGTACGAGTTGCCAATATTGTATATGATATTATCATTCACATGGAAGATTCTTCACCTTGGAATGAAAAAGAGGTAAAAAGCATATTGCAAGGTGCTTTAATATTCGATATTGGAAAAGCATTTTTACCATTTAATTTAACATCTTTAAGTAGAGAACTTTCTGATTTTGAAATAGAAATTATGAAAACACATCCTACTTTAGGATATGAGATTATTCATGATGTATTTGACGAAATAGTTGAAAAAATTGTATTAATGCATCACGAGTATGAAAATGGTAAAGGCTATCCTTTTGGATTAACACAAATTCCAGATTATGTAAAACTTATTCAATATGCCGATACATTTGACTCTTTAACTTCATATCATCCATATAGAAATTCTTATACATATAAAGAAGCGTTATCTATTATTCAGGATATGGTAAGCGAAAGTAATTTAGATTATATATATTTGGAAGATATGAAACGGTTTGTTGAAAGAAATGAAGTAATAATTCCCAAACGTAGAGAAAATATAATAAAATAAATTTAATTGGAGATATAGTATATGTTTGATATTAAAAGAAATACATTATTTGAAGATAATAAAATGAATTATATTGATGAATATGATACAAAATGTTTAGTGAAATTAGATATGAGTAATCATAAAGTATTATTTTCATTTAAAGTAGTGAATTACCCAATGTTTCATTATGAATTAACACCTAATACAGAACATATTAGTGATGACTTTGCAGATAAATATGAAGAATATCTGGACAATATCAATATGTTAGAAGCTTCAGAAGAAGTGCTACATAATATGATTACGTTAATTTATAATTGGAACACAATATATAGCTTACTAAATATTTTTGAAAATATTCACAATGAATATGTATTTAATAAATATTTGGAACTTATTAAACAAAATAATATAAGTTTCTATAACAAAATAATTAATAAGAAAAATACTTTTGAAGATAGAGTAGTTTTAGTTGGAAATTATTTACTTAATTATATGTCTGATAAATATGATGAATTAAAGGGGATAAATGGAAATATTGTAAATATAATAGGGAAATCTAATTAAATAAAAGGATGGTATTATATGGAGTATAAAGAATTATTAGAAAAAATAAAAAAGAAACCTGAAGTAGCAGTATTACTAGGAATACTAAAAGCATCTAGTATGGACACTTATAATCATTGTAGCAGAGTAGCAATAGTAACTGGACAAATATTAGACCAATTAGATAATTCATATACAGATGAAGAAAAAGAACAGATTTTAATTGGAGCTTTATTACATGATGTGGGAAAGGTATTTTTACCTTTTAATATAACAGCAGCGCCTTTTTCATTATCATATGAAGAAATGGGAATTGTAAAAATTCATCCCTATGTAGGATATGAAATTTTAAAGGATGCTTTTCCTACAATTGTAACAAATATAGCTTTAATGCATCACGAAAAACCTGATGGAAGTGGTTATCCTAACGGAAATCGCTTGCGAAATATTCCAAATTATGTTTTAATAGTACAAGTGGCAGATGTATTTGATGCCATTTGCTCTAATCGACCTTATAAAAAAGGAAAACCTAAAGACGAGACTTTAAATATTATGGATGGTGAATGTAGGATGATTCGATTAGATGATGAGTATGTTGATAAGCTGAAAAAAATAATTGAAAAAGAAAGGATGTCTGCATAATGATTCACTACAAAGACCCAATAGGAAAATTAAAAGAAAAAGGTTATACAACAACCGACTTAAGGAAAGAAAAGGTACTATCACAATCTGTTGTTACTTATTTAAATAATGATAGATATTTAAATTTAAAAACGATAGATAAAATATGTCAGTTATTAGAATGTAAGATTGAGGATATTGTTGAAATATTACCGGATAAAGAAAATAATGATATAGAAGATTAAATATTTAATAGACTATTATTATCATATAATAGTCTATTTTTATATACAATTTTTATTATATGTGATATACTGACAATATTAAAAGCGAGAATGGAGTATTTACTATGATAAAGAAAATAAAAATGTCTGATATACCTAAATTTACCATTGAGATGATAGATTTTGCCAAATTTTTAGAAGAAGATAATCATAAAAAGTTGATAAGATTAGATTATACTTTGGATTTATTACCTTATTGGAGCCCTAGTGTAATAGACTATAGATATTTAGATTTTATAAATAAATTTACACGCTTACCAGTAAGTTCTGAAAATGAATATCAAATTACTTGTTTAAATAATTATGATGCTTTAGAATATCAATTATATCATAATGTAGATTTTGGTTCAAATTATGGCTTTGATTATCCTATTTATTTTGAAGAAGAAGTATATCCTTATCCTACAGGTTATCCTACACTTACTTTAAAAGAATTTATTACTCAAACTGATATAATATTTAAAAAGATAAAGTTTCAAAGTCAATATTGTAAAAAACTTAATCCTTTAGATTATAAAATTAAACGAAATGATTTATATTATGGTATAAGTATAAATTATGATTTAATATCTAAAGAAGAATATTTTGCTAAGATTAAAGAATTTAATGATGAATATTTACGCTGTTTAGCTAGTATGTAATATGTAAAACAATAATTCTATTTAAGGGCTATATTTAATATAGCTCTTATTTTTTTTGTAAAAAGATTTAAAGACTAATCCATATACTACACGAGTTATGTATACATCATGTTATAATATATATATATAGAAATGATAAATATTAACAACATAAATTATAACTTGAAAGCAGGTATTTATTATGACTGGAAAGACACATTTAGTAGTAGGTACAGCATTAGCTTCTGGATTATTACTGTTAAATCATAATACAAGCAATTCAGAGATTATTACAACATCAATTGTTTTATCAGCTTTAGGAGCAATACTACCTGATATTGATACAAAACACTCAATTATGAGGAAAGTGTTCTATGGAACAATATTAGCAATAGGAATTATGATAGGATTAATCTTTTATTCTAATATTAATCCTAAAAGCTGGATTAATTGGGATGAAGTAACAGTTCCTATTATAATAGGTATTTTTAGTTTTATTGGATTATTAATATATGGCTATTTTTCAAGTCATAGAACATTTACACATACATTATTAGCTTTGATTTTATTTTCATTAAGCATATATATGATTTGTAACAACTTAGCTTATACTATGTATTTTGCTATAGGAATGTTAAGTCATCAATTACTTGATATGTTGAATAAAAAAAG
>OIWS01001524.1_pt1 | contig 22695 bp, 14 predicted proteins | sample 1587611 | NCBI WGS metagenome assembly OIWS01 (sample SAMEA3888919, study PRJEB22519) | human gut metagenome | biome: human gut; feature: human-associated habitat; material: faeces | place: Denmark | collected 2010 | reverse complement strand
CGTCCAAGCACTCTTTTCTTCCATATCTTTTCTCTTGCGAGAGAAAAGATATGGCCGCCGGAGGCTCGTCGGAACCGGCCTCGACGGAACGAGTCCCCGCTATGCGCGGAGCCTCTTATCCTCTGAGCACGTTTCCTCCTCTTTCCCGTCGAACCGCTCCGCTGGGTTCGCCGGGAATGCTTGAACCTCATAGTTGCACCGACATAAAAACCGCGGCGTCCGAACATTCAGACGCCGCGTGTGCTTTTATTCATCCCGGTACCGGAACAGTGCCCGGCTGAGGGCTAAGATCTCCGGCTCGTCGAGGGAATTTTCAAAAACCGCCGTTCCCGGTTCGCCGCATTGGCGCAGCATACCGCTTTGCGCAAGCTTCCGTTCGAGCTGCATCGCGACGCCGTGGCTGCCGTCCATGATCTCCGGCCCCGGCCCGACGATCCTGCGGATCGCGCCCGTCAGGAACGGATAGTGTGTGCAGCCCAGCACGATCCCGTCGACCGGCTCGCGCAGATACGGCGCGAGCTTTTCGGTCAGATACGCCTCCACGGCGCTCCCGCGCAGCTCCCCGCGCTCGACAAACTCCATCAGCCCCTCGCACGGCAGGCCGATGATCTGCGCGCGGTCGTCAAACTGGTGCTTGAGCGCCTGGAATTTCTCCTGCTTGATGGTCATGGGCGTGGCCATGACCAGAATCCTGCCGCCGGGGTATTTTTCTACGGCGGGCTTGAGCGCAGGCTCCGTTCCGATCACGGGAATGTCCGGGTAGACTTGCCGCAGCAGGCCGATGGCGGCGGATGTCGCCGTGTTGCAGGCCACGACGATGGCCTTGGCTCCGGCGCTTACCAGATGCTCCGCCGCCGCAAGGCTCAGCGCCTGGATCTGCGCTTCGCTCTTGACGCCGTAGGGCGCGTGGAGCGAGTCGCCGTAGTACAGATAGTTTTCCTGCGGCAGCAGCCGCACCGTCTCGCGCAGGACGCTGATCCCGCCGAGGCCGGAGTCAAAAAACGCAACAGGCCGATCCTGCTTCTGCATACTCACGCCTCCAAAAACCGCACGATCTCATTCAGATCGTATTCCCCGCCGTCCATGTTGATGCGCAGCGTCCGCTCCGGCGGGAGGGTTTTGGCCCATTCGTCGTAAAGCTCCTTGAGCTCGTACACATACATGAGGTCGAGATCGTCCTCGTATTCCCGCCCGCGCTGGCGCATATGCTCGATGATCGTGCTGACGGAGCAGTCGAGATAGAGATACTTGTCGACCGGCGGCATCAGCGACGCGATGCCGTGCGCCAGCTTGCAGAGAATGCCGAATTCGTCCTGCGTCAGATCCTGCTGGTTCAGGCGGTATTTCGCGATGACCAGATTTTCCAGAAACGCGCGGTCAAAGAAGAAAAACTCGGTGTCGCCGACCTCCGGCCGCCACTTCTCGTCGTCAAAATACAGCGAGAGGAAGCTCACCTGCGAGTGAAACGACCAGCGTTTGGAATCGGAATAGTATTCATTGATATAGGGGTTGTCCTGCGGGCGCTCCTCATGAAACGCGGCGCGCGGGCCGAAATATGCTGTGAGCCGCTGCAAAAGCGTCGTCTTTCCCGCGCCGACAGTGCCGCAGATCGCGATGTACTTCATATCCGCCCGCCTCCTTCGTTTACACAAAACGCTTTTCTATTCTACAACATCCAGCCGGTGGAAGCAAGATGCAAAACTGCTGAAAAACACGGCGTCCCGCTTGCAAACCTCCCGGCGGCATGATACGATAGAAAAAAGAAAAGGGGAGGGTGCTGCAATGAACTACGCGGCGATCAAAAACTGCGATATTGCCAACGGACCCGGCGTGCGGGTCAGTCTGTTCGTCTCCGGCTGCCGCCACCACTGCAAGGATTGCTTCAATCCCGAAACGTGGGACTTTGCCTGCGGCGAGCCGTTTGATGAGGCTGTGATGGACAAGCTTCTCGCCCTGCTGGCTCCTGGCTATATCCGGGGCATCACGTATCTCGGCGGCGAACCGTTTGAGCCGGAGAACCAGCCGGGGATGCTGGAGCTTTCTCGCAGGATCAAGGCGGCCTATCCCGAAAAATCCATCTGGTCGTTCACGGGCTATCTCTTCGACCGCGACATTCTGGCAAAAAAGCTCGGCCCGTGGGAGGTCACGCAGGAGCTTTTGTCCTATCTCGACGTGCTGGTTGACGGGCCGTTCGTTGCAAGCCTCAAAAATCTGAACCTGCGCTTCCGCGGCTCGTCCAATCAGCGGCTGATCGACGTGCCCGCAAGCCTGAAAACCGGAGCCGTCGTCCTCTGGGACGAGCGGCAGTAGGAGGAAGTCTATGCCTGTGATCAAGATCCACTATTTTTCCGACGATCTGCCCCGTCTGCAAAAAACCAGCAAGGGCGACTGGATCGATCTGTACTGCGCACAGACCATGACGCTTCACGCGGGGGAGTATGCCCTTGTTCCGCTGGGCGTGTCGATGCAGCTGCCGGAGGGGTATGAGGCGCGCACCGCGCCGCGTTCGTCCACGTTCAAGCGCTGGGGCATTCTGCAGGCCAACTCCGTCGGTGTGATCGACAACAGCTACTGCGGCACGAATGACGAATGGAAGCTGCCAGTCTACGCCACGCGCGACACCGTGCTCGAAAAGGGCGACCGCATCTGCCAGTTCCGCATCTATGAGGTGCAGCCGCCCATCAGCTTTGAAGAATGCGACACGCTTTCCGACACCGACCGGGGGGGCTTCGGCTCGACCGGCGTGCGCTGATTTTTGAAACATATACTCCGATACAAGAAAGGATGATTTGATCATGAAAACGTTGCTCAAGGGCGGCACGGTCGTCTCTGCGGCAGGCTCCCGCGTTGCGGATGTGCTGGTAGACGGCGAGAAGATCACCGCTGTCGGCGAAGGACTGGCAGTGGACGGCGCAAAGGTCGTCGACGTGCGCGGCAAGCTGCTCTTCCCCGGCTTTATCGACGCGCATACGCATTTTGACCTCGACGTCTGCAACACCACGACCGCCGACAACTTTGACACCGGCACGCGCAGCGCCATCCACGGCGGCACGACGATGGTCATCGACTTTGCCTGCCCGAATAAGGGCGAGACGCTGGGCTACGGGCTTGATCTCTGGCATAAAAAGGCCGACGGCCGCTCCAGCTGCGACTACAGCTTCCACATGACCATTGACGACTGGAACGAGGGCATCAAAAATGAAATTCCGGCCATGTTTGCCGCCGGTATCCCATCGTTCAAGATGTACATGACATATCCCGCCATGATGATCGGCGATCAGGACCTGTTTTCCGCGCTGCTGGAGCTGAAAAAATACGGCGGCATCGCGGGCGTTCACTGCGAAAACGCGGGCGTGATCGATGCGCTGATCGCGCAGCACAAGGCGGAAGGGAAGACGGCCCCGTCGTCCCATCCCGAGTGCCGCCCGAATCCGCTTGAGGCGGAGGCCGTGGCCCATCTGCTGCGCATTGCGGAGGTCGCGGACGTTCCCATCGTGATCGTGCATCTGAGCACGAAGGAGGCGCTGCTCGAAGTTATGCACGCGCGTGAGCGCGGCCAGAAGGTCTATGTCGAGACGTGCCCGCACTATCTGCTGCTGGACGACAGCGTCTATTATCAGGAGGACTATTCCGCCTCTGCCCGCTATATCTGCGCGCCGCCCATGCGCAAAAAGGAGGATCAGGCGGTTTTGTGGAAGGCCCTTGCCAACGGCAGCATCCAGACCGTCTCGACCGACCATTGCAGCTTTACGCTGAAACAGAAGGACGCCGGACGCGGCGACTTTACGAAGATCCCCGGCGGTCTTCCCGGCGTGGAAACGCGCGGCGAGCTGCTCTATACCGCAGGCGTGGCCGAAGGCCGCATCACAAAGGAGCAGATGTGCGCCCTGCTGTCCGAAAACCCCGCCCGGCTCTATGGCGCATATCCGCGCAAGGGCGTTCTCGCGCCCGGCAGCGACGCGGATATCGTCGTCTACGACCCCGAGGCTGACACGGTCATCACCGCGCAGACGCAGCTTTCCGCCGCAGGCTACACGCCCTATGAGGGCTTCAAGGCCAGGGGTTCCATCGCACAGGTCTATCTGCGCGGCACGCTCGCCGTCGACCACGGCGAAATGAAGACCGGCCCCATCGGCACGTACATCCCGCGCCATCCGGGAAGTCTGTAAGCATAAGCGCAGCGGCCCGGCACGGGCTGCTGCACTGGTTTCTTTCTGGATTTGATTGACAGTGCCCAAAGACTGTGGTACAGTGAGATCACAGCCAGTGTTATACGGGGCGTCTGGGACGTGGTTGCCGGGGGGGCTTCGGCCTGTTGATCCGCTTCGGGCGGGCACATCGGTATCGTCGGAAACACTGGTGATAAATACAGCCTCCCATTCTCATGCATGGCATGACAACGGGAGGCTGTTTCGCAGATTCCTGCCGCTCAGGTTTGCCGGGCGGCTTTTTCCATGAGCTTCTGATAGACCGGGCGCATGGCAGGCTCGGAGACGGAGGATAAAACATCTTGCACCGAAAGCCAGCGGACGGCGCTGTTTTCATCCGGCTTGCAGCGGATGGGGGATTTGTCGTCGGCCTCCAGCAGATACGTCACGTTCAGATGCAGGTGGGCGCAGACGAATTTTCCACGCTTGACGTGCGGCGCGACGTGCAGGATTTCGAGTGAGAAGATATCCGGGGAGACGGGCGCGGCCAGCACGCCGGATTCCTCATTTGCCTCGCGCAGCGCGACGGAAAGAAGGTCGGCTTCTCCATCGGCGTGTCCGCCGAGCCAGGCCCAGGACTGATAGAGATTGTGATAGGCCATAAGCACCTTCGTCCTGTCCGGGTTTACGATCCAGCAGGAGGCGGTGAAGTGCGCCGTAGCGTTTTCGCGCGTAAGGAGATCGGAGAAGCAGTCCATGTCGGCCAGCATCTGCCGCCGGTCGGCCTCCTCCTGCTCGTTATAAGGCGCAAACGCCTCGATCTGCGCGCGCAGGCGGGTAAGCTCAGTCATGCTCGTAGGCCATCATCTTGTCGATGCGCCGCTGATGACGTTCGACGCCGGAGAACGCCGTGTCCAGCCACACGTCGACGATCTCAAGGGCCAGCATTTCGCCCGTCACGGCTGCGCCGAGGGCCATCATGTTGGTGTCGTTGTGTTCGCGGGTGAGTCTTGCGGACATGGGGTTGTCGAGCAGCGCGCAGCGGATGCCCTTGACCTTGTTGGCCGTGATGGACACGCCGATGCCGGTCGTGCAGCAGACAATGCCGCGGTCGCATTCGCCGCTGGCGACGGCCTGCGCCGCCGGGCCCGCAAAATCGGGATAGTCACAGCTGTCTTTCGTGTAGCAGCCGAAGTCCTTATAGGCAAGGCCGCGCTGTTCGAGATGCTTCATAATGGCGTGCTTGAGATCAAGCGCGCCGTGGTCACAAGCGAGAGCGATCATAGGGGTGTTCCTCCTGCGGTTTTTCTTTTATTATACCGCAGAGGACACAATTTGCAAGCGTAATCGTTTCAGCCGCTGACGCTGATGCTGCGGACAAGGCCGTCCGTGCCGGTGCGAATGATGCAGGAAAGCTCCCCGCAGCCGATGTCGATCGTATAAAAGCCGTCATGATCCCACCAAATCCACGCGCAGAGCGCGTCGCCGGAACTGCCGTAGAGGAACTGTTGCCGCTCCTGCTCCGGCGTCCAATCGGCAGCGGGAAGCGCGGCTAGAACATGGTTCAGATTGTCGCCGAGCTGAATGCCGCGCAGGAAGTCCGGCGAGGAGCCGATTCCCGGCCCGCCGTAGAGCAGCTCGTCCTCGCAGCACCATGCGTCCAGCCGGACGGTGCCGTCGCTGTGCTGTGTAAATTGATAGCTCACGCCGTCGACCGTAAAGTTGTCCCCGCGCATTTTGCCCTTCCGGACGGGACTGCCCTGATAGGCTGCCGCCCTTTGCAGAACGGCTGCGTAATCCATGCCGGGGAAGACCCCGTTCGGAAGCACAAGCTCACAGCGCTGCACCGGCAGAGAACGGTCTGTCTCTGCCGCATCGGGAAGCGCGATGGGGTCGCCCGACAGCGATGCGTCCGTATACATCTCCACACGGTCGTCAGAGCGCCAGCGTGTCAGATCGAACCGGTCGCTGCCGCTTGAAAAGCGGCCTGTGTGCAGATCCTGTTCCAGATAGCCGAAGCGGGCCTTCGGCGCGTTGATGTCGATCAGCCACCACGCACCGTCCAGCAGCGGCGCACCGAGCGGGTGCACCTGCCCGTTTTCCTCACAGACAAGCTGCGTTTTCGTGTGCGCAAGCGTGCAGTCAGTCCTGCCCTCCGGGCAGGAGGCCGTTTCCGTTTCGAGCCGGAACGTGTATCCGTCCGCGCTTCCCAGCGTCACGGAAGCGCCTGCGCAGGCGGTAAAGCTCGCGGCCATCTGCTTTAGCAGCTGCCCTTCATAGCGTGCCTGCAGATACGGGTTATAGCCGGAAGCATCGGTTTCATCCGCCCCGCGCGGCCAGTGGATCGTGACCTCGTAACAGCCATCTTTTACGCCGCAGAGATAGACCATCTCGTTCTGCTCACCCGCCTCGACGGAGATCGTCTCGCCACGCTGCGTCACCTCGCTGAGACAGCCGCGCGCGGTATAGCCGGCGGAGCATTCGGTGATCGTCTTTTCAACATAGCGGACGGCGAACGTCGAGCCGGTGCTGTAGGTGCTGCGCCAGAGGTCGTCCTGCTCGTCATATTCCCAGCCGGTCGTGGGCAGATACGCGCCCCAGCCTCCGGCTTTGTCGGTGAAGGTGCGAAGGTACGCGTCAATATGAACGGCCCTGCCGTAGCCGTCCATGCCGTTATAGAAGCTCGGATAGAAATAGCCCTGTATATTATTATTCGCACCATGGGTCGCGGCGTAAATGTCGCGCAGATAGTCCGTCAAGCGCCCGGACTGTTCATACACGGCCAGCGCCGTGCCGTCCGTGTCCTTTGTCCAGCCGAGCAGGCGGTAGTCCTGCGTTTCGCTGCGATAGGTGACGGTCACGAGATAGCGGGTGTTGTCCACCAGATAATCCTGCCCGTCGATATACGACAGGCCGGTATCAGTGCCCAGCATGAAGGTGCGCCCGTCGGCATTTTCCGGCGCAATCGCAATTTTGTAACTCCACAGCTGCAAATCTCCCTCCGGGTCGAGGCCGGACAGGGATGCAAGCTGCTCGAGGTTCACCATCTGCGCGTCCTGCACCGTATCTGTTACAGTCTCAAATCCGCCGTCGGTCAGCACCTTGTATTCGATTGGCTCCGGCAAAATGACCTGCGCGATATAATATTCGGCGTAGTCCTGTATGCTGGAAAAGAACGCGCTTGTCGGGGGCGTGCTGTCTGCCTCTGCGGGGCTGTCTGCGGTAGAAGAAGCGGGCGGCTCTTCCTCCGGCTGCTCTGCGTCCGTCTTCGGGTCAGTCAGGAAGCACACGGCCACGGCGATGGACACGAATACCGCCGCCAGCACGACCCAGAACGCAGGCTTTTTGTAATTTAAAACGGACTTGATGCGGCCCTTCACGCCCGTCTCGCCGAAGGCCAGCGGGCAGGCCGTGATCATCCGGCGCGGGACGCTGCATTGCAGCAGCGCACGGGAATAGGCCGTCTTGCAGCTCTCTCCCAGCTCGCGCACGACCTTTTCATCGCAGGCCGCCTCGATATCGCGGCAGAATAAAACATACGCCAGCCAGCAGACGGGGTTGAACCAGTATGCCGTCAGGAGCAGGAAGCCCAGCGGCTTCCAGAGCTGGTCGCCGCGCTTTAAATGTGCGCGCTCGTGCGCCAGAACCATGTCCTGCGCGCCGGGCTCCAGCCCGAAGGGCAGATAAATTCTTGGCCGAATCACGCCGAGGATGAACGGGGACGGGACGAATTCCGACTGGAACACGTTTCCCTCCAGCCGCACCGCCGTGCGCACACGAAGCCGCAGGCGCAGCGCGGAAATGGCCGCATACAGGATAAGCACCGCGCAGCCGCTGAGCCAGACCCATGCGGCAAGCTCCGTCAGGATTTGCAGCGGGTTCGCGCTCTGCGCGGGGTCGGGCGTGAATGCAGCCTGTAAGGGCGGATTTACAATGGCGTCGACCGCCGGGATGCCGCTCGTGATGGCGGGCGCGGCGGAATACACGATCTCCGGCTGCACCGGCTCCGCGCTCGGAATGAGGCTCAGCACGCATTCAATCGAGAACGGGCACAAAAGCCGCACCGCCGCCAGCGCCCACAGGGCGCACAGCAGCCATTTCGGCGCTTTTTTGAACGCCAGCCGCACCAGCACGACCGCAAAAATCAGAACCGCCGCAGACAGGCTGCGGTTGAGAAAGCCGAGAAAAAGAGTTGTCATGGCCGCTTCTCCTCATAGCCGTCGATCATGGCGCGCAGCCGGTCGACCTCGTCCTGCGAAAGCTTCGTCTTGCGCGCGAACGCCGCGATAAACGCGGGGAGCGAGCCTTCGAACGTCTTCTCGACCAGCTCGTCCAGCTCTGCCGCCTGCGCCTCGTCCTTGGAGACGAGGGAGGAGACGAGGCCGTTTTCGTTTTTTACGATGCCGCGCTCGCCTAGACGGTGGATGACCGTATACGTCGTCGTCCGGCTCCAGCCGAGCCTTTCTTTGCACAGCTTCGCCAGCTCCGCGCTGGGCAGCGGCTCATGCTCCCATAAAATCAGGCAGAACCGGTATTCGCTCTCAAAGATCTTCGGGGTGGACATAGGCATTCCCTCCTTGTCTAATGCGTTAGACTGTAATTGTAGTCTAACGCATTAGACTGCTCTTGTCAAGCCCCCTTTGCAAAAGGGCAGCTTTTTGCGGACAGAAAATTTTCGGCAGGATGCAACCCTTGCGGAATTTTTGCGTGTAGGAAAGAGAAGTGCGGATGCGGACGCGGCGCGGCCCACAATATCTTGTGGCGGGTGTTACGTCTACCTCGCAACATGGGCCGAAATGGGCTGAAATGCTTGGTAAAACAGACATTTTCGTAAAAATCGGTTGCAATTTTTAATTTTTATGGTAAACTGGTTACATAAAATCTGCGGCTGCATCAGGCCGCAAATTGAAAGAGGTGCACTTATGAAGCGTACATTTGGAAGATTCATGAGCCTGCTGCTGGTGCTCGCCATGGTATTGGCGATGGTGCCTGCGGCACTGGCTGCAAATCAGGCGTACAGCGTCGAGCCGGACTCGACGATCAAGATCAAGACGTCGATCACAGGCTTTACTGTGACAAACTGGGAATCCAGTGATGAGAGCGTCGCGACAGTCGCAGCTGTCAGCGGCAGCAAAACAGAGGCGATCGTGACCGGCAAAAAGGCCAGCAACACGGCCATCCGGATCACGGCTACCGGTACATTGGCAAATGGCAGATCCCATTCGGAGTATTTCACGGTTTATGTGCGGGACGCATATACCCTTACGCTGGCGCTCAGCAACAGCAATATCAACGGCACGGTTGCGCTGAATCAGGGCGACACCAGAACGCTCACCGCGACTGTCACGGTCGGCAGCAGCGGCGTGAGCGCAGGCAATCTGGCAAACTGCGAAGTTCATTTCACCAGCGATAACGATGCCATCTCGGTTACTCCTGCCAGCGCGAAGGTCACCGCAAGCACGGTCGGCAACTACACGACCTATAAGGTTGAAGCGACTGTCAAAGCAGAGAAGGTCGGCGGCGCAACGCTGACGGCGCAGGTCTGGTATCAGGGTAAAGATGGCATGAAGCCGTCCACGTCCGCGACGGCGACCAAGACCATCGGTTTCAGAGTCAGCGGCGCGGCGACGATCTCGGTCACGCTTCCGACCGCCCAGCAGGTATTGTCGCTGGAGGCAGGCGGCACGTCTGCCACGCTGCAGCCGAAGGTGACCGGCTATTCCGGCACGGCGCAGCCGAAGCTGCTGTATCTGTATGACACCAAGGATAACAATCTGTATGTCCGCCCCAACGCTTCGACGACCTCCGCGACAGTCGAGCCGTACAAGGCCTGCGACGCAACAAAGATCTATATCTGCATCGCGGACTACAACGCGGGTCTGACATACGCGAAGATCGACCAGACGAACCCGTCCGCATCGATCGAGGGCAGCTACGCTGTCTGCACGGTCAGCATCAAGAATAAGGGCATGGCTGTCACCGCGCTGGAGGTCAGGAACGATCAATCCGTGACTGTGACGGACATTGACGGGAAGACGACCACGACCCGCCTGCAGACCCAGCTCGACAGCGGCGCGATGGTCTTCGGCCTGCAGGATTCAAACTATAATCACGATAAGAACGGCACAAATATTAAAAACTCCAACCTGATCTTCACCGAGCTCACACTGACCGCGCGCATCAAGGCGCCCGACACGCTGCTTAACAGTGAAACGGATCGGAAAAATGCGTACTCCCGCATCGAGTGGACAAGTTCCGCGCCCACTGTTGCAAAGGTAAGTGAAACGAATTCGGACAAGGATTCGGCGACCGCGAAGATCAAGGCGGTCGCACCCGGCACGGCGACGATCACCGCGAAGGTCGACGGCAATGTTACCGCAACCTATAATGTTACGGTCTATCAGGGTCGTGCATACAAGATCACCGAAGAGCCGAGCATCGGTGAGACGGTCGGCAAGATGACGGACACCGAGCTCAAAGCTATGTTCGAAAAGGAATCGGCCAAGGTCGAGATTCAGACCAGCATCTACGCTGACGAAGTGATGATCTACGAGCTGCCGGTCAAGACGGCAGAAGTCGTAAACGGCACGAACGGCGGCAAGAAGTTCAAGTATACGCTCAACGGCCTCAAGACGGCTACGAAGGAATTCTTCTACAACAGAGAAGACCCGAACGGCACAGGCGTTACGACGGACAGACAGGTGACCTTCTCCGACATTTCCTTCTCGGAGCAGCCCGCAAACGCGGCCTATAAGATCACGGACACCATTGCCGATCTGGCCATGACAGCGTCGGTTTCGACGGGCAAGATCAAATCCGTGGTCTGGTACATGAACAGCGACCAGACGACCGGCGGTGTGGATAAAGCAATTCAGACAGACAAAATTACCGATAAGCCTACGAACTACCGTTCGGTTCTGTCCAATCTCAAGCAGTACATCACCGGTACCGGAACCTATGTGTTCTACTGCCGTGTCACGACCGACGACGGCAAGTATGCCGAAACACGCAAGGCCATCATCACCATCACGGGTGAGAACCACATCAACATTGTCTTCAACCCGACTACGGTAAAAGCCGGCGGGACGTTCACCATCACCGGCACGCCGCAGGAGTATGTGAGCGGCAAGCTGACCAATGTGACCGGCAAGACCTATACGATCACATGGACCTCGAGCGACGAGAACATTGTTAAGCTTTCCAGCAAGACCAGCACCAACAGCAGCCCCTCCATCACCGCGACGGCCAAGGCCGGCGGTCAGGTCACCATCAAGGCTGAAACGACGATCGGCGCGAAAAAGTATGCTGCCGAAGTGAAGTTCACCGTCACTGTCCCCGAGGCGGACACTGTCAGCCTGACGCTCGGCGAGAACGAAACCTACGTCCAGCTCGACGGCAGCAAGCTTGCCGCAGCAGTCAAGACCGCCGCGAAGGTCACACCCAGCACCTTTACCTTTGAGTCCCCGGCCAACGGCACGCTCTATACCTCGAGCGCCATGTCCGGCACGGTCAGCACGACGACCAAGTATTCTGCCAGCGAAGTCAGCAAGATGGTCTACCGTCCGACGAGAACCACCGGCACGCATACCATCAGGTACGCCGCCTATGACGGCAGCGCCCAGATCGCGACCGGCACGATCAATGTCGTGACCAGCGCAAGCACGGTCGAATACCACATCTCCGCCAATGAAAAGCAGCAGATGGTCGTCAGCGATTTCCAGCGCGTCTACGGCTCCGGCCTGAGCACCGTGACCTTCGGCTCAAACACCGATACCCGCGGCGCGCTGTACAAGGGCAGCACGACCAGCTCCGGCAAGGTCGGCAGCGAGGCCTACAGCGTCTCGACCGGCTCGAACCTGCTGAAAAACGTCTGCTTCATCGCGGGCAGCACCACGTCGAAGTACACTGTGACCATCCCCTTCACGGCAAACGGCTCGTCCGGTCAGATGAACGGCCAGCTTGTGGTCTATGTCAACGACACCCACACGCTGAACTCCACCGGCGCGTCCTTCCGCTCCATGGGCATCGCGGGTGAGCTGACGCCGGAAAACGCCACCGGCAGCACCTACATCACCATTGACCGTGTCGTCGGCGGCAAGCTTTACTCCGCCTACACCAGCATCAAGAACTGCACCGCGCTGACCAGCAAGGATTTCGGCAGCACGAAGTTCTACTTCTCTGGCTCCGGCAGTCTGGATAACCTCTATATCCTGCCGCTGGCCGACAGCAAGAGCGTCGAGGTCAGCTACACCATCGACGGCAGCACAAAGGGCACGCTGTCCTTCAAGGTCAACCAGCAGACAGCCTCCAACCAGTTCACGGATGTGAGCGGCTCGTACAAGTGGGCGGCCAACTCGGTCGACTTCATGTACATGAACGATATCATCAAGGGCAACAACACCAAGAACCCGAAGCTCTTCGGGCCGGGCGCCAAGATGACCCGCGCCATGCTCGTCACGGTCCTCTACCGTGCGGCAGGCGAGCCCACCGTTACCGGTATCACCAACAAGTTCACCGACAACAAGCAGGGCCAGTACTACTACAACGCAGTCCTCTGGGCCTCCAACATGGGCATTGTCAACGGCGCGACCGCCACGACCTTCGACCCGAACGGCAATGTCACCCGTGAGCAGATCGCGGCTATCCTGTACCGCTACGAAGGCAGTCCGACCGTGACCGGTTCTCTGAGCGGCTATCCCGATCAGGCGCAGGTCAGCTCCTTTGCCGTCACGGCAATGCAGTGGGCTGTCGGCACCGGCATCATCACCGGCGTCACCTCCGGCGGCAGGACGACCCTCTCCGCAAAGGGCAACGCCACCCGCGCTCAGGTCGCCGTCATGCTCCACCGCTTCCTGACGTTCTAAGCATATCGACCCCTCGCCCCCGGCTCACGCCGGGGGCGTTTTTTGCGCACAAAAAGGCGCCCCTTTCAAGGCAATGTCATCAACTTAAGGTCAGCACACATCAGATTTACACAGAGAACGACCGGCACTCGAACAGGGCTGGTAGGGGCGGGGCTCTGCTCCGCCCGGCGGAGGGCACTCGTTTTAACGGGAATCTCGGGCGGATACGAATGCAGTTTCCTACTTGTATGTACGGGCCGATGCCTACTCGGCCCATTTGGAAGCTCCGAATTCGCCGAAGAGTTTCAAAAGAACCGGTGCATTCTGCGGGCGGACAGAGTCGTCCGCCCCTACAGCCGAATGCGCACGTGCATACGGATTCGCCGAGGCTTTCCAAAGATTCAGGGCATCCTGCCGGACGGAGCAGAGCCCCGCCCCTACCAACTGCGTTTGAATTTCGCCGGTTTTCGCGGATAATGGGTAATCTATCCGCCTTAGTATGAAAAATCTCCCCTTGCCGGGCGGCAAGGGGAGGAGATGAGGGCGTTTACCCTTCGAACTGACTGTGGTACAGATTGGCGTAGAAGCCGTTTATGGCGAGCAGGTCCTCATGGCGGCCCTGTTCGATGATGTGGCCGTCCTTCATAACGAGGATGACGTCCGCTTCGCGGATGGTGGACAGACGGTGGGCGACGACGAAGCTTGTCCGGCCCTGCATCATGGTGTCAAACGCCTGCTGGATATGCGCCTCGGTGCGCGTGTCGATGGAGCTGGTCGCTTCGTCGAGGATGAGCATGGGCGGCAGGCAGAGCATCACGCGCGCAATGCACAGCAGCTGCCGCTGTCCGGCGGACAGCGTGCCGCCCGTGTCGGACAGCACCGTGTCATAGCCCTCCGGCAGACGGCGGATAAAGGAATCCGCGTGCGCCATGCGCGCGGCGGCTTCAACCTCGGCATCCGTCGCGTCCGGCTTTGCAAGGCGGATGTTCTCGCGCACGGAGGCCGTCTTGAGCCAGGTATCCTGCAGCACCATGCCGTACTGGCGGCGCAGGCTCTCGCGCGTGACGGAACGGATCTCGCTGCCGTCGACGGAAATGGAGCCGTCCTTCACGTCATAAAAGCGCATGAGCAGATTGATGAGCGTCGTCTTGCCGCAGCCCGTCGGGCCGACGATGGCAATGCGCTGGCCGGGCTTTACGGAGAGATTCAGATTTTCGATCAGATGCTGCTCCGGCGTGTAGGAGAACGCGACGTTCTGCAGCTCTACGCTGCCGGAGACGGCTTCAAGCTTCTTCGCGTCCAGTGCGTCAGACGTTTCGGCAGGCTCGTCGATCAACTCGAAGACCCGTGCGGCGCAGGCCAGCGCGTTTTGAAGCTCCGTGACCACGCCGGTGATCTCGTTGAAGGGCTTGGCGTACTGGTTCGCGTAGCTGAGGAAGCACGACAGCCCGCCGACCGTGATCGCGCCTGCCACGGCGCTGAGCGCGCCGGTAAAGCCGACGCAGGCATAAATAATATTGTAAATGATGCGCGTGGACGGGTTCGTCATGGACGAAAAGAACGTCGCACGCATGGTCGCCGCCGTCAGACGGTCGTTGATCGCGTCAAACTGGCGCAGGCTCTCGTCCTCGTGCGAGAAAGCCTGCACGACGCGCTGACCGCTCAGCTGCTCGTTGATCAGCGCGGTCTGCTCCCCGCGTGCCTTGGACTGCAGCTGGAACATGGAATAGGTATGCCCCGCGATGAACTTTGCCACCAGCAGCGAAAGCGGCGTCAGCAGCACGACGACGAGCGTGATCTTCCAGCTGATCGAAAGCATGAAGCCGAGCGTGCCCACAATGGTCAGAACGCCGGTAAACAGCTGCGTGAAGCCCATGAGCAGGCCGTCTGCGAACTGGTCGACGTCGGCGATCATGCGGCTGAGCGTGTCGCCGGAGGGGTGGCTGTCCAGATACGCAAGCGGCAGCCGCTGCAAGTGGGAAAATGCCTGACGGCGCACGTCGCGCGTCACGCAGAAGCAGACGCGGTTGTGAATGGCCGTCATGACCCACTGCAAAATTGCCGTCAGTCCGGCAAGCACGGCGATTCTGACCGCCAGCGTACTGACGGCGGCAAAATCGACCTGTCCGGGGCCGACGATCTGGTCGATCGCGTCGCCGACCAGAATGGGGATATAGAGCGTGCCCGCCACGCTGGCCGCGGCCAGCAGCAAGGATGCAAGCAGCAGCGGCAGATACCGCCCAAGGCTTTTTAACACGCGCCGCAGCGCCCAGGAGGATGTATGCTTCATGATGCACTCGCCTCCCCCTTCTCCTGCGACCGGCAGATTTCCTGATAGACCGGGCAGGTCTGCTGCAGCTGTGCATGCGTGCCGAGTCCAGCCATGCGGCCGTCGTCGAGCACAACGATCTTGTCCGCGTGCCGGATAGACGACACGCGCTGCGAGATCAGCACGACTGTGGGTTTCCACGGAAGCTTCGACAGCGCCTTGCGCAGCGCTGCGTCCGTCGCGAAGTCCAGCGCGGAGGCGCTGTCGTCCAGAATGAGAAGCTCGGGCCTGCGTACAAGCGCGCGGGCGATGGTCAGCCGCTGGCGCTGGCCGCCGGAGAAGTTGCGCCCGCCGGGTTCGACCTCGGCGTCCAGCTGGCCCTTCTTATCCTGCACGACGCCATCCGCCTGCGCTGCGCGCAGTGCGTCCCAGAGCGCCTCGTCGGACGCATCCGCATTGCCCCAGTACAGATTGTCCCGGATGGTGCCGGAGAAGAGCAGCGCCTTCTGCGGCACAACGCCGATGCGCGTCCGAAGCGCCTGCAATTGAAGCGTTTTCACGTCCTCGCCCCGCACGAGCACCTGTCCGGCTGTCGCGTCATAGAAGCGGGGGATCAGATTTGCCAGCGTCGATTTGCCGGAGCCTGTGCCGCCAATCACGCCAATCGTCTCGCCGGGCGCGGCACAGAAGCTGATATCGGTCAGCGCATCCGCGCCTGCCTGCGGATAGCGGAAGCTGACGTGCCGGAATTCCAGCTCCGCCTCTCCCGCGCCGTCCGGCAGCGCGTCCGCGCCGCTCACCATGCTGGACTTCGTGTCCAGCACCTGCGAAATGCGGCCCGCGCAGGCGGCGGATTTTGTGATGTTCAGGATCAGATTGGCAAACTTGATCAGCTCGACCAGGATCTGCGACATATAGTTATAAAGCGCGATCAGCTGGCCCTGCGTGATCGCGCCCTCGTTCACGCGGACGCCGCCCACGCGCAAAATCGCGACAATGGCCAGATTGATGATCACATACGTCAGCGGATTGAGCAGCGCGGAAAGTCTTCCGACAAACTGCTGCGCGGAAAACAGATCTCCGGTTTTCTCCGCGAAGCTTTCCGTCTCTGTCTGTTCGCGGGTAAAGGCGCGGATGACGCGCACGCCGGACAGATTTTCCTGCGCCGCACCGGTCACGCCGTCGAGCTTCGTCTGCACGCGCCGGTAGAGCGGAATGCAGCTGAGCATGATGGCAAACACAACGGCAAAGAGCACCGGGATGGCCACGGCGAAGATAAGCGCCGACTTTGTGTCGATGGTAAAGGCCATGAGCATCGCGCCGAAAACCACGATGGGCGAACGCAGCAGTAGGCGGAGCGTCAGATTGAGGCCCGTCTGCACCTGATTCATGTCGCTCGTCATGCGCGTGACGAGCGTGGCCGTGCCGAGCCGGTCAAGCTCGGCGTAGGACAGCGACTGGATGTGCGCAAAAAGCGCACGGCGCAGGCTGCCCGTCGCGCCGGTCGCGGCCTTGGCGGAAAAATACTGCGCGCACGTGGCGCTGGCAAAGCCGCACAGGCCGAGTCCGACCAGCACAAGGCATTTTTTCAGGATATACGCCGTATCGCCGGACGAAATGCCGACGTCGATGATATCCGCCATGATGAGCGGCACCAGAAGCTCAAACGCGGCCTCGAGCAGCTTGAAGCACGGGGCCAGGATCGCCTGCAGGCGGTAGGGCCGCAGGTAAACAAGCAGTTTTTTCATGGGTTGTTTCTTCTCTTTCTTCTGCTATTCAATGGATTTGAGCGCCTGCGACATATCGATTGTGCGGATCTTCCGCCGCAGGGCAAGATTGACAAGCAGACCGAACACCAGCGTCAGCGCGGCCGAGATGAGATAGCTCAGCGGCGCGACGCGCACATCGAAGCACATGAGATCGATCTTGATCTGTCCCATGACATACGCGTGCAGCAGCTTTCCCATCGGAAGGCCCACAAGCGCGCCGAGGACGGTCAGGATGATGTTCTCGCGGAAGACGTAGCGGTTCGTCTCGCCGTCGTAGAAGCCAAGCACCTTGATGGTCGCGATCTCTCGTTCGCGTTCGGTGATGTTGATGTTCGTGAGGTTATACAGCACGATGAATGCCAGCGCTGCCGCGCCCAGCACGACGACCAGCACGATATATTGCAGGCTCTGCATCATCGTCGCCACACGGCTGCGGAAATCAAGGCTGAGGGTAACTGCTGCCGCGTTTTTCGCGCCCGCGAGCGCTGCGGACGCCGCCTGCGCATCCTCGTCCGTCTGATAGTTGACCCATGCGGCCTCGTATCCGGGCGCTTCGCCGAAGACGTCCTGCCAGGTAGTCTGCGTCAGATAGACGTAATTATAAACATAGTTTTCAAACACAGCCTCGACGGTCAGCTCCGTCCGGCGCATATCGCCCGTCTGCAGGGTGATGGTATCGCCCGCCGACAGGCGCAGCGCCTGCGCAAGGCCCCGGCTGATGATGCAGCCGCCGTCCTGCGGGTAGGGGATCGGCGTTTTCTCCTGCGTGTGCAGGTCAATAAAGCCGTCCACGCTGCCCGATTCCGGGCAGACGACGTTTGTGGTCTTGACCGTGCCGCCGGCAGAAGCGTCCAGACTTTTTTCCGCGACAAACAGACAGCCCTCCGCGCCGCTTTTCTCGCAGACGGCGAGGAAGTCCTCGCGTTCGCTGCCGCTCAGCGCGTGCTGGAAGGTCACGGCGGCGTCATAGCGGGTGATCTCGTCGTATTGATAGTCGACGACGCTGCTGATGGAGTCCTGAATGCCGAAGCCCGTGATGAGCAGCGCCGTGCAGCCGCCGATGCCAATCATCATCATGACCATGCGCTTTTTAAAGCGCAGGATGTTTCGGATGGAGACTTTATGCAGGAAGGGGAGTCGGTCCCAGATCAGCGGGAGGCGTTCAAGCAGAATGCGCTTGCCCGCCTTCGGCGCTCTGGGGCGGATCAGCTCCGCTGCCGGCTTCTGCAGTTCGGCGTGTACGACGTACCACGTTGTGCCGAGCGCACACAGCAGATATGCGCCCGACGAGACGAGCGCCAGCGGCCAGTCAAAGGCATACAGGATGCCGGTAAAGCCGTACATGATATTATACGCGTGCCAGATCATCTTCGGCAGGAAATACGAACCTGCCGCAATGCCAAGCACACAGCCGAGAACCGAGGCGATCCCGGCATAGAGGAAGTATTGGGACAAGATCGCGCCGTTGGAATACCCCAGCGCCTTTAAAACGCCCGCCTGCGTCCGCTGCTCGTCGACCATGCGGGTCATGGTCGTGATGCAGACCAGCGCGGCCACGGCGAAGAAAAACAGCGGGAACACCCGCGACACGCCGCGCACGATATCGGAATCGTTCTCAAAGCAGGCATAGCCGACGTTGCTGCTGCGATCCAGCACGAACACGTCCGGGTTTTCGAGCTTTTCCAGTTCGTCCTCGCCGTCGCGGTAGTCCTGCTCGGCATCGGCCAGCTTTTGTTCACCGTCGGCCAGCTCCTGCTCGGCGTCGGCCAGCTTCTGATCGCCGTCTGTGATCTCCTGCTTTGCGTCAGCCAGCTCCTGCTCGGCGTCGGAGATCTTCTGTTCTGCCTCGGCCTTACCTGTATAATAATCCGCCCAGCCGTCTTTGAGTTCCTGTTTTGCGTCTTCCAGCTCCTGCCGGCCATCTTCCAGCTCCTGCTTCGCATCTTCCAGTTCCTGCTGCTTTTCTTCCAGCGTTTTTTTCGCCTCGTCCAGCTTTTTCTGGTTTTCCGCGAACGCCTCGTTCGCCGCGTCTGCCGCCAGATCCAGCTGATTCTCATTGTCGGCCAGAGCGTTCTTGCCCTCGTCCAGCTGCGCCTGCGCCGCTGCAAGCTGCCCACGCGCCGCCGCGATCTGCGCTTTGGCCGCCTCCGCCGCCTCCGGCGACATCGCTCCTGCGGAAACCGCAGCGTCTATCTGCGCCTCCTGTTTGTCGAGCGCGGCTTTCTGCGCGTCTAACTGCTGCTGCTGCTCGGCAAGCGTTTCGCGTGCTTTCTGGAGCTGCGCGAAAGCGAAGCTCATCTCGTTCTCGGCCTGTTTCTTTTCTTTTTCAAATTTGGCGGCGTTTTCCTCATAGGTCTGCTTCGCGTCGGCCAGCTTTTTTTCGCCGTCTGCCAGCTCCTGTTCGCCATCGGCCAGCTTCTGTTCATTTTCCTCGATCGTCCGCTGCCCGTCCACCAGCTTCTGGTATGCGTCGGCCAGTTCCTGCTCCGCCTCCTGCTTTGCGTCGGCCAGAGAAACAACGCCGTCAGCATACGTCTGATGCGCGTCTTCCAGCTCCTGCTTCGCGTCGGCAAGCTCCTGCTTTGCATCGGCCAACTCCTGCTGCTTTTCATCCAGCGTTTCACGCGCGTCGGAGAGCGTCTGCTTGGCCTCTTCATAGAGGCGATCGCTGCGCCCATAAGCCGCGCTCTCGGCAAGCTGCGTGACCCACGGCTCAGCAGCGTCAATGCAGGCGGTATATTCGTCGGAATAGACCTCGCCCTGCCGGCCGGCCAGACGGAGATAGAGCGACGTGTCGTATTCCAGCGCAAACGCCTCCGGCAGGATGTACACGAATGACGAAAGCGTTCCGCTGCCGATGGAGGTGCCGCCGCGCTCATAATTGATGTATAAGACGCTCTTGGCGATGCCGACGATGGTGAATTCCCGCCGGTTGAAGCTGTCCAGCGTATCTTCGTCGTTCTCTTCCGTCAGAACGACTGTTTTTCCGAGATCCTTTTCGGAATACAGCAGCCCGTCAGCCAGACATTCCTCCGCCGTCTGCGGAAATCTTCCACATTTTAAGCCCGGCAGGTCGATCTGCTCAGGCAGCGACAAAAATCTGCATGGCTTCGCCGCCCCATCTGCGACGGAGGCCAGCGCGTCCGCACTCTTTTCCCCCTCGCAGGCCGCCACGCGCGCATCGGCGGCGAGCGCTTCCGCGTCCGTTTCGTCAAAGCCGACCGTGCTGACGAGGCGGAAATCATACATCCGGTGCGCCTCGGCATAGTCGTCCAGCGTATGTACCATTGCGGTCTTTGTCAGCCGCAGGCCGCAGAAAAATCCCACGCCCAGCGCGACGATCGCCGCGATCGCCAGAAACCGGGTGAGACTGCTGCGGATCTGGCGCATTGTCAGCTTCAGCATACCCGTCACCATTCGATGCTTTCCACCGGCACGGGCGCTGCGTTTTGCCGCACGTCGGTGATCTGGCCGCTTCTGACGCGGATGACGCGGTCGGCCATGGCGGTCAGGGCGGAATTGTGCGTAATAATCACGACGGTCATGCCGTTTTCCCGGCTCTGCTTCTGCAAAAGCGCAAGGATCTGCTTGCCGGTCTGGTAGTCAAGCGCACCGGTCGGCTCGTCGCACAGCAGCAACTGCGGCCGTTTGGCCAGCGCCCGCGCGATGGCCACGCGCTGCTGCTCGCCGCCGGAGAGCTGGGCGGGGAAATTCTGCATCCGCTCGCCGAGGCCGACCTGCCGCAGAACTTCGTCTGCCGGGATGGGATTTTTACAAAGCTGGCCCGCGATCTGCACGTTTTCCAGCGCCGTCATATTGGGCAGCAGATTATAGAACTGGAACACAAAGCCGACCTCATGGCGGCGGTAGGCCGTCAGCTGCCTACGGTCAAACCCCGACACATCCTCGCCCGCCAGCAGCACATGGCCGCTCGTCAGCCGATCCATGCCTCCGAGAATGTTTAAAAGCGTCGTCTTGCCCGCGCCGGACTGCCCGACGATCACGCAGATCTCCCCCTCCGCGATTGTAAACGAGGCATCCTTCAGCGCGTCGATGCACACATCGCCCATCCGATAGGTCTTGCAGACATGATCGAACAACACAAAATTCTGCACACAGAACCCCTCCTGTATTTTTTCTAAAAGTATATTATGGCATACTGTTTTCTGTTTTGCTTGAATAATCCATGAACGCCGGGCTTGAAAATACTTTTTCTTGCTTTTGCCGCACATCAATGTTACTATTAAATTATAAAAAACGATAGGGAAGCTCTGATTCAATGACCGAGAGCATTCGGCGAGAGATTTTGGCCCAAGACATCGGATCAGAGGTTCCCTGACAGGAAAAGGAGCGGTCCTTTTGGCAAAACAGATCACGCGGATCGTGCTGACTGGCGGGCCTGCCGCGGGCAAGACGACGCTTATCAGCCGCATTCTCAAGGAATTCAAGCAGGACGAGGGCTGGAAGGTCATTACCATCCCTGAAACTGCGACGGAGCTGATCTCCGGCTTCGGCATCAAGCCCTTCGGCGGGTGCGTGTCCATGCTGGATTTTCAGGATTTTGTCGTTTCCGACCAGCTGCACAAGGAGCAGCTGGCGCTCAAGGCGGCACAGATGGTGCCGGAGGAGCACGTCATCGTGCTGTACGACCGTGCGCTCTTCGATGACAAGGCCTATATCTCCGACGAGGAGTTCCGGCAGGTGCTCGCGCGCTTCGGCCTGACCGAGCAGCAGGCGCTTTCCCACTACGATACCGTCCTGCACCTCGTCTCCTGCGCCAAGGGCGCGGAGTTTGCCTATAATTTCGGCAACGAGGCGCGCTACGAGCCGCTGGAGCTTGCGCGGGAAAAGGACGATCTGACGCTGCGCGCATGGCGTGCGCACCCGAATCTGCACGTGATCGACAATTCCGTCGATTTTGAGGACAAGATCGCGCGCGGCCTGCGCGCCGTCTATGAAGCGCTCGGCAGGCCCACGCAGCAGGAGGTCTGGCACAAGTATCTCATCGCGCTGCCCACGCTCCAGACGCTCGAGCAGACGTATCACGCCGCCAGCATCGACATGATGCAGACCTATCTGACCCGCGCCAACCCCAACATCGTCCGCCGCGTCCGCCAGCAGAAAAACGGCGGGGATTATCTCTATTTCTACACGGAAAAGCGCACGACCGGCTCCGGCCAGTGGGAGACGGAGAAGCCGATCTCCGAAAAGGAATACATCCGTTATCTCATGGAAGGCGACACGAGCCTGCACACCGTCCACAAGACGAAGTACCGCTTCGTATATAACGGCTGCCGGTTCGAGATTGATGTCTACCCGTTCTCGCAGGACCGGGCCATCATGCGTGCCGCATTGCCGGAAAATGCCCCCGTGCTTACCGCGCCGCCCGAGATCACCGTCCTGCGCGAGGTCACCGGCGACCCCGCCTACAAAAACCGCCAGCTGGCGAAAAATCAGAGACTGTAAAAGCTGCCGCCCGCGTTCAGTTCCATCGAACGCGGGCGGTGTGTTTTGTGAAAGGGGCGTTCCGGTGTGCCTCCGGCGGCCCATTCTTTTCCGTCTTGCCGGAAAAGAATGGGAAGAAAAGGGGCGCTTGGGGACGCGGGGTGCGTCCTGCGGTGCGATTCAGGCAGGAATCTGATTTACAGATATTACGAACACACGTA
>OIWS01001519.1_pt1 | contig 22754 bp, 20 predicted proteins | sample 1587611 | NCBI WGS metagenome assembly OIWS01 (sample SAMEA3888919, study PRJEB22519) | human gut metagenome | biome: human gut; feature: human-associated habitat; material: faeces | place: Denmark | collected 2010 | reverse complement strand
CCGTTCTCGCTTTAATTCTCTTATTCTCCGCTTCGCTCATACACGGCCCGGACGTATTTCCGGCCCCGCCAGATGGTGGCCAGGCACACGGCCATGGAAAACCCGCCGCACAGGGACACACACAGCCGGTAATCCAGCACCTCACCCAAGGCCCCGATGACCAGGGACAGCACCGCCGCCGCGCCGGTATAGAGCATGGACTCGAAGGCGTTGACCGGGGCCCGCAGCCGGTCCGGGATGTACCGCTGCACCGCCGCCTGGCGCATGGTGGCGCTGTTGATGCCCAGGAAACCACACAGGCCCCGGCTGACCAGCATCAGGGGATACGGCAGCCACAGCAGGAACAGATCCACCGTCTCATACAGCATATACACCAGAAACGCGAAGCCGTACTTTTTCTTCTCCGGAATTTCCGTCCGGTACTGCACCATACCTCCCAGGCTGCGGCCCAGAAACTCCGCCAGAGACAGCAGGGAATACATGGTGGCCGTCATGCCGGGGAAGGTCCGGAAAAAGGCCACCAGAATGGGAGAATACCCGCTGCCTACGCCGTTGGTCACGGCCATGTAGGCATATATGTTCATCAGGCCCTTTTCCCGGCGCAGATACTGGATGGCCTCCTTTACATCGGCCCACCAGGTTTTCAGGCCGGAGCCCTCCTCCGACGGCCGGCGCTGCTCCTGTATGCGGATGCCGCTTTCCACAGCCGCCGCGCACAGGGACAGTCCCCCCTGCCCCACCAGCAGCCACGCCGCGCCCACCGCGTCCAGCAGCACCGCCGACAGGGGCAGCATCACCACCCGCAGCACCGGATACAGGGTGGAGGCCACGGCATAGCCCTTCTGCTGGGTGCCCTCCGGCAGCAGCATGGGAAAAATGCTGTTGTAAGCCAGCTCGTCAAAGGAGCTGAGGGTGGCCAGCACCAGGGAAAAGGCCAGATAGCCCACATAGGAAAAGGCCCCCCGCAGTAGATACAGTCCCAGCAGCAGGTACATGATCCCGTTGAGGACGTCACCGCCCACCAAAAAGGGCTTGCGGGGCATACGGTCCATCCACGGGGCAATCACCAGGGGCAGCAGAAACCCCGGGATCAGCTGGGCTGCCAGCACCAAGGCCGAGGCCATGGTGCTGCCGGTTTCGTCGAACACCAGAAACGACATGGCAAAGCCACCGGCAATGCCGCCGATGGCCCCCAGGCCGGTGGCGGCGATCAGCAGGGTAAAATTGCGGTTCCATAGCTTGGTTTGCATGATCTTCTCACCTCTCCCCTATCCTAACATACCTGTAAGGAAAAGAAAACCGGATATATATGAGAAAGTTTTACATGTAGTTCTGCATTAAACGGGCAGATTAGGCAGTTTAATAGGAAAGTCCCGCAGAAGCTCATAGGCCTGCTTATACTGCCGCCCGGCGGTGAGCCACTCCAGTACCCGGGGCAGGTGAAAGGCCGCGTATCCGATGGGCAGCTCCCGGCGGCAGCGGTTGAATACGTCCATCAGCGCCGCGCCGTAATCCGGGTCCCGCAGATAGCCGGGGTTTTCCAGCCTGCGCCGCACCAGCCCGCAGATCTCCATGCACAGAGCCCGGTCCGGATACTCCTCCGGGGCCGTCTCCGCCCGGTCCAGGGCGTCCAGAGCCTCCCGGGTCCGGCCCAGCCCCTCGCAGCACACCGCCAGCTTGTGCAGCTCCATGACCCGGGGGTGCTCCAGGGCGGCAAAATAGCCGTAGGCCTCCTGATACCGGCCGCACTCCACCTGGGAGGCCGCCCGGTTATAGGCCATGCTCCGCAGATCATCCTCCCGGCCCATAGCCCGGGCCATACGCTCCGCCGCCTGATAATGCGTCTCCATGCCACCCAGGTCCAGCTGGTTGCAGCAGAGACTCCCCATGAACATCCGGCACTCCAGCATCAACCGCACCCGGCCGTCCCGGGCCGCCAGGTCATAGCCCTGCTGCAGCAGAGCCATGGCACCGGTATAGTCGCTGCCCTGCTCATACCCGGCGATACCGGCCATGAGATAGCAATACGCCTCCGGCAGCAGCCGCACCGCCTCCACATCCCGGTCCTGCACCACCCGCAGAATGGCCAGCTGACGCCGGTCCAGATACGGCTCCAGGGCCGGTGGGATCTCCGTGGGGTCGTTCCGGTCCATGGCGTCCAGCACCAGGCCGTCCGCCGCCAGGGGGCTGGACAGAAGCCGGTCCAGGGCGTGCGCGAATATCTCCCGGCTGTCCCGGAAGCCCTCCTTATCCCCGTCCAGCAGGCATTCATACCGGTGCTCCACCAGCCGCTCCAGCTCCGGCAGGCTCTCCCCGTACCAGGGCAGCTCCAGCCTCCGGAACAGCAGCTCCAGCAGCTCCGGGGCCGCCTGTACCTGTCCCTGTTCGATTTTGGACAGATACGATGCCGCACAGATGTCCCGGCACAGGCCCTCCTGGCTCCAGCCCCGCTTCAGCCGCTGCTGGCGCAGCCGCAGGCCCACCGCCGCCGCACCGGCGGAATAGGGTTCCTTCATATGCATCCCCTCCCCTTTTTGCATCCGTTTTGTATCAGTGTAACACAGACGAGGGCATTTGGGAATAAGCAAACTCCCTCCGCCAGCGGCGGAGGGAGTTTATATGCAGTTGTCAGCAGAGCTTGGCGCCGGCGGGGATGGAGTCGTCCAGCAGCAGGAGGTGCAGCTTCTCCTCGCCCTTTTCCTTGTGGACGGCGGAGATCAGCATACCGCAGCTGGGGATGCCCATCATCTTCCGGGGCGGCAGATTCAGAACCGCCACGGCAGTTTTGCCGATGAGCTGCTCCGGCTGGTAATAGTGCCGGATGCCGGATACGATGGTGCGGTCCGTGCCGCTGCCGTCATCCAGAGTGAACTTCAGCAGCTTGTCGGACTTCTTCACAGGCTCGCAGGCCTTGATCTTCACGGCCCGGAAATCGGACCGGCAGAAGGTGTCAAAGTCCACCTGCTCCTGGGCATAGGGCTCCAGCTCCAGGGCGGGCAGGGCTGCCTTGCGCTGGGCCTCCTGGATGGCGTTGAGCTCGGCCAGGGCCTTCTCGGCGTCGATGCGGGGGAACAGGGCCTCGCCCTTGCGGACGGTGACGTCCGGGCGCAGGCTGCCCCACACGTTGGCCTTTTCCCAGGTGCGGCAGCACGGGCAGGCTCCGATCTGGTCAAAGATCTTTTCGGCGCTGTCGGGAATGAAGGGAGTCAGCAGCACGGCGCAGATGCGGACGGTTTCCAGCAGGTTGTACATGACGGCGGCCAGGCGGGCACGGTTCCCCTGGTCCTTGGCCAGGGTCCAGGGGGCGTTCTCGTCGATATACTTGTTGGCCCGCTGGATGGTCTTGAACACCTGCTCCAGGGCGTTCTGGAACTGGAAGTGCTCCATCTCCGTCTCGTAGCGGTCCCGCAGGGTGGAGGCCATGGTCTTCAGGTCGCAGTCGGCGTCGCTGTTTTCCCGCTCCGTGGGCAGGGTGCCGCCGAAGTATTTCTCCACCATGGCGGTGGTGCGGCTGACCAGGTTGCCCAGGTCGTTGGCCAGGTCCATGTTGATGGTCTGGATCAGCAGCTCGTTGGAGAAGTTGCCGTCGGAGCCGAAGGGGAAGGTCCGCAGCAGGAAGAAGCGCAGAGCGTCCACGCCGAACTTCTCCGCCAGCACATAGGGGTCCACCACGTTGCCCTTGGACTTGGACATCTTGCCGCCGTCCATCACCAGCCAGCCGTGGCCGTAAACGTGCTTGGGCAGGGGCATTTCCATGCTCATGAGCATGGCGGGCCAGATAATGGAGTGGAACCGGACGATCTCCTTGCCCACAAAGTGGACGTCGGCGGGCCAATACTTGTCGTAGTCGTGATACCGGTCGTTCATAAAGCCCAGGGCGGTGGTGTAGTTGAACAGAGCGTCCACCCAGACGTATACCACATGGCCCGGGTCAAAGTCCACGGGAATGCCCCAGGAGAAGCTGGTGCGGCTGACGCACAGGTCCTCCAGGCCGGGCTTGATGAAGTTGTTGACCATCTCGTTGACCCGGGAGCGGGGCTGCAGGAAGTCGGTGTCCTCCAGCAGGTGCCGGACCCGGTCGGCATACTTGGACAGGCGGAAGAAATAGGCCTCCTCCTCGGCGTCCATGACCTCGCGGCCGCAGTCGGGGCACTTGCCGTCCACCAGCTGGCTCTCGGTCCAGAAGCTCTCGCAGGGCTTGCAGTATTTGCCCTTGTAGGTGCCCTTGTAGATGTCGCCCTTTTCGTACATCTTGCGGAAGATCTTCTGGATGGAGGCACAGTGGTAATCATCGGTGGTGCGGATGAAGCGGTCGTTGGAGATGTTCATCAGCTTCCACAGGTCCAGGATGCCCTGGGGGCCCTCCACGATGTTGTCCAGGAACTCCTTGGGGGTCTTTCCGGCGGCCTTGGCCTTGTCCTCGATCTTCTGGCCGTGCTCGTCGGTGCCCGTCAGGAACAGCACGTCGCAGCCGGTGAGCCGCTTGTAGCGGGCCATGGCGTCGGTGGCCACGGTGCAGTAGGTGTGGCCGATGTGCAGCTTGTCGGAGGGGTAATAAATGGGGGTTGTGATGTAGAATTTCTGCTTTTCCATGGGGATCTATCTCCTTTTCCGCCGCTCCGAATGGAAGAGCGGCTTAAAATTATGCATATCACGTTTGGCGTTTTTCCCACAGCCGGGAAACGGGGCAAACAAAAAACGCCCCCGGCCGCAGCCAAGGGCGATGCGCAGCACCGCGATACCACCTTGCTTCGCCGCTTCCTTGCGAAAAGCGGCCTCATGGAGCGCCCACACGCCCCGGTGCTGTAACGGGCACACCCGGTCCGGCCTGACGCGCCGCGCTCAGCCGGACGGCTCCGGGGCCATGTTCGCCGGGGCCGCCGTGTCCGCTTTCACCTTGCCGGACTCTCTTGTGACGGAGGCTGCGCCGGGTACTCTTCCCATCTACGCCATTGATACCTGAATATATTATCCCCCGCAGGAGGGTTTGTCAATCATTTTCTTGGAAAATCGGTCCGTTTATGGTATGATACAAGAAAAAACGGAGGAAGAAGGCCATGAAGCTGGTAAGCTGGAACGTCAACGGCCTGCGGTCATGCCTGACCAAGGGCTTTCTGGAATATGTGAAGCAGGAGGACCCGGACATTGTGTGCCTGCAGGAGACGAAGCTGCAGCCGGAGCAGGCGGTGTTCGAGCTGGAGGGGTATCACCGGTATTTCCACTCCGCCGACAAAAAGGGGTATTCCGGCACGGCGGTGCTGACCAAGGAGGAGCCCCTGTCCGTGGTGTACGGCTTCGGGGACGATGTCCACCGCCACGAGGGGCGGGTCATCACGGCGGAATATCCGGAATTTTATCTGGTGTGCTGCTACACCCCCAACAGTCAGGACGGGCTGAAGCGGCTGGATTACCGGATGCAGTGGGAGGATGACCTGCGGGCATATCTGCTGGAGCTGGACGGAAAAAAGCCCGTGATCTACTGCGGGGACCTGAACGTGGCCCACCAGGAGATGGACCTGAAAAATCCCAGGTCCAACCGGATGAACCCGGGCTTTTCCGACCAGGAGCGGGAGAAGCTGACGCAGCTGCTGGCCGCGGGCTTTGCCGACACCTTCCGGACTCTGCACCCGGAGGAGGTCACGTATTCCTGGTGGAGCTATCGGTTCCACGCCCGGGAAAAGAACGCCGGGTGGCGCATTGACTATTTCATCGTGTCCCGGCGGCTTTTGCCCCGGGTGACGGAGGCCGCCATCCGCACGGAGGTGTACGGCAGCGACCACTGCCCGGTGGTGCTGGAGATTTCCTGAAAAAAAGCTTGACTGTCAAGTCCCTTTACCCCTTATACTGCGGAGAAAAGGAGGGCGGCGCCATGCATATCAAGGACATTGAGACACGGACCGGGCTGTCCCGGGCCAACATCCGCTATTATGAGCAGGAGGGGCTGGTGCATCCAGTCCGGGCCCGGAACGGCTATCGGGACTATAGCCAGGAGGATCTGGACACGCTGCTGCGCGTCCGGCTGCTGCGGCGGCTGGACGTGCCCATTGAGGAGATCCGGGCCATGCAGGCCGGGGAGCTGGACCTGGCCGACGTTTTAGAGGAGCGCATCCGGATAGCCCAGCGCCGGGAGGAGCAGGCCCGGAGGGACCAGGCCGTATGCCGGGCCATGAAGGCGGACCGGGTCCGCTATGACAGCCTGGACCCGGAGAAATACTGGCTGGCCCTGCACACGGCGGCCCAGGCGGCTCCCGCCGCGCCCCAGGCAGACCGGCAGGAGCCATGTCCCTGGCGGCGGTTCCTGGCGCGGAATCTGGACCTGGCCCTGTGCTCCTGCGCGGCGGCGCTGGCAATGCTGGCAGGGCACATATCGTTCCGCCAGCAGGGGTTCTCCCTGCTCAACACCATAGGCGCACTGCTGCTGATGCTGGCGGTGGAGCCGGTGCTGCTGCACCTGTGGGGGACCACGCCGGGAAAGCGGCTGCTGGGTCTGACGGTGGAAAAGCCCGACGGGCGGCGGCCGGAGTGGGGTGAGGCCTTTGCCTACACGGCTCTGGCGCTGGTATGCGGCATGGCGCTGCTGATTCCCGTGGTGCGGCTGTGGCGGCTGAAAAAAAGCTATCAGGACTGCCGGGACGGACTGAAGCTGCCCTGGGAGGGGGAGGTGCTGTGTCAGAGCCGGGACATTCCCGGCTGGCGGTGGGCGCTGCTGCCCGCAGCCCATGGGCTGCTGATCCTGGTCATAGTGTGCGGCCTGATGAGTGCCATGATCCCTGTCCACCGGGGACGGCTGACGGTTCCGGAGTTTGCGGAGAACTTCAATCAAATGGCCCAGGCGGTGGAATCGCCTCTGCGGCTGCGGGAGGACGGCACCTGGGTGCGGGACATGCTGACAGGCTGCTATCCGGGGTTCAGGAAGAACGCCTTTCCCCAATCGCTGACCTTTGAGACGGACGGGGTCGGGTACATTACCGCCGTGCGCTTTCAGTGCGGCTACACTGCCCAGGGCGGGATGCAGGCCGTCGGTGACCCGGATGTGGTGTGGGCCGGGTATGCATACATACACCCGCTGCTGCTGTGCATGATGGCGGGACCCGGGGCCCAGGAGGGCGGCCGGCTGCTGCACCCCCGGGCACGGGATATCATAGCGCTGGTCAACGAAAGCTGGTACCAGGGGCTTACCTATGACGCAGGGAGCACCCACACCGCCGCCCGGGTGAGCTGCTGGGGCTATCTCCGGGAGGGCGAGGATACCATGCTGATCCCCGTGGAGGATTCGTGCCAGTTCACCGGGGAATTTGCAATCGTTTGGAAATAATGCGCCGGCCTTCAGCCAGGGCGGGCGGCGAAAAAGCGGCCGCGCAGTTCAGGTGAACTGTGCGGCCGTTTTTTATATCGGTCGTTTTGCCTGCGCCGCAGGCGTTAACTTACCATTTACTGCTGGTCCTTGATGGCAGCCTGTGCTGCCATCGGTACATAGCGCCAATCATTTCATATCCACACGCTCACATTCAAGTCCACCCACTTGTAGACTCTCCTGCGGGTCGAAAAGCTGTAGATATACTTCTTTGCATCGTCGATCGTCAGCGTAAAGGCGCCGATTTTGATGTGGTCATCAGGGTCAAATTCGCTATCTGCATTGTTTCCGGTTCTCAGATACCAACGGAACTCATCCTTTGACACCCAAATGCGCTCAATGAATGCCTCCACAATGCTTTCTGGGATAACAGAGTAATCAAAGCCGGTGTACTCCTTCAAACGCTCTCGCAGTTCCAAGAGCTTAACGGAATAGTCCTCGTTGCTTGTCTGCTCCTTCTCAGGTTGCAAGCCTTTGATTTCTTCCGTGAGCTTGGCAACACGATCCTCGATCTCCTGCTTCTTTGAGCGAAACATTTCCTTATCAATGTCACCCTCGGCTCTCATCTCGATCAGGTTTGTCCGCTTATTCATCAGCTTCTCGATTTCGCCTTGCTTGCGCCGGATAACATCTGTATTGTCCGGCAATTCCTCCTGATCAGCAATATGCTTTTCGAGCATCGCATAGGACAAGTCCATTACTTTGTCTGAGTTTTCGATGTACCGGTCAAAGACTTGCTCCGCCATCATTTCCAGCTTCCAGCCCTGAATATAGGGTGATTCACACGAATGCTCAATGGAGATGCCTTTGTTCAGGCGTTTAGCGACGCTCCCCTGGTTTACCGATGTGTAGCATTGGTAATCAACGCCGTCTGTCCGTCCGTCACGGGAATGAAACCTCAAGTTGAATTTGTTTCCGCACTGGCAAATCATCAACCGTCCGTAGACAGTGGTATGTTGCATTCTTCCTGTTCTGCGTTTTCCTTTGTTACGGTTTTTCAGAACCGCCGACTTGGCATCCATCAGTTTTTGTACTTGCTCATACTCCTCGACGGTTACGATTGGCTCGTGTGTGCCTTGAACCTGAACATACTCCAAATCACCGTAATTCTTGATTTTCTTCTGTTTCAGGAAATCAGGCGTATATTCCTTGTGGTAGGTTATGATGCCGCAGTAAAAGGAATTACGAAGCATTTTCGAAATGTACGATGCAAACCACTGTTCCTTTCCCAGCGCCGTCAGCCGTCCAGCTTTCTCAAGCTCGTACTGGATGGTTGTTACTCCCATTCCACTCAGGTACATATCATAAATCATTCGCACCGTCTTTGCCTGTTCGGGGTTGATGACCATCTCCTTGCCGACACGGTCGTATCCGAGGATATTCCCATTGCCGTAGAACACACCGTTTTGCATAGAGGTCTCCTGTCCGGCTTTTACACGGATGGATGTCTTGCGACTCTCGTCCTGTGCAAGCGTTGCCATGATCGTAAGCCGCAGTTCACCGTCGCCGTCAAAGGTTTTGATGTTATCGTTGAGGAAAAACACCTCCACACCGTATTCCTTCAACAACCGAGTGTACTGAAGGGTATCCACCGTGTTTCTCGCAAAACGGGAAACCTCACGGGTAATAATCATATTGAACTTCTTCTGCCGTGCATCCTCAACCATTTTCATAAACTGCGGACGCTTCTCAGCCGATGTTCCCGTAATACCTTCATCAATATACTGTGCGGTCAGAGTCCAGTCAGGTCTTGCCGCCAAAATTGGCTTATACCAGTCAAGCTGGTTACCGAGAGCTGAAAGCTGTGCTTCGTGCTCCGTCGATACACGAGCGTATATAGCAACATCTCTCTTTTGAAAATCGGAATTTAATCCATACATTACTTACCCTCACCTTCCTGCTTTTCCTTTTTGTAACAGGTGAAATCGGCAATGCAGACATCATCCTTGTATTCCTGAAGGATGTTCCTAAATACATAGCCGGGGATTTCGCCGTCAAGATAAAGCTGCTCAATGAGTTTCAGTGCACCGAAAATATTGTTTTCTTTATCTGCCTTAATCATATTCATTTTCGGACACCTCCTCAACGATGCGATTTGGGCAATCGCACATTCGAGGGCTTCTTCCAAATCGAATAGTCAAAGCCACGGTATTGGCTGCACACATCACAAAGCTCCCGCACCGTTTGAATGGGATTTGAGCGTTCGACCCAATAAGCAGGATCATTGAAGTAGACATCCGCACATCTGCGGCACAGGCAAAGCTCCATATAAGGAGGGCGATTTTTGAAATCAGTCATTTCTCAGCCCTCCATTCTCCGCAACAAATTGGCGGATTCGCTTTTGTATGCGGGAGAGCCTGAGCGAAACAGCCGCAACAGAGGTGTGATATATCCGGTCTGCGACTTCTGAAAGTGTGTATCCATCCCGATACAGCAGAGTCAGAAGCTCTTTCTGATCTGGATTGAGCTTGCAAACCGCACAATAAAGAGCGTTGTTCTCGATTTCGTCGATCCAGCCATACCGTTCGCACTCGCTCATATCCAGCGTGCAGGTCATCGAAAGCAGGAACTTTTTGTGCAGTGCGTTTCTGCTTTCCTCGCCGTCACTTTCAAGTTCCTCAATGGATTGAATGTGAATGGCGTAAATGCGGTCATTTCGGTATTCCTGCAAATCATGCAGGTACATCGCCTGTATCTGTTCCTCGTTCATCCCACATTTGCGGTATTCCTTTGCCTGCGCTTTTTGCGCATGCTCAAACTTTTTTCTTTCGTAGCCGTCATTCCAGCTCATAGTAAGATCTCCTTTGAATTTTTGAATTTGGGTAAAAGTCAAAAATTCGGAGATCACGGATATTCAGCGATATAGCAGAGCCACTTGTTCAACATTGAAAAAGGCTTCCTTTCAGAGATTTCTCTGCCGGAAGCCCTTGCTCGGTTGTTCTTGCCGAAAAAAAGAAGCCACCGGCAAGACAGACTAAGCCTATGGCTTACTGTCTTGTCGGTGGCCTCTCATGTCTGCTTTCGCAAGTTTGGCTTAACACACCGAAGTAGTCAAAGCGTATGACCTGATAAGGATTTCCTGTGGCCCTGTTTCAGCCCGACCTTACCGTCGTTACGCCGTATTTAATTGTAGGCATTTATTTTTCAGATGTTCTCGTATCTTTCATGCCCGACTTTAGCAAATAGGTCAATCGTATCATGTCGCCTGCCTTTCTGTACTCGAACAAATTTTACCGTGCATTGTACGCACTCATATTTAATCCTATTATCCTCACTTTTGTATCCATAGTTCAGCCTACCGCAATTTGGGCAAAACATTGGGTATGGTTTCCAGCTTTCTTTCATTCTGCTTTCACCTCATTTCTTTATGGATATTCGCAAAATTGCGAATATCCAGCGTAAAAAATCCCGTAGGATTTTTATATCAGAGCGAACTCCTTTAGGCGGATTTCCATCGCCTGTTTGGATACCTCGAAGATCTCAGCCATCTTACAGACAAAGTCACTCTTAGCTCTGCACACGGGGTGGAGTGCGTAGAAACAGCGTTTGATTTGTCCATTGGGCATCAGAATGGCTTTTGCAAGGTAGTTTGCCTGCCACTCAGTAGCGTCCTCGTCGGTATCTTGGTTATATAAAGCGGCAGCAACCCCCGTTCCGCTGAATATACGCTTGTGAAGAATGTAATGCGCCAGTTCGTGAGCCAAGGTAAAACGCAGCCTGCCGTAACACTTCTCGTCCTCCAGCAGCGATGCCTCAATAAGCATGGTGCCGCCTTCTACCCGCATCAGTGCATAGTCCATGGCCTCTCTGTCATAATAGGTAGTGATTCCGTTGTCATAAATCATCCTCCCAAGCTCACGGCCATCATTGGTAAGATACTGATACTCAATTCTCAGGCCAAAGGTCTTTTCGATAATCGTTTCTATCGGCACAGCACTAGGCTTTCCGCCGAGGTACATCTCATCGTACTGCGTTAGGGTATGGCGGGCAATGGTTTCCAGTGTCTGCGGACGATAGTACAGTGTCGCCATCGGCTTGCTCCTTTCCGTCCGAAGGCTCAATCGGACTCTTTTGTAATGCGGCGAATAAAATCCTCCCATTGCTTATCCGTCACATTATTCTTCTTGGCGGTTCTGAGTGCCGCCCGGACAATATCTTTTTCCATAATATACTCCGGGAGATCTGCGCTCACGGTATTTCTTGACTTCGCAGCCAAGTCATACATTTCATCGGTTTCAGTCTCATTCAAATGCAGTAATGTGGGGAGCTTTTCAAGGATCTCATCGGGAACAGGGCGGCGATCCTTTTCAATATCACAGATATACACTGCTGAATAGTCCAGCGCAATCGCAAGCTGACGGGCCGATATCTCATTTTCTTGCCGCTTCGAAATCAAAAACCTCCCAAAAGTTTTTTCGTTTTCCATAAGGCAACTCCTCTCAAATTCGCTGTTTTGCGAATACCGTGGCTTTATTATAATCGAACAGGCGTTCTAATTCAATAGGCTGATGAAAAGCGAAAATGAGTTGGGCGTTTTTGCGCCCAACTCATTTTGCAGAACATCTTCAAAAGCCTTATTTTTCAAGGTCTTCTTCCTTCTGCTGAAGATAAAACATTGCTTTCTGTGTTTCAATTTCCGCCCGCAGTTCCTCTTCTGTCGGTAGGTACAGCTTATACTTGGAGGCAAACAATTGCTCACTCCCATGCATAACGGAATACCGAGCAATGTCCTCATCTGTATCAGAGCAAAGGACAATACCGATGGTTGGATTGTCTCCTTCGCTCCGCTTCATCTCATCGTACATACGGATATACATATCCATTTGGCCCACATCACCGTGGGTAATCTTTTCGGTTTTCAGATCGATCAGCACAAAGCACTTTAGAATATAGTTGTAAAACACCAGATCGATATAGTAATCCTGCTTTTCGGTGTGAATGTGCTGTTGTCGCGCAACAAAGGCATAGCCCTTTCCAAGCTCCATCAAAAACTTCTGAAGGTTTGACAAGATGCTTTTTTCGAGGTCGCTTTCGGTGAAGTCCGTGTCAGAGGAAAGCCCCAAAAATTCTGTGACAATGGGATTCTTGATAAATTCCAGCTTGTCGCTCTGATAGGCTGAAGTTTTTTCCTGCATCTCCTGTTCCACAAGCGTCTGCTTCTGCGTTTTCAGCATCCGATAGTAATATTGAGATGAGATATTTCGCTGCAAGGTACGGACACTCCATGTCTGCTGGGCTGCTTCCTGCTCATACCATGCACGGGCAACTGAGTCATTTACCTGCAACAGAGCAGCGTAGTGCGACCAGGAAAGTGCCGCTAGAGATTTTCCAGACGCCGTCTGGAAAATCTGCGGATAAGCCTTATAGAAGGAATAGAAGCTGTAAAGATTTGATTTCGTAAAGCCCTTTCCATATTCTGCGGTCAGTTCCTTTGCCAGCTTTTTCATAACGCCTAAACCGTACTCCGCCCGGTCGGCACCTTTGACCTCTTCTTCTGCAATACGGTAGCCAATCAGCCAGTTCCGCTGAATAAGGGCGATATTAACGGCTTTGTACGCTCTGTCCCGTGAAGACTCGATAATCCCGCACATATCCTTGAGGATGTCATCGGTTTTCTCATAGTTCGCCATAAAACTATTCTGTGCGGGACTTGTAAGTTTATTCTCCATGATTTTAAGCCTCTTTCAGCAATTATTCTCATCCTTACCCAGGATATGCTCAACCGGATTTCGTGGATGGAAGCCGCATTTCTCAACGGCGAGTCCATACTCTTTGGAATTCTTCGGATGCGGGCATCCATCTGCCCCGGAAACATCTCCGTTCTTATCTGGTTTGATCGGAAAGCCCAGATTGCAGTGTGGTTCATACTTGCCCGTATCCGAATTAAAAACTGGGACATAAGCAAAACAGCATTTTCGCCTGCCCCAAGTATGGTTGCAGTAGACCTTATCCTTTACATCATATTCGGTCAGCAGTTCTCCTACCCGTGCATTATATACGCTGCCAAGCCGCATCAGCTTCACAAGGGAACGAGAGGAGAGAGTTTTACCTTTGATGAAACTTTTTACGGTGTTTAGAGATAGTGTTGTTATGTCCGCAACCGTCTGCGGGGTGAGTGACTGCGTTTCCATATACTCTATCAAAGCAATACGGTAAACCTCGTTGGTTTTCGTTGCAACGCCTTCCCCTTGCCAGTTGAACTCCACGCCTTCCGCCATAGGCTCGGCAGTAATCATATCCCCGTAATCGCAGCCAAGATATTCCCGGATCAGATCGATTGTCTCCATGGACACCGTCTGGTTTTTTCGCATTTTCGTAAGTGTCGCCGTGGAAAGGTGCAGGTTCTCTATCAGCTCTCTCTGCGTAATATTTCTGCTTTCAAGCATACCCCACAGTTTGTAATAGTAAATCCCCATACCGGTGCTCCTTTCAGAGTGGGTATAGGGATTATATCATATTTTACGCAAAATGTAAATAGCTTTAGATGTGCAGCTGTTTTGATTCTATTTGCCCAATGCGTTTGTCAGCATTGCCTTGTATCTATCCACCACCAATTCCGGACTTTTTATCTGAATATCGCCGTTGAACTGAAACACCCATGCAAAGAAGGTCTGACTGACGGACACCTCTGCAACCGCCGCAAAGTGTTCGTAATCTATCGGAGAGGTCTCCACTGCATCGCCAAAGCGATCTACGATATAGTTCATCATATCATTTTTGCAAAGCAGTGTAACTGTTTCAGTAGAGCCGTCATACATATCAAATACCTGACGAGTAAATTCCGCCAGATTGAAATCAGTAGGCCTCTCCACTACATCAGCCGTTAAAATATTGACCTCTTTTATTCGGTCCACACGGAATGTGCCGATTTTCTGATGCTTCTCGCTGTATCCTACGGTGTAATAATGATCTTCATTCCATACCAGAAAGTATGGAGAGAAACGGTAGCGTTTACCATCGTTATTAGGAACTTCCTTGCGATGCTGATCGTAATGGAAATAGCGGAAGGAAATTTGCTTTCTGTGGTTGATGGCCGTATTGATATTATCTACTAAATAGTATATCTGCTCATTCATTGGCTTTACTCGCTCAGAAATATACAGATTACTTTTCAACTCTGTCGCCTGATGGGTGCTGCTCATCTGAGATAGTTTCTCTATTAGCTCAGTACTTTTCTTCGTCGTGATGAACTTGGACGACTCTACAGCATCGATCAGTAGTTTTAATTCCGGCAGCGTAAACAGATGGCTGCTCAAAGAATAGCGATTTTCCCGGCTCCGTTCTTCCTCAATATCAACGCCAATGTCGCAGAGCTTCTGAATATCACCGGGAATCGTCTTACGGTCACAAGAGATGCCGCATTTCTTCAAATATGTAAGGATATCCGCAGTTGTAGCGTAATGCTCTGCATCTGTATTTTGCCACAAATAGTTCAGAATATGTAATATACGACTTTTGGAATGTGACACCAGATCGTCCTCCAAGCATTGTAGAAATTTTTGCGGTTCCACCACCGTCAGAGCTACTATCTTTTATGTATACTCAACAGGGATAGCTTTCTAAAAAGCAAGCATAATGGCTTCTTTTCATCATATTATATCAGATTTTCTCCATTTTTCAACCAATTCTACTTGTTCATATTGCAGAATTAAAGGCATAGCCTTTAACCACGCCTTTAATTGTTGTTTGTGTTATCGAAGGTAGGCACTCAACAATTTCCCACCTAATGTTTTCTGTGCATCTACAGTCACCTTCAATGTTTGATTCTTGGAGTAGCGATACATACCGTTTGAAATCAAAGGGGAAGCATCAGACTCACAATTATTTTCTAGTGTAATTCCTAGTAACTCTCAATAGCAGCACACCAACGATCTCATTTTCGCCGTACTGATTGCCTTTCTACTTGGGATCGACTGCGTGTATTACAAACCTCGAAGGGATCTTATAAGCCTTCGTGAGCTTGACGGGACCAGAGACTCCGCCTCCTTCTCCAGCAGCTCGTTTAGGGTTTCTTCTACACTTCCTCGAACTAATTCTTTGAGCTGCCCCTTGATAATTTCCTCATTCAGCTGTACAATTTTCTCGGACATAGTTTGCTGTCTCCTTTCGAATGTTTGTGTGGTAACTTCATTCTACCAGAGCCTGCAAGCTATGTCTTCTTTTTTGCTCTTTTCAATTTGCGCAACTTATTGTACCTTATCCCGTCCAAGGATACGACAACGCCTCTGAGAATGTATGCTAATGGATAAAAAGCTGTTGACTTTGCGCGTAAACGGCGCAAGTCAACAGCCTAATTCTTAGTGTTCAGTAGCTTTTCACTTTTCACGGCTCGATAAGTTCGAGCCTTTCTTTTTCTTTTTCTTTTTGGCGAACCTATCAATAAGCCTGTCTAACCCCATATTGAGGAAGCAGTCCGCAATATCAATAAATACGCCGATAATACAATCAACCATAGAACTTTCCTCCTAACCTCAATCGTTCAGTTAAATTATAGCATAAAACTATGAGATACTCAACTATTTAGCCAATTTCGGCCGAATGAAAATCACCAATGACAATTTTATGAAATCCTTTATACAGAGAGAGCAGCCAGCATCAGTGAAAAGAGGCGTCATGAAAAACCAAACTTGGCAGCTATAAACCCTGCGGAAGGTATTCAAAGGTATCCTTTTCTAATCATCCTCTATATCCATAATATATTTTTCTGTACTGAGTCGATATAGCTGAGAATAATACCCATTTTGTTTAAGTAATTCTTCATGAGATCCATCCTCTATCAAGGTGCCATCACAAAAACATAAAATACGATCCATTTTATAAGAAAATGCAAGACGGTGGGAGATGATAATCACAGTCTTACTATTGAGAGAACTCAATAAAATCTTATATAGCTTATATTCAATAAATGGATCAAGGTTGCTTGTTGGTTCATCAAGCACAATAAAATCACTAGAACTCGCATATATTCGAGCGAGCGCAATTCTTTGGCTTTCTCCTCCAGAAAACTCAATCCCAGAATCGAGCATTTGACTTGTAAGTGATGTATTGATGCCCGCCGGAAGAGCTCTAATTTTCTCCAACATATCTACGGATTGTAAGGCATATTCAATTTGATCAGAAGACACCACCCTTCCCAGCGCAACATTGTCTTTGATAGAAAAAGGATACAAGGTATAATCCTGAAACAGTACAGAAAACGCTTTCCTTAATGACGTTATATCATAGCGATTAATATTTATGCCGTTGATTTTAATTTCTCCAGCTTGAGGAGTGTATAGCTTCAGCAATAGTTTAATAATTGTCGTTTTCCCGGCACCATTATTTCCAACTATCGCTATATGTTCGCCTCGAGAAATTGTGAAAGTTACATCTTTAAGTGCTGGCATGTTAGAATTTGGATAAGTAAATGATACATTCTTGAATTCTATTTGCTCCACATCTAAAAGATGAACACTATCCTCGACAGAGTGTTCCTTTGGCTTTATACCCATGAAAAATAGATAGTCATTAATATATAAATCGTTTGCATATAAGGCGTTATATGTCTCAAACAAAGAGGCAATGGAGCTTTTCAACGAATTATATGAGTTCAAGGATACAAAGAAATCGCCAACTAAAATATGTCCTTGATATGCCTTGTATATAAAATACGATGAAATAATGAGCATCTCTAAATGTGAAAGGACAGAAAGTATAAGCGTAATGACACTCAACTTATTTTGTGTTTCTTTTATATTGGTGATTAAAGAATCGGTTGCCTCAGTTTTTTTTGAAAATACATAATCTTTTAATGAGTTTACTCTAATGTCTCGCATAAATTGTGGGACGTAAAACAGTCTATAGAGATAATTTAACTGACGGTTATCTCTCGCAACATGCTGATGATAATCATATTGTATTTTTTTCCTTTTTTTGTCGATTAGTAATTGTGTAATTATAACAGCTGCCATGATTAAAAGAACAGTCTTGTTCATCCAAAGCAAAACTGTAAAAACAAGTGCAATCTGAGTCACCGAGCTTACGACACCTAAAAATGCGTCAATAGATGCATGTACGATGGTGCAACAATTATCAAACACAATAGAGTATTTATCATAGAAGCCAGAATCATCAAAGTTCTCCAACTCTAAAGAGAAACTTTTATTCAGGAATTCATCAAGAACTTTCGCATTGATTATCTCCTTTCTTTCAGAAAAAAATGGCGAAAGAATTCTTTCTAGTATACTCCCTAATACGTTAATCCCAAACGCCACAGCTAGTATGATAAAAGATACTTTGATTTCTCCTGAAATAACAGCCTCGATTAGATATTTGGGAGCAATAATGTTTAGCACAGTAATTGTACTTCCAAATAGCACCCAAAACAGCTGAAGGGCGAAATATGTATGGTCAAGTCGAACGCCTTTTAACAATAGGGAACTATTCCTTTTCAATACGCGAAATAGCTTTTTTAAGTTCATCTTTAAAGCGCTCCAATACTTGTTTTTCAAAGACACCCTTTATTTTGTAACAACCAGATGAATGATAGTTGTTTTGATCACAATAGGTTGCTCCGACACACCCTCCGCCGCATACGGGTAAATACGCACAATTCCTGCACTCATCAATATTATATGGATTTCTTGTCATCCAGTCAAAGTAAGCGTAAGTTGTATCAACAACCTCTCCACCGATACCAAGCCGTGCGATTCTGTGCTTCTCCTCATTCACAAAGTCCCAACACTTATAAATGTTTCCGTTTGGAGCTATAGTAAAAGCGGAATCAGAATATAGACCACAATATAAATACCGTTTAAATGGGCTTAAAAAAACTGAGAAGCCACGAGATTCTGCCCCTTTCCAAAGAGGATAAAGGATGTCTCCAAGCTCTTCCTCTAAAAAGCAGTTGCTTTTGTATGAGGCGCATGATTCAGTAGAGCCTTTTACGATACCAAAATCCACTGGACATATTGACAGACCCTCTTGTTTCAAGAAATCAAGTAACTGAAATGTTTTCGATATGTTAGTCTTATCAATATTAATTCTAATTATTGGATTATTTAAGCCATCCCGTGCGACTACTCTCTTAATTCCAGCTAATACTTCGTCAAAAGAACCTTTTCCGCTTTTGTAAATTCGCCTACTGTCGTGTATTTCTTTCAACCCATCTAATGTTATTTGCACATATTGGCAGTTATATCGCTCCAGAATATCAAGAGTCTGGTCAGTACAAAGAATCCCATTTGTTACGATTTGTGTTACAAATTCTCTCTTGGTTTCATGGCAGAACTGCTTTACACGATCTAGAAAACTAATATTGTCCGATAAAGTCAACAGGGGCTCACCACCAAATAGCCACAAGGACACCATTGATGACCTGCGGGATTCAGCTTGTGTTTTTATAAAATCAAAAAGATTGTCTCTGGTTGCAGAGCTTAGTGACTCATTAGATTTTTCACCTGCTCCTTCATAGCAGTAAACACATCTCAAATTACAGGACATCGTGAGTAAAATAGTAAGAGATAAAACAGAATTTTCAAATCTTTCTTTTTCGTAAAAATAGCTGAAAACGCGTGCCTCATCATAGGAATCATCAGAAATAATTATGCCAGCGTCAAGGAACTGTTTTTTTGTTTCTTCATCAAATGCAGAGAAATCTTTTCTGGTGATTGACTCAGCAACAGATAAATCAACTAAAAAAGTGCCTCCAGAGAGGGTATTGCATACTAAGCATTTGTCAGCAGATAGCGAATCGTCAGAAATGACCAGATTGTATTTTGAGTACTTCATGTCTCCTCCATTTTTATTATACTGGGTTAGCTCATGAATCACTTCATGGGCTAACCCAGTACGGAAAGAATTACTTGACTGAACAAGTACGCGTTTTGCAAGCACCACCGTGTGCAGCACAAGCATTGCCTCCGCAAGCACCACCGTGTGCACCACAAGCCTTGGCCCCACAAACACCTCCATTTGCTGCGCACGCGTCCGCCGCACAGAATCCAGCCTTTGTCCCGCATGTATTTACTCCACATGCACTAGCATTTGCCCCGCAAAGATTTAACCCGCATGCCCCGGCATTAGCAGCACAGGCATTAGGAACACACGCACTTAGATTTGCGGGACAAAGAACTTGTGGTTCACACTGACCGTTGCTGCCCGAATAGGCATTCCCAATATATGTTATTTTGTTCGCCATAACTATCTCCTTTCAAGAGCTATTACTTCTTAAAAGCGCCACATGCCTTTGCACCGCATGCACCAGCGTTAGCACCACATGCTTTTGCGCCACATGCACCAGCGTTAGCACCACACGCTTTTCCGCCGCACGCTCCTATATTTGCAGGACAGCCATCCGTTCCACATGCACCACCTTTAACCCCACAACCGTTAGCACCACATGCCCCGGCATTTGCCCCGCAAGCATTAAATGCACAGGCTCCAATGTTGGCGCCACATGCATTTGTAACACAAGCACTCACATTAGCAGGGCAAAGAACCTGAGGTTCACACTCGCCATTAGAAACAGAATACGCGTTGCCTAAGTAGTACGTTGATGAAACACTCATTAAAATTCCTCCTTGTTTGCGTTTCTTTTAAGTTGTAAAAAGTTTTAAGAAATCTTAAAACCACCCCCACTACAGACGAAAGATATCCTTCTGTTCGATTATTTCTTTTAGGATACGAAATGAACATAACCTTTGGTTGAATGTGGCCGCACCCAAAACGATTGTTTGTTCATGCAATGCTTCGCCCACAATACTAATCAAGAATAGCACAAAGCATTACGTGGTTTATTACAATAATACAAGATGATAGTAATATTTCCATTTGTTTTTGAATATATCTTTTCGTTTGAAATCATTGTATTCAGTTGTAGATAGTGGTATAATAAGCGCAGGAGGAACTGATATGAATCCTGTTTTATATGTTTTACTTGTAGAAGATGACCTACAGGCGTGTAACGAAATAGAGAACTACATATATTCCTTGGAGGATATTGAGCTTGTTGGCATAACAAACAATGCTTCCAGGGCACTTCAAATTGTTCTAGATACAACTCCCGATGCGATTATCCTTGATTTAGAGTTGCACTATGGTAGCGGTAGTGGGTTGTCTCTGCTTCAATCGTTGCAAACGGAAATGGTGGACAAACGTCCATATGTTGTGGTAACAACAAACAATTCTAGTGCAATCACTTACGAAGCTGCCCGGCAGTTCGGTGCAGACTATATTTTTGCCAAGCACCAGGAGGACTACTCATCCCAAAACGTAGTTGATTTTCTGAGGATGCTGAAAAACGTGATTCGTAAGCAACGCCTTCGGTCGATGGAAAGCACCTCTCCTATCGAAAGCTCGGAACAAATCCAGAAGCGAATTACCAGAAAGATTTGCGCTGAGTTAAATGCAATAGGCATAAGTCCAAAAGCGGCTGGGTATCCCTATCTTGTTGAGGCAATACAACTTGCTATGAAAAAGAACACGCCGAATCTGTGTAACATAATTGGCGGACAATATGGCAAGACTGCATCTAGTGTGGAACGAGCTATGCAAAACGCGATTGCAAAAGCATGGAGAACCACTCCTATTGATACTCTTCTTGCTTTTTATACAGCGAAAATCAACTCATCAAAAGGCGCACCCACACTAACTGAGTTTATTTATTACTATGCGAACAGAATAAAGAACTCATACTAAGTCCAAGTATTTTTCCAGAATTATCTGCCAGGCAAGCGGCAATAATTATCATATACCGAACCATTTTATCAATTCCCAAATCCAATCCATCCGAGCACCTCCTTTTGCAAGTTTTTATTTTAGGATAGGTGTTTAGCGCAAGAAATTCGATTTGTTTTTGTCTGCAATTTTACGTTTGTATTTGTTGTATTATGGGGGGGTAGAAGCAAATGGTAGCAATGATGAAGTATATGGTTATCATTTTGTGTAGTGCTTATACAACTCGGAAGATAATAAATGCTAGAGAGCGCCCGAATTTAATCAGGGTGCTTCTCGCACCACTCTTTTTCTTGGGGAGCAGTTTGATCGTTTGCTTGCTGCGCCTATATATCCCATCCGTAAGTCTTCTTGCAATGGTCGGTCTTTCTATCTGTGCACATATGTATTTTTTCCATATAACAATAAGCACATCAATCGCTGCAACAATTATCAGCTATGGAATTACATATCTCGAATATTTGGGCGGCGTTCTCTTTTTGATTATCCTTTTGCGCGTTTTTCCATCACTTAGTGTTGCTTCGGAGATATTTCAGGCAATCATTATATCGTTAGTCCAAGTTTCTTTTGCGCTTTTACTTTTCGGGATAAAACGTTTTTCGCATGGGTTACCATTTTTAGCCGATTCACAATATGGAGACCTTGGTGTCTATTTAAGCACCTCAGTGTTGATGGCAGTGTCATTTTTGGGCATGAAACTTCCAAACCACTATATTACCGCAGTGATTGCGTATACTCTTTTTATCCTAGGGATGATTCTTTGGCTTTGGTACAAAAGCCGTATTACGCAGGAGTATTGGAAGAAAATACGGGAACGCGAACAGCAGGAATTACATGAGCAAATTGCAGTATTAAAAAAAGAAAATGATGCTTTATCGGCCATCATCCACAAGGATAACAAACTTATTCCTGCGTTAGATTTGTCTGTGAAAACGTTTCTATCATCAGTTGCACAAAATGACTGCCGCAAGGAATGTATTAAATCTGCACAAGTAATCATTGAGCAAATCGAAGGTCTTTCAAGCGAACGATCAGGAGCTGTAAAAAGCTATAAACAAGCATCTGCTCCAAGTGTTAAAACAAGTGCCCCTATGATAGATGCGCTATTATCGTTTATGTTGCATAAGGCAGAGCTCTCGAATGTGCAGATTTCATTTTCCTTACCAAACGAAATTAAAAAATTGATAGATAACGTCATATCTGAGCAAGATATGGCCACGCTTTTAGCTGATCTTATTGACAATGCTATTATTGCTGCTAGGCATAGCACTCAGGAAAAACGCGTATATGTTGAAATTGGAAAAGACAAAGACGAGTACGATACATTTTTTGTTCAAGTCAGCGATAGCGGCATCCCTTTCTCGCAAGAAGTCCTGGACAAATTGGGAACTCAAAGAATTACAACGCACAGAGATACTGGTGGAAGCGGCATAGGAATGATGACGATATGCGAGATTTGTAAGAAATGCGAAGCGAGCTTCTCTATTTCTCCTTATCCAAACAGCTCACCATATACAAAAGCCGTTAAGATCTGCTTTGATCGTAAAAACAGCTTTCACATTCAGGGTGCTAACCGCTCGTGACGCATGATCCGGAAGTTGGCAAGCAAGGTCTTTTGGAGCTAAAAGACAGCAGGCGGAGACTCTGACGAGTCCCCGCCTTTTGCTTGATGGGGCGTTCCCCATAC
>OIWS01001514.1_pt1 | contig 22787 bp, 35 predicted proteins | sample 1587611 | NCBI WGS metagenome assembly OIWS01 (sample SAMEA3888919, study PRJEB22519) | human gut metagenome | biome: human gut; feature: human-associated habitat; material: faeces | place: Denmark | collected 2010 | reverse complement strand
GCAGAGCGATTCCGGTCTGAATCGTACCGATTACTGCGGCAAGCCCTTCGATGGTCTGTGCCGCAGGGGCTGTGCCTCCTTTGGCCTCCACTGCGTCATACGCCGCGCCGACTGCCGTTATAATGCGGTCGATTTCTGTCTGTACGCTCATGCCTGTTCCTCCTTTAAATCGCGGCGAGGGCGTTTTCGATGTCGTCTGTCAGGCCGACTGTGCCGCCGGAGGTATAGCCTGCGGGAATGGCTACGCTGGTCTGCGTGAGGCCGTCGATGGTCTTTGCAATCGCGCCGTTGTTGGCCATGGTGCCCTCTACCTTGCTGCCATTGGCCAGCACGATGAACTTTCCGTCCAGCACGTCAGCGGCTGCGGCCGTGACGCCGGAAACGTCCTTGTATTTGGCCGGGATCGCGCCGACGGTTACCTTGCCGAGAACCTTGCCCTTCGTGGGCGTGATGTCCTGCGCGGCCTCGGCAGGCGTGGCGGACTTGGTTTCCAGCGCGATGGCTACCTTGCCCGTTCCGGAGTGCTTGCCCGCCGGTACGGTGTATTCCTGGTTCCCGGTCGTGGCGTCCAGCACCTTTTCGACCGCGCCGTTGTCCGGCATGGTGCCTGCCTGCGTTACGCCGTCGGCATCGATAAAGACTTTATTCGCCAGCACGTCGCCGGGCGCGGCGGTCGTGGCGGAGACGTCCTGATAGTTTTCCGGGATCGCGCCGACGGTCACACCGGACAGGCCGTAATAGCCCTGATCGGGCGTGACGGCCTGCTGCTCCTTCGTCGGCGTTACCGACTTGGCTTGCAGCTGGTAGTTGCCGCCGCCTCCGACGCCCTTGACCGTTCCTGTGCCGTCGTGGTAGCCCTTCGGGACGGTATAGCTCTCGCCCTCCTTGACCTGCGCGTCGACCGCGCCGTTATTCTTGATGGCGGCGGCCTTGTCGGCCAGCGCATCGAGCTTGTCTGTGCTCGCGGCGAGGCCGAGGCCGACGAGCCATGTGCGCAGCTTGTTCCGCGCGGTCTGCAGTCTGGTAATTTCGGTTTGTGTGCTCATAAAATCACTCCTTAAATCGTTGCGAGCAGCGCGTTGATGTTGCCGACCTCCGCAAACACGGCGGCGGACGTTACGGGCTTGGTGTTGTCCTTTTCGACTGCGTCCGCCGTATCGACGGACAGGGTGTTGGTTTCGGCGTCCAGCTTGAGGCCGTCACCGATCTGATAGCCTCCGCCGCCTCCGCCGCCGGACTGGCGGGCTTCGTTGATGGCGGCAACGAGGTTGTCCTTGCTGTAGGTCTTGAGATCGTTCAGGTCGCCGATCTGCTCTTGCAGCTGCGCCCAGACGGGGAGCGTGGGATCCGCCGAAGGATCGCCGGACGGCTCCGCCGCCGGCTGCACCTTGCCGAGGGTCGCCCAGACGGTCGGGAGGACGACGCCGGAGGCGTTGGTGCCGTAGACGCCGACGCGGGCATAGCGGCCCGCTGCGGTGAGAACCTCCGGCGGGATATCTACGGCGTCCCCGTCCCATTTCGCCGCCAGAACGCCTACGGTGTCCCTGCCGTTCGTAAATACTGCCGTCTTCGTCAGGCCGTCCCATTCCTCGGAGAACGCGAACCGGACGCCGACGGCCTTCGCCATGCCCGCCGTCAGAAGCTCCGGCGGCGAGCACAGATGCGCGCAGGCTTTGTTGATGTGGATCTGGATCATGTTATTTCGCCTCCTATGCAATCACAGTGCCGTTCACAAGCAGTTTCCCGTCGCTGTTGCACCTTAATGCTGCGTATTTGCTTGCGTTATAGCACAGCCAAACCCTATTTGCAGCCACCCCGTAAAACGGCACATTTGTCGCGCCAATGCTTTCATTCCCGTAAAGTGGCAGCAAGAAATTGCTTTTGACGTACATGCCGTAACTATCTTTTTTGATTCTGTCTGGTGGAGCGCTCTCTCCTCCGCTCCCGCCGCTTCCCGGCGGCCCGACAACGTACTCGACGATATAGCTGCCGGAGATCCGCGCGACCTTGACGCGGTCTCCCGCGGCAAAGGTGGCGGACGTGTTGCATTTATAGTGCTTTGTTGTGGCTTCAGTCTGCCCCTCTAGGATGAGGGAAAGGCCATCGTCATAGACCGCGCCGACGGTCGCCAGAAAGTTTTCCGGCAGGTTTTCGTCCGGTATCTCGATATTCGTCACAAACAGGCTGTTGATGCCCTCCATTATGCGATCACCGTCCTTTTTGCAGAATGTGTCATAAGGCTTCCGGCCTGCATCGTGACCGACCAGCCGGTTTCGAGGTAAATTCCGCCGATTTCGTCGTGCGTCAGGGCGAGGATATCGCCGACGCCGTGCCCCGGCTCATTGAGCGTGTAAAATGTAATGGCGCGCGTAGCAAGCAGCGACTCGTTGCGGCGCTTGTCGGCGTAGGCCTGTAATTCGTCCTGCGAGGCGATATTGTCTACCCGCTCGACGGAGGTTATGCGCATGCCGCGCTTGAAGGTGGATTTCTTGGAGGCCGGATTGTCGTTGACGGCCGTCGCCACCATGGCCGCGTCCATGTCCGGGTTGTTGCAGGTCACGATGAAGACGTTCGGCGCGTCAAAGATATCCGTTTCGTCCGACCAGTCCGGCCCCGGATGTTTCTCCGGGAGAAACAGGTCCGTCACGCCGTAGCGCCAGTCGATGATGGCGGCAGACGGCTCCTGATACGGTTCGAGCCTGCACACGCCGTCCGCGTCAAACCAGAGGCTTTCATAGTTGATCTCCGAGAGCAGCGTGTTGATGATCGTCAGGTAGCTTGTTCCGATTGGCCAGTCTTCGCGGTCTGTAGCCAGCACAGCGGCGTTCGGCGTTGCGATCACGAGCGAGATGCCGCAGGCTGTCAGCAGCTTGCGGATCTCGGTGATGTACGACGAGCCAGCGGCAAGATGCAGGATCGTCTCGGTTTTTTGCGTATACACGCGCCAGCAGCGATCGTAGGCTTCGATCTCTACGCGCGTGCTGCCCGCGCTGCCTTTTTTGCTGACGGTCGCGGCCTGATAGATGCCGAGAGAGTGCTCCGTCCCGTTTACGATGATCCATGGCCGCAGCTCGTCCGATTCCCACGCCGCTACGGCATTGGGAAGAAAGCTGCCCTTGAGCGTGCCGTGGATGTTCGCGGCGCGGTCGCTCATGATCTGCGGTGGGCTGCCTGTGTCCCATTGCACCTGCGTGATGGGTGCGCCGTTCCGGAGCACGTCGATGCGGAAGCGGACGTCACGGGTCAAGGGTGATCGCCTCCTTCCGGTTCGTGTGCGAGATGGTGAAGGAATAGCGGCGCATGAACTCGTCGCAGTTGCTCTCGAGCGACGGGAGCGAGCCGATGGCCATGTTGCCGTAGCGGTCCTTGAGGCAGACGAGGCGGCCTACAAGGGCCTCAAGCGCAAGGGCGGCGGCCCGCTGCGCGTGCGGCCAGGCGCAGGAGACGGATAGGGCGCGGTCGCGCTGCTCGCTGCGCTCCTCGACTGGGTAGGCAAGGCCCGCCAGATGGACGGTCGAGACGCCGGCCGAGAAACTGGTGCGGTTGGTGCGCAGCTGCGTTTCGGACAGGCGCATCTCGAGCCAGACGCCGGTCTCGAGGTCGCAGATCATGTTGGTCTCGGGCAGCACTTCGACAGTGTCGGAATTGGACACGCCGTAGTTATCGCTTTCGTCGTAGCAGCCGCGGACGCGGTAGGTGACGGAGCCGATGCTGGTGTGGTCGACGTACTGCTTTTGGACGGTGCGGCCAATGGCGACGCCGTCCCGCTCGATCAGATAAAAATCATAGCTGCCTGCGGTCTGCCATGTGAGCGCGGCCTCGTGGGCCGCGTCGACCGACAGTGTGATCGCCTCGCCCTCGGTGTGCGAAACGGGGAGCGCGGCTGCGCTCCACTCGGACCACATGCCGTACTTGTTCTGCACGCGCACGCGAATGGTGTATCTGCCGTCGGCGAGGTAGACCGGCGAGCGCCATGCCTTCTCCGTGCCGTAGACCGTGCCGGAGGCGTAGCCGCTCGAGAGCGTCAGCTGATAGGCCTCCTGCTCAGAGGTCTGCCAGGTGATGCGCGGGCGCGGGCCGGTGGACTGAATGACGATGGACGGGGCGGACGGGGCGTTGATGGCGATAAACTCGGCCTTGTCGCTCCATTTTGACGGCGTGCCGTCTGTGTTGTAGGTGCGGACGCGCCAGTATTTTGTTCCGCTTGTGAATTTGTTCGCCGGAACGTCGTAATACTGGTTTTCTCCCGTGACGGTCACAAGGGTGTTCCACGTCGTACCGTCGGCGGACCACTGCAGATCCGCTTTACTCTGCGGCGTGCCGGTGGAAATGATGTGCTTCCACGAAAAGCGGTTGACGATTGTCGCGTCGATGACGATGCCGGAAGGGGAGACGGGCTTGGCCGTCGGGGTAACGTCTGTTGTCGTGATCTCCTGCCATGCGGACGTCGTTGTCGTTCCGCTGTTTGCCGTCACCTTTACGCGCCATTCGAGCGTCCCGGACGGGAATGTGTTTGCCGGGACCGTGCAAGCGGTCGTCGCGCCAGACACGCTTATCGTTTTTGATGTGCTTGCGTTTTTTACGCGCCACTCAAAAATAGCGGAGGTTTGTTTCACCTCTGCGAAGCAAACCTGCGTGAGATCTGTGTCATCCTCGGCGTCCCATGTAAATGTGTTTTTTTGAAACCTGTTTACGAACGCTCCTGACGATGGGGAAAAATTGTCTGCTTTTATTCCGACATTGTCGTTTGAGTACTCGCATGTCAGGAACGGCTTTCGCGTTGATTTTTCCCCATAAAAAATTGCTTCGCTTGTTCCAGACGGCGCTCCTCTGAACGCAAAAACAAATCCATTCTTTATGCCGCTTTTTAATTCTGTTTTGCGTTCTTCACTGTATGGCGTATAATCTGCACTTAGCTGTATAATCTCGTTCAGCATAGACCAATATCCATCGGCGTGCTGCGAAAGGCTCTGTCTGTAAACGCTCGGCCTAGTCACATATGTTACTGTGTTCACATCGAGTGGGCTTGCCAGCCCGTTCACATATGCCCAAATTTGTTTATACCCAGTCTCGCTTTCTTTTGTCGGCTGTGCGTATATTGTAAGCGTCACCTTTGTTACGCGTTTAAATTTATACGCATCTCCCGGCACAGGGAATTTGATATATATGTTATCCCCTTGTTTGACGTTTCCTGCTTCCCCCGTAAACGGGTCCGCAAACAACTTGTACTGTGCAAGATTTGAGTAGTTTGTATTCGGGTGGTTCTTTGCAACTGCTGTCGACCCACTCGCCTGCACTGTAAAGATCGGCATTTACTTCGCCCCCATTCTGGCTGTGATGCGTGCGTTTTTGGCGATGCGGAGGATGGTGTCGAGGTCGTCCACATGATCAACGTAGACGGTTGTGTTGTAGGTATCGCCGGAGGTGTAGCGCGTTTCGCTGGCTGTCTGGATGCGCGATCCGGACGGCAGGAAGATCCGCTCAAGCCCGTTTTCGTTCACCCGCGTCCATCCGCCTCGCCAGTTGTCCGTTCCGGCGGCGTTGCCGCCCAGATAGCGGCGAACCCATTCGTCCTCTGTGATGCCGATGGTGGACGGGTCGCCGCGGGCAACTGCATCCTCGTAGGCTTTGGCGAGGTCTGCCGCGCTCTGCCCCCACTGCTGCTCTGTGTAGCTGTCGAGCAGATTTTGGTAGTTGTTGCCGTTTCCGCTGGAATAGCCAAAGCCGAGCGCGTGCGTCAGCTGCCCCCAGCCCTCGCCGATGTGGCCGGTCGAGATGTTTACTACGCCCTTGATGAGTTCCGCCGCGTCGGCGATGAGCGCCATTACCTTTGCGAGTGGCTGCAATGCCTTGGTCAGCGCCGGGACGCGGTTGTTGGAAAGATCGGACATAGGGTTCAGAATATCTCCGACGGTATCCAGCAGCATGCCGAACGAGTCGACAATGCCGGAGTCCTTGAGCGCCTTGCCGCCGTCCTTTACCATGGTGGTCACGTCGCCGTAGAATTCTTCGAGATACGGGGCGAATTCGGCGGACAGCTGGTTTTTGACGCCCTCCTGCGTCTTTTGCAGGCGCTGGTATGCGTCGTCGACCGCGCCGAGGGCAGAAAGTGCCTCGTCGTCGAGCACGTATCCCATGTTATGGGCTTCGTCAGCGTAGGCCTTGAGGGTTTTCGATCCCTGGATGATCAGCGGATTCAGGTCCTGCGCGGAGCGGCCGAAAATGTCCATGGACATGGCGTCCCGCTCGGTCTCGTTTTTTACCCGCCCGAGTGCGTCAATCGTTTCGTAGAAAACGTCGTTCGCGCTGCGCATGCTGCCGTCGGCATTGGTCACGGAGACGCCCAGTGCCTCAAAGGATGCCTTCGCATTGCCCGTGCCGTTCATCGTGTCCTGCATGTTGTTGGTCAGCTTTGTCAGGCTTCCCTGCAGGGTGTCGACGGATACGTCGATCAGCTCGGACGCATAGGCAAACTCCTGCAGCTGCTGTGTCGATTGCCCGGTCTGCATGGAAAGCGTGATGATGTTGTCGGCAAAGGCGGCGGACTCCTTCGTCATGGAGATCATGGCTTTTTCCACCTTGACGATCGCCGCCGCGACGGCAGCGAAGCCGCCCGCCAGCGCCAGTGACTGCGCATCGAGGCTGCCCATGGCGTTCATGGAGGACTTCATGCCGTCCGGCAGCTGAATGCCGAGCTTGGACGTCAGGCCGTTCACCACGTCGCCGAGGTTGCCCATCTCTTTTCCGGAGTCCGCGATCTTCTGCTTGTTCTCGTCAAACTGGTTGTTGAGATTGTTCAGCTCAGCCTCGGCGTTGTTGAGGCTGGTCTGCCACTGCATGGTGCGCTTGTCTGCCTCGCCGTATTTTTCGGCGGACTGCTGGAGCGCAGCCTTGAGATACTCGATCTTCTCCACCTGCGTGGAAATCTTGCGCTCTAAGACGTCATTCTTGGCGTTTAGGGCCTCTACGCTGTCCGCGTTCTGCGCGTAGGCAGAGGATACCTTGCGCATTTCCGAGTCCAGCACCTTCATGCCGCTGCCGATCTCGGAAATGGCCTGCTTGTATTCTTTTTCGCCCGAAAGCGTAAATTTTGTATTGATGTTCGGCATGTTAGGTGCCTCCGTTCAGATAGGCCGACAGGCTCTGCGGCTGTTCCTGCTGCTCCGGCTGCTTTTGCGGCGCAAGCGCGTCAAGCAGGAGCGTTATGCGGCGCGGGCTCATGGTCTTCCAGAAATCCCGCTCCGGCAGATGCAGCCGGAAGAGCCAGATTGCGAGGAAGCCGGGGAAATCAAAGCCCAGCTGCTTCGGTTTCCCCGGCGGTGTCAGTTTTTTTCGTCTTCCGACGTTTTTTCACCGAGTTCTTCCTCCGGCGGCGTGACTGCAGCCTGAATCAGCGGGTAGATCCGCGTCCCGGCCTCGAGCGTCTGGTGCATGGTGATCTTCCGGCCCAGCTGCTTGCTGGTAAAGCGCAGCGGAAGGCCGTTTTCGTCGGTGATTCCCTGCGTGTCTGCGGCGTCGGTCAACATGGCGGCCAGGAAGGCCAGCGTGCTTTTGAGGCCGTGCACCGTATTCAGCGCGCGCAGCAGATTGCCGTCATATTCGTCCTGCACGTCGGCAAGGACGTTCATGTTGCAGGAGATCCGGTATACCCGGCCCTCAAGTTCATAGTCGACGGTGTTGAGCTTGGTCGTCTCCATCAGGTCTCACCCAACTTTCCCTTGATCCAGGTAACGGCCTCCGCCGCGGTGTCGACGGTCTCGGTCTCGAGCAGCAGCTCGTCGGTCGAATCGTCTGCAAGGAATTCGCCGGTCGTCGTCGGCGTGTTGAACTGGATGTTCTCGCCCTTGGTCTGGTAGCTCAGTGAGGGCGGGCCGAACAGCACCTTCGGCACCCACACGCAGGTGTACTTGGTCACGCCATCGATCTTATCCGGCGCGTAAAAGCCGACGCCGACGTAATTCGCGATGTCCTTGGCCGAGAATTTTAGATTTTCCTTGCTGGTGTCGGACGTGCAGCCATAAAACATGGTTTGCGCGTTCTTTTTCAGGTACTTGACAGCTAGCGAGATCGTGCCGCCGGTGGCAAGCTTGATGTATTCGGCAAGCTTGGATTCTGCGTACAGGCGGCCCTCGGCGAACTTGAGTTCCAGCTGCGCGCTCATGGCATCGCCGACGTCGGTCGGCTCTGTGTAGGTCACGGTGCCGGACGTGTTTTTATACTTTCCCGCCCGGATGCCGCGTAAGTCAAAACTAGGCATTACAGTAAGCCCCTTTCTTTCAGCTTTTGTGTGAGGATTTTTTCGAGTTCCGCGTTCACGCGCTTCTGCGCGTTGCGGACACCCTTTGTCCAAAAATAAGTTCCTGTGATCTGCCCGTACTCCTTCGCACGGCCGTAATTCAAAACGAAGAGCACGGTCGCTCTGCGCGTTCCGTGCTCGTTTTTGCCGACTGCCGTGATGGTGATATACGGATCTCCGTTTTTGTCCTGCTTGATGGTTTTTCGGTATTTCACGCTGGAGGCGTAGGCTTCCGTGCGGAACCCGCTCGAACGGATCATTTTTTGCAGCTCTTCGACGATGATGTCCCCGGCGGCGTACAGGAGCTCCTTCTGCATGTCCTCATCAAAGACATTCGCTTTCTGGAGCGTGGCCATGAGCTCGTCGGCGCCGGTGATGGAGATGTTAGCCATACTCCGCGCCCTCCGTTTCGGCGATGAGCGCGATCTGCGTGCGGCCTGTTTCCTTGTCGTAGGTTTCCATGTCGACAGTGACGATGTAGCCAGCGGCCTCCAGCGCGGCTTTCACGCGCTTTACAAGCCCGGCGGCAAATCCCTCGGCAAAGATGGAAACGGCGTACTGCACGCCGGTCTCGGCCTCGCCGCCCTCGGCGTAGAGCTGCCCGGACTGGCCGAGCAGCTGATAGGTGATGTAGGTTTCTTCCGCGCCCTTATAGGGTGGGTGGCAGACCGGAACGCCCAGGCTTGATAGCGACTCATAGATCATCATGCGCCGTCCCTCCGTTTGCAGGTCAGCTCGACTTCCTCTGTTTCCTGCCCGTAGCTGCGGACGACGTCAAAGACGTCGGAGCCGCAGACGAGCTGCTGCTCGCCGCCGTATTCCGCGCTGTGCATGCGGAAAATTGCGTCCGTGCGCTTGCCGGCTTGCGCGGCCTGATAATACTCGGCGCGGTTTACGGACTTGCGGGCAGCCCAGACGGTGGTCTCCCGCTCGAGCTTTTCCGTCGTCTGGCCGTTTACGATAGGGTAGGAGAACAGGCGCAGCGTGATTTGCGTATCAAAGATCACAGCACGCGCCTCCTGTTCCGCCGCTGGCCGGGACTGCCCGGTAATCGTCCGAGAGTCCCATGGCGTCGCGGATATCTGCGAAGCAGGTCTTCCACTCCTCGCCGCGTCCGCAGAAATCATGCTGCCAGCGGACGTAGGCGCGGACGGCGTCCTTTACCAGCGGATCTTCGTCCGCTCCCTCTGCGCCCGCAAGGTGCAGGCGCATGAGGCAGGCGTCGATCTCGTCTTTGAGCTCGTCGTCAAGGGCGTTTGTGGTCAGCCGCAGGGCGGTTTTTGCAACGTTGATCAAAGCCAATTGTCATCCCTCCCTGTTGGCCGCGCGCCGTCAGGCCTTCTTCTTGGTCAGCGTGACGAGGCTGTTGACGTCGGCGCACGCGCCGTCGGCGATCTCGATGGCCTTTGTGACCTCGTCGTCGGTGTCCTCGTCGGTGTAGCGCTTTACCGTCATGCCCATGTTCTCGTTCCAGAGGTAGTACGCCGGATCGAACATAAAGGCGAAGACGGTGTCGGCCGTGACCGACGCCGCAAAGGCCGGCAGGTAGTCGCCGGTCAGGATGACCTCGCGGCCGAGGATGTAGTTGACGGGCTTGCCGTTGATGCCGTAGTTGACGCGCGCGACGGGCTGGCCGTTGTTGTCTACCATGCCGACGATCTGCGTCTCGAAGGTCTTCTTGGACATGAACCAGACCGCGCCGTCATATGCCTGCGGCAGCGCAGCTTCGGCCTTGCACAGATCCTTGTAGGTCAGAGCAGTTGTCGCGGCGGCAATGTCGATGTTCTGGCCGGTCGGGGCGGTCTCCGCAAGGATTCCCTTCGGCATGCCGGAACCGGTGCCGTTGATGATGGCCTGCTCCTTCGCCTTTACCATCGCATTTGCGACGTTCCGGACAAACTGTGCCTCGAACATCGGGTATGCCATAATGGAAACTTCCAGCGACATGGAGATCGCGCAGCGCAGCTTGTGGTACGCAAAGACGATCTTGCCGGTCGAAGTCTTCTGCTTGTCAGAGCCCTCGCCCTCGGCGACCCAGGAGGCCGTCGGCTTGGCCGAGCTGGTTGGGACCTGGACGCCGCCCGCGTAGGACGTGTGTGTTACGCGCGGCAGGATCATGCCGATGGCTTCCATCTTCTCGTAGATCTTCTGGATGGTCGTGGTCGGGATGACGCTGCCGACGTCGGAGGTCTTGGTGTTGGCGTCCACGTTGGTCAGCTCTGCCGGGATCTTCTTGCCGGTCAGGACGTAGTTCATAAAGGCTTTCTTGTACTCGTCGGTGTCGTACCGGTCGAGCACGTCCGGGGTCTTGGCGCCGCCGGACAGGTCGACGGACTGCGCGGCCGCAGCCGGTGCCGCAACCTTCTGACCCGCAAGTGCGTTGAGGTTCGCCTGGATCTTGGCTTCCTCCTCAAACTTGGCGTCGAGGGCCTCGACTTCCTTCATCTTGGCCTGCGCCTCTGCGGTCTTGCCTTCGTCCAGCAGCTTCTGGGCGTCGTCCATGAGCTTCTGGCGCTGGATGTTGTAAATTTCCTTCGTCATTTCAATTCTCCTTTGAGTTTTAAAAATTTCAGTTTTGCTTCTGCCTGCGCCCGTTCGGGCATAAAAAAATCAGGCTCTGCGGCCTGACCTTTTAAAAAGTTTTCCGCGCGCCGGAGCGCGTCTTCGCTGAGCATACCGGAGTAGAAGTCCGCTGCCAGCGGTTTCTGGCCGGTATCCGGCTGCATCACGCGGTCGACGAGTCCGAGTTCTACGGCCCGCTCCGCTGTGATCCATGTTTCTGCGTCCATCATGGCGGCGATCTCTGCCTCCGGCCTGCCGGTTTTGGCGACGTAGGCCGAGGATATTGCGTGATTTGCGTCGCGCAGCGTCCCTGCGGTGTGCTCCATCTGGCGGTAATCGCCGCTGGCCTCTGTCTGGACGTTGTGGATCATCATCATGCCGGTCGGCGTCATTTCTGATTCTCCCGCCATGGCGATGATGGACGCGGCCGAGGCTGCGAGGCCTACAATGCGGATGTGGACGCCGCCGGCGTAGCTGCGCAGGGCGGTGTAGATCTCGCTTGCGGCGAAGATCTCGCCGCCGCCGGAATTGATCTCGACTTCGGCCCGCTCGCCGTTTCCCTTGGCAAGCGCGTCCGCTACGGATCTCGGGCTTGTCGCCTCCATTCCGTAAAACTGATAGAAGCGGTGCTGATTGCTGGATACGATGGGCCCGCGAATGCTGATCTTCATGTGGTTTCATCTCCTTTCTGTGTGGTGTTCCGGTCGACCGGCTGCGTGTCCAGCCTGCGGATCGGCTTATCCCCGCCGTCTACCGGTGCAAGGTTGAATGCGCGCCGCCATTCGTTCGGCGTCAGCGCGCCTCGGTCGACCAGCTGCAAGAGATTGAGCTTTGTCGATGTCGAGGCGAAGTCCCACGCGGAGGCCTCGAAGACGATGCGGTTCCCGCAGCCGCGCTCGCGCCGGGAGAATAGCTTGCGGGTGTACTCGCCGCTGAGCTGCTTCAGCACCGGCTCGATCTCGGCGTCAAAATACGCGCTCTGTTCGTCCTCCGTCGCAATGGACGTGACGATATGCGGGTTGGTGTTAAACAGGGCGTAGATGCGCTGCGTGGTTTTATCCATCTGGGCGGCGTTCGGTACATAATCCTTGGGGTCAATCTGCTTCGCCTCTGCCTTTGCGTCTACGGCCGCGACGCCCGTGCCGTTGGAAACATTGAGGAAGCTGTCGGCAAAGTCCTGCGCGCGCTTCTTGATATCCTCCGCGCGCATGGAGGCTGCGAACATCAAAAGCCAGCGGATGACGGCGCTATTCCGGATGGCCTTGACGATGCCCTGATCCGTCGTGGTGACGATCTCCATCAGCGGCACAATGGCCGGAGCAATGGGGTCGCCGAAGATATCATTTTCGTAAAAGTCCCCGCGCAGGTGGATGATATCGTCATAGGCAAACGTCAGGACGCTGCCGTTCTGCATGTAAAATTTCAGATACAAATTTCCGCCCGCGTCATAGACAGCGTCTGCCTGCATGGCTGCGACCGGGAAAATGGCGTTTGGCAGACCGTTTTCATCCCGGAGGATCACGGCAAACGCGTTGTTGTTGAGTACCAGCTGCGCGGCCAGCTTCTCCTGCAGCAGCTGGCCGGTCATATACTGGTTCGGTTCCTCGAGCAGGAACCGGATATACGGCTCCGGATTGACGGCGAGCTTCCGCGCCGAGGCCGTGACCGTTTCCCGGATGTGCTTTGCCGTCAGCTTGCCGATGGCCTTTATCTTGGGCCGGATGCAGGCGCGGACGATATCGGACTGATACATTTTGCCGTTGTAGCTGTAAAAGCCATTCCCGCGCTCCTGCACCATCTGGACGGTCGAGACGCGCTTGGTGGTCGTGATATTCGTCAGGAGGTTTTTAAAAAATCCCATTGTTTCACTCCTAGAGCATACTGGTGTATTCCGCCTGCTTTTGATCGTAAATCGTGTAGGCGTCGAGCAGAGCCGCCGTTCCGTCAATGCGGCGCGTGGACTTGCTCGTTTTGTGCGGCTGGATATTGCCGTTTTTGTCTTCGTCGTAGGCGGTGTTTGCCATGCACCACTTGTCAATCGGGTTGTTGTTGTAGACGATCCGCTTGGACTCCAGATCGTTCCCGCAGCGCTTCATCGGCTCGGAAAGCGTTTTAACGCCCTGATGCACGGGGATCATGGCCTCTGCTCCAAAGTAGTCCGCCATGCTGTCCGTCCAGTAAGACGCCGACCACGCATCATAGCCGATAAATGGTATAAAAATATCGAGGTCTTCCTGCACCTCGACGAACCAGGCTTTGACGTCCTCATAGCGGATCTTGTTGCCCTCGGACAGGCGGAGCAGCCCGCGCTCATTCCATTTGTCGTAGGGGATCTTGTCCTCCGTGACGCGCTTTTCCAAAAGGTCCTGCGGCAGCCAGTACATCTGCAGCACAAACAGGATCTCCGGCAGCTCCGGCACTTGAAACAGCACCTTTGCCGCCGTCAGGTCGGTGGTCTTTGACAGATCCGCGCCGCCGATGCCGTATCTCGGGTAGGAAAGCACGCGCTCCTGCGTCTTTCCGTCCGCCATGTGGTGCTGCCAGATCAGGCGGCGATTTTCCCTGTCGAGCTGGAAGGTGTCGCGGTTGTCCAGCTGCTCAAAGTTGAGCCAGGCTTCGCTGGAGGTCTCGCGGATGTTGAAATCCTTGCAGACGAGGTTTCGGACGAGGGCCGGGTTTTTCTCCGCCCGCTCGACCCGCTCTTTCAGCGCCGTGTAGCTCTTGATCGTCCCGAGGCCCGGATTTGCCTTTTTCCAGCAGTCCGGGTCGGTCCATTCGCTGCGCTTGTCGAGCTCGTAAATAAACGCGATCCGGCGCGGGTCGTGGTACCCGTCCGGATCTTCGTAGCCGTTTATGATGCGCTCGGCTTCTTCGTATTTTTCGTCGTAGATATCCTCGCGTATGGTGCCCGCGGTGGAGGTGATAAACCGCAGCGGTTGGGCGCGGGCCTGATCGCCGTCGGCAATGATGTCGTACAGCGGTCTGCCGTTTTTCCACTGATGGATCTCGTCCATCATGGCCCCGTGGATATTCAGGCCGTCGAGCGTGTCGCTGTCCGAGGACAGCGGCTTGAATACGCCGTCGTTATAATCGCTGTCCACCTCGCCGACCAGACAGCGCGTCCGTTTGCGCAGCGCCGGTGATTTCTGCACCATGCGCTTTGCTTCCTGCCAGATGATCTTCGCCTGGTCTCGCTTGGTGGCTACGGCGTAGACTTCCGGGCCTGCCTCGCCGTCCGCCAGCTGTAAATACAGGCCGACGCCGGAGGCCAGCAGCGATTTGCCGTTTTTCTTGCCGACAATGAGGATCGCTTCGCGGTACTGCCGGTTTCCCTCGATATCGATAAAGCCGAAGATCGTCGCCAGCAGCGCCTTTTCCCACAATTCCAGTTTGACGAGTTGTCCGCCCGCCTTGCCCTTGGAGTGGTGGCAGTAGTTTTCAAAAAATTCTAGGACGTGATTGGCACGTTTCGGCGAGTAGTAAAACTCGGAGTTTTCCGCTCCCAGCTGTTCTACAACGTGCCGGTAGGTTTTTTGCACTTTCAGACTTACGGTCTCGCGGCCTGACTGGATCGCGGCCCAGTATTCGATGATGGGGTTGTAGGTCGCCGGGTAGCGCGTGAGTTTCATTCCTCGTCACGCTCCCGGACAAAGCTTGCAAATCCGTCGTCCTCCTGCTTCGGCGCGGTGTCCGGCTTCGGCAGGAGCGCGGTCAGCTGCTTGATGATTTTCTGATAATTCGCATTCGTGGAGTTGTACGCCTGCCCGATGGGCCGGGCGCGGTCATATGGCTCGAGCCGCTCCGACTGCTGGAATTTCTCCGTCCAGCCGTTTTCCCGCAGGTCGTCCGCCATGTCCTCGCACTCGATGCGCATAAAGGCCGCCTGATCGATGAGGCCCGCGACAGTCCCGGCCGCTTCCTTCGGCAGATTCCGGTAAAGCTTTTTCAGGCGCGCTTTCTCCGCGCGGATCCGCTGTTCTTTGGTTTTTTCCCGCTGATTCGCCACAGAAAACGCCTCCTTTTCGCGTGATTTTTGCCGTCTGTCCGCGCGTGCGCGTAGATTACTTATCGCCGCGCTTTTGTAGGGGGGCCTCGCGAACGGCCTGCGCATTCTTCCGAGGTAGGGCGTGCGGTGATTCAGCCGGCGCCCCGGCCTCGCGCGACGGGGGGATCGGGTCGCCGGCGGCGTCGAAGAAAATTTTTTGCGTCAGAGATTTTGCGACGCCGTGCCCGTCAAACTGATCGTGGCAGTCCTTGCAGACGAACTCGAGGTTGGAGTAGGACAGGCTGACGTCCGGGTCGGTGATGTTGTCCGGTGTCAGCGCCCGCTTGTGGTGGACGATGTAGCCCGGCTTGTCCCGGCACTCTTCGCAGAGCCCGCCGTCGATGGTCCGTCGGAACTTGATATACCCGGCGCGGCATTTCTTCCAGCGCGCGGATGCGTAAAAGCGTGCGGCCCATGGCTGCATCCTGTTCCCTCCAATTCTTCACGCTATCACTGTAGCACATTTTTTTGGCCCTGTTGGCTCAATTTTTGCGATAGCCAAGCTCCCGCGCCGCTTCGTATACAAAACGGCTGTACATGCGCTTGGCTGTCGACTGGCTGACATGCACCCGGCGCGCGGCTGATTCCAGGCTTTCCCTCGGCCAGATCCATGCGTGCAGGCGCACGACCTCCAGCACGTCGGCTCCGTCCCGCCATGTCTGTGCGGTATTGATCGCGGCTTGCACGGCAGCATAGTCCTCGTACTCCCGCGAAGATAAAACGCGCACAGCGATATCCTCTACGGCGCGCCCGGAGGAATGTCCGCCCGGCTGTGCAGAATACCCCGGCGTGATCTTCTGACGGCTCATGTCCCGAACCTGTCTGTCCAGTTTCGGGAATTCACCGATGGTGCGGCAGACGTTCCAATACCACCAGTATCTCGGCTTTGACACTTTCCCACTTCCTTCCTGCTTCGTTCTAAAACCTTACGCATATACAAGGCTTAATTTAAGCGGCTCCCGTTCCGCTTGTGCTCTGATCTTGGTTCGACTACATACTTATAATATTGATACCCGTACTTTGTCGTCCGGGCCTCTACGAGGATGTAACCTCGCGGGGCGACGGGCGGATGCTTGGGGCTGTACTCGCGCACGGCCTCGGTCGCAGGTTCCGGCTCCGGCCGGACGCAGCTGCGGCTGGCCTTGTACCGGTGCCCGCCGAATTCCTTTTTCCAGTGGCCGTGCAGGTAGTCGGCCAGCGCCTTATAATCCCGGCCGTGGTCGACTTTGTTTCCATTTTCGCCCATGTAATAGTTGTGTTCCCGCAAATGCCGGATCTCGACCACGCTGCCGAGTCCCCAGATCCTGCCGATCTCATCCTCCGGAATGCCGTCCGAGATCATGTGCAGATGGAACCGGCTCGTCGACTTGCCCTGCCCGTAGACAATCACGATCTTGGCGTTTGGGTACTTATATAGTAGGCGGCGATAGAATCTGTTCCGAATCTGCCGCATTTCGGCAGCAGTATGTACCTCGTTTTGGCAGTCCAGCGTAAGCGTGGAATACAGGCTGGTCGGGCCGAAGTTGGCATTGACGAGCGCTTCCAGCTTTGCCTCGGAGATCTTCCGGTTGAATTCGTCCTGCTCTTCCCGTGTCTGGAAGCGCGGTTTTTTGGGCTTGCTGGTTTTTTTGTCCGCGCCATCGGACACGGTATACACAATCTGCGTACATACCGCCCCGGTAAACAGGCGGCGCTTGTGTCTCTTTGCCATCATCCACACCTCTTTCTCCCGGGCGTACAGAGCCGTCCGCCCCTACAGGTCTTCTGCCCGCTCAAAGCGTGGCCGGAGATTCCGGCCATGCGTTCAACTGGCAGTCCCTTCTTCTGTGTACCCGCACGCCGTACACGTACACGTATCTGTCTTTTCGTCCCAGCGGCAGCAGCCCACAGCCCAACATTCCGGGCAGATTGGCCACGGGCCTTTTTTCCCGGCCGGATCTGGACCCGGTCCGATTGGTGTCTTGTTTCGCAGTGTAGCCGGAGACTTCGGCCACATTTCGTCAAGCAACGCGTCTATCCTGCTTTTCAGGCTCCGCAGTTTGAAAAACACCAGCACGCCCAGCGCGATCCACTCCAGCGCAGCAGCAAGCTCCAAAATCTCAATGATCATTTTCTTCTCCTTCCACTCCTTCCAATTCTCCTTCGCAGTATGTGCAGCGGCTCGGCAGGCTCTTTTTCAAACCGCCTTTTTTCCAGAGCTCGATGCACGGTTTCTCCGGTCTGCCGCAGTATGGGCAGCGGTAGACACGGAAGATATCATCCCAGCGCCAGACCATGCGGACTGCGTTTTTCTCCTTCAAGTCCCATCACCTCCCTCATTGCTTCAACCAGCCTCTTTTCAAGTTTGTCCTGGTCGGTCTTCACTTCCATCGTTACACCCTCCTGCTCTACCCACACGCCGTCCGTGCGCTTCGTAAATCCTGCTGGTGCAAAATTTCTGGCGTGTTCCAGCTCCGGCGTATGCCTGCACGTTGGATAGCTGCATTTCTCACAAGCCTTTCTGTCGCAGAGGAACAGGATATTCCGCTCTTTCGCCCGCGATACGCCGTTCGGCAGAAGAACGACTGGCTGCCCGATCTCCGCCGCAATCTGCGCCTGAAGCTTTTTCCGATCGCCGTCACGCAGTGCGACTGTGCATTCCAGCAAAATCATTTTCTTTTTTCCTCCACGTCTTCCGGCGGACGGGTGAACGAGAATTCCTTGCGGTTCCCAACAAACTTGGGCTCCGTCCACCTAATCCCAGCGATTTTCATGCCGCATTGCGGGCATTTTTGTGGTCTGACGATTCGTTCTTCGAGTCCAAAGTCAAGGGTGTCTTCTGCGCCAAATGGAAAGATGTGCCGTCTTGCATCGTCGCTCACGCTGAATTCGTCGAAGACATAGTCGCATACCGGGCAAACGGGGCACGAGTCCAAGACTCCCTCGCTCTTGCTTCCTCGTTTTTTGATATTTTCTTCTGTTCTTCTCTGATTTTCTTCCGCCGCGTCGTTTTCCCGGATCTTTTGGTAGTATTCCAGCAGCTTCTCCCCGGCATTTTTGAGCAGCACGGTATAGCAGTCCGGCACATCCTCCGGGAACCATCCTGCGATAGGGCCGCCGTTCAGCAGGCACTTGTCGCAGTCGTCCGCCCTGCACGCCCCTATTGCCTGCATGATCTCCGCAAAGCTCATGTCCTTTTTGCCAAGCCGCAGCGCTTCCCGGCGCTTGTCTTTTTTACTCATCCCTGTTCCGCCTCCATTTCCTTGCGCTCCTGCATAAATGCGTGCAGGTAAAGCTGCAGCAAGCCCTGTGCAGTATTTACGTACTTGGTCAGCTCTTTTTTGCTGATCAGCAGCCTTCCGGTCGTGATGATCCGCATGTCCGGCGTGCCGATCACCTGTATGCACGCCGGGTCTTCGGTCTTCTGGCCGTCTGGTGTCATCTCAAAAAGCGGCGGTACAAGCTGATCCATCGTGATCCTCGGCGGGTATTTTTCATCCCGAAATTCAACCTCCCACTTGTCGTCTTCCATTTTCGCCTGAAACGCCCCGAGCTCTCCGTAAAAAAGCTCCATGATTTTCCCCATTTTTGATACTCCTTTCACACTTCCACGCACTCATTGGCGCGGATATTGATTCTTTTTCCGCCGGACTCGATCACATATCCCGGCGCTTTGAACATTGGGTATCGCTCCGCCCGGTATGTGGCTCCGATCCTTGGCTGGTATTCCGGCCATACCGGGACTTTGGCCGTTATGCGGATTCGGACGAGCCTGTGCGGCAGGCGCTTTTCGCCTTCCGGGCTCTCGGTGCGCAGGCCCTCCAGCTCCTTTGCAAGCTCCCGGCGGCGCTGCTCCAGTCTTTCTGCCTGCACTTTCCCGCGGCACTCCTTCGAGCAGCACCTTGTCTCCACCGTGATTGCGCTCGGCACTTTGTAAAATGTGGCCCCGCAGACCTGGCAGACCAGCGCGACCTTGTTGGATTTGCCCATGGTTTCACACTCCTTCGTCTGGGGGCCGGTATTCCGGCCCCCGTAGGCAGGACGGGCTTTCACCGTCTGCGCACCGGCGCGCCGCGCTCGCTTGACAAACGCTGCGCATTTCCGGGCGAGCCACCCTTGACTGCCGTCAGGCGGCTTATAAAAAAGGAGGCAAGCGATGCACGGGGCCTATGCGATACCCCGTGTTGGGTAACGTTGACGGGTTCCGTTCGCGCGCACGTTCCACACGCGCTTTCCCGGCGCACGGGCTTGAGGGATTTTCCGTGCGCCGGGTGCAAAGCCGGGGTGATCCTCCCGCAGCCGTCTCATGGCGGAGCGGCTGCGGCATAAGTCCGATAAAATATGGTTCCCCGGCTGATTGCCTATTCCTTGGTGCTGATATCCTTGTGCCGCAGGCCGTCCGCGCCCTTGACGAGCGGCAGCGCCCTGCGCCGCACCTGCTCATCCGGATTCCAGCCACATTTCAGGCAGCAGGCCGTCGTGCGGTTCATGCAGGCGTTCCCGCTTTTCGGCAGGCCGCACGGCATTCCCGGACTGCCCTCGTTTTTTTCTTCCGGCATATTAAACCTCCTGTATCTCTACCCCGAATTTCGAGCGCATGAATTTTTTATTGCGCAGGTATTCCTTTGTCCGCGTCGGCTTGGACTTGACGTCCTCGACGACGAGCTTGCCGCCGAATCGGTAGGAAAAGTCCGCCGTGTACCGCACTGCGCGAATGCGCTCACCGGCCTCGGTGATGTAGCTCTCCTGCAAGGTAAACTGCGGCTCCAGCCGCAGATCGGAGATGATCCCGGCCCGCAGCATCACCATCAGCTCGTCATACCGCCGCGCCTGCTTCCGGCTGTCAAACTTGATCCCGTTCCGCTCAGCCCGCTCGTTGTGATACTTTGCCTTCCCCTGGCTCCCCTTGTGAAGGGGAACTGGCGCCGCAGCGCCTGAGAGGTCGCGCATCTGCCGCGCGTAAGCCTCCCGCATCCTCGGCGGCATGTCCGCCATCGATTCAAACCGCAGTCCGCTCATTCGTCGCGCCCTTCTTCTCGCCCCGACTACAATAGTCATCCAAATCTGCTTCCTCGTACTTGTCGCACTTATAGACTTCCATTACCCGTCTAAGACATTCATCCTCTGAGAACCGTTCTGCCTTATTCAGCAAGCACCGGTACGGATAAACGTAGTTCTTTCTGTATTCCAGATTTTTGCATGTAAAACAGCAATCCTGCATCAACTTTCCTCCTCATGCATGGTTTACACTCCTGTTCCATGCCTCAACCGCTTCAATGTATGCGTTCGTGTTCCATGCTGTTTTCAGGGCAACGGATGTCCCGCATTTCCTGCACTTTACATTGAGCGTCATAATCTTTTTCCCGAAATTACACGAACCGCCTGTTTCTTCTACGTCACCGCCGCAGAACGGGCACGGTTTCAGTTCAGCCATCCTTCTTGCCCTCCGTTTCCTCGGCGGAATTGTGCGTCAGCACCCACAGCTCCCCGGCTCTCTTGAGCCAGTAGAGCCAGTCCGCCATAATTGCATCAATCACCGCAGCCGCCTTGTCATGTGGCATGGCGAGAATCGCCTCCGAGGAAAGCTCCGTCGTATTATCTTCCATCACGGATTCATACAGGCGGCTACGGATTGGGATTCTGCAATACTTTTCCTGTCCGTTAATCGTCCCACGGATTACTCCCGGGTCGCTCATGCCTTGCCCTCCATTTCCTGCAGCGCCTTTTTGGCCTCCTCGCGGGTGAGGAAAACCGTCTTGCCGACATCACGTGCATCCATAACGCCGCAGCGTGATGTGTTCAGCAGAGTTCTCCCATTAAGCGTGCTTATATCTGTCACAGTAAAACTGTAAACTTGCTCGACCGGGTGACTACAGAATGTCCAAAGCCCGTCGCCCACCTTGCACGGCAGCACGACCACGCGCCCGTCCTTGTCGGCCTCGGCAAGCCCGCGGAGGCGGCTAGTCTCCACGCCCAGCGCCTGCGCTGCCAGATTTATCATCGTATCCTCCGTAAACGGAGCCTTGATTTCCTCCGGCGTCAGCCCCGTGTCCTCGTAGGCTGCGAGTCGCTCACACACCGCTATTTCAAACGGGCAATCCTTAATTTTGCACCCTCTGCCGTAGCACGGTTCTTTAAAGCAGCGCGGGTAATAGGCGTGTTTATACGATGATTCGTTCCATTTAGTCAGTCGCTCCATAACTCTTCCTCCACATACCGCCAGCTCTGCGGCGGGCGCGTGATTGGCCCAGGTGCCAATCCGAATTTCGTCTCCCGCAGGCCGGTAAACTCCCACAGATCGCGCGGGTGATCGTAAATTTTGAGATTGGAAATGTGCCAGCCGTAGCCAACCGCAGCACCGAGATACTGGTGCAGCTCCGCAGGCTCCAGGCAGGTTGGCCGTGCAATGTCCGATGGGATTCTTCCCGCGCCGTTAATGTTGATGATCTCATCGCACAGAAATTCCCCGATGACTTTGCCGTTTCCGCATTTGTAGATATAGCACTTAAACGGCGGGTTCATCTTCGGGCGCGTCTTGCGCACCTCAATGGTCTTCTGCCCGCTCATGATCTTCTCACACCACTCCGGGCGGATGCTGATCAAAACAGCTTTGCTCATGCTCTTGCCTCCTGTTCCAATTCTGCGCGGAACCGTTGTTCCAGTTCAAACACGCCGCGCGGCTTGCCTTTGTAATAGCCTTTCATTGGCCTGTCTATTTTCCGTTGCAGGTCTTTCAGGCGCTCCCAGTATTCCGGCAGGTAAATATACATATTCCGCAGTTCCCGCAGGTTCTTGTTGCAGCAGCACCAGCACGAAACACGGTCCAGCACGTCATAAAGGCGGATCGTGCCCTCCAGCCACGAAAACCCGTTTTCATAGCAATATGCCATGGCGTCGGCTTCCGGCATGCCCCACTCCGCCAGCGGGTGCAGTTTATACGGCTTCCGTTCTTTTTCCAGTCGCGGCGTTTCGTCGGCAGCTATGCCAACGTAAACCATAGCGTCCCGCGCCTCCGCGTACCTGTCTATGGCTTTCAGCTTCCCCGTGGTTCCCCAGCGGCAGAGGCCGCCACACCAGCCATAACCTTGGTGTGTGCCTTTCTGCTTACTGCAAACCGGCCTTTCCAGCATATCAAACAGGAACGGGTTTTCCGGCTCCAGTCTGGTGTACTTGATCCCCAGCTGCTCCAGGCTGGGTAGCATTTGATCCCGTGTGTGGTAAATCGCCTCAAACTCCATTCCGGTATCGTAGAAAACCACCTCATTCAGCGGGTAGCCCTTGGCAATCAGCATTAGGAGCATGGCCAGGCTGTCCTTGCCCCAGCTGACACTTGCAATATGCCATTTCATTCCGCTTTTGCACCTCCAAACGCCGCCAGGTCGAAATAGATCTGTTTCCCAACGTACTGGCACCACTCCGGGCGAATGCTGATCAAAACAGCTTTACTCATGCCTTGCCTCCTTCCTCCGGCGCTTCCGGCAGCGGCATCCAGTGGGTAATCAAACCCTGCGGAACCTCCCAGTTGCAACACTCCCAACCGAGCCCCGGAATATACCGAGCCGCATCCACGATGCTTCCGCCTGCGTCCTTAAAAGCGATAAGGTATCGCTTAAGATGATCTGCCGGCAGTTTCTCCTCCACGCTAATCCACTGCGGCACTTTCTCCCGCAGCGCCGCGTTCTCGGCGGTCAGGCGCTCGATGAGGTCAGCTGCGTCCGTGCCAACCTTGTCAATATCGCAGCTTGTCCATGTGTCCACTCCCAGCTTCTCTTTTTGCTCGGCTGTCAGCTGCTCGATCTTCCAGTATGGACATTTTTCGCAGTCTCCGGTCGGCCCGCCCGGTGTAGACGTGCACCGCAGCGCCTGCACGATTTCCTTTTCCTTGTCTGTCATAGCGCGTCCTCC
>OIWS01001504.1_pt1 | contig 22880 bp, 12 predicted proteins | sample 1587611 | NCBI WGS metagenome assembly OIWS01 (sample SAMEA3888919, study PRJEB22519) | human gut metagenome | biome: human gut; feature: human-associated habitat; material: faeces | place: Denmark | collected 2010 | reverse complement strand
GTTATATTATCCAGAATCGGCTTGTCATATTCATCAATGAGAATTGCCACCTGGTCATTCTTTGCCAATTCATCAATCAATTCCCCAAAGCAAAGTCCCGGAGTCGAGTTCGTCAACATAATGGAATAAGCGGATGCGATCTCCTGAAGTTTGGTCTGCAAATACTCTGGCAATTCTTTCACTGGATCGGAGACAACGCTATAGTCACCGAAACTCAAATGAATAACCGGATACGGTTTCCAGTCGTATTCTTTCTTTGAGATCGCCAAGTCGTCGAACAGCTCCCTGCGTCCCTCGAAGATCGCTTTGAGAGTGGAAACCGTCAAGGACTTTCCGAAACGACGGGGACGTGACAGGAAGTATCCCTCCTGAGTTGGCTGAATCAACTTCCAGATGGACTCCGTTTTATCAACATAGAGACATCCGCCATTACGGAGTTTCTCAAAAGAGTATGTAAAACTGGTCAATCTTTTCACTGTCATATCCTCCAATATCTTACTATACAACGATTCCGGTGATTTTCAAGCATAGACACGACAAGACTGCGATGAGTTCAGTTCCCACCTGAAGGCCGCCAGTCTTCAGGTGGGAACAGCTATCTATTGTAACGAAGCTGAAAACGTCTGCTTTTATCACTGCCGGGACAGGAACTTTTGAGCTTCAAACCGCCCGTTTCGCGTCCCTCTGCACTACTGCCTTCAGCTACTGCTACTAAAGAAAGGCACGGAGAGTATTCGCGTTTCTACATCCAGTGTAGACATTTCCTGAAACTTCCATCCGGACTGATTACTCCGAAAACTTTTCCCGCCTGACATGGGGTGAAGTCTGGATTGTGGAACCGGGCAAGAAATTCCGATGGTTGATCACGACATTCACAAATCATTTCGTCACAAAACGTGTATGGGATGCCATAATCCCGTTTTTGAATTTCCGCTTTCAGTTCCGCCCATTCCTCTCTGGAAAGCGTTAAATCCAGACGATTGCGGGCACGTCCTTCCGGCATAACAGCTCCGATCTGAAGGGATGACGCTCCGGAAACCGCGGCCGCGACAATCATGTCAGACAGTTCCGATCTGTTCATTCGAGTAACAGTCATACTTACAGAAAAAGGTAAGCGCCCAGCGAGCCCCATGGAGGGATCAAGGGGAGATTTTTTGAAGGGGAAATTGCCAAAAGATGAATGCCGTCGGGCGGTCATCATAGCCCGACGGCATTTCCCTCTTCATAATAATGAGCCCGAGCTCATTGACTACGTTGTTTCGCCCCGGGGATCAGCGAATCAATCTGTCCTGCCGGAGTGGAATTCAAACGCGGTAGAACGTCTTCGAGCCATTTGCGAAAGCAGATGCCGTTTGCTTTGCATGTTGCAGCGAATGAATACAGGATTGCGAGACGCTGACCACCGGCCTCGCTTCCGGCAAAGAGACAGTTCTTTCGGATGATCGCAATTCCTCGATTGAGGCGCTCTGCCGGATTGTTGTCGATGTTCAATCGGGAATCCTTCAGGAATTTTTTGAGCTCCTCTTCGATATTCAAGGCATAAGAGACGGCTTGCGCGACCGGTGAAGATGGACGCTCCGACTCCTTGAGAACCCGGCACTGCGCAAAAAATTCCTGGACCAGCTTCTGAGACTGCCGGCGTGCATTTTTCCGCTCTTGAAAGAGAGCCGTATCCGTGCCCTTCTTTTCCGCCCTCTCTTTTGCACCCCGCTCAATTTTGTACAGGGCTTGTATCATTTTCAGCGGAAGCTCAGCTTTCGTATATCCGCATTCAATGGCTTGCAGAAAGCGTCTGCGGACATGCGCCCAGCAACAGGCAACCTCGCAGTCCAGTTTTTCATAGGCCACGTAAGAGTCTCTAATGATTGTTCCGGAGTAATCTCCGAGCAGACTTTTTGCGACATCCCGGGATCGGGACGGTGAAAAGTGAAAAGCGATCATCGGCGGCCCGACTCCAGTCAATCGACACCACAGATATGCTTGCTTACACTTCTTTGCCCCCTTGACCATTAGTTTGATGAACGTTTCATCCGCATGAAGGATATCGCACTGCATAATCCGGTCAACCATCCGTTCATAAAGGGGCAGCAAGGCATCTGCCGTGCGCTTGTAGAGATCTTCCAGAGTGGATGGAGCCACCGGCAATCCATCGCTGCTGAACATTCGTGCCTGGCGTTCCAGAGGGATAGCATTCTCCACCTTGTCCGCCGCCACTTTTGCTACGAAAGAAATGTCATAACGAGTTCTGCCGCTGACCGAATCGAAAACATCTCCCGGAGCCGGAGCCGTAACTACACCGCGCAACGCATCAGAGGGATCGGCATATTTGGCCCGCTTGAAATGAATCACATATAATCCGGTACGGTAAGCGATCCGTTCGCTTTCCTCGTAACCGATTAAAGTCATCCCCTGCCGCTTTTCTTCCGGAACATCAATGATGTGTTCCTCGCGCGGCAGGTCAGACGGAATTTCAGAAAGAGCATTCGGCTGCCGGACTCTACGTTCGTGCTCCGACACCTTCTGAGGTGCTTTCTCAATCGGCGCTTCCTCCTCTTCTTCAGGAAAAAGCGATGGGGTATCATCCTCTGGAATATAATGTTCCGTTTTGGAACCGAACATCTGGCGTTTGAACCATGCCAGCTCATTGCTGAGCTTTTCATTCTCCTCAGCCAAATCCCGGATGGCGTGTCGCGCCTCATCCAAAGTTGTAACCACCGGTAATACCATAATGAGAATATACCGGATTCCTACTCAAATTCAAGTCCAGTCAAGACTTTTTCGAGTATCTTTTGTAATAGCGATGCGGTTTGATCCCGGACAGGAGCGCTGCAAGTTCTCGACTGGACAATTCAATCCGCCCTTCCGCCGATTTGGGAAGGTGAAAGGCACCGCTTTCCAAGCGCTTCATCCAAATCGTAAAGCCATCTCCCTGCCATTGCAAAATCTTCACCATTTTGCGACTGCGACCGAAAAATACGAAAGCGTGACCAGATTCCGGCTCCTGCTGAATATATTCTTCCACCGCTCCTGCAAGGCCGTCAAACGATTTGCGCATGCTGATCGGCGTGGGGCAGTAGTAGAACTTTATTGCTCCGCTGAAACCGAACATGCCAACGTCCTCAATACCGTCAAAACATTGAGCAAGGTCGCTTGATCGAAATCACACGTAACTTGAATTTCAAAACCTGCGGCGTGAAGGCTTATTCCGCTGTCGGAACCGTTCCGGGCTCCTCCTGCCGCCAAAGGAACTTCTACAAACTCCAACTCTCCGGAGGCAGGGGATTTTCCCTCACGCTCCTTCTTCAAGATCCCTATCCAGCGACGTACATTCTCATATGGCAAATCTTTCAGCTCGCAATATTCCTGAATCGTTAAACCGCCATCCCAATATTCCGACAACTGTTCCCGCCAGTAGTCACGACTACGCCTTTCTCGTTCCATTTGCGCCTCCCGGTTTCAAGTTACGGAGGCAAGGTAATCTCACTTCGGGAGGATTTCTAGATGGGGCTCACTGGGCATATACTATACGACTGGACATGACTGCTCAAGTGGCTTTTTTCAAGACAAACAGATGTTACAGTTCATGACAAAGCTTTCTCGCTGATAACTCCAAATTGCAGTTATCGGCTGGGGAAGCTTTTAGGTTTATCTCCCGGCGCCTGAAATCCGGCCACTTTACACGCCTGAAATTCGGCCACTTTACACGCCCGTTGACAGTTCGTTTATGCCATCGGTCATTTCAGTGATATCATTTCTCACGCTTGCTCTTCTAAAGAAAAAAGCTCTCCGGCACCGAGTGTGCGGGAGTGAAGGCTTTTTCGCCAGTTCAACTTGATCGTTCCGGAGCGGGTTGCCTGGAGTTGGATTGAGGTTCGTCCTGCTTTCCGTTCCGCCGAGAAGAGGAAGCCGCCGGGACAATGCAGATTTTTTACCGAAAAATGTTCCCATGAATCCGGCACGCCGTGCAATGCGTATAAAATCGCGCCGCTTTCGTAGAGGAAAAGGTCGGCGATGGCCGCGACGATTCCCATCCCGGCGTCCATCTGCATGACTTTGTTGCTGCCGCACAACCCGAGCGAGAGGCCGTTGAAGTTGGGATCGTGAAGCGTACCACCCCCTTTATTCCGGTAACAGCGGCTCCAGAGTTCGATCAGGAACTCCGCCATCTCCGCGTTGCCGAAGCGGTTGTGAAGCATTACCGCCCACGGGATGCTCCAGCCCGCCCAGCGGCCCATTCCCATGCCGATCCAACGGTCGCGGGAACGTTCGAGGATGTCGCGCCACGCTTCGTCTTCCGGGGAGATCGTGTTGAAGGGGCAGAGCGCCGCCAGGTGGGAGTGGTGGCGGTGGCTTTCCTCGAGCGGAGTGTCCTGCCAGAGTGCGATTTCTTCGCGGCCGGGGTCGCCCCAAAGCGTTGCCTGCGGCAGTTCCGCTTCGATTTGGAGCCAGGCCGGATCGGGGGGGAGGCCGAGCATTTCGGCTCCCGTGATAAGATCGCAGGCGAGCCGGTGGATCGCGGCCAGCTGGAACGACGGATTTTCCCCGGCGGCGTCCAGGCGGTCGCCGCGGTATTCGGGCGAGACTCCGAAAGGCAGTGTCAACCTGCCTTCTTTTTCTTCCAGCATGGCGAGATAGACGTTCATCACCCCGACCATAAAATCCCATGCGCCTTCCTTCAGGAACGCGGCGTCGCCGGAATAACGGACATAATCGAACATCATTTGCGCCATCCAGGCCGAACTTGCGTGATCGACGGCGCCGGTCCAGAACCCGCCCATGCAGACGCAGCGGTCGTCCACCGCGTGCGGCAACATATACCCGTCGTCGATTCCGACAAAACATTTCGCATTGTAACGCAGTTTTTCGCGCCAAGAGAGAATCATGCGGAACAGCGGCAGCAGATTGTGAAACCTCCCGCTGGAATAAGCCGGCCAATAGCACATTTGCACGTTGATGTTGAAGTGGTAATCGCCCGACCACGGCGGCAGGGCATCGTCTTCCAGCCATGGCCCCTGGAGCCCCGCCGGAGTTCCATCCGCCGCCGTCATGGATTCAAATTTGAATATCCCCAGGCGGTAAAGTTCGTTGATGAGCGCGTTGGGAGTTTCCACTTCCGGAACCTGTTGCCGGAACCGTTCCCAATACGCCGCGTTTTCCCGGCGGAGTTCGTCGAAGGAGGCGGAAAAATCAGACGCTTCTCCGCGCGTGAAGCGGCAGCGGAGTTCGCCGGGGAGCTGCCTCATTTCAAGCCGGAATCCGGGATCGGCGGGCATCGGCTGAAAAAATCCCGCCGTCGTTTTTTCCGGCGCGGAATAACCGATTTTGCGCAGGACATCGGAAAGCTCAAAGGCCGGAATCAGCTCCGCCCGGACTTCATCCGGCAGTTGAAGCGCGAAATATCCCTTGTCCCGCTGCGCGAGCGCGACGAAAATACTTTTTCCTTCATACGCGACTTCGATACAGCCGTTGTCGAGGTCCAGCGTCACCCGTTCCGCCGGGGCGGGCAAGGTCAGCGCCAGCCTGCCGAGCGGGATGTGCGAGGGGCGGGGCATCTGGGAATCCTCCCCACCGTCCGCCGCGAACATGGAGCGGATTGTCGCTTTGTCGTTACATTCCCAGGCGGCGCGGAGATCGTGGAAATTCTGCCGGGGAGACCAGCTCATGCCACCCCGGTGGTCCCAGAGGGAGCTTGCCCCGACGGAGATGTTGACCGTGTTGCCTTCGCCCCAGACCGAGAGGCCGAGTTCGCCATTGCCGGCGGTCGTACCCATGTGGATATGGGGAAGTGGAAAGGAGTGGGTGATTTTCATATTCAAACGCCGACGCCTTTCTTCAGAAGAATATTTCCGTACTTCGCGATCTCGCCGGTCACGACGACGGCGAAGGCCTGCCGGGCGCGGTCGTAAAAATCGAAACGGTCGAGGAATTCGACTTTTTTCTCCCCCGCCAACCGCAGGACTTTCTCCATGAATCCGGGCGAAAGCGAATCGCCCGGCACCGCCGCCATCAGGGCGACCGGCCGCTCGACATAGGAATCCAGCTCAAACAGCGGCAGGACGGCTTCCATCAACACGGCGGAACCGGTTCCGTCCGCCCGCAGCACTGGAATCCCCAAACTGTAAGCCGGAAAATGCGCGTCGGCCAGGACGATTTCATCGCCATGGCCCATCTCCGCCAGAACCTTCAGCAGCTCCGGCGAAATCAGGGGGGAAATCCCTTTCAGCATATCAACAATCCTTTTCTTTAGCTACCAGTGCCGGACAGGCAGGTTCAGGATTCGGGCAATCCGGTCACGCAAAGGGTGCTCCGGATGCTTTGGATCGATTTTACTTTTGGTAAATCCGAGAGCGATATGACGCCGGCGGTCCAGCAATCCTTCGGCTCCGGCCGCTCCGCCGTGACCAATCAGGGCAGAGAGATCGTCCTCCGGGCCGAAGGTCACATAGCCGAGACCGAAGCGGGGCCAGCATGCTTCCGGGTTGACCGGATCATTATCTGCTCTCCGGGTAATTGCGGCATTCGCCAGCGTTTCCGGACGCAACAAGCGGACACCTTCGATTTCCCGCTCCAACGCCGCGTAATGTCTGGCGATGGCGCGCGCAGTCATGGCTCCGTTGAAGGACGGGATAAAACCGTGCCGGATGGCCGGAATATTCATGAGACGATCATATTCATAATTGCCGACGCGCGAGCAATCCAGCGAAGCGAGGCGCAAGTCCGCCTCGCCGGTCGTCCCGAAGAAAAGTTCATTTTCCAGATGCAGCGGCCGGATGACTTCGGCAGAGACGATTTCCTGAAAACTCCGGCCGTCAGCGCGCGACGCGGGTTCTCCCAGCAGCCAGGCAAAGGTGTGCGGATGGTATTGACAGCGGGTTCCGGGAGTCCATTCCGGCCGCATCGCGGCAATCCGGCCGCACATTTTCTGCCAATCGGCCATCTCTTCCGGAGCGGCGTATTCCGGATCGCGGAATAAAGCCGCCCGATGGGTCAGTACATGCCAGAGCAAGATATGTTCTTTGCCGTTGCAATCGAACTCCGGCCAGACATCTCCCAGGCGGGTGGAATAGGAGAGAGTACCCTTTTCCACCAAACAGTGAATTGCGGTGACGGCGATAGCTTTACCGACGGAGAAAACCGGGAACAATGTTTCCGGCGTCACCGGATTTTTCCGATCCGGGGAAGTGAAGCCGGCGGCAAGATCTGCAATCAGTTCGCCATCCTGATAGATCGCCAGTTGGCAGCCGCACTCCAGTCCGGATTCCACCGCTTCATCCAGCAGAGATTGCAAAACGCGGATCAATTCAGCATTCATAGGTTATTCCCCGTATTGAATGGTCAACAGGCCCGAACACGGAATATGGATACGCTGCAATCCGCTTTTCAGCGAAAGAGGCGGCAGAGGTTCTCCCGTCACATCGAAAAGCTCCGACGCGACCGGATTTCGGTCCAGCTCCACAACCAGTTCCTCGACGCCGGAGGCGTTGACGATATGGCAGGTTTTGCAGCCTGTTTTTACGGAAACGACTTGATCCGGCGCATAGACCGCGATGATTTTTTCGTTCTCCGTTTCCGCAAAAACCTGCGGGAATATCTGTTCAGGGTGAAGCGGCGTCAATTTGCCGAACAGCAGTGTCGAGCGATGCTCCCGCCAGAATCCCAGCCAGAAACGGAGCATTTCGCGATGGGACTCCGGGAGTTCCATCAGGCGGACCGAGATTTGCGGCACGCTGAACAGCACATTCAGCAGCTGAAGCGCCGCGCATTCCGGCGACTCCCGCAAATTCCATTCGAGCATGTCGGAGTGAACCGCCGTGTTTCCGGAGGTCAGCCGGAGCCGGAGCGTCAGTAGCCGGTTGCACAGCACATCGCCGGGACAGTCCGACGCCCGGAACATATTGCCGTACTTGCGGACTGCGGGACCGATGTAGCTTTGGCGGAATTCAATCAGGATTTCCGGCTTGATTGCTTTCAGGCAGTTCATGACGTCATTGAGCAGGCGGTCGACCGCCTCCGGCAAAGCGCGGATATCCCGACCCGCATAGTTTTCCGCAACGGCGGGGTCTTCGCCCTGAAAACGGAAACTGTCGATGAAATCAAATTTGAATCCATCCAGATCCCATTCCCGCAACGCCTTTTCGTATGTTCCAATCAGGAATTCCCTGACCTCCGGGAAACGGGGATCAAGAACGCTGGTTTTCTGTTGTTCCAACCGATACAGGAATTTTCCCTGAAACCGCTTCCGGTTCCGGCTTTCGTCTCCGATGAAGGGAAGAGAAAACCAGATAAGATATTTCATGCCGAGTTCATGGATTTTCTTCACGTGGGCCTTCATACCGGGAAAGCGTTTCGTGGAAATTTCCCAGTCGCCGCAAAACGCGTATCCCCGATTGGTGTCGTCCGTCTGCCAGCCGTCGTCGACGATGAGTGTTTTCATGCCGTATTCGCGAGCCAGGGCGCATTCCGCTTCAAGCTCCCGGTCGAATACATTCTGGTGATAGTTGTACCAGGAGGAATAAACCGGTTCGAATGCGGCGGCCGGAACCGGGGCGGGAAGGTATTCGGGAAATGCGGCAAACCATTCCATCGCATCGCGGATCGCGTTCGCATAAAAGATGCTTCGGAAATCGAACCGAAGCTCCACTTCATAAAAAAAGAGTGGCGCTTCCGGTTCCCGAAAGAGTTCGACGGAGCACTCGATCCGGTTGTCTTCCTCGCGGACTCCGGCTTTGATTCCGACCTGTCGCAGGGCTTCCGAAACGGCGAAGAGGAACCGGTTCTCCCCCTGTTGGTTTGCCAAGAGCAGCAGCGGCAGCGACGAAGCCAAACTGGAATGATTGTAAGCGCACCAGTCGGGCGGGATGTTGTGGGAGAACCACTTGCCTTCGCACCATGAAATCTGCGTATCGATCTTGTGAATGCTCCAGGTCAGGACGAGATGCGGCGGAACCGCCGGAGAAGGCGACTCCAACCGCAGCCGGATCAGTTCCGTATCCGGCTGGGGGGTGGTTTGTTCCACCGTCAGACTCCAGGCGGCGAATTCGCCTCGGATTTCAATTTCTCCCGCGCTTGAATCGATCGATTTCCGGTTCATGATATTTCTTTTTCCAATAACTTGAATGTTTTAATTTCGAAAGGTTTAAACGTTATGGAGACAGTTCCGTCACTCGAATCCATCACCTGACCGTCCTCCCATTCGAGCATTGATGTCTCCTGTATCCGCAATGTGGTCCGAATTACGGCCTTGGCGTGACGTCCCCCGCGCTCGACAAGGCGCATTACCAAGCAGGAATCTTTTTCCGCTTTTTTCAATGCGGTCAATTCCACAGATTCGGAATCGATTGCGACCGGCAGTTCCGGCGTTCCGGAAAAACCGTCGAAACAACACGGGGGCCGATTCAATTGCAGGGCTTCCACATGAACGGTTGAGGTTGTTGCATCGTTGGGATGCGGGAGAAAACTGTATGTAAAACACTGTTCCCCGCGATCCGCCTCCCAGTCTGGAAATTTCGGTGCCCGGAGCAGTGAAAGATCAATCGTATTGCCTTGCAGACAGCAGCCGTATTTGCAGTCATTCAGCAACGCCGCACCAAAGTCAGCTTCCGAGAGATCCGCGTATTTGTGAATTGCGACTTCGAAACGGGCCGCGTCCCAACTGGTGTTGGTGTGCGTCGGCCGCCGGACAAATCCAAATGGAATATCCGAAACGCTCTCCCGTGCGTGAACCGTCACCGGAAAGGCCACGCGTAATACCTTTCTCGCCTCCCGCCAATCGACGGTCGTCACAAAATCAAGACGCCGGGAGTTTTTTCCAAGTAAGACACGCTGTTCAATGATGGAATCTCCGATTTTTAGATGAAACTCAATGACATCGCGCACACTTCCGCGCAGGACGCGACAGGGCGCGGCAACGTGCGCCTCATCGCATCGACAGTTCCGGTAGGACTTGTCGAGATTCCATGCTTCATAAAGCGTGGGGCGATCAACGTAAAGAGAGAAAGCATTGGCCGGATTCTCGGCGGAAATAAACTCGCGGTTCAACTGCTTGTCGAAAGCGGAGAGCAGCCGTCCGTTTTCGTCGAAGCGATAACAAACCAGATCATTTTCCAATACCGGGGATCCCGAGTGCTCTTCCTGAGCGGTTTCCGCTTTTCCTTGCCTGTCACATGTCGCAAACCCGAGTGCAGGGATCGAAAGCTCCGCAGCATACCGTCCATCCCCCTCCCGCTGAACGGGAATCGGAGTCACGCCATCCTGCGTCAATCCCGCCCCGTCCCAGTCTTCCGGCAACTCGACAAAACCGCGATAAGCCGTGTTCAGCGAATTGAAAAACGTTACGGAACCTTTCTTCCGGGTCAGGAGCCGGGCGGCGGCCTCTTTCTGCAGACGCTTCAAAGAGGTGTATGCATCGGCATGCTCGCGCGCGGCATTTTCATAAACCTCATGAATCGAGGAGCCGGGAAGAATATCATGAAATTGATTCAGCAGCAGAATCTTCCAAATCCGGTCAAATTCTTTCGCCGGATATGTTTCCACAGGAAGCGAACACCACAGCATTTCGGTGGCGGCGATCATTTCCTCCAGTTTCCGATTGTCTCTTTTGATGCGGCCCTGACTGGTTAACGTGCCCCGGTGGTTTTCAAAATAAAGCTCGCCATCCCAGACCGGCAAGGAATGCGAATGCCGGTTCAGGCGCTCGAAAAATGCGTCGGCACGGCCAAAACGGAATTTCGGCACCCCCTCAAGGTTGCGCAGCCGGAGCGCACGCTCCAGATACTCCTCTTTGGGGCCTCCGCCTCCGTCGCCGATGCCGAAGAGGCTCAGAAACTCATCGGTCACTGTATTTTCATTGAATCGGTTTTCCGCCGGAACCAGTTCAGATGGACGTACAAACGCGATATAGCTGTTTTCCGGTAGAAAATGAGTCAGAAGTTCACTGCCGTCAAGACCGCGCCATAAAAAGGCGTGATATGGAAACGGATTTGTTTTGTTCCAGGACATTTTCTGGCTGACGAAATTCGGGCATCCGGCAAGTTTCGCAATCTGCGGAAGCGAAGCCGGATAACCGAACACGTCCGGCAGCCACAAATTCTTCACCTCAATTCCGAATTCATCGCGAAAGAAATTTTTTCCGTGAAGAAACTGGCGGACCAGCGACTCCCCGCACGGGAGATTGCAATCCGATTCGATCCACATTCCGCCGAGGAGCTCCCAGCGTCCGGAGCGCACGGCGTTCTTCACTTTCTCATAAAGGGCGGGATAGTGCTGTTTGACGAAAAGATAATGAAGCGGAGACGAGGCGCCGAACACATAATCCGGATACTTTTCCAGCAAACCGATCTGGTTGGCAAATGTACGGCTGCATTTGCGCACGGTCTCCCGGACCGGCCACAGATAGCCGGTGTCGATATGGGCGTGTCCCAGACCAATCGCGGTCATGGAGCTGGAACAGGCGGGGCGGGCAAGTTCAGGAGCCAGTTCCGCTCGCGCGCTCGCCGCGTTTTCCGTTTTCTCCGCAAAGCGATCCGCGGCGCGGTTGACGGCCGCAAGAATCAGATCGCCCCGGCGGGAACGGGGAGGCAAAACCTTCAGTAAATCGAGCAAAATTTCCAGATCGAGTGAAAGCTGCCAAAGCTCATAATTGAAGCAGCCGATCCGCATCAGACCGGCAACGGCTTTGAATTCGCCGTAGGGGCATTTTTCGCCGATTTCCGGATCACTGTCCGGCAAAAGCCCATGAACGATATTTCCCGCCGCTTCAACCCAGAATTCGACCCGGCGCCCGGTAGGGCAATCGGGAAGCCGGTAAATCTCCTTGCGGAAATCGGGGCCGATGATCGAGCCAGCGCTGAAAGCGAAAACCGGCGTTCCATCCTGATCGAACAGCAATGCTTCCCCGCCCAGGTTAAGGCGAAGCGCCAACTGCCGTTCCGCCCACTTGGACGGAATGTCCGCCCGGAGCCGGAACCAGCCCGATTCCCAGGCTCCGCCCCAGGTTTCGCCCTCGACAATCGGACGATAAACCCCTTCGGCGCGTCGCGGAAACGGAACCGGTTCGACGGAACGGAACACCTCCGCCTGCAACGGGATGTTCTCTTCCATAAAATGACGTGACACACGATCCAGAAATTTCACGGAACGTTCATAATAATCGTCGTATTCGCTTTGCAGCATTTTTACTGAAACTCCCTATTGAATGGTTTTCTTCTTTTCATGACTTGAAGGCGAAACGAGAAGCGGTAAGACTTCTTTGACGCTTCATATTGCGGAAGCGTCTGCGGGCCGCAGGAGCCGGTGCCGAGTCCGCGCTGAATCAGGTCGAGCGTTACGATTGTTTCCGGGCGCGGCACGAGTTCACTGGGATGCAGGGCGTTCTGCAAGTCGTGTGGTGTGTAGTGGCTTACGCCGAACTCGAACAGGGGCTCCCCTTGAATTCGGATGACATGGCCGGGGGATTCGAGGATCAGCTCCCGCGTGTCCGTACGATTCCCGTTCTCCTGCGGCACCACATAGCCCGCTTCGAAATTGCCCGTCGCTGTTCCCGTGTAGCGGCCGACTTGCGCCGCCCGGCGGCGGTCGATGTAATTTTCCCACGGGCCGCGCCCGAACCATTCGAAATGTTCAAATCCGGGCGCGAACGACGCGATCACGCCGATGCGCGGCAGAGTCGGGAACGTCTCCGGAATTTCATAATTTTGTTCGAAACGGAACATGCCGTCAGCTTCCGCCGAAATGCGCTGCCGGAACACAATCACCCCCGCCGTCGACTCATAGTAATAGATTATCTGTAAATCGTTTTCGAGCTTTCGCTTGATACAGCGCAGCCGGTCCAGTCCTGCCGCCAGCCACAATCCCAGCGGTTTCTGTTCCTGGCCGGTCCAACCGCGTACGCCGTCGTTGTCGGTGGAGGCCCGGAAGAGGTTGCAGGAAAAGGCGTCGGCAATCAGGATTTCTCCCCCCGTGGAAAGCGTTATGCCTCCCGCTTTACCGATCCGTAACTCAGCATCTCCGATTTTCAGGAAATCCCCGCCTTGTTTCACCGGAAAGATTTCCGAATGAAGCGGACATGCCTTTACCGGAACCGCCGCCGTCAATTCGAACTGATTGTGCGCCAGAAGAACGCCCGCTTCGGCCCACGCGTTCGGGGCGGCCAGTTGAAAGGTGAAGTTGCAGAAAACCTCTTCCTTTTCCGACCGGGTCAGGCGACCGAGCGGCAGGTCGAATTCCATGGCTTCGCCCGGTGGCAATTCAGCGAAACCGGACAGTTCGCCGGAACAGACCGGCCTGCCGTCGATTTCGATGCGCCAATATCCCGCTAGGTCATCGAGATTCCGGAAATTTCTCCGGTTGGACAACCGGAAGCGGAAGCGTTGCGCATCAACGGATTCCAGCCACACCTCCTGAGCCAGATGGCGGAATTCGTACATGGCCGGACGCGGTTGCCGGTCGGAGGTGATCATGCCGTTGCAGCAGAAATTGAAATCGTGAATTGTTTCTCCGAAATCTCCTCCGTATCCGAACATTTCGCGTCCCTGTTCATCGCGCGTCAGGAGCCCCTGATCGATCCAATCCCAAATGAAACCGCCCTGAAGCGATTTTTCGGAACGGAACAAATCCCAGTAATCGGCAAGGGAGCCGCAGCTGTTGCCCATGGCGTGGTTGTACTCGCTCAGGATTCCCGGGCGGGTCGCCGCGGGATTTTCCGCAAATTGTTTCAGCTCTTCCAGTGTTGTATACATGGGATCATACAACGCGTTCTCGGCGAGGCATCCGCCGCTTTGCCGGTCGCCGCTGCCTTGCCCCCAGCCCTGCTTCAACTCTCCCTCGTTGAACACGATGCGCGTCGTGTCCAGATCCCGGATCATCTTGCTTGCCGCCTGATGATTCTCGCCGTAACCGGATTCGTTGCCGGGAGACCAGGCGAAAATACAGGTATGGGAACGGTCGCGAAGCACCATCCGTTCGGAACGGCTCACAATCGCATTTTTCCAGCGCGGATCGCGGCAGATCGTCATATAGTTGGCATGGGCTTCAAAATTCGCCTCGTCCACAACATAGACGCCGTATTCGTCGCAGAGGTCATACCAGCGGGAATCGTTCGGGTAGTGACTGGTCCGCACCGCGTTGAAATTGAACTGCTTCAAAAGGCGGATGTCGGCAAGCATGTCTTCACGGGAAAGCGTTTTCCCGGTAACCGGATGGTGCTCATGGCGGTTGACGCCGCGGATCATCACGCGTTTTCCGTTGAAAAGCAGGGCGTGATTTTCGATGCGGATATTGCGGAACCCCACCTTCCTTTCGCGCCGGTCCAGGATATTCCCCGCCGAATCGCACAACTCTGCCGTCAGAGTGTAAAGAGAAGGCTCCTCCGCCGACCACGGCCGGATGCCGGGAAGATTTTCCCGCCAGTTCAAGCGGTAGCCGGAAAGGCGAAAGCTCTTATCCACAACATCCTGCCTGTTTGCAACTTCTTTGCCGTCGCGATCCAGCAGGCGTGTCCGGACCGTATAATCCTCCGCCGGTCCGCCGAGCGGCGCCCAGACCGGGAGCGAAAAGCCGAGATGAGCGGAGAAGTCAAGCTGCCCGTCCCCATTCCTGAAATCGAAATCGCCGTTGACCGCCAGATCCTCAAACCACACCGGACCGGTGGAATAAAGCCAGACGCTCCGGTAAATCCCCGCCATCCACCACTGGTCCTGATCTTCGATGTAGCTGGAGTCTGACCAGCGGATCACTTTGCAGACCAGAAGATTCTCTTGTTTCAGGAACGGCGTCAGGTCGAATTCCGACGGAAGCCGCGTATCCTTGCCCATGCCGACGAACGAGCCGTTGAGATAAACCTCAAGATAACTTTCCGCCCCGCCGACATGCAGGACGATGCGGCGCGCCGTCCAGTCGGCGGGCAGGCTGAAAGCGCGGCGGTAAACGCCGGTCGGATTTTCATCCGGCACGAAAGGCGGACGGTTCTCAAACGGCATTTTCGCATTGGTGTAAATCGGTTTGTCGAACGTATCCTGAAGCGTCCAGTTGGAGGGTACGGCAATCGTGCGCCAGGTACGGTCGTCCAGTTCCGGCGAGGCGAATTGCTCCGGGAGAAGCTGTGGGGAGCGGAACAATTCGAAACGCCATTCCCCGTCGAGGCTGATCTTCCACGGCGTTCCATCCTGCCGGAGCGGAACGCCCGCCCCATGCATCGGCAGGCGGTTGACTTCGGTGATTTCGGGCAGGCTATAAAGCTTTTCCAACATACGTGCTCCCGATTTACCACCGGAACCGGCTGCGCATGGATTCCCACTCCTCCGCGAACTCCAGGCGGAGGCAATCCTGTTCCGCGGAAGTGAATCGCAGCGATGGCGACACCCAGCGTTTGTCGCCGGGAGTCTTCAGGTGGCTGACTTCGATAATGATCAGTACATCCTGGTCGAGAGCCTTGATTTCGGCGGCGACTTCCGGCCAGGAGATGATGCCGTGTCCGACCTGCCAATGACATTCGTCCACGCCGTCGTAGTCGGAAATATGAAAACTGCGGATCCGAGAAGCGCATTTGCGGATGACCGCCGGAATTTCTCGCCAGCGCCCCATCAGGTGATTGACGTCGATACAGAGGTTGAAATGTTCCGCTGGAAGCTGCCCGATCATCTCAAGCAGTTCATCCTCATGGTTTCCGAGGCAAGTGCGTGGCAGCAATTCCAGGTTCAGAGAAGCATCCCAGCGTTCCAGCACGGGCTGAAGATCGCGACAGGTGCGGACCATCTGCTCCATGCGTATGCGGCGTTCCTCCGGCAGGTTCGGTTCCCCACCACAATGAATCGTCAGATTGCGGATATCCAGCCGGGCAAAATGCTCCATATATTCCAGCGTCAGGCGGACCGTTTCCCGCCGCGCGGCTTCGTCCTCCGATGCGAATTGCCATAATGAGAAAGGATAGAAAGGCAGATGCAGACTCCCGATCCGCAGAATCCCTTTTTTTTGAAGTTCTTCAAGTCCTTTTACATAGCGGGCGGTCATCCCGGAATGCGGGGCGACGCCGTCGGAGAATTCGATGTTTCTCAAATCGTGAGAGCGGAGCGCATCGCCCAATTCCGGTGAACCCGCGACCTCTCCGGGGATGCTCACTGCATAACTACGCATTTTTATTTTTTCCTTCTATGTTAGGTTTTGTCAAGTCTTTTTTGTAACTTTTCTCGTTTTTCTATGAAAAATTTTACTTTCAGAGCAGATATTCCCTTACCCATGTATCCATAGGTTGTTGACTGCTATCAACTTTTCCTGCTTGATTATTATTGATTCTGTCAGTTCAAGAAACTCTTTTGCACTTCACACCGGCAGCGGGTAAACAATCGTTCCCAACCTTCTATCGACCGCAGACGTTCCAGACATCCGCCGATAATATGCCACATACGAAAAACGTGTGAATTCGAGGCCTCAGTCTTAAGGTGTCGGATGTCATCCGCAACCAGGAAGTTTGTCAAACAGCCTCTATGTTCAAAAATCTCTTTTCTTACTCTCCTTAAAGTGGTGGTGAATTTCTCAACCTTTTGATCGGCATCATTCGATACTCAGGAAAAAGAACGAGTCGATTCACCATATGCTTATACTTCAATTGGTTTGTTTATAATAGCTCCCTCTATGGCTTCACCTTTTACCACATATCGCCACAAAGCAACCATCAACTGACGAACGAGAGCGACAATTGCAGTTCTCCGAATGCGCCCTTTTTGTTCCAGGCGATCCGCCCATTTTTTCACCAGCCAACTATCCTTCTGCCAGCGATACCATAGCCAGGCGCATTCAACGGCCATCTTTCGCAGACTCTTTCGACCGGCCTTGCTGATCCCCTGATCACGTCTCATTGTCCCGCTGGAATATGGGCATGGCGTCAAGCCGAAAAACGCAGCAAATTGTTTCCCGGAACCAAATCGGCGAAAGTCTCCGATCTCCCAAGGCAAATGGCGGGATAAGCGATCACCGACACCTTTGAACTGTTGCAGTTTCCTGAGTGTTGCAGAGGTAGAATCCTCATTGTTATTTGTTTGGGCTGCTTCTTCATCACGTTCCTGGAATTTCCGAATGATTTGTTTCCAACCGGCCAATTCTTTTTCGAACAATTCCAGTTCGGCAATCAGATTGGGAAAGCGAAGCAGCAACAGTTCGGGGCCTCCCTTCCATTCCGGCAGTTTCGACCATCTTGAAACCGCTTTCCGCCATTCGATTGAAGTTTGATGAGATTTAAAACCCGGTAACGGAGTTCGTTCGATCAAAGCAATCATCTGAGAGTTTACACGCTCTATTGACGTTTTGATACGAGTCCATTCCCGTTCCGCATCCCGGCGCTCTTCCTCCTTCAACGTCGGAATGTAAACACTCGGAACATGATCGGACGGATGCAAACCTCCAAGGAATTTCGCATCAAGTTTATCCGTTTTGATCGTCTTGCCACTCATCACCACTTTCAGTTTGTTGATCGGGAGGATATGAACGGTGGCCCCAAGAGCGATCTGTTTACGAGCCGGCCAGTATCCATAGCGGCCCGCTTCGCAGAAAACATCTACACGTTTGCCGCTCTGAAACAATTTCGAAACCAGTTCAAACGCACGCTCCTCTTTGCTCTGATTATCCTTGTCTTTCAGCCCGTAATAGCTCATTTTTCCTGCTCCCCAGTCTTGAACGGCCGTCGCCCACAGACTGCCTCCCATATCAATGCCGACACTTATCTGATTTACGACTTGACTATCGCGATTGATCGTGTTACCTTTTCTTTGCATTTTTTGAACTCCTTTTTCTGTACTTTGGAAGGTTTGGTTATTCAAAGTTACTTGACAAAGGAGTTCTTTTCTACTCCGACAATTGCTTGTCACCTATACATGGTATCTTTTAAAAAAGAAAGACAGGCGGCATTCCCGGTTGGAAACACCGCTTGGCGAATTCGATCAATAGCCGCGGACAATGTCCGGATTGTAGCTGTAATCCCGGTCGGAACCGGCCGGATACGGGGTGGTCCAGCCTTTGCCGGACATCGGCTTTTGCGTGGAAATCAGAACCGGTCCCTGATACATGCCGCCGTTGCCGCCGATATCATTGACGCGGACCGTTAACAGATTGCCCTTGGCCTTGGCGAGACCGGCCGGAATCGGATAAACCCGTTGGGCCATCCAGTAATTCGGAGTTTCCTTGCCGACCTGGCCGATCAGTTTGCCGTTGAAATAGGTTTCGTCGTAATCATCGATCGCCCCGGCGATGAAGTAAAGCGAATCCTCTTTTTCCATGCCGTCCGGGAGATCGAAGGTCAGGCGGTACCAGCCGTAACCGTTGTAGTCGTAGCGCAGGAAGGCTTCCCAATAGATTCCGTTCCCGACACGGACTTCAAGGGCGTCAGCGATCAGGCCCTTCAGCCATTTGCCGCTGCCGTAGCTGCCGGTATGCCAGCCCTCTTTCAGGCCGACATTCCGGGGATCGATGGCGAATTCCCACTCGGCCTGTTCGATATTCAGCTCTTTGGCTTTGCTGCTGCCGATATAGATTGTCCCGTTCTCCTGAATGCGGACTCCGGCGGCGGTCAGGAGTGCGGAGAGCAGCCGGTCGGTTTTCCCCGCGGCCGGAGTGTTGCCGAAGGTCTCCGGCGTAATCGAGCAGAGAATCACTTCGCCGAGGCCGATGGGCGCGCGAACCAGCACGGCCGGATCAACCGCCTCAAAGTCCTGCGGGAAGTTGTGGAACACCGGAATTGTAACTTCGTCATGCCAATAGAGCTCGGAATTGTTCCAGCCGAATCCCCAGGTGAAGTCCCGGACCGCGTCCCGGACCAGCGCCTGACGCGCCTTAACCGTTTTCAGGTCGGCCGGGAAAGGAAGCCAGGTTCCGCGGAACTCCTTGCCGATATGCAGATAGATCACCCGGCCGCCATAATAGAGGAAGTCGTTCAGTTCGAGGCGCATGGAGTCCATCCTGTCGAAGTCCGGGTCCGCGACGATCAAAGTGCCGATTCCTTTCAGATCGGCATTGGAGAAGGCTTTCACCTCTTTCCCCGCGACGCCGAACTTCTGAAAGAACTCCATTGCGTTCTTCGAACCGTAAAGCGCGGTTCCTTCGCGGACGGCTCCCTGCCGGTCGAGATAGGAGAGCATCCGGTTGAACAGCAGCGTCGGGACCGGGTCTTTCCCGAGCCGCTCCGTGATTTCCAGCTGAGAGGCGATCAGGCAGCCCTTGTCCGTGCGATACTCCAGCAGCGGCGACTGATAGAGGTCGAAGCCGTTGGTCAGCAAACTCAGGTAGTTGCCGTGGGCCGGGCGGCGGAAAACATACGAGGCGACCATGTTGCGGTTGCCGGTGTCGCTCCAGTTCTCATTCACCGTCCGGGAATAGGCCGGCGCGATCGCGTACGAGCCGCGCCAGTTGCTGAAATCGGCGTCTTTCAGCCCGGCGAAAAAGGGGTGCGCCGGAGCGTTGATAAAGGCCACGCGTGCCCGTTTCTTCAACAGCTCCTGCGAGTTATCATGCCGCTGTTCCATCACGAGGATATTGAGGCCTTTGGCCGCCGCCTGCTTGAAGTCCGGCAGGGATTCCGCCTGCGCCAGCGCGCCGCCCGATCAGCAGAATGCCGGAATCGGGGAGCATGTTCGTATTTTTCAGCGAATCGAACTTGATGTTGTTTTTACCGAGATATTCCTTCAGCTTTCCTTCCGGATCGAACACCGAAAGTTTGGCCTGCGTCTTCGCGGGAACGGAAACCGGAAACACCTGGAACGGGAACTCGTCCCGGTCGGTTTTGCCGTCGCCGAACGTAAGCAGAACTTCCAATTTGAATTCCTCGCGTCCCGCGACTTCCGGCAGGGCGGCGCGGAAGGGAATCTGCTTGCGCTCACCGGGAACCGTTTCCGCCTGAGCGCGTTGTTCCGCGAGACATTTCCCGTTCGACGCCAGAAGGCGCATCGTCACATCACACCTGGCGGGGGTGGACGAATCATTCATCAGAACGACGGTCTTCTCAAATTTCTCTCCACCGAAGAAGGCGTGATCTTCCAACAGGAGATCCTTGCCAGTGTCGAAAATGCCGAAGGTGACGGGCTGGAACACCCGGCGCATGACCGCGCTTCCCCGCGTATAGCGAATGTCGGCTTTGTCGCCGAAGGGCAGAAACTTGCTGGTCCAGTCGGTATTGCCGGCATAGAGCACATCGGCCTTGCTGTCTGGGGTGCTGTAATCCGCCGGTAGCGGCAGTCTGCCATAGCCGCCGTGATGATTGACGGTGGAGCCCTCCGAATAACCGAACGCCCCCAATCCGTTGACGCCGAGCAGACGCCAGGCCATGAAGATGCTGTGGAAATAAGAGTTGCCGATTTTGTCGAGCATCGGCGGCTGATGGTCATAATTGCCGGGATGGGTAGAACGCTTTTCGGAAATATGGCGATGGATTCCGTCTTTGCCGTAGGCGTGGAATGCTTTCATGCTGTAGGGGGCGGAGAAGGCATATGAGGCGTCGCCAAGCACCTGCGCTCCGTTTTCCAGAAAATAGGGCTGCCCGCTGAAATTGAAGTCGGTCATAGTGAAGAAGCTGCCGACGTACGGAACGCCGAATTCACCGATGAAGACCGGCATGGATTTTTCCAGCGACCAGCGTTCGAAGAATGCGCGGACTTCGGCGAGCGGCGCCCCCCAGGTGTGATAGATGTGCGTACTGTAAATGCCGTTGTTGAAACCGGATGCTCCGGTGAAGGTGACGGTGTCCGGCATGGATTTCTGCACCATCCGGTGAACGCGTTCCAAAGTTTTGCGGCGGAGTGCGCGAATCCCCAGCTGATGCGGATCCTTCTCGGTGCTGCGGATTACCTTGCCGTCAGGAGCGAAGGCGGAATAGGAATCACGGTCCGGGTGAATCCCGAACCAGGCCGGATTTGTGGCCCCATAGTTCATATTGTACCAGATGTCGATCAGGATCGCGCAAATCGAGGGGTGGTTGTAATACCGCCCGGTCGCAACCTCCGCATCGTTCTGCTTCTGCCAGGTGTCCCAATCTTTTTCCGTGGCATTGTTCAGGATATCGTGATTGGAGTTGATTCCCCGTAGCGTATTGGTCCAGGAGATGACCATGAAACCGTATTCATCCGCCAGGTCATAGAAGAAATCCCGGCTGTCGGGACTGGAGTAAATACAGTTGATATTGAGGGACTTCCACAATTCGAACTGTTTTTTGACGAAATCCCGGTTGTTGCTCGCCCAATCCGACTGCCACATATCGACGAACCGGGTCTCCGTCCGGAGCACGATCGGTTTGCCGTTCAGCATGTAATCGCCGCCGCGCACGCCGAATTCACGGAAGCCGAAGCGGACGGTCTTGCTGTCCAGCTCCTTGCCGGCCTGATCCAGCAGAGCCAAATCCATGAAATAGAGATCGGGGGATTCGGGAGTCCAAAGCTTCGGTTCGATCCAGGGCAGCTCAATCTTCTGCGAATAGGGGACCTGCTGTTCAAAGACCTTTTCGCCGCTCTTGGCGTCGCGGACCCGGATGGAGACTTGGGCCTTCTCCGGCGCCTGGGACTGATGAAATTGGAGCGTCCAACTTTTCTTCGTCACGACCGTCCGGATCTCGGGAATTCCAAATCCGTGCATCGGTTCCGTCTCCAGCCAGACCGGTCCGAAGAGTCCGGCTCGGACCAAGCCGGAGCTGAGCACTTCGATTTCATTGTTCTCACGGAGCAAACCGGTGACGTCCTTCCGGAACGAGTGCTGGCCGTCGAGTTCGCAATCGGCGATCTCCTGCCCGTTCAGCCAGACTTTGGCCCGGCCGAGAATTTCGGTAAAATAGAGAAAATGACGCTTGCCTTCCGCTCCGGCGGGCAGGTTGAATTTGCGGAAATAGATGGCGGAACGGTAGTTCGGGTTTTTCCAATAGTACATGGACACTCCGCGCCAATCGTCCACGGCTTTGCCGTCCGCCATATGCATGTAGAAGTTCTTCTGGCCGCCCCGCCAATGGCTCGGGACCGCGATATAGCCGGATTCCTTTTCATCGGCGAACCGGATGTTTTCATTGGCGACCGGAACGAACTGCCACACCTGGTTCAGGGAATATTTCGTCCTTGCCCCGTCCTCTTCCCGGTAAGCCTTGTCGAGATTCCAGTTCAGCCGGCTCTTCAGGTCCAGGTCAAAGCCCTTCGCCTCCGTAAAAAGTTTCTCCGTCTCCGAAACCGCGATATCGTATAATCCGGAAGCGGGGGCGATCTCCGGAGTTTTCGTCTCGATGCCGAACCGGTACAGCCCCACGTTGGAGTACCAGGTTCCGCGAAGTCCCGCTTTGCCGGACTTGAGTGCGCCGTCGTCGGGGACGTTGACGAACGTTTTGCCGTTGATCCTGACTCCGATCTGTTTGCCGTCGAATTGCAGCTCGACATCATAGAGATTTTTGCTCTCGAACTGGAATGTTTTCAAAGTCTCAAACTTGTCCCCGACTTTGCGGGAAAGCGTTCCGGTCAGCTTTTCCTTCTGCAGGGCGAGCGAATAGAATCCATCCTTTCCATCGCGGGCGACCAGGCCGAAAACATTGTTGAAGAGTTTCAGCCGAGCCGATACGGTGCCGGTGGTGAATTCTTCGGCGGCAAGCATGTTATAATTCAGCTTCTTGCCGTAAATGCGAAGGTAGTCGCCCTCCTGCTTGATACTCAATTCTTCCGATTGGGGATATTTGAAAAAATGATCCGGATTTTCTTTTTTCGACGCATCGAAAGAAGAATCCGCCATCAATGCCGTACCTCCGGCAAAGAGCAGCAACATTAAAAAGAGTCTCACAATTTGAATCCTTTCTGCACACCTGTCCTAACAATTTTCAAAATGGCGTAATTTTCTGATTACGCCCCCTCATTTTCATCTATTTCACACCAATTCTCAAA
>OIWS01001500.1_pt1 | contig 22949 bp, 34 predicted proteins | sample 1587611 | NCBI WGS metagenome assembly OIWS01 (sample SAMEA3888919, study PRJEB22519) | human gut metagenome | biome: human gut; feature: human-associated habitat; material: faeces | place: Denmark | collected 2010 | reverse complement strand
GCGACGCCCAGACGTGGTGGTACGGCCTCATCATGCTGAGTTACGGCGTGATGCAGTTCGTAAGCAGCCCCCTCTTAGGCGCGCTTTCCGATCGGATCGGCCGCCGTCCCGTTCTCTTGGGCGGCATTTTGGGACTGGGACTCACGTTTGCCGTCCCGGCTTTTTCCGGCTCGCTCGTTCTGATTCTTGTGAGCCGCGTCGTCGGCGGCATGATGTCCGCCAACATGACCGTGGCTCAAGCCTACATTGCCGACGTCACGCAGGGCGTCGGGCGCTGCTCGGGGTTCGGCAAAATCGGCGCGGCGTTCGGCGTCGGGTTCGTTTTGGGTCCTGCCGTCGGCGGTCTTTTGGGCGACAGCGATCCCCGTTGGCCCTTTATGGCGGCGTCGGCCGTGGCGCTCTTAAATTTCCTTTACGGTGCTTTCGTGCTGCCGGAGTCGCTCACCGAACGTGCCGCAAAACCCCTTTCTTGGCGCAACAACAACCCTCTGCGTGCGCTCTTTGACGTAACGCGGGTACCCGCCAACCGCCTATTCCTGCTGATTCTTACGCTCACGAGCCTCGCAAATGCCCTGATGCAGTGCACCTGGGCGCTTTATACGGAATTCCGTTACGGGTTTACGCCGCTCGCGATCGGGCTTTCCGTCTTTGCGCTGGGACTTTCGATTGCCTTCATGCAGGGCGTCGTGCTACAGCGCCTTATTCGCTTCGTGCGGCCGCGGGAGATCGTTTTGGGGGCACTTGTCATCGGATCGGCCGCCATGGCGTTCGTCGCCTTGTCCCCCTGGGGCATCGCAGCATCCGCCGCCTGCTGCATCTATGCCGTCATGAGCGCGGCAACACCGGTACTGACGGGGGAAATCAGCCGCCGTACGCTCAAAACGGAACAAGGGAAATCCATGGGCGCCGTGAGTTCCTTAAATTCCCTCACGGGAGCCTTGGCACCGGCCTTAGGGACGCCTCTGCTGATGTTTTCCGCGCGGCATACGGACAACGTGCTCGCGGGAAGCCCCTACTTCGTGTGCGCGGGGCTCCTTTTTCTCGCACTCGTTGCCGTTCTCGCGGCGTCCCGCATGAACATCGACTTCAGTACCAAAAAGTTCCGGGACGTGCCGACGGAGACGACGGGAACACTCTCGTAGCGTCTCAATCACTAAAATCATCCTTGTCTCCTAATACCATCCGCTGAAAACACCATGCGCCGTCTCTTTCTTGCCGTTACGCTTCTTCTCACCGGCTGCGCCGGCTTCAACCCCTTCGGGCCCGGCCCCGTTGATCCGGAGGACGCCACCGCCAAGCCCGACCTCGTCCTTACCGGAGCCGGCGTGCTGAAATTCCAGTGTTCCGCCGACAAGGACGGCTACTGGTGGCGCTTTATTGCGCCGGAGGTCGTGCTCATGAACCCTGCCGGCCGCAAGATCGCCACGCAGGGCGCGGACTTCAACTTCACGGCGCCCGACAAATCCAAACTCTCGTCCAAAATCGTGAGTTCCGCCCCCGGCAAAACCGACGCCGACTTAAAAGACGTCCTCTTTAGGGTGACGCCTGCGGGAAAAATCAAAACCGGCACGCTCACGCCCTACCGCTGGGTCAAACGCGACGAGGCCAAAGGCGGCATTCCGACTGCCGTCTGCAACCGCAATTCCCTCGGCAACATGCTCGTCGTTCACTTCACGGCGCGCTATACCTTCTACAAGAGCAACCTGCCGAAATAACCATTTTTGTCCCTCAGAACACCCGAAATTTTCCCGAAGAATCAGCCTATGACAGGGTTTCCACTCTTACATTCCTAAGAAATTTCAGGTAAAATAATAGATTCGCGCGGATTGTCTACTCATTTCTGCGCTTTTGGCTTTTGAGGAATTTTAGGGGGATGAATTTATGGTAGGGGCTACGGTTTTGGGCGTTTTCCTGCAGAGTCTGCCGCCGGATCGACGCGTGGCGATGGCGCGGGTGGCCAGCCTGATTCGTCGAGCCGCCCGCGGCGTGCGTGAAAGCAAACGCCTCGGTTTGGTGTTCTATGAACTGAGCGGCAGTCCGCTCTTTGCTCTCGAATCGCGGGAGAAGTGCCTCACGCTCTACGTCGCCGAGAATTCTATTATCGAACCGTTTGTTCAGACGATCAAAGGGTTTGATGCAGAACATAGTCTCATCAATTTCATGGATCTCAACCGGCTGCCGCTGCCCGACATCGAAAAGCTGGTGCGCGCGAGCGTCGTCGCCCGCCGCAACCGCGGTACGGTACCGAGTGAAGCCGATCTGCTGAAGCTTTGGGGCGTGAAGGAAGAAAACGCCACGGTGGCGCCTCCGATCGTGCGCATCTCCATGCGTACGCAGGAAGAAGAAGCCGCGGAAGCTGCAGAAAAAGCTGAAGCCGAACGCAAGGCCGCGGAATCCAAACGCATTCTGAAGCCCACCAAGCCCGAAAAGAGCCTGGTGCAGAAGAAGGCGGAAAGCAAGGCTGCGGCGCTTGCACAGCAGAAAGAAGCCGCCAAGAAAGCGAAGGCTGAAAAGTCGGCGTCAAAAACGACGACCGTGCGCAAAACCACGGTTCGCAAAACGGTGACGAAGGCCGAATAACCTTCCCGTCGTTCAAGCAAAAAGCCCGCCGTTTGAGCGGGCTTTTTGCTGCCCGGAAACCACCGAGCTACTCACGGAACCGTTCGTTCGCCAACTCCACAAGGTTCCCGTCGGGATCCCGCACGTAGATCGACGTCAGCTTATGAAACGCCCCCGTTCGTTCCACAGGCCCCAGTTCCACGGTAATACCCTTCCCCGCAAGAATGTCTTTTACTTCCGCCACAGGGCGACTCACAATGAGGCACAAATCCGCGGAACCCGGCGTCGGCGCCGCCGCCCGCGGCAAAATCGCTTCAGCGGAGGCGACGTGCAGATTCACTTTTCCCGTGGCATACACGAAGGCCGTGCGTCCGTTCCCGAACGTTTCTTCCGTCATGCCGAGCGCCCCCACGTAAAACGCGCGACTTTTTTCGACGTCTGCAACCGTGAGCACCCAATGGTCGCACTTCACTACGGAAAACCCAGGGGCCTTACTTTTTTCTTCCCGATAGTCCGTCGTGAGGCTTTCCACAAGGCGCTTATATTCCGCCTTGAATTGACTCTCGGTGCATCCCATTAAGATGGCGTCGTCCAACGCATCCTGCAGGGCTTCGCGAATGTCGCGCCAATTTTCTTCCAGCACCTTCACTTTTTCCGTGCAGGAGACCGTCGTCCCGTCCGGCTTCTTCCACGCCTTGGGCGCGGGGATCGCTTCTGTCGTCATTTGTGTTTCTTCCTCACGGCGTCCGCATGTCCGGCGCCCGTCAGGCGTCATTGTCGCACGTCCGTTCGCTGACGAACCTCTCTGGCAGCTCCCGACAATTAAAGTCGCGGGGTTCACAGTTACTTCGGAGCCTCTGCGATCACCTTATCTCCGCCCTTTCGAACGAAGCGTCTGCGTTTCGCCATTTCGCCACTGCCTCAGTTTCACTAGAACTCAACGTAACTATTGCGCTGAGGGGAATGCACTTCATCGACCCGGCAAATAGCGATACTATTTCAGCGTACGGGCATACTTGCTGCCCCTAGCACGTTCTTCATCTGCTATGATCAATGCGTAATTTTCGAAACAAAAACAATCAGGAAATCGATTTTTTGATCCGCAACGCAGAAGACCGTTTTCTCGGTATTGAAATTACGGCCGCCGAATCCGTCAATACGGAAGACTTCCGACACCTTCGTTGGTTCTCTCAACAGGTTGCGAACTTCACCGGTGTCGTACTGTACGCCGGCGAAAAACTCTTCAGCCTCGGCAACGGCCTTTTTGCTGTTCCGTTCTCCGCCATGGAGGCCTCCGCCTGAGGAACTCATTAGACTTATCAAACTTTCATCATTTTTTGCTTCGTTCATGTCCAACACTCATCGTCTCCTTTCCGCCGTCAATCCCCAGAGCGTCGCCGTCTTAGGCGCGAGCGACCGGGAAGGCAGCCGCGGCAGCTTCATTTGGCGCGGCGTCATGAACAGCCGCCGGGTTCTGGAAGCCTATCCCGTCAACCCCAAGTACAAATACATCGGCCTCACCCCCTGCTGGGCAAAGCTCGCGGATCTTCCGCAGCCGCCCGACTTAGCCGTCATCGCCACGTCAAGCCGCCGCGTTGAATCGCTTCTGAATGACTGCGCCAAAGCCGGCATCAAAAACGTGCTCGTCACCCCCGGGGAAGGCGAGTTCACCGAAAACCGCCTGTGGCGCGAGAAACTTGCCGACATCGCCCGCAAAAGCAAAATCCGCTTGGTGGGCGTCGATTCCACCGGGCTCATTCGTCCGAAATCCGGCCTTAACGTGAGTTACTGGCCGCGTCTGCCTCTGTCGGGACACATCGGCCTTATTGCGCAGACCACGACAACCGCCGCCGCGCTCTTGGACTACGCGGAAAAGTACCGTTTCGGCTTTTCGTCCGTCGTGTCGGTCGGCGCCGAAACCGACGTCGCGTTGGACGAAGTCATCGACTGCCTGGTGGAAGACGAAGACACTCAGGTCATCGCCGTCGACGTTCTGGCGCTGCGCCGCCCCCGAGCCTTCTTTTCCGCCGTTCGGGCCGCTTCCCGCATAAAACCCGTTCTGATTCTCTATGGCCCGGACGCCGAAGGCATTTCCGCCTTGACCGCGGCGCGCCTTAATGCCCCCGTCGCCGAACCCGACAATTTCCGCGCCGCCGTCAAAAAGGCCGGTGCCGTCGCCACGGATTCCCTCAGCGATTTCTGCGGCGCACTGCGCCTGTTGGCTGACGGGCGCCTCCCGCGCGGTTCCCGTACCGCAGTCTTGGGCAACGGCGTCGGCGCCGCCGCCGCGGGTTCCGGTGCGCTCACGCAAACGGGGCTCGCTTTGGCTCATTTATCCGTCCCCGCTCACGAAGATCTGCAGAGGCTCTCCGGCTCCCCCGCTGCGGCCGTCGATCCGACGGATGCCGGCGCAGAGGCTCCGGCCGAGCGTATTGCCGCCTGCGCCCGACGCATGCTTGCTGAGACCGACGTCGATGCCCTCATCGTCGCGTTGGCTCCCACGGCCGCGGCGGCGAACCATTCATTACCCACAGCCTTGGCAGACGCCGCAGAAACGGCCGGCAAACCCGTCATTGCCGTGCGTCTCGGGGCACCGGACATCAATTTTGAAAACACGGCAGCCGATGCCGGACTTCCGATCGCGACGACGCCTGCGGCCGCGGCCCGAATGCTCGCGCTCGCGCGCCGGGCAGCGGAAAGCGTCTTTACTCAACCGACGCTCTCCGCGCCGGGTTCCGCCGCCGGTACCTGGGATACGGACGCTGCCAGGAGCGTGATTGAAGACGCTCAGCGAAGTTGCCGCTTCGTTCTCGCCGAGAATGATCTCGCACAGATTCTGCGCGCCTACGGCATCCCTTTTGCCGCCGGCATTACGGCGGCGACTCCGGAAGAAGCCGTTACCGCCGCCGAACGCATCGGCATGCCGGTGGCGCTCAAAGTGTCCGCGGACGGCATTGCGCACAAAACCGATGCTCGGGGCGTATTGCTCAACGTCAAAGACGCGGCCGCCGTCCGAGCCGGTTTTGAGTCCCTGAGGGCATCCGTTGCGCAGCTCGCTCCGCACGCCCGATTCCGCGGCGTCTGGGTGCAGACGATGGCCGTAAGGCCCGCCGGCCGGGAACTGACGCTCGCCGTCGAAACCGACCCCGTGTTGGGACCGGTCATTCGACTGGGGGTGGGCGGCATGGCGGCGAGCCTTTTCAAGGGCCACGTCACCCTCATTCCCCCAATCACCGAGGCCGAAGCCCGCGAGGCTTTGAAAACCTTTGAAGCCCGCGCTTGGTTTGACGCCTTTCGAGGCATGCCCGCGGCAAACATCGAGAGCCTCATCCGTACGCTTCTCAAACTTTCGGCCGTTGCGGAAACGCTCCCCGCCGTCACGCGCCTTGCGCTGACGCCTCTGGTGCTTGACGATGAAGGCGCCGTCACGCTCGATGCCGAAGGGACGATAAACGCGGGCCCCGCCGCGGGCGACGACCGTACGAGCCACCTCACGTTTGCCGGCTCCCCGCGGCGGCTGCACCAGCCTGTGCGCCTCACGAACGGCTTCGTGATGATCCGCAGTATTCACAGCGACGATGCCGAAGTCGTCCGCACCTTTGCCAAAACGCTGCCCGAAGAGACTTGCCGCGCGTTCTTCGGCAAAGCGGCGGCCGAACTCACCGCCCGGGATTTGTCCGACATCACTTCGCCCGATTTTGACCGCGACGTCCTTTTTCTTGCGATCGACGACAGTCACGTCGCACCCGCCGTCCATGCTCTGGTGCATCTCACCCGCATCAACGCGCGCGAAACCCGATTTGCCGCCGTGTACGAACCCCGCTGGGAAGACGATGCATTAAAGAGCGCACTTAACCACGCCGTGCGCACGGTGTGCGAACGCCTGGCGATGCCGATTCCTTTAAACTGACGGCTTATTATCCCTTAACTGAGAAACGCTTTTATGCCCATTCTTCATCAGGTTCTGGACGACAACGTGCTGCGTCTGGAAATCTCACGCCCCGAAGCCCGCAATACCTTGAACGCCGCCATGTTGGACGAGTTAACGGCGCACATCGTGAAGGGTGACGCAGCAGACGACATTCATGCCATTCTCATTCACGCGCAGCCCGGAATTTTCTGCGCGGGCGGCGACTTAAAAGAACAGTTGACACACTTGTCGGCTGATGCCGATACCCCAGCCGGACGCCTCATTGAAGCGCTTAAAAACTGCAGAAAACCCGTCGTCGCCTGTGTCGCCGGCCCCGCCGTCGGTTTCGGCGTGACGCTTCTTTACTACTGCGACCTCGTTTACGCTTCGTCTTCGAGCCTTTTTGCGCTCCCCTTCACGGCGCTCGGCTTGACGCCGCGCTTCGGCGTGAGCCTTTTGGCACTGCAGAACGCCGGATACCACAAGGCTGCCGAGAAGATTCTGTTGTCCGAACCCATCAGCGCCACGGAAGCCCTGCAGATGGGGATCGTTTCCGCCGTCTGCGCCGACGAAGAAGTCTTCCCTCAGGCCGACGCCCGCGTGAAGCGCTTAGCGGCGATGCCCGCCTTTGCGGTGCAAAACGCGAAGAAACTGCTGCGGAGTGCCTGGAGCCGCCGTTTGGCGGACATCACCGCCGAAGAACAGGCCGTCTTTGCCGAAGCCGCGGCAACACCCGCCGCTCAGGAAGCCTGCAGCGCCTTCCTCGAAGGCCGCATGCCCAACTTCAAGAAATAAGGAATCTGCCATGCGTATTCTTTTAACGGGCGGCTCGGGCTTTATCGGTTCACACACCGCCGTAGAACTTTTGGAAGCGGGGCACGACGTCGTCCTCTATGACAACCTCTGCAATTCGTCGGCGGAAGCCGCGGCTGCCGTCGAGACCATCACCGGAAAAAAAGCGCCCCTCGTCGTGGGCGACATCCGCGACAAGGCCTTGATGACGAAGGTGCTCCGAGAGGAAAAAATCGATGCCGTCATTCACTTCGCGGGCCTCAAAGCCGTGGGCGAAAGCTGCGTGAAGCCGCTTGACTACTACGACAACAACATTTCGGGCACGGTGACGATGCTCGAAGCCATGAAGGAAACGGGCGTCAAACGCCTCGTGTTCTCGTCCTCTTCCACCGTCTACGGCACGCCGCAGAAACTGCCCCTCACGGAAGACCATCCGGTGGGGATTGGGATCACCAATCCGTACGGCCGCACCAAGGTGATGATCGAAGACATTTTGGCCGATCTCTGCCGATCCGATTCCGATTGGTCGGTGATCTGCCTTCGGTACTTCAACCCGATCGGAGCACACGCGTCGGGGCTTATCGGCGAAAACCCGAACGGCATTCCGAATAACCTTCTCCCCTACGTCGCGCGTGTCGCCTCCGGGCGCCTCGCCGCCGTCCAGGTTTTCGGCAACGACTACGACACGCCCGACGGTACCGGAGTTCGCGACTACATTCACGTCGTCGATCTCGCCAAGGGTCACGTCTGCGCCGTGGAACGCGCCGCCGCGACGACGGGGTGGGATGCCGTCAACCTCGGCACCGGCACGGGCTACAGCGTTCTCGACGTGATTCATGCCTTTGAAAAGGCCTGCGGTCATGAGTTGGCCTACAAGATCTGTCCGCGCCGCGCAGGCGACATTGCCGCCAACTGGGCCGATCCTAAAAAAGCGAAGGAACTCTTAGGCTGGGAAGCGAAATTCGGCATCACGGAAATGTGCCGCGATGCCTGGAACTTCGAAAAGAAGCTCGCAGAGCGTCTTGCCGCCATCCGATAAGGTTTCCCCCTTGACACACCATGCCCGCACTCGCCGCGGGCTTTTTTTCGGACTTTACGGGCCCAAAGAAAAACCGGCTTCAGGTCAACCCCGAAACCGGTCTTTTTATTTGCTTAAACGGCGAAGAGCTTATTCAGCCTTCTTTTCTTCCGTTTCCACCGCTTCCGTTTCCGTCACGCGTTCCGTGAGTTCAACGTAGGCCATGGGGGCGTTGTCGCCGACGCGGAAGCCCATCTTGAGGATGCGGGTGTAGCCGCCGTTGCGGTTCGCGAAGCGCGGGCCGAGCACGCCAAAAAGCTTCACCACCATTTCACGGTCACGGAGACGGTTGAAGGCGATGCGGCGGTTGGCGAGCGACGGGTTCTTCGCGAGCGTGATCATCGGTTCGACGACGCGGCGCAGTTCCTTCGCCTTCGGAAGCGTGGTCTTGATGGCTTCGTGACGAAGGAGGGAGTTGCACATGTTGCGCAGCATGGCGAGACGATGGGCGCTGGTGCGATTGAGCTTACGATAACCGTTGCGATGACGCATTTTTAAAGTTCCTATAAAAGTCTTTCGACCGCAGGCGGAATTGCCCGGGTCCCCGAATTCTTCTATCCGGCTAAGGTGCCGGCGGTCGGGTCAGGTTCAAGAAAAGTTCCGAAGTCTACTCCTTTTCGGGAGACTTCGGGACTGAAAACACTCAAAAATTAGTGTTCGAGGTTGACGGGCGGCCAGTTTTCAAGGCGCATGCCGAGCGTGAGACCGTGAGCGGCGAGCACTTCCTTGATTTCGTTCAAGGACTTGCGGCCCAAGTTCGGGGTCTTCAAGAGTTCATTTTCGGTGCGCTGGATGAGGTCGCCGATGTAGTAAATGTTCTCGGCCTTGAGGCAGTTCGCAGAGCGAACCGTGAGTTCGAGATCATCCACCGGACGCATGAGGATCGGATCCAAGGGCGGCGTCTTATCTTCTTCCACCGCCTTCTGGGGTTCGGCATCCGTGCGGATGGCACCGAAGACGGAGAGCTGATCCTGAAGGATGTAGACGGCTTCCTTCAGAGCGTCTTCCGGCGAAATCACGCCGTTCGTTTCGATCGTCATCTCGAGCTTGTCGAGGTCGGTACGCTGAGCCACGCGGGCAGCGGACACGGCGTAGGCGACGCGGCGCACCGGGGAGAAGGACGCATCCATGATGATGCGGCCCAACTGGTGCTTGCTGTAGTCGTCACGGAAAGCGCGCATGTCGCCCGGCTGGTAGCCGCGGCCGGCTTCCACGTGCACCTGCATGTCGAGCTTACCGCCCGAGAGGTTGCAGATCACGTGATCAGGATTCAGAACCTGCACGTCGTGCGGCAGTTCAAAGTCACCGGCGGTGACGACGCCGTTGCCGGACTTCTGCAACCGCAGATTCACGTCCTGACGACCGCCTTCCAACTTGAAGACCACGCCTTTGAGGTTAAGAAGGATGTCCACGACGTCTTCGATGACGCCGTCGATCTGGGAGTATTCGTGCACAACACCCACGATGCTCGCTTCCGTGGGGGCATAACCCACCATGGAGCTCAGGAGGATGCGGCGAAGCGCGTTTCCGAGCGTGTGGCCGTAGCCGCGTTCGAACGGTTCGAGCGTGATGACCGCGAGATTGGGGTTCTTCTCGTCAACCACGGCTTCGACGGTGGTCGGCTTCAGAAGCGTTGTATTTGCCATGAGCTTTTGTCCTATTCAATACCCTCGGCTCGTTACACCGATAAGGCTGAGTTTTTAACAAAAAAAGCTGAAAATTTTCGAGGATTTCTGATACGACTAAGCGTCCGGCACCTCGAAGGAAACCGAACGCTTTCCGCAGGTCGGACACCTGCGAAGGATTTCCGGGACCTCGGCGCACTACACTGAGGCCGGGAAATCCTGCACAACTCAATAACCAGATTAACGCGAGTAAAGTTCGACGACCAACGCTTCGTTGATGTCGTGAGCAATTTCTTCGCGAGCAGGCAGGCTCTTGAACGTGCCTTCCATCTTCGTGGCGTCCACGCTCACCCAAGCGGGGAAACCATTCTGACCGGCAAGCGCGAGAGCTTCAACGATGCGAACCTGCTTCTTGGCGCCTTCGCGCACAGAGATGACGTCGCCCGCTTTCACACAGTAAGAAGGAATGTTCACCTTCTTGCCGTTCACGAGAATCGCGCAGTGGCTCACGAGCTGACGCGCTTCGGCGCGCGTAGAGCCGAAGCCCATACGGTAAACCACATTGTCAAGACGGCTTTCGAGGAGAGAAAGCAGCGTTTCGCCGGTGTTGCCCTTACCGCGGGCGGCTTCGGCGTAGTAACGGCGGAACTGACGTTCGAGAACGCCGTAGGTGCGCTTCACCTTCTGCTTTTCACGCAGCTGCGTGCCGTAGTCGGAGAGACGCTGACCGCTCGTCTTGCCGTGCTGACCCGGCTTGACTTCTGCATCCTTGACCTTGGAGTCAAAGGAACGGCGAGCGCTCTTCAGATTGAGGTCGGAACCCTCGCGGCGCGAGAGCTTCAACTTAGGACCGAGATATCGTGCCATTTTTTATGTTACCTCTTCTATCCTGCGGCGTTGACCGCATTCAGTTCGCGTTCGACATAGGGATACGCGAACGCAGGATACGAAATTCTTTAAATTGGATTAAACGCGACGACGCTTGCTGGGACGAACGCCGTTGTGAGGAACGGGGGTCACGTCCTGGATGCTGGTGACGCGGATGCCGAGAGCGTTCAGAGCGCGCACGGAAGATTCACGGCCGGGGCCGGGGCCTTCAATGCGGACTTCGACGTTCTTCAGACCGAATTCGAGAGCCTTCTTGCCGGCGTGTTCGGCGGCAACCTGAGCCGCGAAGGGCGTGGACTTACGAGAGCCCTTGAAGCCCTGAGCACCGGAAGAGGACGCCGCAACGGCGTTGCCCTGACGGTCCGTGATCGTGATGATCGTGTTGTTGAAGGAAGCATGCACGTGGGCGATGCCTTCGGTCACGACCTTCTTCACCTTCTTGCGGGCACGAGCGGCCTGCTGAGTCTTGGGAGCCATAACTATCCTTCAAAAATTACTTCTTAAGCGTGACGCCGACCTTACGCGGTCCCTTGCGGGTACGGGCGTTGGTGCGGGTACGCTGACCGCGAACGGGCAGACCGCGGCGATGACGCATGCCGCGATAGGTGCCGAGGTCGATCAGACGCTTGATGGAAAGCTGGATTTCACGGCGAAGGTCGCCTTCAACGGTGAACTTCGCAACGGCATCACGAATCTTTTCGAGTTCGGAGTCGTTGAGATCCTTGACCTTCTTGGAAAATTCGATGCCGCAGGAAGTAAGGATTTCCTGAGCACGCGTGCGGCCGATACCGTAGATCGCGGTGAGACCGATGACGGCGTGCTGATTCGGCGGAATATTAATACCGGCGATACGAGCCATGTTGTTTTTACCTCAATTAGCCTTGACGCTGCTTGTGACGCGGATCTTCGCAGATCACCCGCACAACACCCTTGCGCTTGATGATCTTGCACTTGCGGCACATTCTTTTGACCGAAGCGTTAACCTTCATTTTCATCTCCGACCCACCGCAGTCCGTTCTGGTTAAGACGTCCGCGGGGGCATTAGTCAGTGTCCGACTGGCGGAAAGGGCATGATTTTACCTTCATTTCCTGAAAAAACAAGTCCCGCGGACAAAAAAAGCCGCCGCCCGGTGTAGTGCAAGGGGCGGCAACCGCGGTCTGAGCAGTCCCGAAAGACCGTTGATCACAAATTTTATGATTCTCAGATGAGGTTGTTTTTTCGTTTTCCAATCGTTCTCTTTCGATATTCAACGTCCGATTCCCCTATTCAGGAAACCGGACGTCAAACCCAAAAGCGACACTTTTGGTTGTGGCATAAGTCTTTATCAAAGACCGCCGCCGAAGCCCTTGAAGTTTGTCTTCTTGAGCAAATTCTCATACTGGTGCGACATCATGTAGGCTTGAACCTGACTCATGAAGTCCATCGTCACAACGACCACGATCAGCAGCGAGGTGCCGCCGAAGTAGAAAGGCACGTTGAAGCGAAGGTTCAGGAATTCAGGCACGAGACACACGAACGTAAGATACGCCGCACCGCCCAACGTCAGACGTACGAGCACCTTGTCGATGTATCGCGCCGTCTGTTCGCCCGGACGGATACCGGGTACGAACGCACCGCTCTTTTTCAGATTCTCTGCCGTTTCCTTCGGATTGAAGACCAATGCCGTGTAGAAATAAGCAAAGAAAATGATGAGTGCCGCATAAAGAAGCGTGTAAAGGGGCTGACCGGGACTCAGGGCTGCCGCGAGGTCGCGGATCCAGCGCGTGGAGTCGCCGCTCGTGAACCACCCCGCCAACGTCGCCGGGAAAAGAATCAGCGAGGAAGCGAAGATCGGGGGAATCACACCGGACATGTTCATCTTCAGCGGCAGGTACGAAGCCTGACCGCCGTAGATCTTATTGCCGATCTGACGCCGAGCGTAGTTCACGGTGATGCGCCGCTGGCCGCGCTCGATGAAGACCACGAAGGCCGTCACGAGAACCACGACCGCAATCACAAAGATTGCCGACAGGGGCGAAATGGCACCGGTGCTGACGAGCTGGAAGAGTCCGCTCGCCGCATTCGGCAACCCGGCCACGATACCGGCAAAGATGATGATCGAGATACCGTTGCCGAGACCGCGTTCCGTGATCTGCTCACCGAGCCACATCAGGAACATCGTACCGGTAACGAGACTCACGGCACAAGTGAATCGGAACATCAGGCCGGGCATCAGAACGAGACCGGCCTGGCTTTCCAGAGCCACTGCGATGCCGATCGCCTGGAAGAACCCCAAGAGCAACGTGCCGTAGCGCGTGTACTGGGTGATCTTACGGCGACCGGATTCGCCTTCTTTACGCAACGCCTCAAGACTCGGCAGCACGTACGACAACATCTGCATGATAATCGCTGCAGAGATGTAGGGCATGATGCCGAGAGCGAACACCGAGAAGCGCGACAAAGCGCCCCCGGAGAACATGTTGAACAGCCCGAGAATGCCGCCCTTCTGCTCATCGAAGAGCTGACGCAGCATGTCGGGATCGATACCGGGAACCGGCACGTGAGCGCCGATACGGTAAACAATCAGAGCCAGAAGCAGGAAGATCAGACGACCCTTGAGGTCGCCGTACTTCGCGAGCCCTGTCGGTTTATTGCTGGGGCTGTTTGCCACGTCGTTGTCCTAAAGCGTTAAAGGAGTTGGAACCGAAGCTGAATTATTCAGCGACGGAGCCGCCGGCAGCTTCGATGGCCGCCTTGGCGCCCTTCGTGACCTTGAGACCCTGCACGGTCACCTTCTTGGTGAGCTTGCCGGCCGCAATCACGCGAACCTGTTCGGTGAGCGCACCGATCAAGCCGGCCTGACGGACGGCGTCGATCGTCACGACATCAACGGGAAGAGCTTCCAAATCCGACAAACGGATCATTTCGACAAACTTGTGGGTAAGCGAAGTGAAACCGCGCTTCGGCAGACGACGATGCAGAGGCATCTGGCCGCCTTCAAACCCGACCTTGTGGAAACCACCGGCACGGGACTTCTGACCTTTGTGGCCGCGGCCGGCGGTCTTGCCCCAGCCGGAGCCCACGCCACGACCGACGCGGTGAGCGTCCTTCTTGGCGCCCTCAGCGGGCTTCAGAGTATTCAAACGCATGATTTACATTCCTTGGATCATTCGGCGCGCACGAGGAAGGCGACCTTGGTGATCATACCGCGCACGGCGGGCGTGTCTTCGAGTTCACGCGACTGGTGGAGCTTCTTCAGACCGAGGCCAGCGAGCGTCGCGCGCTGCTTGGCGTTGGTGCCGATCGGGCTCTTCACGAGCGTGACCTTCACAGTCTTCTTGGATTCTGCCATTTTTTACACCTTACGCCGTCAGTTCTTCAACGGTCTTACCGCGCTTGGCGGCGATATCAGCCGGCGAGTGCAGGTTTTCGAGCGCGTTGAGAGTGGCGCGAACCATGTTGTAGGGGTTCGTGGAACCGTAGGCCTTCGCAAGCACGTTGCGGATGCCGACGGCGTCGAGCACCGCACGCATCGGGCCGCCGGCGATGACGCCGGTACCTTCGCTGGCGGGCATGAGGATCACGGTGGAAGCACCGTGACGACCCGTCACCTGGTGGTAGATCGTACCGTTGTTGAGCGGCACCTTGATCATGGACTTGCGGGCGCGTTCCATCGCCTTCGAGACGGACGCCGGCACTTCACGGGACTTGCCCGTGCCCATGCCGATGGAGCCGTCGCCGTCACCGGCAACCGTCAGGGCCGCGAAGGCCATGATGCGGCCGCCCTTAACGACCTTGGTGACGCGGTTAACCGCAATCATCTTCTCGCGAATGCCGTCGTCGATTTCTTCAGCGGCGTTCTTCTTATCAACCTTAGCCATAAGCCTCGATTCCTATTAGAACTTGAGGCCGGCTTCGCGCGCGGCCTCGGCCAGCGCGGCAACGCGGCCGTGGTAACGATAACCGGAACGGTCGAAAGCGCAGGATTCGATACCGGCAGCCTTCGCCTTCTCCGCCAAACGAGCACCGACGATCTTCGCAGCGGCAACGTTGCCGCCGGTCTTGCCTTCGAGCTGAGCGCGGACTTCGGCTTCCACGGTGGAAGCGGAAACGAGCACGCGGTCGCCTTCCGGAGCGATGATGCTGGCGTAGATGTGCAGGTTGGTGCGGTGCACCGTCAAACGATTGACCTTCTGCAGCTTGATGCGGGCGCGCGTAGCACCGGCGCGGCGCAGACGGTTTTCCTTCTTGTTGATCATAGTCTCACCTTCCCCGCGTTACTTCTTCTTGGTTTCCTTGATGACGACGTGTTCGTCGGCATAGCGGATGCCCTTGCCCTTGTAGGGTTCGGGAGCACGATAACCGCGCACCACGGCAGCGGTCTGACCGACCTTCTGCTTGTCGGCGCCGGAAATCACGATTTCCGTCTGGCTGGGGGTCGCAACCTTCACGCCGGCGGGCATCTGGTGCACGACGGGGTGGGAGAAGCCGACCTGAAGATTGAGCTTGTCACCCTGAGCCTGAGCACGATAGCCCACGCCTACGAGGGTGAGCTTCTTTTCAAAGCCCACGGTGACACCCTTCACCATGTCGTTCACGAGCGCGCGCTGCGTACCCATGTTGGCGTTGGAATCACGGTTGTCTTCGAGCTGCGTGAAATGAACCACGCCGTCCTTGATTTCGATGCCGACGAGCGGAAGAACGTGCGTCGTCACTTCGCCCTTCGGTCCCTTGACGGTGATGTTGCCGTCAGCGATGGTGCATTCAACGCCCTTGCCGAGGTGAACGGGAAGCTTACCAATACGACTCATATTGATCTCCTTACCCTATTAAGCCACGTAGCAAAGGACTTCGCCGCCGATACCTTCGGAGCGAGCCTTACGGTCCGTCATCACGCCCTTCGGGGTGGAGACAATCGCAATCCCGAGGCCGTTCATGACCTGAGGAATGGAACCGTGGTTCTTGTAAATGCGGAGTCCGGGACGGGAAACGCGTTCGATGCGTTCGATCACGGGACGGCCTTCGTAGTACTTCAAGCCGATATGCAGTTCAGACTTGCCTTCGTTGGCAACGACGGAGAAACCGTCGATGTAGCCTTCGTCCTTGAGGACGGTGGCGATCGCCACCTTGAGCTTGGAGCTCGGCATCACAACTTCAGTCTTGTCGACGATCTGCCCGTTGCGGATACGGGTCAGCATATCGGCGATCGGATCACTCATACTCATTTAGTAATCTCCTCGCTTTACCAGCTGGCCTTGACAAGGCCGGGAATGTCACCGCGCATGGCCGCGTCACGGATCATGCCGCGAGCAAGGCCAAACTTACGGAACGTGCCACGCGGACGGCCGGTCAGGCCGCAGCGGTTGCGCAGACGCACGGGGCTCGCATCACGCGGCAGGGTCTGCAGCTTGGCACGGGCCGCAAGGCGCTCTTCCATGGGGCGCGATGCGTCGTTGATAATCGCCTTCAATTCGGCGCGCTTGGCCGCGAACTTAGCGACAGTCGCTTCGCGCTTCAGTTCACGGTTGATCAAAGATAACTTTGCCATTTTCCTAGCACCTTCGGCTTAATTGCGGAACGGGAAGTGGAAGCCCGCGAGAAGCGCCTTGGCTTCTTCGTCGGTCTTGGCCGTCGTCGTAATGGAAATGTTCATACCACGGATCGTATCGATCTTGTCGTATTCGATTTCCGGGAAAATGATCTGTTCCTTGAGGCCGATGTTGTAGTTGCCACGACCGTCGAAAGCACGACCGGACACGCCGCGGAAGTCACGAACACGCGGGAAGGCGATCGTGATCAAGCGGTCGAGGAAGTCGTACATGCGTTCGCCGCGCAGGGTCACCATGCAGCCGATGGGCATGTTTTCGCGGATCTTGAAGTTCGCGATGGCCTTACGGGTACGGGTGACCGCAGGCTTCTGGCCCGCAATCTTGGTCATGTCGGCAACGGCGTTGTCGACCATCTTCTTGTCGTTCACGGCTTCACCGACACCCATGTTGAGGGTGATCTTGGTGATGCGGGGAACCTGCATAATCGTCTTGTAGCCGAACTTCTTGGTGAGTTCCGGAACAATGACGTCGTGATACATCGTCTGGAAACGACTCATTTGGAACTCCTCAATTAGGCCTTGGCGCCGACAACGGCACCATTGCTCTTAAAGACACGGACCTTCTTGCCGTCGACTTCCTTGAAGCCAACGCGTTCGCCCTTGCCGGTAGCCGGATTGACGAGCATGACGTTGGACTGGTCGATCGGCATGACCTTATCGACGACGCCGCCTTCGGCACCGGTCATCGGGTTCGGACGCACGTGCTTCTTAGCGACGTTCACGCCTTCAACGGTCACATGACGATCATCAACGCGGGAGAGGACAACGCCCTTCTTACCCTTGTCTTTGCCGGCGATAACGATGACTTCGTCACCTTTACGGATGCGCTGCATCTTGTCGGCCTCCTTAAATCACTTCGGGAGCGAGAGACACGATCTTCATGAACTGTTCGGTACGCAATTCACGCGTAACCGGTCCGAAGATACGGGTGCCCACGGGCTCCAACTTCGAGTTGAGCAGAACAACGGCATTGCCGTCGAAACGGACGAGGGAGCCGTCGGCACGACGCACACCCTTGACGGTACGAACCACAACGGCGTTGTAGACCTCACCTTTCTTGACGCGTCCGCGCGGAGCCGCTTCTTTGACCGTCACCTTGATGACGTCGCCGATGTTGGCATAACGGCGCTTGGAACCGCCCAACACTTTAAAACACATGACTGAACGAGCGCCGGTGTTATCGGCAACGTCCAGTCTGCTTTGCATCTGAATCATGGCTTTTAATTTCCAACTTGTTCCGTACCGGAGTACGGATAGTATTGGTCCCGTTCGGGAGAAAGACCAACCCGCCTGTCTTCCCCAGAAACACCGCCGATACTGCGCCGACGGGGAGAAAAACAAACGGACGATCCGGAAAACTTTCAACGGAAAGGCCGGTCACTGGGGCCGGCCTTTTCCGTGAGCGCGCAAGTATAACCGAAAAATCAGTCAACTTGCAAGCCTGAGACTGTAATTAGATGATCACAGCCTTTTCAACGATGCGGGTCACCTTCCAGGACTTCGTCTTGGACATCGGACGGGACTCGGCGATTTCCACCTTGTCACCCATGCCGCAGCTGTTGCTTTCGTCGTGAGCGTGGTACTTCTTGTTCTCGACGATGTACTTACCGTACAGAGGATGCTTCACGCGACGTTCGACGAGAACCGTCACGGTCTTATCCATCTTGTCGCTCGTCACCGTGCCGATGAGGGTACGGCTGAGCGCCTTGGTTTCAACGTTATTTTCGGTCATTTCGCGGACGCCTTCTGAGAGAGAACCGTGCGGACGCGGGCGATGTCGCGGCGCGTCTGACGCAGCTGGTTCGTGTTCGTCAGTTGCTGAGTCGCCTTCTGAACGCGCAGTTTGAAGTGCGCCTGGAGAAGATCGTTCAGTTCCGTTTTGAGCGCGGCTTCATCCTTGGCGCGCAAATCTTTTGCCTTCATGTCCGTCTCCTCTTACATGCCGATCTGGCGGACAACGAACTTCGTCTTCAGAGGCAGCTTCGCGGCAGCGAGCGCAAAGGCTTCGCGGGCGAGCTGTTCGTCAACGCCGTCCATTTCATAGAGGACACGCCCCGGCTGAACCAGAGCGACCCAGTATTCCGGATTACCCTTACCGTTACCCATACGGACTTCGGCGGGTTTCGTGGAAATGGGCTTGTCCGGGAACACGCGGATCCAAACGTGACCGCCGCGCTTGATGTGGCGCGTAAGGGCACGACGAGCCGCTTCGATCTGACGGGCCGTGATACGACCGCGTTCAAGAACCTTCAGGCCAAAGTCCCCGAAGGAAACGTTGGCACCGCGCTGAGCCAGACCGTGGTTGCGGCCTTTCTGGTCCTTGCGGTACTTGGTACGATTCGGTTGCAGCATCGATTATTCTCCGTCTTTCTTGTCAGCAGCGGCGGCCGGGGCCTTGCGGCTGCGGCGGGCACCCGCCTTCGCTTCGCCTTCGCCTTCCTTGCGGGGGCGGCGGCTCGGACGACGGCGACGGTCTTCGCGGTCAGCCGGAGCCGGCGCCGCTTCAACCGCGTCTTCGCGGCCGAGGTTGTCACCCTTGTAAACCCAAACCTTAACGCCGATCACACCGTACGTCGTATTGGCTTCGGAGAAACCGTAGTCAATGTTGGCACGGAGGGTCTGAAGGGGCACGCGGCCTTCGCGGTACCATTCGGTACGGGCGATTTCCGCGCCGTTCAGACGGCCGGCGCTCATGATCTTGATGCCCTTGGCACCGAGACGCATGGCGTTCTGCATGCTGCGCTTCATGGCGCGACGGAACATCACGCGCTTTTCGAGCTGCTGAGTGATGCCGTCGGCGATGAGCTGCGCATCGAGTTCGGGACGACGAACTTCTTCGATGTTGATGTGCACGGGCACACCGACCATCTTCTGAACTTCAGCCTTCAGAACTTCGATATCCGCACCCTGCTTGCCGATCACGACGCCGGGACGAGCCGAGAAGATCGTGATGCGGGCATTGTTGGCGGGACGTTCGATGAGAATGCGGGAAACGCTCGCAGCCTTCAGCTTCTTTTCGAGGAAGGCGCGCACGCGCAGATCTTCACCGAGCGTACGGGAAAAGTTACGGCCGACCGCATACCAGCGCGACGTCCAGTTGCGCGTAACGGGAAGGCGGAAGCCGGTAGGATTAATTTTCTGACCCATGGTTCACCTCTTAGTCGCCGACGGTCACAAAAATGTGGCTCGTCTGCTTGCCGATACGCGTACCGCGGCCCTTGGCGCGGGCACCGAAGCGGCGCAGCGTCGTGGCCTTTTCCACGCAGATCTTGGTCACGCGCAGTTCGTCAATGTCGGCACCGAAGTTGTGTTCGGCATTGGCGATCGCAGAGTCGAGCGCCTTCTTGATGAGAACGGCGGCACGCTTCTGCGTGAACGTGAGGATGTTGAGGGCCTTGTCCACGGGCTTACCGCGAACGAGGTCAGCCACCAAGCGGCCCTTCTGAGCCGAAAGGCGCACACCGCGAACGATTGCAGTAGTTTCCATTTACATTACCCCTTCACTTTCTTATCAGCACTGGCGGCGTGGCCGTGGAACGTGCGCGTCAGCGCAAATTCGCCGAGCTTGTGGCCGACCATGTTTTCGTTGACATAGACGGGCACGTGCTGACGACCGTTGTGCACGGCGATCGTGAGACCGATGAATTCCGGAAGGATCGTGCTGCGACGCGACCAGGTCTTGATCGGGCGCTTATCGCGGCTCGCCTGGGCGGCTTCGACCTTCTTCATGAGAGAACCGTCGACAAACGGTCCTTTCTTTAACGAACGAGACATTGCGAGGCCCCCTTACTTGTCATAACGGCGCTGGACAATCATGGCGTCCGTGCGCTTGGAGTTGCGGGTACGATAGCCCTTGGTGAGCTGACCCCACGGCGTGACAGGCGGACGGCCCGTACCGGTGCGGCCTTCGCCGCCGCCGTGCGGATGATCCACCGGGTTCATAACCTTACCGCGGACGGTCGGACGGATACCGCGCCAACGCTTGGCACCGGCCTTGCCGTATTCACGCAGGCTGTTTTCATCGTTGCCGACGATACCGATCGTCGCACGGCATTCGATGAGAATGCGGCGGACTTCACCGGAACGCAGGCGGATGAGGGCGTACGCACCTTCGCGGGCCACGAGCTGAGCGAAAGCACCGGCGGAGCGGACGAGCTGAGCGCCCTTACCGGGGAGCATTTCGATGCAGTGAATCGTAGAGCCGACGGGAATGTTGCGCAACGGGAGGGCATTACCCACCTTGATCGCCGCTTCCTGACCGGACATGATCGTGTCGTTCACCTTGAGGCCCTTCGGGGCGATGATGTAGCGACGTTCGCCGTCGGCGTAGCAGACGAGCGCGATGTGAGCGGAGCGGTTCGGATCGTATTCGATGCGTTCCACACGGGCGGCGATGCCGTCCTTGTTACGCAGGAAGTCGATCAGACGATACGCACGCTTGCTGCCGCCACCCTTATGACGGCAGGTGATGTGCCCGTTGCTGTTGCGGCCGGAACCGCGATTCTTCTTTTCGGTGAGCGCGGCAAAAGGCTTGCCGGTGTGCAGACCGGGCGTAACGACCTTCACCATGTGGCGACGGCCGGCCGACGTCGGTTTCGTTTTGACGAGAGCCATTTACTTCACCTCTTGCGCGAAGTTGATTTCCTGACCTTCCGTCAAGGTCACATAGGCCTTGCGGACATCGCTGCGCACGCCGCCGATACGGCCGCCGCGCTGCTTCACCTTACCCTTGGTGGTCAGAATCTGAACACCGTCGACCTTCACCTTGAAAAGGAGTTCAACGGCAGCCTTCACTTCCGGCTTGGTGGCATCGGCCACGACGCGGAAGGTGTACTGGCGGTGCTTCTCAGCGACCAACGTGCTCTTTTCAGAGATCACGGGGCCGGCGAGAACCTTCATAAGACGTTCCTGTTTCATCCCAGCATCTCCTCGATCTTGGCGATCGCGTCCTTCGTCACCACGATCTTCTTGTAGAAGACGAGCGAGAGCGGATCAGCGTAACGGGGCTCGACAACGAGAACGTTCTTCAGGTTGCGGCTAGCCAAGTACAGATTGTCATCAACATTGCCCGCGATGATCATCACGTGTTCGGGGCAGCCCAGGGTCTTCAGCTTCGCAGCGAAGTCCTTCGTCTTCGGGGTTTCAGCCGTCAGGGCATCCACCACCACCAGACGGCCGTCGGCAGCGAGCTTAGAGAAGATCGTCTGCATGGCAGCACGATAGGCCTTCTTGTTGATCTTCTGGGTGAAGTTTTCGTCGGGCGTATTGGGGAAGGTACGACCGCCGCCGCGCCACAGCGGAGACGAGCTCATACCGGAGCGGGCACGGCCCGTTCCCTTCTGACGCCACGGCTTTTTCGTCGTGTGGTGCACGTCGCGGCGATTGAGCTGCGCGCGGGTGCCCATACGAGCGTTCGCCTGGTAGGCCACCACGAGCTGGTGCACCAGGGCTTCGTTGTATTCACGACCGAACACGGTATCGGAAGCAGCGACTTTCGCCGTTTCCTGGCCCTGTTCATTGAGTACATTGAGTTCCATTGATCGCTCCTATTAGGCCTTCACAGCCGCACGCACGACGACTTCGCCGCCCTTGGCACCCGGAACGGCACCGCGAACGAGAAGAAGACCACGTTCCGCATCGACGCGAGCAACAACCAGATTCTGCGTCGTACGCTGAGCATCGCCCAAGTGACCGGCCATACGCTTGCCGGGGAACACGCGGCCCGGATCCTGGCGGTTACCGATGGAGCCCGGAGCGCGGGTCGTCACGGAGTTACCGTGGCTGGCGCGGTTCGACGAGAAGTGGTGGCGCTTGATGACGCCGGCGAAACCCTTACCGATGGTGGTGCCCGTCACGTCGACCTTCTGGCCGGCCGTGAACATATCAGCGCCGAGGACGGTGCCGGCCTTGAATTCGGCAACCTTGTCCGCATCGATATGGAACTCTTTGAGAACAGCAGCCGCTTCAACGCCGGCCTTAGCAAATTCGCCGGCAGCAGCCTTGTTCACGCGCGACGGCTTCTTGGTGCCGAACGCGACCTGGATTGCATTGTAGCCGTCGGTTTCCACCGTCTTCACACGCGTGACACGGTTACCGGACACATCGAGCACCGTGACGGGGACGGAACGACCGTCCTCTTCGAAGATGCGCGTCATGCCGATCTTGCGGCCGACTAAGCCGAGTTTATCACTCATTTATTTCTCCACCCCGGCTACGATTGGCCGGGACCTTACTTTAAAAAAATCATTCCACGACGGGAGGTTCGGCATGCAAGTTTTCCGAACGCCGATCGACTGTCTCAAAAGACCAGGAACGACATGAATAGACGCATCAGTTTTCCCCGCCCCTCCCTTTCGCAGCGAAGGGGGCAGAAAAAACTCACGCGAATAAAGCTTTACAGATTACTGCACCTTGATCTTGACATCAACACCGGCCGGCAGATCGAGCTTCATGAGCGCGTCAACCGTCTTATCGGTCGGATCAACGATGTCCATCAGACGCTGATGGGT
>OIWS01001495.1_pt1 | contig 23005 bp, 17 predicted proteins | sample 1587611 | NCBI WGS metagenome assembly OIWS01 (sample SAMEA3888919, study PRJEB22519) | human gut metagenome | biome: human gut; feature: human-associated habitat; material: faeces | place: Denmark | collected 2010 | reverse complement strand
CATGCGCCGAAGATACTTGTCGGGTGACTGACCGGGAAAATAGGTAGTGCCAACATATATATTCCTCCTTAGCTCAGCCGGTAGAGCATCTGACTGTTAATCAGGGGGTCGTTGGTTCGAGTCCAACAGGGGGAGCCACTGATAGCCGTCACGAATGTGGCGGCTATCGCATTTTAGAAGATTATGGGCCTTTAGCTCAGTTGGTTAGAGCAGCCGGCTCATAACCGGTCGGTCCTGGGTTCGAGTCCCCGAAGGCCCACCATTTGAATCGAATATAGGGGTATAGCTCAATTGGTAGAGCGGCGGTCTCCAAAACCGTAGGCTCAGGGTTCAAGTCCTTGTGCCCCTGCCAGCGAATAGCCAGTAATTGTTATGATTACTGGCTATTTTTTTGCTTTTCCGACTGATTTGCGCAATAAATGTTTGTGATTATGACGGCATAACAAATTTTTCCCTTTCTTTTTCCCTTATTGCGTTTTTTCAGGCGTGTCTAGCATTTGCAATTGCTCATAGAAAAGCTGGATTCTTTCTGCACTGTCTTTTTGCATTTTTTTAGTTACATGTCCGTACACGTCCAAAGTAAACTGCGCACTTGCGTGACCGAGATTTGTTTGAACGGTTTTGATGTCATCGCCTGAACTGAGGGAAGTTACAGCAAAGCTGTGTCTTAAATCGTGAAAGCGAGTCGACGAGGATAGATTAGCCTGTGACATCAGTTTTTTAAAATGCTTCACTACAGTTCGTCGTACAAGGTGCTTTCCAATCTGATCTGTAAAAACCAGATTATATGGGTTTGTCCATGTTGATCCTGCACTTTCCTTCGCCCTCAGCTGTTGCGCTTTTTCTTTCTCCAGTGCGTCCATTACGATTTGCGCTGGAAGTACCGTTCGCATTTTGCCGTTCTTTGGACTCTCGAGAAAGTATGAGCCATCTTTGCATTGCAACTGCTGCCTTATAGTGATTGTACCATTTTTAAAGTCTACAGCATCCCAGGCCAGCCCGAGGAGTTCTCCTTGACGCATTCCGGTGAACATTGCAACGATGAATAGATTGCTGTATGCATCATGCCCAGCTTGGCATAATAGTTGCTTGAGTTCAAGAGGCTCTAGTGGCTTGATTTCAGGTCGAGTAACTTTTGGGAGCTTGCACGCATCGGCTGGATTTCGCTGAATGTAACCATTTGAAACGGCTTGTTGTAAGGCACTGTGAAGTACTCCATGAATATTTTTTACTGTTTTCGGTGCCAGCCCGTTCGCGGACAAGGAGTTGTAAAATGTCTGTATGGTATGCGCGTCCAAATCCTTCAATTTTACTGCACCGAGCCCTGGCTTTAGATGCAATGTGACCTGATCGGAGTATGTTTTTTCAGTTAGAGGTTTGAGATTTCGCAAATACCCGCTGACCCATGAGTCAAGCCATTCTGAGACTGACATTTTGCAAGGCTCTATGTAATTGCCTGTGTCAAGCGATGACTCGATTGCCTTCAGTTTCTGGGATACCTCCTTTTGTGTTTTTCCAGTTATACTTTTCTGTATTTGCTTTCCGGTACCAGGATGAAAACCTACTGTGTATCTAGCTTCATAGTAGGTATATATTTTTCCGTTGACAATTCGCTGCGTTTTCCGAATTGAACCCATCCCAGAGGCTGCTCGTTTTGTTGTTTTATGCTGCGGCATATGATTACTCCTTTCTCTGCCGCATAGTGGGTACAATCGAAGAATACCACACATGCTGTAGAAGCACAAGTTTTTTTCTTAGCTACCTTTTACACAAGAACTCCTCAAGAGCGGATTTTGGTATTTTATAGGTGCGTCCAACTTTAATGCTTCTTATCTGCCCAGAACGAACAAGTTGATATGCTGTATTGTGACTTACGCCTAGTAGGTATTCTAAATCTTTGACATGAAAAACAGTTCTTTGGTCTTCGGTTGGTCTTCCGTGCGTATTCATTTTACACTCTCCTTATATAAAGCAAAATATTTGGGGGCGGGCGTGACTACAATGCTATTATATGATATCTGATGAATTGCCAGAGGGACGATAGGCACTTGTGTGCAAATTGGGAGGGTTTGGTGTTGCTATTTATTTCAGCTATAATGAATATCAGCTGGCTATGGAATTGTTTGATTCCGTTTGCTACCATAAGCCGCACCAGTGAACTCATACATTTTTACAAGTGCATCAACTGCCTGTTGCCGAACTGCGTATGCGGTCCGCAAGGAAATCCCCATGTTTTTTGCGACTTCGTTCCAGCTATGTTGACTGAAATAATACTCTTGAATAATTTCACTCTGCCGAGCTTCCAACAGACCTATGTGATGATGAAGACGATCTCGTTCCTGAATCAAAGAAAGATAGGCTTCCAGTATGCTCTCGAAAGCCTCACAGTTAAGTTGCTTTGCAGCATCTTTGTAGCACAGAGCAATTTCTGGCACGTTATGTGGATATTCCGAAGCTGCAGTCGGATCTCTCTTTGAAAATGACATGACTTCTATCATTTCCTGCGGAAAAATGCCGACAGATGAATGCAGCTCATAGCGCAGAAGTTCAATTTTTTTGGATGTCTCCGGATAGTCCGCTAAAAGTGACAAAACATATTGCTCCAATTCTTTCTCCATGAGCAGCACTCCTTCAAACTCCATAGATTTTTTAGGATACAGAACATGTAAAAAGCAAAAACAGATGACTCCGAAGCACGTCGCTCAGAGCATCTGTTTTTTCCATTCTAAGAATAGCATGGGGTGTAGTGAAAAAACAAGTACAGGCATACAGCATTTTCCAAGCAGAAATCGTGCAGAAAACCTGCAACAATCCTGCAATCAAAGTTGCTTCACCTCTCAGCATAGAAATCTTTTTACGCTTTCCATCTCCTATAAAAATTATTTGATAAATCCCGTCGAAAGTGACATCGTATGAAAAAATTGCCACGCTACCGGCAATGCTCCCGATAGCGTGGCAAGCAGATTGTGATGTTTTACTTTGCGTTAAGTCGTATAAACGCCTGTGTCTGAACCGGTTGAATCTGCGCCATAGAAGGTCAAGACAGCGCGATATTCGCTGCTTGGGTACTGCGGTTCATAAACGACTGTTGCCGAGTATCTTCCTACATTTTCACCCTGCAGTTCTGGGTTTTCAGAATATCTATAGGTATATTCTGTTTGCCAGTAAGAGCCGTTGTATTTTTGCACATTTATCTTGCTGACACCAAGATGCTCCATCTTTCTGGGAGCGATCACATTGAAGTAGATGCTGATGTTTCCATCAGACGTTTCGGAAATAGTTGCGTAATATGCAGAAAGATACTTGCTTGCCCTTGCGGAAGATGCAAAAGCTACCGATGACAGTACGGTTATCATAGCAAGGGTCAGGCAAAGTATTCGCAAAAATTTTCTCACTCTCACGCGTCATTCTCCTTTTTATTGCATAGACAATATGATGTTCTTTAATGACGAAATGTCTGTAGAATCTGCTGACATACTTATACAACACTCAAAATGAGGGGTGAGCCATACAACAACATAATTATCCACGTTTTGCAGAATGCGGTACGTATTACCACCAGCATTGAAAGTCTCTAGCAGGTTATCGGTTTTTTCATAATATGTAGGAGGCACTGTTGCGCAACTACTGTAACTGATGATAAATACTCCATTTCCGCTATTTACATACTCTGCAAAGAATGCAAGCCAAACTCCGTTTTGTTCCACAGCAATCGCTTCTTGTGTGAATTCGGGTGGAATCCACTGTGGGACTTCGACCTCCGTTACGCCATAAAAATCAAGCGCATCCTGAAGTGATGCAAACTGCAAATTCTGTTCCTCATCAATTTCTGGCCATTTCCCATCAACGACCAAGCCGCGCCGTTCTTCTGTTTTTCCAAAACTGAACAGTTCCGTAGTCCACCTGGCAATTGCGCCAAAGACATCAATGCCTGCAGCCTGAACTGTCAGCAGAGAGGTTAACAAAACGCAGATTACGGCTGCCAGCAGAATTGCTTTTCGCTTTGAGCAGCGCTTTCGGCGCTGCTTATCTGCATGGAGTGCTTTTTCTGGCGGAACAGAAGCTGCTGCAAAGTCCCTATAGGCGGACTCTCTTCCGGAATAATCGCTTTCAAATTCGGCCCATGCATCCTCTGGAGAACGGGTTGGTTCATTGATTCTGCGTCGTTCCATCTCAGCAAGGATCATCTCAAACTGTGTGTTGTCAAGTGCGCCTTCAGAAAACATTTCACAGCGGAGTGTGTTTTGCAGTTCATCGTCGGACATTTTTCTGTATAGGCTTTCGGCGAAGCTGTCTCCGCTATTGTTCGGCATTTCCTGATCCCCCTTTCCAAAAGGGTAATTTGAGCATATTGGTCAAAAGTGACACATCATAACAAATTATTTTTCTCGATTGCCCGTTTCAGCGCCAACTTTGCTCTCTGAATACGTTTTTTACAGGCCTGCAAAGAAATTCCGAGTCGATCAGCAGCGTCTTGATAGCTCGCATCCTCGCAATATATCCAAATCAGCAGAGAAAGCGCTTCATCATCAATTAGTCCAGCATACATATCATTGACAGAAAGCACATGTTCTCCGCTCTCATCAACGATCGATTCAGGAATCAGTTCTGTATAAATGAAGCGCCGCTTCTGATATGTATTTCCAATTACATTTCTCAGCGTTTTGACGAGCCACGCTGTCGGATTCGGACTATTGACCACACGGTCTAACCGTTTCTGGGCAATCAGAAATGTTTCCTGTACAAGATCTTCAGCTAAGTCTGCATTCACAAAGCTACGTGCAGTGCGAATAAGGTGAGCGTAGTTCTCAATATACAACTGGCGCAACGGATTATTTTGCTGCATATCATGTACCTCCTGCAAAGACAATTCATATCCTGACAGGTTATTTCTTGTGCAGCCAACTTCGTGCCAGAAGAACAGTTTCTTCTATGTATGATATTTCGCTTTCAGACATGTCATCAAGCATACTCACAATATGCGCAATGCGTTCATTTTTGGTTTTTCCATAAATCAGAATATTGGGCGTGGTATGCAACACCTCAGACACCTTGACCAATGTTGGCAGCGACATCATACGCGATCCCGTTTCAACCTGTGCGCAGAATGCAGCACTAAAGTTGCACGCCTCGGCCAGATCCTCCTGTGTGTATCCCTTATCTTTTCTGCACTGACGGACATTTTCCCCCATTCGCAGACTTAATTCTTTCTTGATCATATTTGTCCGTCCACCTAACCAAAAGTTAAAAAACTATAACAATATTATAAGCGGTCTAGACAAAACAAATGAATCAGCTACGAGCTATATTATTATAACCATCAGCCAATATAAACGCGAATTATTTTTGCGGATGCTGTCACTTTTGAGGGTCTGTATTAAATTACTCCAATAGAAGTTGTACAGATTTGCGGTATGCGCAATGTGGGAAAATCCAAATGTGCAACCGCCTTAATCGAAAAAAATCACGTAAAGTGTCCCAATCCACGTGAATAAGACCGGGAATGCCTGTGGCGGCAAGCACCGGCTGCCTGCTGACGGGAGTTCTGACGGGAAATGCGCGTGAAAAAATCCACCGGCGTGGGTGCCGGTGGATGCAAAAAGTCGTTATATTCAGATACTCATGCGCCGATTTTCAGGAAAGCGATGCTCTGGATGCAGCGGCGCTTACTCTCCATCGACGGGTGGACATAGAGCTTCAGCGTTGTTTTAATATCCGCGTGACCGAGCAGCTCACTGACGCTTTTTATATCCGCGCCTGCCTCCACACATCTCGTCGCAAACGTGTGCCGCAGCGCATGAAAGCCGCGGTGCCGAATGCCGCAGCGCTGCAGAAGCACCGTGAACTGATACTGGCAGGTGCGCGGGTCCATGGGGCGATCTTCGCGGCCGGTCATCAGATAGGCATCTGGCGGGAGCTTCGCGGAAACCCTTTTCAGCAAAAGCAGCAGCTCTGGATGCAGCGGTATGATCCGCTCGGAGCTGTCGCTTTTCGGGCGCTGCACCAGAAGCTGGGATACGCCATGCAGCGTGACGCGCTGCACAGACCGGCGGACATGGAGCGTCCCGGAAAGAAAATCAATATCGCTTACGCGCAGCGCGCAGACCTCGCCGACGCGAAGCCCCGCGTGAAGCGCCAGCATCACGGCAAGGCTTATTTTCTTTGACGGGAATAGGACTTTTCCGAGCGCGGCAAGCTCCGTCTCAGAAAATACGTCGATCTTTTTCTGCGTATAAGCCGGGAGCTTCGCGTTCAGCGCGTCGCAGACGCAGTGATACTCCCGCTGGGCAAAGCGCAGCAGCGTCTTGATCAGCACCGCCAGATCGCGCACCGTTTTCGCGGATAAACCGCCGCTGCCGTCAATGCGTCCGTGCTGCTTCATCCAGAGCAGAAAATTAGAAAGCTCTTTTGCCGTCAGCCGGGAAACCGGGATGCCTCCGAGATGCGGCAGGATATGGCGCTCCAGCATGAAGCGGTAGCGCTCCTTCGTGGAGAGCTTGACATCAGTTTGAAGCAGGTACTGAGAAAAAAGCTCTTTCAGCGTCAGCTCACACACAGCCGCGCTTTCGTGCGTCAGCGCCTGCATTGCCGCCAGCTGCTTTTTCTTTGCAATGTCATGTGTCCGCCCGTAGACAGACTTGTATTTTGCCTTGCCATTCGGCAAGCGCATGGCGATATACCGCGCCTCCCAGCGGCCGTCTTTCCGGTGATAAATGTTCTCTCCGTATTTCGGCAAGTGCTCCACCTTTCCTTTTTACCAGAATCATGACGGCAAATACAAGGCAAAACCGTTCTGCATCTGCTGATGCAGATTTACATAACTGCTTCACACACTTTTTACACGATGAAATTTGCAAGAAATTGATGATTGAAGACATGGAATCGGGTTGACTTTTCTATATCTGCATGTATAATAAGTGTGAAAGCAGAATATTTTGCGGTTTAATCGTCACGTGAAGTGGGACACTTTACGTGAAAAAATCCTCGCCGTGCACACGGTTAGGATACCACAAAAGAGAAAACCAATTCTGCGGTCATACAATTTCATACTGCGTGATTTTTGCTTGCCGAGGATGTGTAATCACAGGTCGCAGCCATGATTGGACTGAGCCTGTGATGAAAGAGGAAGGCTGTGTACATTGGGAGTGTACGCGGCTACTCGCCCGGAGCCGTAAGGATGAGCAAGATTCCAAAGTGGTACGCGGCAAAACGTAAGACAGCGTTTTGGTTGCAGATCATGTGGTCGAAAGACCGCCATTGTGGGGTTCGCCTCATGAGAAGGTAGGAGTCAGAGCGCGGATGTAAATTACATCCATAGTCCAAGTCGGAAGAATCGCTATTCTCACTGCATGGGATTCTGTCTGGTTATGACCCCTGAAATGCAGAAGGCGGGCAAAAAACGTATGGTAGGCAGCACGATGATCTGCTTATTGTACTTGACACGGGCGTCAACTGTTCCCTCTTTTACGGAACAAGTGGCGCTCTTTTTGTATGTGTCTTATCCAGATTATCCCATGATAGGGGTAGTCTGTGAAAAAGTACGATAGGAGGAAAAACGTATGCACGGTGAAGAACAGCAGCTTCAAATCCAGCAGCCCAACTGGCAGGAAAACCTGGACCCGCAGCTTTTGTCCCGCGTCAAGCAGATCATCGCACGAAGAAACACGGAGTTTATTTTAGACCACCAGAATGATAGCCTTGAGCAGCTCAGCGCTTACCTGAAAGCCTGCATGGAAGACATCGGGCATCCGCCCGCGCGAGTAGAAGTAATCGGCGGTGATTTCTTAGAATACCGTTTTGAATCATGGCCGAAAGCTCTCCGCAGCTTTTATAGCGGCTCAGTATCTGCCAACCTTAAAAACCCGCCGCCGTTTGCAAATCGAAAAATCGTGCGCGACCTTTATGCGGCGTTAGATTCGCAGCTTCAAAGGGTGGATGCAGCCTGTACCAAGGAGGTACGGGCATGAAAGGCAAACCGTTCCGAGATCGAGACAACCGGGCGCTGCATGAGCGTCGGATGAAAGAGCGCACACGCATTGTTGTTACGCAAAAGAATATTGAATATATCCTTGCACATCAACACGATTCCCGAGAAGAACTTGCTCGCTACCTACGGCAATGCAAAAAAGAGCTGGGACACGTCCCAGCTCAGTCTGAGGTTATCGGCGGCGATTTACTGGCGCTTCGATTTGGCTCCTGGGCAACGGCCCTGAATTACAGCGGCTATGTGGACTACAAAGGTCCAGCCCTAAATGCGCTGCCGTTGGAACGCACAGCAATCTTTCAGGAAGAATATAACCGCCTGTCGGAGCAACATGTAAAGGATAAAGACGCGCGGAAGAAGCAGGCGAAAGAGAACCGCCGGGAACAAAAATCCGCCAAAAAGCGCGAGAAAAAAGCGGCAGCCGCGGGAGGCTCCAAATGAGCGGCGGCGCACGGAACCGTTTTGACGGTCAGCAGTGGCGCGAGGAGTTGATCCGCAAGCGCACAAAAGAAGCGCTCGCTGTCTGGCCGCAGGCAGAGCGATACCTCCATTTTAATGAGGAATATAAGCATCAGACCGCCATCTATGAGCAGGAGCGCGCTGAAAAGCTCCGTGCCAGAAAAGAGCGCAACGCCCAGCGCGAGAAAAAGCGCGGCGCGCCTGCTGCGCCGGTAAAACCGGAATCCGAATCTCCTTTCCAAACAGTCGAGGAAAGGAGGCCGCAGTATGCCGAACGGTAAAAAGCAGTTTCAGGGCAAAGGCCGCCGGTTTCGCGGCGATGTCTGGCTGGATGAGAAAATCACTGGGCGGACGATCCACGCGCTTCAGACGCGCGGCGTCAAGTTCCCCGCAAACGTCAACCCGCGTGGCACGCGGGAATTTAAGGACGAATATAAAAAGCAGCTCAAGCTGTTCCGGCAGGAACACGCCGCCAAAATCGCGGCGAAAAAAGAAGCGGCGCAGAAAGCTGCCCAGCAGCCTGCGGCGGAAGAAGCTGCACAATAAATTAGATGCAATCTGTTTGGGAACGGATTTGCACATAGACTGGCTTCATCCCCCTGAAGCCGACTGCCGAAATCCCCGGTTCCGAATTGGGAACGCGGAACCGGGGGACCTCAAAACGAATCTACCGGGCCTTCGCCCGTCTCAATAAGGCGATACGCGCCGACAACTGAATAGCCACAGCGAAAGAGCATATTGCCCCGGCGAAGCGACGCGACGAGACGAGCGCGCCAACGGGCAGAAAACGCGGTCTACGTCGCGGCGGGCGGGAGCGCAGGAAGCGGTATTGTATCTGTGGCGTGAAAAGTCCTTTGTGGTCAACGGCGCAAGCCGTAGACATATGCGCCGACGCGGGGTGTTTCTCATCCGTGCCGGTATTCCCTGCGAGAAATGTTTCTATCGTGAAAAATCACGCTGCTGCCATTCATGCGACGGCAGCGCAAGTAAGTTGCATGGGCAGCGCGGCCTTACTTCCGGGCTGTGCTGGCACAAAGGAAGAAAAAATTAAAAGGAGAACAGATCATGAAAACATCCAAGAAAATGCTTTCCCTGCTTCTGATTGCCGCGATGCTCGTATCCGTGCTTTGCATGGGCGTTTCGGCAACGGAAGACTACGACCCTGTTAGCATCAGCGAAGGCGAACCCGTTACCATCAGCTGGAACGGCACGACCGGCACCGTCGTAAGCGTTGACGGCTCCAGCTACATTCCGAAGGAGTTCCTCCTTTGGGCGCAGGTCGATTATTCGGTCACAGTTGACGGCGAGCCCGTTTCCTGGAACATTGCTCCCGGCGAAGGTGATACTTCAGCTTCGTATACGATTGCGACCGACGCGACGAACGCTATCACCATCGTCGCAACCAACGGCACGACGACCTACACCATTACCTGCCCGCACTACACCGCGGCAGCAGCTGGTGTCAATCCGGTTGATGTCAACGGCTATCTGCCTGTTGGCCAGTTCGCTCGTTGGAACAGCTTCGGCTGGGGCACACTCTACACCGACAACACCAACGTTAGCTCTTCCAGCAACGATGTGAAGTTCAAGACCGGTTATGTCTCTACCGGCGTTTCCCTCGGCATGGCTGGCGGATACGTCCAGTTCGACATGGGCGACAACCGCATTGAGAACAATGCCAGCAACAAGTACGGCATTGACTTCATCGTCTATGGCAACGCTTTCGTCGGCAACCCCGAAGCTGCTGGCGTTCAGGTTTCCAACGACGGTATCAACTGGTACACGCTGGCTGGTTCTCGTCATTACATGAGCGATACCAAGTGGAACCAGAATATCTCCTATGTCCGCCTGAACGCTGCCAACAAAACATTGAACAGTGCGTTCACAGCAGCTGGGATTTACGTCTCGACGGACTTTGCTGCCCCGTCTTCGGACAGTGCTTCTGCTGTCGATGCAGCAATCGGCGCAGCAACGTGGACCGGTGTCCCGCAGCTTACCGGCAACACCTATCCCAAGACCTACAACACCGCTTCCCCTGCAGCAGCTGCATGGTGGCCCGAGTGGGAAAATGATTCTAACGGCAAACCCGAGAACTACAAGAACGTTTGGAACATCAACGACACTGTAAACGGCGTGAGCTGGCTGAGAAGCGGTTCCGCAGAAGTTATCACTTATGCGGGTGTTACGACTGTTGAGGATGACATGGTCGTTCTGAACGAGGGTGCTACCGCAGCTCCGACGCAGGCTGAAATGACCAACGTGTATCAGTGGGGCTATGCGGATGTCCGTGTCAACGGCTCTCAGTATGGCACCATCGTCAACAACCCGTATGCTGATGCTCCTTCCGCTGTTGGCGGTGGCGATGGCTTCGACCTCGCTTGGGCAGTTGATGCAAACGGCAATCCTGTTCAGCTTTCCTCTGTGCGTTACGTCCGCGTTTACAGTGCAGTTCTGTTCAGCGCAGGTGTCTTTGGCGAAACTTCTGCCGAAGTTTGCGGTCTTTATGTTGCAAACGGGGATGGTTCCGGTGCTGCTACGACGACGCCTACAGTGAAAGTTGGTACTAGCACTGTTACAACTTCCAACATGGGTACAGTCACTAAGAAAGTATACAGCGCAACCACCAAAGTCACTGTTACATCTGGCGCAGAAAACATCTACGTCAATGGTGAAAAGGTAACATCTGGAACTGAAATCACTTTTAGCACGCCGAGCGGAAGCACAAATTATGTGCAGGTTATCACGCAGAGTGGAACTGAAGCTCCGTATATTACAATGGTGAAAATCACAAGATAACAGGAGGAGTGTGGACGCGGATACTTAATCGTATCCGTGCCCACTTTTTTTATGCAAAAAACAAAAAAAGTATTGTCATTCCTCCTATGCATTGCGATTATATGTGGAATGTTTTCTCTTCCAGTCTTTGCAGACAATATGTCCAACATCAAAGTGTTTGCGTCTGGAGAGGAATTATCTGTTCAAGTAATCGGTACAGCTAATTTCGTAGAAGCAGAAACTCCATATACGCTCTATTATGCTAAAGCGCCTTTTGGGACAACTCAAATCACAGTGTCACTTGAATCGGGCTGGTTTGTCCCTGAAACATGTTTTGGGGGAACCGTCGAAGATGATAGCGTTTCATTGGAAAATGCTGTTGAAAATGACGCTTTAGCAGAAGTTATAGAGGGAATGAGTGGCGACGGGCTAATCAATATTACAGATGCTTCGCTCATTGCTTCGTCTGATGTCATTTCAGATCTAATCTATTTTTCAAACGAAGAATTTGAAGGGGCGCCGCTTGACATCCTGTTAATACAGGTAAGCACTGTAAACAGTGGCGGAAACGTTCTTGATGACACGAAAAAAGCTCCCCTTTCTAATTTGCTGGAGACCGTAAAAGACGGGAACTCTAACTACTATCTTACAAATGACCGTTACAATGGTAAGGAATCAGATACCATCTCAAGCAAAAACGGGAGCTTCTGGGCAGCGTTCACAGCAGCCAACGGTCCCCGGTCCAAAGCGCAGAACGTGCTGGATACTGCAACAACCGAGGCGCAGATTACCGCTGCGGTTGCTGAACTGAACACCGCAATCCAAAAACTGATTCCTAGGTCTCAGCTAAACGCGACCTACCTCTACGAGACGCTGCAAGAAAGAAACTACGGTGACGAGTATCTTGAGGATTTTACCGCCCCCAGCGTCCAAAAATTCCGTGCGGCGCGCAGCGCGGCGCAGAGCTATCTGGATTCCCTGTTCAACACCGACGGCTCCGCCAAAGAGGGAGTAAACATTGCTGCAAACCAACCGACCGCAGATGATTATGCAAATGCACTGAAAAACAGCGGCCTTGTTAGCAATGATTCCGTTGAGGAAAGCAAAGTCAATTTGCGCACCATTCAGGCTCTTGCCAAGAAGTACGCTATGACGGAGAACGATGGCAAGTACACGGACAAAAGCTGGACAGCGTTTGAAAAAGCCCGCAAGGATGCTGTAGACTACGCCGCCAAGCATCCGGTATCCGAGAATATGAAAGCCGGTGAACCGCAGCAATATGCGTTGTTGACAAGAGCGTTTTTATCTGCTGCGTATGGTCTGAAATCTGCATCCGATGAAATCACCGTCACTTTTTCCTTTACGGATGATCTGCACTTGCGGATTACGAACCTGGCAGGTGGCTACGTTTCACAGATGGCAGACCCGAAAGGCAATACGCCGCAGATCAGGAAAGTAACTCTGTCCTCAGGCTCCACACTTGCCGACCTCTGGAAACAGACTGGCTGCCAGCCGGGTACCAGCTATCTCGGCAAAACTGCCTACAGTATCTGGTACACATTTGTCAACGATACAATGCTCTACGGCGCAACACCCGGCGTCAATCAATACTTTGCGGACACCAACTATGTATTGAAAGACGGTGATGAAATTCACCTTGCGCATATGGAGTGGCCGTCCTACACGTTCAATTACATCTATCGGGATGAAGTGAACTGGACGAACATGACGGATGCGCTCGGTGTCCTGCGCTTCAAGGAAACCGGTGCGCAGACTGCCGCAGCTGGCGAAGAAACGACGTTGACGATTGAGCACACGTCCGCGCATCTTTGGACATATACCGGCAGCTACAGTGCCTATGAGGGCGCGACGATTGCCGCCTATGGTCCGCAGAAGGATGGCAGCTATCCGGAGACACCGATCCTGTCTGAAACCACGTCGGATGCAAGCGGCTCCGTGAGCTTCAAGCTCTATCAGGAGGGCAAGTATCTTATTACTGCCTACGACGCACGCGCAAACGACGAGGATTCCGCAATCTTCTACTCCGGCACTGTCGCCGCTCCGTATCTGGAGCTGACTGTCGGAGATGCAACGCAGCCCGACGCGGTTCGTGCCGATCTGAAAGCAGCACTGGATAAGGTCTACAACGCCTATCCGAAGAAGATCTTTGGCGACGATACCTGGGCAGATATCGAATCTGCGTACAAGGCGGCCGTTGCTACTCTGAATGATTCGACGGCTACGACCGGCGAAGCATACCTTGCGCAGCAGGCAGCGATCCGCACCATCCAGAGCAAGCAGACCGAAACGCTTCAGGCAAATAAAACAGCGCTTGAGACGTTCCGGACAAATCTGAATAAGCTCCCGGACGATGTGAATAGGATCACCGACAGCGCAAGCGTCAAAGAAGCGGCAACGACGTTGATTCAGTGCTATACCAGCATGAACAGCTATCAGCGTTCGCAGATCACCGGCACGGAAAAAGCCAAGTACGATAAGATTAAGGCTTATATGGATGCAAACGGGGCATCTCTTCCCAAGGCAGAAACATATAAACTGACACTTAACGTTGTTGGCGATTCTGATGAATCAACCGCCGCACTGAACGCCATGATCGACGATCTGCGCAGCGATCCTGCCAAGATGGACCGCGCAGAGGGCGGCAAATACGACCACACAAAGGCAATCAACATCGTAACACCGTACACCTTTGGCACCTACGATGGTTCGACCATGCTGTTCTCTGACACGTTCAGTGAAACCGAACCGCTGACACCGGTCCGGATTTATACCGGCGTAGACTACGCAGCATACTTCCAGACGCGCAATGCAGGCGGCACATATACGACAGACAGCGCCGCATGGTCGATCAGCAATGAAGACCTCAGCATTATCCTGACACTGGAAGGTACAACCAGCCGTCCGGGCGAGTATGGCACGGAGGGCAACCTGACCGTCAAGATCGGTGATACCGAGTATGAAATCAAGAGCATTACATATGAGGGTATCAGCCGTTCCGACGTTATCAGCGGCACACAGCGCGTCTACGACGATTCTGCCTACAAGGGCAAGTCCGCTGAAGTGGTCAACGTTGACATTCCCGATGCCTACCTCGGCTTTGCAATGCCCTACAATGATGTGACCGTCACGATCAAATGGGGCGCTGTCGAAAGCGACAGCGCGAAGCTGGAAACGGCGCGGAAAACTGCAACGAACATCGTCAACGCGAAGTACAAAGCTCTTGTTGCCGCAAACGAGTACGACGCGGAACATCAGGCCGAACTTGACGCAGCGCTGGCTGACGGTTTGAAAGAAATCGAAAGCGCAGCGTCCGAAGCCGATGTCATCGCCGCCAGAAAGAAAGCCGTCTCCGCGATGGAGAAGGTGCCGACAATCGGGCAGTCTTCTGAAACCGGCAAAGTTGGCGAAAACTTCACAAAGCTCTTCCCGGGCGCGAAGAATGTTGGCCGCGTTCATGTGATCGTTGAAAACACAACGTATCTGGATGAATCGCTGCCGGCTTCGCTGAAGAACACGATCATCGATGGCTATTATGACCTGACCGATTGTGACAGCATGATGACGGCCGCGCTGAAAGCATTGGAGGGCGCGGGATATACCTGGAACCGCAACTCCCATGACTACAGCACAACCTACCTTGCTTCGCTCGAAAAAGACGGCGGTACACTCGCAGAGTTCACCGGCGGCCCCAACTCCGGCTGGATGGGTACAAAGAATGACTGGTTCGTCAACGCCAGCTTCTCTGAGTTCCGCTATCAAAACGGCGGACTGGCAGACGGCGACGAAATTCATCTCATGTATACCACGAAGCTCGGTGCGGACATCGGCGGCACATGGAGCGGCACCGACACCTCGCTGCAAAGCCTGATTGTTTCCGGTGCAGAGCTGTCCCCGGCGTTCTCCGGTTCGACAACCAACTATGTGCTGACGATCCCGGATGAAGCAACCGGTGTGACTGTCCGCTTTACCGCCGCAAACAAAAACTATCAGGCGCGGATGTATCTCAACTCCTATAAGGATGAGAACAGCCGCTACATGAGCGGCGATATGCTGTCTGTGACCTCTGGCGACGTGATCTACGTCGGCGTTGGTGAGCGTGCATGGGGCAGCATGAATAACGGCGGCACCGCCACAAAGTACACCATTCAGGTTGTCAAGAGTGGCGACGCAAAAGAGCTTGTAGAAATCATTGATGATCTTCCCGCAGCAAGCCGTCTGACGCTGGATGATGCCAGAACTGTGCGCATGGCGCGTAGCTTGTTCGACGCACTAGACCCAGCAGCTCAGGCAACTTTCAAGAAAGACCACAAAGCCCAGTATAACAAGCTGGTTGCGTGTGAAAAGATCATTGATGATATGACCGCAGCAGATGCCGTTACAACTGCCGCAAATAATCTCCCAAGCAAGCCTAATCTTCGTGACAAGGCGACGTTCTACGCTGCAAAAGCGGCGCTCGATGCACTGACTGCGGACCAGGAACAGTACCTTACAGCAGAAACGATTTCTGTAATCGATCAGGCTTACGAGCAGGTCCTTGGGATGGACCAAAACCATGTGCAGCTGTTGATTGACGATCTGCCCGACGAAGATAAAGTCACCCTTGCCGACAAGAAGCAGATTGACGCCGCAAAGGCTGCGTATGACGCGCTGCCCGATCAGACCGGCGTTGATGCAACGAGGTTGGGTAAGGCGATTGCCGCACTTAAAAAGCTGGAACAGGGCGGCTCTGGTGAGGACACCGGCTACAGCGAGTATCTGAAAAAGGCGCTTGCCAACATTAAAAAGAAAGTACCTACGCCGACAATCGGTTCCAGCAGCGGCGAATGGGCCGTCCTTGCACTGGCACGCGGCAATGCGGATGTCCTGAACAGCTACTATGACGGTTACTATGATCGCGTTGTAGCCTATGTGAGGGATAATATCAGTTCCGGCAAGCTGAATGCGGACAAGTCTACAGACAATGCCCGTATTGCACTGGCACTGACCGCTATCGGAGAAGATCCCACAAGTGTGGGCGGTCACAATCTTCTGACTGCGCTTGATGATGTTACCTATGATCTGAAGCAGGGCATCAACGGCCCGATCTGGGCGCTGATCGCTTTGGACAGCAAGAACTACACTTCGTCTAGCCGTGATCAGCTGATTAAAGCAATCCTCGACAACCGCACAAGTGAGGGCGGCTGGGCGCTTGATGGTAATGCGACCGATGTCGATATGACAGCAATGGCAATTCAGGCGTTGGCTCCGTACTATAATAAGAGCAACGAAACTGTTAAGGCTGCTGTTGATACTGCACTTACATGGCTGTCCACCAAGCAAAGCAGCGATGGCGGATTCTCCAGTTGGGGCAACGCAAACGCAGAGAGCTGCGCACAGGTTATTGTCGCGCTGTCCGCGCTCAATATCGATGCGGATACAGACAGCCGCTTCGTGAAGAATGGTCATTCCGCACTGGAAAATCTCCTGACCTTTGAACAGGCGGATGGCAGCTTCCTTCATACATTGCCAGGCAGTGATAAAGACAACAACCAAATGTCCTCAGAGCAAGGTACTTATGCACTCGTTGCGTATGATCGCTTCAAAACCGGCAAAAACAGTCTGTACAACATGACAGATGCTGTGAAGCGCGAGGATGCAGACGCGCAGGAAGTCATTGACATGATCAACCAGATTGGCTATGTCGATGAATCCAGCTATAACGCGATTGCCGAAGCGCGCAATGCCTACAACAAGCTCTCTGCTGCTGACAAGGCAAAGGTAGAAAACTACAATACCCTGACCGCTGCCGAAACTTCGTACAAGGCAATTCTGAAGCAGAAGCGGACAGAACAGTACAATCTGCTCAAGACACACTATGATGAGCTTCTGAACGACAAGACCAAAAAGTATGGCACTGCCGCAAAGAAGAAACTCGCAAGTATTCTCCAGCAGGCACAGACGGATATGAACGCTGCGGAATCCTGCGAGCGTGTCACGGCCATCTATGAAAAAGCTATTACTGATCTCGATGCTGTAAAACCGGGTGATATTGAAGTCACATTCCGTCTCATCGGCGCGCTCGAAGCAACGCAGGATGTTGACCTGACGACCGACAGCTATCTGCCCGAATACGTCACGTGGGTTCCCACCAAAACGTATGCGCTGCAAGAGAACGCTACGGTTTATGACCTCTTTACCGAAGCCATGAGCGATGCCGGTCTGCGCTACATCGGTGCGGAAAGCAACTATGTCAGCACGATCTACGCCCCGTCCTGCCTCGGCGGATACCCGCTGAGTGAGTTCACCAACGGCAAGAAGTCCGGCTGGATGTACACCGTCAACGGCACGCATCCGAATCAGGGTCTCAAGAACTGGACACTGAACGACAATGACGTGGTTGTCTGGCACTATGTCAACGACTATTCGCATGAAGTCGCAGACTGGTTTAACGATCCGAATTACCCGTCGCTTGGCAATGGAACCTACTACAACGGCTGGCTCCGCGCTGCGGACATCAGCCCGGAACAGTATGTCAATGAGCTGCTGGGCAAGATTTTGAAGGTTGGCAAGAACGGCACGGTCGAACCGAAGCTGACATTCCAGCACATCGGCAAGTCTGTTACCTTCACCTTCAAACCGGACACCGGCTATAAGGTCAAGGACGTCAAGGTCAACGGCAAGTCTGTCGGCGCAGTCAAGACCTATACCATTGACAAGCTCACGGTATCGACCAGAATCGAAGTTGAGTTCACCAATGGTAAACTTCCGTTCACGGACGTGCGTGAAAGCGACTGGTTCTACGAGGATGTTGCATTCGCGTATGAAAACGGTCTGTTCGCAGGCACGAGCGACACAACGTTCTCTCCGAACGCATCCATGACCCGCGCGATGCTCGTCACGGTTCTGTACCGACTGGAAGGTCAGCCCGCAGTCAACGGACGCAGCGGATTCTCGGATGTCCAGTACAACGGCTACTATGAGGACGCTGTGACGTGGGCAGCCGACAACGGCATCGTCAACGGCACCAGCACCACGACGTTCTCTCCGAACGCAAACGTCACACGTGAGCAGATGGCGGCAATTCTGTACCGCTATGCGCAGCACAAGAAGTATAATACCGCCGCAAGCTCCGGCCTGAACGGATTTACAGACCATGCAAGCGTGTCCGGCTATGCCGCAGCTTCGCTGGAATGGGCTGTTTCCGAAAAGCTGGTCAACGGCAGCGCCGGTAAGCTCATGCCGACCGGCAACGCTACCCGCGCACAGGTTGCAGCCATTCTCCACCGCTTCGTGGAAAACGTGGCGAAAACCACAAAATAATCACTTTGCAGCACAGGACTGCCCCCATTTGGGGGCAGCCCTGATTGCCGCATTTATAGGGGGAAATACAAATGAGAAGAATCAAACGAATTGCATGGATTCTGACTCTCGCGATCCTTTTGACGCTGACGGTTCCCGCGTTGGCGGCGTCCAGCGTCCAGAATGAAGTACAAGGCAGCGCCGCCTATATGGTGTCCGCTGTCAAAGCGCCGGAGGTCGGCTCCATCGGCGGCGAATGGGCAATTATCGGTCTTGCTCGTTCCGGCTATTCTGTTCCCGCAAATTACTATGAAGATTACTATGCGCGCGTGGAGAAGTACGTCAAGAACTGCTCCGGCGTGCTGCATGAAAGAAAATACACCGAGTATTCCCGCGTCATCCTCGCGCTGACCGCCATTGGACGCGATCCGTCCAAGGTCGCGGGATACAACCTTTTGACCCCGCTGGGCGATTTTGAAAAGACCATCTGGCAGGGTCTGAACGGCCCCATTTGGGCATTGATCGCGCTGGATTCCGGCAATTACGAGATTCCCAAAAATCCTGCCGCAAAGACACAGGCCACGCGCCAGCTCTACATCGATGAGATCGTCACGAATCAGAAAAAAGACGGTGGATGGTCTTTGACTGACACAGGCGATTCTGATGTGGATATTACCGCAATGGCATTGCAGGCGTTGGCAAAATATCAGGACCAGAAAGCGGTCAAGAGCGCAACAGACAAGGCACTGGATTATCTCTCCGATGTGCAGGACAGCAAAGGCGGCTATGCGTCGTGGGGAACGACGAACGTCGAATCTGTCGCGCAGGTCGTGGTCGCGCTCTGTGAGCTTGGAATTGACCTTGGAGACAGCCGCTTTGTGAAAAACGGTCATACCTTGACGGAAAATCTTCTCTCGTTCCGGCAGTCTAACGGCGGCTTCTACCACGTTCTCGACGGTTCGGACGGCAACAACCAGATGTCTGCGGAACAGGGCTTTTACGCTTTGGTCGCCATTGACCGCGCGGCAAATGGCGAAAACAGCCTGTACCGTATGGGCGATGTGACCAAGAATACCGCAAAGCCCAGCACAAGCGTCAACAAGGGCAATGTGGACGCTTCTGTGAATGTTCCCGGCGTAACCGCTCCCGGTACAACGTTCTCGGACATCAAGAATCACGCAAACAAAGCTGCTATCGAAGAACTTGCCTCCCGCGGCATCATCAACGGCATGGGAAAAGGCACATTCATGCCCAACAAGACCATGACCCGCGCGGAATTTGCCGCTATCGTCACACGCGCCCTCGGTCTGGCGGCAAAGGATACGAAAGCCTTTACCGACGTTCCCAGCTCCAAATGGTACGCCGGTTACATCGGCACAGCCAACAGCAGCGGCATTGTCAACGGCGTTGGCAGCGGCAAGTTTAATCCGGACGGCACCATCACCCGGCAGGAGGCTGCCGCGATGGTGGCAAGAGCTGCGAAGCTCTGCGGCCTCGATACCGCTATGTCCGCCGCCGCGACCAAAGACATGCTCGCCCAGTTCGGCGATTACCGCGGCGTGGCCAGCTGGGCCAAGGAGCCGCTGGCGTTCTGCTACGCGGCGGGGATCCTCGACCAGAGTGACCTCAATATCGAACCCACCAAGGCCATCCTGCGCTGCGAGATCGCGCAGATGCTCTACAATATGCTGACCGCTGCGGAGCTGATCTGACATGACTTTCTGGAAGAAAAATAAACTCAAAATTATCATCCCGGCGCTGATCGTCCTCGTGCTTGCCGCGGCCTTCGTCTTTGGCGACCGGAACATGCCGCAGCCCAAAGCCCCGGCGGAGCAGCCGACCGTCGCGGCTCCGGCAGAAACACCGGAGCAGGACGCAGCGGCGGCAGACACGCCGGATAACGTTGAGACGGAGCCGGCAGAGACACCCGCTGAAACGACACCAGAGCCGTCTGACGACCCGCAGACAGATGAACCCGCGCAGGCTGATACCGAACAGCCGGAATACGTTTCGCCGGAGGAAGTGCAGGCAGGTGCGTCCGGGGAATACGAAGAAGTCAACGGTATGATGATCGACACCGGCACGGGCAAGGACAAGTACCAGACCGACCCCGTCCCGGAGGGCAAACCCATCCCCGTCGAGCCGGAGGACGTGGAGATCGGCGACGCAGCATACACCTGCACGCTCTCCATCTCCTGCGCCACCATCCTTGACAATCTGGACCTCTGCGACCCGGAAAAGGTGGAGCTGGTCCCGGCCGACGGCTGGATCCTGCAGCCCATGACCGTCACCTTCTACGAGGGCGAGAGCGTCTTCAATGTCCTGCAGCGCACCTGCAAGCAGCAGAAGATCCACATGGAGTTCTCCAATACACCGATCTACAATTCCGCCTACATCGAGGGCATCCATAACCTCTATGAGTTTGACGTCGGCAACCTCTCCGGCTGGATGTACAAGGTCAACGGCTGGTTCCCGAATTACGGCTGCAGCCGCTACCAGCTCAAAGACGGCGACGTCATCGAATGGGTCTATACCTGCGACCTCGGCTACGACGTGGGCGGCGGCTACGCAACAGGCAGCGAATGAGAAACAAAGACGCCTTTTCCGGCTATCATCCGACGATCAATTTTCTGTATTTTGCGCTTGTCCTCCTGTTCTCCATGTGCCTCATGCACCCGGTCTACCTGCTGATCTCCCTGACCGGTGCACTGACCTATGATATTTATCTCAAAGGCCGGAAGGCGGCGCGCTTCGCCGTCATGGGACTTTTGCCCATGGCGGTGTTTGCTGCGCTCGTCAACCCGGCCTTTAACCATGAGGGCGCGACGATCCTGACCTATCTGCCCTCCGGCAACCCCCTGACGCTCGAATCCATGCTTTACGGCGCGGCCGCGGCTGTCATGCTGGCCAGCGTCGTGCTCTGGTTTTCGAGCTACAATGAGGTCATGACCTCTGATAAGTTCGTCTACCTCTTCGGCCGCGTCATCCCGGCGCTGTCGCTCGTTCTTTCCATGTCGCTGCGCTTTATCCCGAAGTTCAAGGCGCAGATGCAGACGGTCAGCGAAGCGCAGGCGTGTATCGGCAGAGATACGAAAAATGGAAGCGTCCTGCGCCGTGTCGGCAACGCCGTCAAGATCTTCTCCATCCTAGTCACATGGTCGCTCGAGAACGCCATTGAAACTGCGGATTCCATGCGTTCCCGCGGCTACGGCCTGCCCGGCCGCACGGCGTTCTCCATCTATCGCTTCGACGACCGGGACAAAGCCGCGCTTGCGTGGCTGATCTTCTGTGGTGCATATCTCATTTCCGGCTGGATGGCGGGTGGAACGTACTTCCGCTACTATCCAACCGTGAAAGCTGCCGCATGGACGCCGATGACGGTGAGTTTTATGCTCGTTTATCTCGCGCTCGTTCTTACCCCCGTGATTCTCGACCGAAAGGAGGACAGGCAGTGGAAGTCTTTACGATCCGAAATTTAACGTTTGCATATCCCGAACAGGAGAAAAATGCAATCTCTGACCTTACATTGTCCGTCCAGCCGGGCGAGTTTCTGGTGCTCTGCGGCCCCTCCGGGTGCGGCAAAAGTACGCTGCTCCGGCAGCTCAAAACCGTCCTCGCGCCGCATGGACGCAGAAACGGTGAAATCCTGTTCGACGAAAAAAAGCTCGATGAACTGCCCCAGCGCGAACAGGCTGAAAGAATCGGCTTTGTGCAGCAAAGCCCGGAGAATCAGATCGTCACGGATAAGGTCTGGCACGAGCTGGCGTTCGGTTTGGAATCCCTCGGCTATGATACGCCGACGATTCGCCGCCGCGTTGCGGAAATGGCATCGTTTTTCGGGATTCAGGAATGGTTTTATAAGCCGGTCACAGAGCTGTCCGGTGGGCAAAAGCAGCTCTTGAATCTCGCTTCCGTTATGGTCTTGCAGCCAAAAGTGCTGATTTTGGACGAGCCGACGAGCCAGCTCGACCCCATTGCCGCATCCGACTTCCTTGCCACCCTCGGCAAGATCAACCGCGAATTGGGAACGACCATCCTCCTGACCGAACATCGTCTGGAAGAAGCGTTCTCCTTTGCGTCGCGTGTCGCGGTCATGGACGGCGGCAAGCTCCTTTGCACCGGCACGCCCGCCGAAGTGGGCGCGGAGCTGAAAAGCAGTGGGAACGCGATGTTCCTCGCCATGCCCGCCGCTATGCGCATCTGGAGCGCTACGGATTCTACGGTGACTTGTCCGGTATCCGTCTGCGACGGCCGGAACTGGCTGCTCGATTACGCGAAAACGCATGAATTACACCTCATCTCCGAAGAAACGAAAAACACGCCGGACACGGAAACCGTTGTCTCGGCGCAGGAACTCTGGTTCAAATACGACAAAGATTTGCCCGACGTGGTCAAAGGCTTGTCCTTGGAGCTGCACAAGGGCGAATTTCTTGCGCTGCTCGGCGGCAACGGCACGGGCAAGACCACCACGCTCAAGCTGCTGGCAAA
>OIWS01001494.1_pt1 | contig 23011 bp, 14 predicted proteins | sample 1587611 | NCBI WGS metagenome assembly OIWS01 (sample SAMEA3888919, study PRJEB22519) | human gut metagenome | biome: human gut; feature: human-associated habitat; material: faeces | place: Denmark | collected 2010 | reverse complement strand
TGCATCCAGAACCATCATCTTTCAACTTTTTCTTTTCCTATGGGATGGCTGTGATTATTTTTGAATGCGATGGCAAAAAAACGCTGTTTAAAATTTGAAAAAATGATCGAGGAGCACTAAAATATAGATTTATACATAGGAGATGGTATGTTTATTCGAGAAATGAGACTGGATGATTTGTCGTTTGTCATGCGGGTTCAAAGGTGCTGTTATCATGCGATTGTGCCAGAAAGTCAAGCTGTAATGGAAAGCAAACTGACGATTGGTCCGGGGTGCTGTTTTGTCTGTGAAGAAAATAATCTGATCGTCGGGTATTTGCTTGGCCATCCGTGGCGCAGTAATTCAGTTATCGCATTGCACATGGAATTGAAAGAACTACCTCCTGAATGCGACTGCCTTTATTTGCATGATATGGCAGTCCTGCCCGAGATGCGCGGAAAGAAAATAGGTGAACAATTGCTTTACAAATTCGAGACGGAAGCACTAAGACGCAAAATACGATATGTCTTTCTGGTTGCGGTCCAAGGGGCGGAAACGTTTTGGCTGCGTATGGGATATTACAAGAAAAATAATGCAGATACTATCAAGCTTTCCAGCTATGGGACTCCAGCTTTTTCGATGATGAAGGTCCTTGCGCCTTATCCTGACGAGGAGTGTACCTCTCTACCTGTGAGCTGAACCGTAAACAGTACTTATGGCGACTACATATAAGGAAAATAGAAATCAAAACCACCGGTTAGCCGGTGGTATGCACCATGCCTTCGAGGCGATATTGCCGGCAGCCCGATACGAACTCTGAAAAAAATTCGCCAATTGCAACTTTTTCACAGGCAGCCGCTAGAGCGGCCTCATGGTTTATCTCCTTGAACGTTAATTGTTCCAACGCCTGATCTTCCACCTGTTGCTGCTGAATCTACGCTGCGATTGCGCGTGTATCTGCTCCGGTCATATTGATATAGTGTCATTGAAACGCTCCGCCCCCCACCATGAAGGCATCAAATCCCCCAGTTTCACTGTATGGACGTCCGGATAGGAAACCAGTATTTCAATATCGCGGTTCTGCGGATCCAGTTGCATCAGAAACTCGCAGCATGCGCCACAGAGCATTCCGGGAGAACCGTTTCCCATAAGACATACCAGTTTCACAACCCGCCGCTCCCCGTTGGTAATCATGGATGCGGCGGCGTTGCGTTCCGCACACATTCCGAGAGAACACGCTGTATCAATGCAGACACCGGCATAGACATTTCCGGCTTCCGTCAGAAGAGCCGCCGCGACGCCTCCGGCTTCAACGAAGGGGGAGACGTTCCGCGGGAGAAGTTTCGTCTTCGCAGTCGTCACAAGAAAATCCCAGTCATTCTGCGTCTCCGCACAATAAATGCGGGAGGAACTTCCGAAGGGATCCGAAGAAACGCCTAGATACCTGAATCCGGATTTTTCGTAATAACCGACATGCTCGGTGCTGAGATGAAGTTTCCGGTAGCCGAGGCGCGCGGCTTCCCTTTTCACATGAGCAATCAAACGCGCCCCGTAAGCATGTCCGCGGTATGCCTCCTCGATATAGAGGGCGCAAAGCCACGGCCAGAGATCGCCGCGCGCCGTAAAATCGCTGATAATCAATCCCGCGCCGCCGATGATCTCCTCTTTTGCATTCAGAAGCAGATACCATTGCGGCAGGGGAGAGTCCGAATTCAGACACGCGGTCATGCAGTCCCGGTAAAGCGCCTCATTCCGCCAGCGGGCGGAAAAATACCGGATAAAACGTTCCAGCTCCCGAGGGGTCTCCCGCAAAGACAAAATTCTCAACACACATTCCTCCATGATACATTACCTGAAAGTTTCACAGCCGTCGAAATTCCATGCAATATCGCCTATGCAGGACTCAATGTCAAGCGCAAACCGGATGAAATCACGCCATTTTTCCGGAAGGTGTGTCAATCCCCAGAATCCGTCCTCCGACTCAGACAGAACTTTTCCCTCCACGGCAAATGTCGCATAACGGCAGAGGTTCAGGATTCCTGAAGCGTTCCCTCCTCTGCAGCATTCTGACAGATGCTGCCGCACCTCTCCGAAATATCCAGTCCGCAGGCGCGCCGCACATACGATGTCCGTTCTACTGATTAACACAAGTACAAGGAAACCGAGAACATCACCCGAATTGATCATATGATCAGAGAATTTGTTATGAAATCTTCAAAAAAGACGTCATTGTTAATGATGGTTTCAAGTTTTTTTCATGGAATTGAAACAGATAAATAATGTTGCTGATAGCGGAACCAGGAGCAGGGACATTCAACCATATATCCGAGAAATTGTCTGGACATCCGGATTGCTTTAACGGAATTCATCGAAGGGAGTAAACGGCATACCTGTCGTTTTGCCAATGAATTACAGAATGCAAATATCTTACTGAGCCGCTGATCCCGAACATGACCGCACCTTGAGCAGATCCAACACTTCGGACAGCGTAGGGCCGTCGAAACCTTTTGACAACGCAATTTCTATGCCGTCAACTACCAGCCGAATCCTGCAAAGGCTTGATCTCTACCAGCTCCAGCGATTCAGGGTCGCTCGCATCATCCTGGCGTGCCTTTTGCAACACTCGGATCCAGCGGCGGGTACTTTTGTAAGGCAGCTCCTTCAGCTCGCTGTATTCTTGAATCGTCAGACCGCTGTCCCAATATTCTGACAGTTGCGCCTCCCAATAATCTCGTCCTTCGCGTCCCATGCCGTTCTCCCATTATTCCGGTTTGTGGAAGAACATACCACACTGTCTGACTCAAATCCAGATGGCCCTCACTGGGCGCATACCGTGAAATCGGCCGATCCACCTGATAGCGATGGATCTGTTGCGGAATTTCCGCTGCTTTCCTCCGAATCTCTTCTGCGGTTTCCGGCGCGGCTGCAGCGACCTCCTCTGCTACTTTTCCGGAGAGTTCAGTGCGAATCGTCCGGGCGCTTTCAGCGAAATCCGGATGCCACATGTAGGTCATGATTCCCAGCGCGAGTAGCCCCATCATCATATAGGAGAAGCCGTTGCGCCAGGTGCCGAGCACACCTGCCATTTTCTGTTCATGCGGTGTGCGGCCGCAACCGGAAGTGTCGTTGCCGATCCAGCTCGCCCGCTGAAGCACCTGCGAGGTCCAGGTGACAATCATCGCAAAGATATTGAAATCACGCAGCTCCGACACGTCGAACGGGTTGAGGAAACTCTCGCCTGCGGCCCGGTTGGAAATAACCGGTACGATCTCATTTTCCCACGAAAGCTCAACCAGAAGAAACACTGAGATGATCACGAAGATCGGGTAACACATCAGCCCCTGCAGGCAGTCGGTAACCAGCAATGACAGCCGTCCACCGCTCCAGATGATAATCTCGCAGAGGATCAGAACTCCTGCTACCAGCAGCATGAAGGTCGGGCACTGCCAACCGAACAGGTCAAAGGTGTGCGGCAGCCCGAGAAAATAGATGAAGAAACGCGCCGCCACTGCCGGGCCGATGCAGTTGCAGAGCATCTCCGAGGCGGTCCTCAAAACTGCGGCAAGAATCCGCAGGCCCCGGCTGTAGCGCATCTCCAGAAACTGCCCCATTGAGAGTGCTTTCGTCTCCCGGAAGCGGTAGACACAGTAGCCTGTAAGTGAGATCAGAAGCGAAAGCGGTACACCGATGTTTCCCCAGAAGCCGATTGCTCCACCGCACTGATACTGCCTCTCGATCATCATCACCAGCGTGATGACCCCGAGTGCCGACTCCATGTCGCCAACGGCGATCACATAACGGCCCGCTACCCGTCCGGCGGCAAGGAAATCTGCTGCACCCCGGATATACCTTCTGGCGTTGATCGCCAGATAAAGAATAAATGCCAGCGGAACCGCGACAATCAGCCAACCCCAGATATTCATATTTTAACTCCCCGTTCCGGCGGTATTCCTGTGTAACCGCCATTATTTTCATTGTTCTGTTCAATTTCCTGCTGGTTCCAGATTCAGGAAACCCGCCGGAGGGACGGAAATTGTGACGATCCCCGATTTCAGACGGCAAGTCTGCTGCTGTTCCCCGAACACATTGAAACTTGTTACTGCGGCCGGGGTGTCGAGCTTCAGCAACAGCTCTTCGGTGTGTGTTGCGATGATTACGATCTGTTTCTGACACGGAATCTGCCGGACCAGACAGCTGGAGTGATAGACGGCGGTGATCGCCTCCTCCTTGTCGATCGCCGAAATGAGCGGGTAACTCAGTTCCGGATGCTCCGGGCGGAAGGTCCCCAGCTGCAGAGTTTCCCGATGCCGGGTGCAGAATGCCATCCAGAAGGAAAGCATCCGTTTGTGGGATTCCGGCAGATCACGGAGACGGCAGGAGATCTGCGGTACGCTGAAGAGCACATTCTGAATTTGAAGCGCGGCCGTTTCCGGCGTGTCGTGCGGCGGCCAGATCAACATATCGGAGTGAACCGCTGTCGAACCGGCGAGCAGTCGCAGATCGACCGTGCGGACCCGATTCTCCAGCAGATCCATTGCGCAGTCCGCCGCCCGGAAGATCGTGCCGTACCGCCGCATGCCGGGGCCGATGTACCGCTGCCGGAATTCGATCATGATTTCCGGCTTGATCGCGGTCAACCGGTCTCGAATGTCGGAAAGGAGAAGATCCACCGCTTCCGGCAGAGAATGCAGGTCGCGACCGGCAAAATTCTCCGCTTGCGCCGGATCGTTCTCTCTTATGGAAAAACTGTCGATGAAATCGAGTTTCAAGCCGTCGAGATTCCATTGCCGGACAAATTTCTCATACACGCCGACAAGGTACTCGCGCACCTCCGGGAAGCGGGGATCGAGCACGCCGCAGACCGTCGGGGCAGGGTTCAGGTATTTCCCCTGAAACCTGCGGAAATCCCGCTCCGCCTGCACCCCGATGAAGGGGACGGGAAACCAGAGCATATAGCGGATTCCCCGCTCCTGAAAGCGGCGGATGTGTGCCGCCATGTCGGGGAAACGTTCCGGAGCCGCCGCCCAGTCTCCGCAGTGGGCGAAGACGCCGGGTTTCGTCGGACCGGCACAATTCCAGCCATCGTCGAGAATCATGTTGCGCAGATTGCACCGCCCCAGTTCCGGGAGCTCCAGCTCCAGCGCTCCGGCGGAGACGTCGCGCTGGAACTGATACCAGGTCGAGTAGAACGGCAGCCGGGCCGCTTCCGGTACCGGCGCGGGGGGGTACATTTCCTCGTACCAGCGGGCGATATCGGCGAGCGCTCTGGAGAAATGAACTGCCCGACGGTCAATCCGGAGCGAGAAACTCCACTCCCGTTTGGTTTTCTCCGGCGGGGGCAGAGAGAGAACGTTGATGAGTTCCGCCTGTTCGGACGGGCCGGTGTGGAGTTTTACCTGCGTCTGCACATCGGAAAAGGCGTAGCTCAGCCGGTTTTCCCCCTCCAGATTGAAATAGGAGATAACCGGAGCGTTCCAGTTCAGCGAGCTTGGAATCCACCCGCCTTTCCACCAGTAGGGCAGCAGGTGGTGGCAGGCGGGGTAGTCCGGCATCCAGCGGACCTGAACATCCCGCATCGGCACCGGGAAGGACAGTGTGACCTCCGGCAGCGGAACTCCCGCCGCGGCGCGCAGTTCCACCTGCAAAATCCACAGCTCCGGTTCGGGCGAGTCCGAGTGAAAGGCTGCTTTGCAGGATTCCAGTTCGCCCCGCAGTTCGAAATGAATCGGACCGATTTCGTGAAACAGGGATTTCATCGATCTTATTCCTCCACGGTGATCGCCAGAATCAGCGGCACCGACTGCTTTTCAGAAATGATCTCAATGGCAGAGAGTTTCGCCATTCCCTGCTGATTGATTCCCTGCATCGTAATCCCTTTTGCAACGACATCGTTTTCCCAGACATAGATATATCCACCGACTCCGTTTCCCCACTGACCGCTTTGAAGCGCCGGATAGACCTCGGTGGGAGTTGCAGCTTTCGCGTATGCGAGCTCTTGCCGTTTGGGTGGCACCTTCCATTCGCCGATCTGGATTCCGTTGAAAATCTCCAGATCGCGAGTCTGCCCGTCACGGAAATGCAGTCGGTACGTCAACGCCTTCTGCCCGGTGGCGTAGCAGGTTCCGTGCAGAAAAAAGAGACGGCGGACATTGCGGTCTCCTACCGGAATTTTCACGGAGACCGGATAATTGGGACGGTGCGTACCATTGAGCATGATCATCCCTTTGCCGTTGTTTTGCTTGGGATCGACAAAACGGAATGGAACTCCGCAAACCGTTGCCACTCCTTTCGGGAGACGCCAGAAATCCTGTTTCTCGTTCGGCAGCTGATCGTTCAGAGCCTGATTGCAGTATTGGGAAAGATCGAGCTGGTAACATACTCCCGTCTTGAAAATGAGCTTTTCCCGCCGAAGTTCCGGGCGGGGCGCCGGTACCGGCGCACGCGAAAGACGGACAAGCGGTGTCAATGGGCGTCGTTGCGGGAACGGATACTCTTCCGGATTGTACGGCGGAAGCTCCACCACAACACGGGCGGCACCACGGGGAATCGCAATCCGGTAGTCAAAGCCCCAGTGTCCCCGTCTGCATTCCACCGTATTCCCATTTACGACGACCGATCGTGGCGGCACCATCGATACCAGCGTAAGAACATCGTCGCGATCGGCACCGAGGCCGATTTCCGCCGTGCGGGTATTGCGGTCAAATGTGCCATTCAGCAGCCGCATCCGTCCGAAATCGCCGATCCAGAGTGGATCGTTCTGCGCGATCAGATGCGGGAGCGTTCCTGTCCGGATCGGCCAGTCGGCAAATTCAAACGGCCCCCATAAAGAGTTCCAGGTTTCCGGGGAAACCTCGCGAGGCGCTTTTGTTCGGGAGAAATCCGAAGAGAGATTTGCCGTGTAAATATTGCGAATTTTCTCCCGGTCCCGTTCGCAAAATGCAAGATACTTCAAGGTGTTGAACGCGTTGCATACTCTCACACTGAGGCTCGCTTTCGATTCCAGACAGTAGGGAATTGTCATTGTCTCCGGAATTTGGCGAAGCATCTCCCGAACCAGGTTGCGGGACTCTTCCGGCAGAAAACGCAGGAGCATCCCGAAAAAAGGATAATCGTAACTGGTACAGCCTGCCAGCTGGAACATCGCATTCCAGCTTTCCGGCTTGTAAGGGCGCCAGGAAGAGGCATAGGCTCCGTTGTTGTCAATGCCAACCCGGGGGCCTATCTGGCCGTGTGCCCTTTCCGAGCCGCCGACATTGTGAATGTGCGCCGCTAGAGAAGAGATGTTACGATGCATTAAAGCACATGCCGTGACGGTCTGTTTGGCCGCGAGGTACAATGCCCGGTCCGCCAGCTCCCGATCTCCCATCCCGAGAGCAAGGCGATACATGATCGAGTACATGCGAAACCCGTCGCCGAACATATCCCCGGAGAGAATGAAGCCGGAACTGGTGCAGTTCATACCCGGAGCGCGCCAGGTCTGGCAGAGATCAGCCGCGGTGTAAAACTCCTTCAAAATTTCCCAGTTGCGTTCCACAAGATCCCAGCGTCCATAATATTTGGCTTCGGCGTAGGGAAATTGCAGCAATCCCATATTGAACATCGTCATATCGCCTTTCATCGGGTATCCGTGGCGGAATCCGCGCCATCCGGCAAAATATGCCGCCCGTCCGGTCATGGGTTCGACGAGGTACACTGGAATCAGCCAGGCACTGTTCGGGCGTGCGCGATAATAGAAGGATTCTCCGCGGGCGACACGATCAAGCTGCCCCGGGGAACGGTACACATCCAGAATGCGACGGCTTTCCGGGTCCATCATCAGCCATCCGGTCAGAACACCGAGCGCTTGATCCCCCATATGCGTGCCGCGCCATTCCTCGTTCTTGGAACGAACCTTCACAAAGTTATTGTACTCTTTGAGCAAAGTTTCTTCGCCCGATGGTTTCAGCGGAATGCGATCCAACAGGTCGGGGGCGGCAATCCGGTAAGAAAGTTTCGTCCCCTCGGCATAACGGAACGGACCGAATTTCGTCACCAGCACCGAGGCGGAAAGCTCGGTATCGAGCGCTAAAGGCGAATTGCCGGCCAGCGCCTGACTGAACATGGGCGGAAACGGGATCCAGGGCGCGACGGAATCGTCCAGAACAACCGCTTTTCTCACCTCATTCCATATCCGGATGACGCCGTTTTCGATGGCGAAAAGCTCTTCCACTTCCAGTGGGAAATATGCCAGAAGCCGCGCCATCGAACGGATCTGCCGCAGTTCCTTTTCCGGTACGGTTTTCCAGTTTTTACCGTAATCCGCCGCCTGCGGGGCGGCACCATGCAAGGTTCCGGCAGCAATCTTCCCCAGTTCCCCCGCGGCCTCGATCACCAATCCATGCGGCGAAGTCCGGATCTGTCGGGGAAGTTTCTGAAATACCAGCAGCACCGGCTGTTTCGGTGCCGGATTTTCCCAGAGAAGCAACAACCATCTGGCCGTCATTTTTGCAGGATCCAATCTGGAGAAATCGCGTTCAACGACCACCTTTCCATCAATTTCAGCCACGAGCGCTGCGGGAGCGGCAGGAGTTTGAAGCGTATTATCCGAAACAGTAATCTCCGGCGCATGAAAATCATACAGGACTCCGGGAGCAAGCCCGCTCCACCAGACATCCACCTGAGAAACGTTTCCCGATTGCAGATTGCGGAAGGAATAGGTACGCCGCGAATGCGTCCATGAGCCCTCCCGCTGTTCAAAACCGACCGGAACCGTTCCGGCGATATCGAATGAAACATTCCATTCGTCTGCCGTTTCCACGTATGGCTGGAACTCCTTCTGTGGATCTGCGAACAAGGTCGTGTCGCGCGCATTGGTGCAAAGCAAAGTGTGCCAGGTTCCCTGAAAACCGAAAACGCCGGTTGCATACAGGCTCGCCCCCGGACGGATTACCGGTGTTTTCTTTCCGTCTGCAAACAGTTTTTTCCTCAGTTCCCCTCGTCGCGCCTCCGCCTGTTTCTCCAGTTTTGCACAAGCGAGAAAATCACCTTGGTTGAAGGCTTTTTTCCAGGAGGTCCGCAACGTTTTCCACTGCGTTTCCCATTTCTCGACATCGGTGGACAGGTTGCGTAACGCGGCAATCCGCTCCAGCACGGGAAGCTCATCATCCAGCGCCAGCAGACGGGCACCGAGACGCATTCTCTCTTCCGCGATCTCTTTGAAAAATCCAACGGCGGTGTCATATTCCGGAGAGAACACATATTTTGTTCCCGGATTTTTTGATTCCCAGGAGAGCATCCGCTTGATCTCCAGCTCCGGCGATGTGATCAAACCGAACCGGGCCAGAGCTTTGGCATTGTTCCGCCAGTCCGTAATGCGCGCCTTGATCTCCTGCTGCAGATAGTTCACTCTTCGTTCGCGCAACCACTGATAGAAATTCGGACTTATGCAGTTGCCGGAATACCCCCGATAAAGTGACAGCAGAAATCTCTCAAACGCATCAATTTCCCGGAGGTCATCGGCTTCCTTCATTTTCTTCCGTCCGCTGCGTAATTTGTTCCAATCCGCAAACATCCGGTTGTATTCAAAGGGATCGGGATTGCGTTTGGCGATGCACAGAAAGCCGAGATCAACCTGTTCCGCGCGCAATTCAACAAGTGATTTCTTTGTCGTATCGACATGCGTTTCGACGGTCTCCTCTACCGTAAGCTCTTTGATCAAAAGGGTTCCCGTCACCTCCCGCAACCCGACCGTCAGCCAGCCGTCGAAATTTTCCGGAATCGTCACGGTATTGGTCAGCGTCACCCAGTCAAAACTGCCTTTCAAGTCATGATTCGAGCCGAACTCCGTCGATTTTCCTGCGACCATTCCCCACAGAAAAAATCGTACACCCTGGTATGGTTTTGTTTTTGCCGCGATATTCTCGCCTTTGAGAACTACTTTGAATGTCAGCTTCTGCCCCTTGTACAATTTCATCCAGAGCCGCATCCGATGAAAATCCTTCGGCGAACGGTTGACCAGGCGGACAATCCCGTCCTTGCCGGGGGCCGCATCTATTCGCCAATCCGCCTGCGAGGGATAGAGTTGCCGGGGTTCCGCACAGAGAAACAACGCAACGAATAATGCAACTGCAATAAGAAGATATTTCACGACACGATTTCCCTTTTACTATTTTATCGAAAAACATTCACCAGAAAGCGAGAGCCGACTCCGATCCCCAGTCCCCAGCGGATTTTCGCTTCAAACTGTTGCGGTTCCAGCGCAACAATCAGCACATGGTCTCCCTTAGTCAATGGAAGCCGGCGCCGGTACTGATTCAGCGGCGCCCCTCCCAGCGTCGGCGAAAAGATTCTCGGCTGTTCCCCGCACGGGAAGCCGCCTCCCGGCAGCTCCATTTGAGGAAACAACCGCTGACGGCCGAACAGCATATGCACATCGTCATGCAGCACCTCCACCGAAGGATCCAGATAAACCTGATTCGAAGTCGGACTGTTGAACATCAGTGTGTATTTGCCGTCGGCCGGAATCGTAAAATGAAAACGAAGGACAATCTGGCCGCCGTTTCCACGGAACTCCTCCGGCACCGCCAGCTCTGCCAGAAGGGGATCAAACATAACCGTACTCCACTGTCCGGCACGCAGATCCACCCGATACCAGTGCATATTTTTCTGCATGAAAACATCGGCGTGAATGCGGTATTTGGCAAGATCCGGCGCCGGGGCCGCCGTTGCTCTTATATTTGCCGGAATACGTTCCTGCAGAAGCAGAATTTGATCCGTGAACGCCTCGATTGTCGGCGGGAATTCCAATCCGGTGATCGCCGTGCTGCGGACCACGAGTTCGTGCCCCGTCGGGCGAAGCCATTCCTCCGGGATGCCGTCCGGATTCAAGATCCCCAGAATTGCCCCGGCGGTTGCCGCGGTACAGTCGGTATCCATGCCGCAGTTCGCCGCATCGCAGATCGTCTTCCCGAAATCACCCTTGCCGGAAAGAAGCGCGAGAACCATGAACGGAATATTGATGCACACATCCGTTCTGGCCTCCGTCGCATACTGCGCAAACAGAGCATCGCGGACCGTCCGCCAGCAATGCGTGTCTCGCCAGAGGGTACACGCCGAACGAATTCCCGCCGCAAGAAATGAATCGGCAGGAAGATACGAAAGTCCGGCATCAATCAGCCGGTCGATCCGCGTCTCGGTGAAAGCCAAAGCCTCCAGCGCGGCGCAGAAAACTTCAGCGTCAATTCCGCTGCCGGCATGATCGATGCAGGCATCCTCCCGGGCGAACTTCACCGCTAGATCGGGATTCCCCGGCGCAAGACACGCCCAGAGTTCGCTGCGGATCGCCGCCCCCATCCCTCCGGTATAGTAGTTGTTGTATGCCCCCGACCACGGCGGCCGAATGCCCAGTGCAAGATTGTGCATCGCCACCGCGTATTCATCGCAGTGGAAATTCATATGTTTCAACCAGATATCCGCCAGAATCTCACGATGAATCTCCGGTTTTTCCATACGGTCGAGAGCGGCAACATACATTGCCTGAAGCTCAAGATCGTCGTTCGGCAGAGCGCCGGTCGGTACGGGATCGTAGTAGGTGAGATGGTTGACGAAAGGGAATCCCTCAAACGGGGCTCCCAGAGTTCCACCGATATTTTTCCCCTGCCAGCAGGCAAGGACCTTTTTTCTGTAATCTGCAACTTGATTCATAACTATCTCCTTCACAGGATGATGAAATCATCATCCGTCAAATATTGTCCCCGCCATTTCAATGAATGAACCGAGCCGTCCTTAAACATGGTATTGATCACGTCAGCATGAATCGGAATCCAGCGGTACTGCGGATAACTGTTGTAGGATGACCAGCCGATGTACTGCCCATCGCGAAGACGGTGGGTGCCGTAGACCAGGCCGCTGTCCCCCGCCTCGCACCATGTTGTTTCCGCCATGATCATCGAACTGTTGCGGATTTTATTGAGTTTCACGACAGGAACAAATTTCGCGGTGTTATTGACTTCCCGCCTGAGCCAGCCGCCGACCGTGCCGGAGGTGGCCGTATGTCTGCCGGTCGGGACATAATTCGGACACCAGTACGGATCAGCGGGCATCGCATCATCAATCACGGTCGGGTAGTTCAAATCTGTCCGGATTGCCGGACAGAAAAAAACATTTCCAGGCTCCTTGAACGCGATGATTTCACTATCCCAGGGAAGAGTTTTCAAATTCTTTGTCTGCCTGAGATAAATATTAATTTTTGCACAGGCTCCGTTACTTTGATTACTGCCGCTGTGAGGCGGCATATAATCGTTGTTGTCTCCAATGTAGGTGGCAATTCCCATGTAGATCTGCTTCATATTCGAAACGCAGGAGATCGACCTGCCTCTCTCCCGGGCGGAGTTCAGTGCCGGCAGCAGCAGGGTAGCGAGAATCGCTATTACAGCAATAACAACAAGAAGTTCTATTATAGTGAATTCTTGTTTCTGTATCGTTCTCATCTCTTTCCTCCCGTTTCCTGAATTGTTGTCAAACGACAATACTCTCCCATGTTGTCCATACTCTTTTGGGCTCATATTTTTAATTCTGACTTTTCCCTTGAATTTCCATGTCTGTCATGCTAAATTCTTTCTTTGTGAATAATTATACCTTAAAAACAAAGAAAAAGCAACCGGAATTCCGTAGGTAAAATGGGAAAAGAACTTATGCTTTCTGGTATGAATCATGTGGTTCGACGCTCCGTCGGAAGCAGCTGGTCCGATGAACTCAGCGTCGGACTGCTCAACAAAACCGATCCCGCACTGAGCGTCACCGGGCCGGAGTCTTTTCCCTTTTTTGCCTTTTGCCTCGTCCTGCGCGGAAACGGCTCCTATGTCGACTGGGAATCCGGCCGCCGTTTCCCGCTGAAAGCCAATACCTATTTTCTGCGGATTCCGGGGATCGTGCATCAGATCCGGATCGATCCTGCATCGCGATGGCGTGAATGCTTTCTGAATCTTGGCTACAACGCCTATCCCTATTTCCGGGCCTATCACGGCATCCTGCCGGAAAATCCGGTCGGGAAGTTCGCCCCCGACGATGCGTGGATCGACGCCTATTTCAAGCTGGAAAACGAGCTGGAATTCTCTCCGGTCGGTTCTCTGCTGGAGCTTTTGCCCGCATTCTTTCACCTCGTCTCCCGCGCGGTTCAGCAGACAGAGTATGACGACAGCACCCGGCAACGCATCAAATATGCCTGCGAATTTCTCTGTTCTGACTTTCGAGAAAAAAAGGACATCCGGGAGTTCTGCCGGACTCACGGATGGGGCTATGAAAACTTCCGGAAAAAATTCGCCGAAATCATGGGAATGCCGCCCAACCAGTATCGCATGAAGCGGCGCCATGAAACCGCTTGCGCTCTGCTGATGCAGCGCACATTGACCATCGCCGACATCGCCCGCGAACTCGGATATTGTTCCCCGCAGGAGTTCGCCGCGAAATTCCGGCGCCGGACCGGAAAATCTCCCTCCGAATATCGGGAAAACCTTCCGGCAAACTACTTTTGAAGCATTGAAGGAGTGTTATTTCCTCTCTCATTGGTAGATGGATGCAATTCGCCATTCTGTCCGCCTGTGTCCCGGTGTGACCGGACCGGAATTCCAAAATCATCTGTGTATTTCCTCCTCTCGCATCTGCCAGAATGTACAGCGTGGGAACGTGAGAAATCAAAACCGCAAGCTGTGCATTGTTCCGGGCGCGAAGATTGTTGTCGCAAATCGGACAATTTTTGTCGGGTAGAATCCGCTTTTCCTCTTGAATCCGAATGCGCAATATCGTATAATTATAGAAGAAATCGAGGGAAGGTAAGGGGTATGAACCGAATTCAGTTTCAGACAATCGCCAATGAAGTCGGTGTCAATGTCCGGACAATCTACCGCGTCATGAACAACAACGGCGCAGTCTCCGCTTCCACCCGGAAAAAGGTGGTGAACGCTCTGAACCGTTACGGTTATCTCTGCGCCGGACAGCGCAAAAGTGAGAACATCGTTTTCGATATTTGCAAAAATGAATTTATCGAACGCATCGGCATTTCGCTGATGCAGTCGCTTTCCATGCAGGATTTCAAGTGCATTCCCACCAATCATATGGAGAATCGGGAACGGTTCATGGCGGCGGTTTCCGAGGCATCCGTTGTGGTGATGTGCTCCTTCCCCGATCAGCGGCTCATTGATGAGATCAAATTCGCCAATCCGGATTGCGTGGTCATCAATATTCTGGGGGGGAGCTGTGGGGATGTCGCCATTGATTCCGATGATTATCTTGGCGGAGCCATTGCGGCACGCCATCTCTATGCGAACGGTCATCGGCATGTGCTGGTGGCGTCGGCTCTCGATCAGCCCAATCATGTGGATCGCTGCAAAAGTTTTCAGGCGGAAATGATGTTTTTGAATCCGGCCTGCCGGGTCGATTTTCTGGAATTCGTGCCCGGCCGGGACGATGCGCCGGTTTTCTGGCACCGGTATTTCTCTGTGGAAAAAAATCTGCCGACGGCTATTTTCTGCACGATGGGCGGCATTGCCTACTATCTGCCCTATTATGCGGCAAAATGCGGAATCCGGATTCCGGAGGATATCAGTCTGGTCTGCTACAACCGTCCCCGGGATTCCAATTCTCATTCTGCATCCACGGGGGAGCTCTTTCCGCTGGATTCGATTGTCTTTGAGCCGGAACAGATTGTCACATGGGGCAACTATTTCATTCTGCACCGGCCGCTGGATACGGCGGGGAATCCGGTGCATACACTCATCCGGCCGAAACTGGTCGTGAACAATACGGTCAAAAATATTAACAGCGGGGTGGATCTATGAATCAGTATCCGACAACTCTCTCGAAAAAAAACAGTCGAAAGAGTTTTACATTGATCGAACTTCTTATAGCTGTTGCGATCATCGCAATCCTTGCCGGACTGCTGCTGCCTGCTCTGAGTTCCGCACGGGCGAAGGGGCAGATGATCTCCTGCGCATCCAATCAGAAAACCATTGCACTGATGAGCATTCAGTATGCCGGGGACAATGATGATTTCATGCCCCCCGCCTACAATGACAACTATCTGAATCCCGCGCCGAATTATCGTTTTCTGAATTATTCCTGGCTGTACGCCACGCACCGTTATACGGGAAAGGATGTGGTGTGGGGGGCGCCGACCAATCCGGTTTACCGTTGTCCCGCGGCGCCCGAGGAGGTGTTTGTCAGCGCCGATGTCCCGGAGATGCTGATGTCGAATTATGCGTGGACAAACCGCATGGGCGCGAAACTTGACTGGTGCGAGAGAAATACCATGAAGCGTCTCGCAAAATGCCGGTTCCCATCCGTGACCGGATACATGCTGGATCTGGCCGGGGGAAAATATGACGCGATCACTCCCAGCTATCTCGGCTCCTCTCCGCCGGAAAAATTCAAGCGCCATCAATTGAAACCCAATGCCGCGTTCATCGATGGGCACGTGGAGAACATTCCCTATGCCGCGCTGCCGGTGATGCGCAGCGGAGTTTATATTCTTGGCTGGCCGGAAAGCGGCAGCCGGAACCCCTGGTAACCGTGATGGGAAAGTGAGGAAATCAATGAACAGGAAAACATGGATTCTGCCGGTCTTATCCGGCCTTCTGGCTATGGATGCCGCCTGGGCGACACCCTTGTATGAGAATGACTTCGAAGCGCTGGGAAAGTTGAATTTCCGCGGCTCCTTCGGCCCTCGCTGGATCGGGGATCTGAAGACCGCGGAACGCGAGGGGCATGTAAAGGTCCATCGGCAGGGACTTTGCGAGCAGGGGGAGAAGTCCCATTCCGGCGTGATGTCGTATGTGCTGGATCTGACGGTGGACAAAAGCACCGGGAAATGGGGCGGCGCATGCATGTTTCAAAGTCCCGCTCTGCGGATTCCTCTGGATAAACCGGTCTATTTGACCGGCTATGTGTATCCGGAGCTCCTGCCGCCGGATCTCATGCTCTCGCTCGGGGTGATTTTCGAGACGACAGATCCGAAAACCGGAAAGAAGAGCGGCGGCTCGCTGCGTCTGACCCGGCGCGGCATCGACCCTGAGGGGTGGATGGTGTTCAGCGAGGATGTTTCCAAACTGGTGACCGGACGCTTCCCCGGAGCGGTCATGACCGGATGGATGATTGACATTCACTCGAACCGGGCCTTTCACGGTCAGCGCGTGAAACTGTATCTGGATGACATCACCGTGACGGATTCGCCCCCTTCCGTGAATGTGACCCGGGACGGCGTGGTGCGCGGACACGACATTCTCAGCCGGAATCCTTACGAGGTCAGCTATCTCTCCTATTACCGCAAGGTTCCGGATGCGGCGCCGAATCGAGCCTTCAACTCCAGTTTTGAACTTGGCCTGAAGGACTGGTTCCCGATGGTCCAGCGAAGTAAAGAGCATGAGAGAACCGGCAGACGGATTGAGCTGCCCGATCCCGCGGCGATTTTCCGGATTGTCACCCCGGACGACGCGCCTCATGGCAGACGGGTCCTGAAGGTGGAACGGAACGGGAAAAGGAATAACATAACTCTCCGCTCTCTGCCGCTTCAGATTCAGGATGGAAAGGATTATGTGCTCTCCTTTTATGCGCGTGCGTCAAAACCGATCCTTCTGCGGGTCAACTCCCGGCCTGTGAATCTTGCCGGCGGCTGGCAGCGCTGCGTGGTTCCACTGCCCCGCATCGCCTGCTATCAGACCTGGAACGGCAAGAAGTTCCCCGGACGTTTCGAACTGAATTTTACCAACGAAGATGACGCGGATCTTCAGTTTGACGCCATCCAGTTCCAACGGGCCCCGTTGACCGAATACCGCGGACACGGCATCGTCCAGTTTGCTGCGAAACCGCGGAGCCGTTATGGGCTTTATCTTCCGGGGAACACGCCGGAATTTGAAGTTACACTTTTCAATGATGCATCGGAAAGACGGCGTTCCGTCCTGCGCTGGGAGATGAAAAACTATCGGCGGGACGTGATCGCGAGGGGGACGAAAACCGTGGAACTCGATGCGGGGGCAGGGGATTCGTTCCGGATCTCCGCTCCTGCGGAACTTCGTCACTGCACGCTTTCGGCGGTGCTGGAGGCGCCGGGACAGAAATTGCAAAGCTGCACCGTTTCCGCCTCGGTCGTTGAGGATCTGAAACAGCTGAAGGGGAATGAGTTTTTCGGCGGATGTCCGATTGAGGGGGACAATCCGCCCAACCTGCGGGACATTCTGGAACTGAACAAGCGTCTCGGCATGAGCTTCAATGTGAATTACCATACGGCATATCAGTCGCGCGCTCCCAAGGGGTGGAGAAAGGAAAATCCCCAGTGGAGGATCATTGAGAATGTCGCGGATTTCAACCGGCAGTACGGATTTGAAACGCTGTTGACCAACTATGCGCCGTTCCCCGTCGGGACAAAGCTGGATGCGGAAGGCGGAGAGATCGTCACACCGGAAATCGAACAGGATGTTTACGAGTACCACCGGGAGCTGGCATCGCGCTTCAAGGGAAAGATTCGTTATTTCGAGACCATCGCGGAGTATCTGAAATCGCCGTTGAAACAGAAGGCCGCGGCCGCTGACCGGGTGATACGGGCCGCTTTTCGGGGCATCAAGGACGGCAATCCGGATGCCGTGTTCTGTGCGCTGGGGGAAAACAAGATGGATCAGGGAATGCTCCTTGCCAAAATGGAGGAGCTGTTCCGGCACGGCACATTGGAGAGCATGGATTTCATCTCCCTTCATCCGTATGAGCTCGGGAAGGGGGCAAACTCCCATGAGACCCTGCGCCGATTTGCGGAACTGATCCGCAAGTACAACCGGGGGAAGGATAAGAAGATTTTCGGAACCGAAGGCGGGTGTGCCGCTTCCGATGTCCTCTACTATGACGATATCAACTCGGAATCCCTCTTCTACGACCGCTATGTGACGGAGCTTGAGCAGGCGGAATATATTGTCCGCTCCAACATTCTGATGTTCGCGGGGGGAATGTTCCGGAAGAACGCCATTTTCTATCCCTATAACGGCAAGGTGTCAAGCCGCAACAGCATGTACCATTTTGTGATCGCCGACAATGGGATCTATCCGAAAACGGTATTTCCTGCAACGGCGAACATGATCGGCCGCCTCTCCGGTTCCGTTCCGGAAGGCGAGTTCGAGCAGCGCGATGCAAACGGTCTCCAGGGATATTATTTCCGCAAAAACGGAACCCTGTTCGCCGCGCTCTGGATCTATCGGCCGGATCACCGGACGCGGGAAGCGCTTCTGCCGCTCCCGCCGGAGCGGGTTCAGGCATACAATCTGGTGGGAGAGCCCATCCGGTTGCGGGGCGGGGCGAACACGCTTCTCTCCCTGAGTGAAGGAGCGCTCTATCTGTATCCGAAAAACGTTCCGGATGCGGAGTTCATTGCCGCGCTGAAGAACATCAAGGTGGAGAATCCTTCCGTTTCACTGAAAATCGGGAAGAACGGTTCGTTGACGGCGGAGGTTTTCAATGACACCTCCTCGGAATTGAAGGGAACTCTGACGCTTTCGCCGAACGGAATGAGCCGACCCTTCCGGATTCCCGCCGGCGGGAAACGCTCCTTCGATTTCCCATGGAACAATCGGACCTCGCTGACCGCGTACCAGGCGGAGATTCAAGTCGGCGGGGAACGGCTCCGTTCAAACGAGATCCGGCCTCTGTTCTGCGGAAAGGCGGAACGAAGACCGCGCATTGATGGAAATCTGGAGGAGTTCCGGCATCTTCCCGGAATCCGCCTGGGAGCAGCGCAGCAAATTTCACTGTATCAGGCAAAAATCCGGAATTCCGCCGATCTGGGGGCTGTCGTTCGTTTCCAGTACGACGATTCCTTCTTTTACATCGCGGCGGAAGTGACGGATGATCTTCACCGGGTTCCGCACGAGCAGCCGAACATGTACTGGGCGAACGATGCGCTCCAGCTTCTGTTTGTCATGTCCGGGAAACGGGAGAAACTCTCATCCCGTGATCTTCTGGAGCTGGCGGTCACCGGGACGAAGCGGGGGGCGCAGATCAGCACGACTCTTCTGGAGCAGAAGCTCGATTTCTCCCGGGCGGAGGCTGCCGTTGTGCGCCGGAATGGGAAGACCTTTTACGAGCTGGCTCTTCCGTGGGAGACGCTCTGCCGGGGATTCCGGCCTGACAATTCGGTGAGTCCCGGATTCAATCTGGCTGTCAGCGACAACGACGGCAATTGGGAGGTCAGCCGAATGCCGAAACTCAAGGGGTACGAGAAGTCGCTTCAGATGAGCCGGGGACTTGTGGACAGCAAGGATCCGTCATCGGCACTGACTCTGTTTTTCGAGCAGAAGTGAGAATGATTTCTCTGCCGGAGGCCGCTTTCTTGCGGCATTCCGGATGGATGAGGAGCCGGTGTTCGGTAATGACATTGAAATATGGTTCCCCTGTTTTTCGCGGTGTTTTCTTCCGGGAAACAGGTGCAGAAAAAGAGCGATTTGTACTTGCCAGAGTAATCGATGAAAATTTTATTATTCCATAACGCCGCGATCATTGGGTGAAAAAACGTTTGCCATTATGTCGGGCAGCATCATTTCCTTCTACATGAAAAAAAGAGGCCCGGGGGGCATCCCGCCCGCCAGACCTCTCTGACTGCCCTGATGTCGGGATTCAGTCGCGATCCGCTTTCGGATGAATCAGGTAGAAGCAACCGGCCGCCGCCGCGCCTCCTGCCAGATTCGCCACAATCGTCAGCCAACTGTTCTCCCACGGTGTGAGTTTCAGGCAGGCAAGAGCGATTTCCACCGCCGGATTGAACGCTCCGGAGCAGACCGTGCCGCCGACGGCAAACGCTCCCGCCATCACCGTGCCGCCAATGGCGAGCCCGAAGTAGGAGTTGTTCGCCGCTTTTTTGAGCGTGGCAACATTCAACACAACGTAGGCCAGCGCAAACGTGAAGAGAAATTCCGAAAGCAGCAGGTCGTGAATGCGGAAGTTGAACGGCGGAACCGGATCCAGACGGTGTTTGAATTCCAAAACCGTCAGAGCTCCGACGACGCCGCCGAGCACCTGGGCAATCATGTACGGGATGGCATCCCGTTTCGGCATCGCGCCGCGCAGCAGCACCGCCAGCGTGACCGCCGGATTGTAGTGACCGCCCGAAATCGGTCCGCCGGCATAAATCATCACCATGAGAATACCCCCGATCGCCAGCGGCGGAATGACGCCGGAACTGTTGAGGGTACTGGTGGACCCGATGGTCAGAATCAGGAAAAACGTTCCGATGAATTCTACAAGATATTTGCGAAATGCGTTCATAGTTGAAAGATCCTCTCTCTTTTTTTCTTGCGGATGGATTGCACAAAAATCAAATGCCGGAGAGAGAATTTCAGCAGCGTTGCGGCACCGGCTCTTCCGGCGGGGGCGCGTGACTCCGCACCGGCAGCCGGAGCAGCTGGTGCGGAATGTCGGCGAGTCGGGCGCTTTCCTCCCAGAGCGAAAAAAGAGGGAACGGAATTGACGGCATCTGAATCTGCGTCCATGCCGCTTCCTGCAGATTGCTCATATCCTGCTGGCAGATCGTTTCCGTACGGTGTTCCGCACGGCAGTTTGCGTCACAGCAGCGATGGTGCGAATGGCAGGAGCAGTTCCAGTCCATTTCGTTGAAAATTTGCAGCAGAAGCAGAATAATAACCGTCAGAAAGGCCCGCAGTCTGCGTCGTCTGATATGATATCGGCTCAAAAGGTCAATCTCCCCGGCGGTTCCAAAGTCCTGGCTTCAGGCTTTGCACTCCATTTCTCTCTTCAAAAATATAGCTTCACTGCAGGGAAATGCAAATGAAAATCGCCTGACAGCTTCAAAATGATACCGGCTTTTTTCGGATCGGAAGTGCATTCCTATGGCGCTTCCATTGTATTTTCATCTCCGGATGCTGACGGTTTGCAATCGCCAGTCGGAAGAGTATTGTAATGAAGAGGTTGTTGTGATTTTTTTATGGCTGATTTCTTCTGTCCTGATCATGCTCCGGAGTGCTTTCTGAGGCTGGATTGTTTCTGTTGAGGGAGAATTTCAGAGGATATCGATGATTGTTTCATTTCGGAAATGTTTCACCGGCTTTTGTTGCGGCGCTGGAGGCCAGGGAATCAATCCCGTTGCCGCGCCGAAACGGGAAACACCGGGGAGACTCTGTGGATTGGAAATCTTACAGAAAAACTTACGAGGTATTTCTCTGGAGTAATGCAGAGCGCATGTTTATCTTGATTGCGCTGTATATCGAGAGAAGGGCGTTGTCTTTTCTGCTGTCGTATCTTCCGCTCAAGTACCGGCGGCATGTGGCTGTCTATATACATAAGCATGAATGAAAAAGAATGGAGAAAAGTTGCCGCCCCGGCCGCCCCGCAACGGCAGAGTCATAATTCGCGCGACTGCCCCGATATTTTTCTTCTGCCACGCAGAAGCCGGAACTCCCTGCCGGAGCGGAAGGGCTTGCCGGCACGATAATTCGTGGTATATTATTGGAAAGTGATTGAAAATAGAAGTTAGCTATTGATTTTCATGAAATAGACTGCTATATTAAATATTTTATGAGTTCCGTAAGCCGGATGAGTAAAATGTGCAGTAAACGCTTTTGGTTCCGTATCCTGATTTTAATGATTTTGTTCGCGGCTTCCGCCCTGGCCGTCAGCCTCTATTACAACTGCTGGTCATGGGAGGAGGGGGGATGCCGCATCCCGTTGCTGGCTTCTCTGGTGTTCGTGGTCTGGCCGCTCGCCTATTTCGTGCTGATCGCCGTCGGCCGTTACATCTTTTACCGCGAAACGCCGGTGCTGCCGCCGGAGGAGCTCCCGCGCTGTACCGTCATCATGCCCGCATACAACGAGGGGCAGCATGTGTTTGACGCACTTTCAAGCATCTGTGCATCCGACTATCCGGCGGAGAAACTGGAGCTGATCGCCGTCAATGACGGCAGCATTGACGATACGCTGCTGTGGATCAACCGTGCCGCGGAGAAATTTCCGGGGCGGATCCGGGTGGTGGACTTCAAGCAGAATGTCGGCAAACGGTTCGCTCTCTATACCGGGTTCCGGATGGGCACCGGTGACGTGTTCGTCACCATCGACAGCGATTCGCAGGTGGTGCCTGATGCCCTCGCAAAAATGGTTTCCCCGATCGTCCGTGACAGCCGCGTCGGAGCGGTTTCCGGCAACGTCCGGGTCGCCAATTCCGAGGGGGCGTTCCCGGCGATGATCGACTCCGGATTCACCTTTGCCTTCGACTTCATCCGGGCCGGACAGAGCGTCTGGGGCAGCGTCTTCTGCACGCCGGGTGCGCTGAGCGCCTACCGCCGGGAGACCGTCCTGCCGCTGCTCGACGAGTGGCGCGACCAGAAGTTCATGGGCCGTCCCTCCGGAATCGGCGAGGACCGCGCCCTCACCAATCTGGTGTTGCGGGCAGGGAAATGGGTCACGCTCCAGCGCAGCGCCCTTCTCTACACCAATGTGCCGGAAACCTACAAGAGCATCTGCCGCATGCTGTTGCGCTGGGAGCGGAGCAACATCCGTGAAAACTTCGAGATGTACCGCTTCATCTTCCGCAATTTCGACTGGCGCGATGCGCGGCGCTGGTTCATGCTGTTCACGCTGCTGGAGTACTCATCGATGACGCTACTGCCCGGGGTGATGATCGGATTCTCGCTCTACAACATTGTGCTGACGGATGGTGCCGTGCTCTTCATCACCGGCGCGGTGGCGCTGCTCTGGGCGTCGCTGCCGGCCGCGATCAATTTGCACCGCAACTCCACGAAACTGGTCTGGTTCAGTTTCGTCTACGGGATCGTCCACGCTCTGACGCTCTTCTGGGTGGTGCCCTATGCTCTGGTGACGGTGGGCAACTCCCGCTGGCTGACCCGGATCGGAGCCAATTCCGCCGGGAAATTCTGACGCGGGCCATCCGGGGAAATCTCCTCAAAAAAAAGAGTTTTGCGACCGGTGCAGTTTGCAAAGAGAGAAAGTGCCGGTTATATTAAACTAAAGTTTTCCTGAAACTGGTTCGATGAGAAGTATTATACAACGGAGAAAA